>Ga0207674_10010732_pt1 | contig 10340 bp, 12 predicted proteins | sample KBSCornC72_FD_184303 | JGI IMG/M metagenome (GOLD analysis project Ga0207674, IMG submission 184303) | Corn rhizosphere microbial communities from Kellogg Biological Station, Michigan, USA - KBS Corn C7-2 (SPAdes) (version 2) | ecosystem: Host-associated > Plants > Roots > Rhizosphere > Soil ...
ATTTCAAACCAACTAATTGCATTTTTAAATGTCATAACAGTTAGGTTTTAGTATCTGAGATCATTTAGATTTCTTACGACGGTATTCCAGGTCATATTCAGTGTTCCACGTCACGCCATTATCCTTGGATATCTCTCCATGCTGCCTCACTTTGCCCGGACCCAAATTATAAAAAGTCAGCTTTCGAATTGCAATCGTGTCCTTACCAGCTTGGAAAGGTTTTGTAAGGAAAACCATTCTGTTATTTTCAAAATGGCCTTCCAAAAATTCCGTAGTACCTCCCACATTGTCAACCCATGTCTGTTGCCATTGTTTAGAAGTACTGTTGTAGGTATTAAAACTCTTGCCTGCATAATAAATGCCCTTGCTGGCGTTCGCGCTTTTCCAATTTTCCAGGATGATACAACTATCAAGGATCAGCTCGATCTTGCTATCACCGGCTTTCTTGCCATTTTTTGCATACACATCCCATTCACCGATCCAGAAATCAAATTGGCGATAAATTGGGTCTATGGTACACGGACTTTTTTGCGCACCCGCATGTGCAGCTATAATGCTTAAGAGAACTAATAGCAAACTCCTTTTCATAATTTTCTACGAAGACAAAAAAGAATACAGCATCGCTGATTCACTCATCAATTCATTTAACCATACGACATGTAAAATAACAGTTTGTACAAGGATGACTACTTTATTGCCTTCTTCAACGCTTCGACAGTCTTTTTTTCACTACCCGCGAAAATCTTATCGTCAATGATCACCACGGGCCTCTTTAAAAAAGTATATTCCTCCAAAATATATTTCCGATAATCTTTTTCTCCCAGTTTTTTATCTTTTAATCCAAGCTCTTTATACTTTAACGCTCTGCGGCTAAACAAGGATTCATAGCTGCCAATCATTTTCTTCATGGCATCTAGTTGTGCAGGCGTAATTTTTTCGAACTTTATATCCTGCATTTCGAATTCCTTTTCAGTAATACCTGTTTCCTTAATAATGGCTTGTGAGGTGGTGCAATTGGCCATATGGTAGATCTTCTTCACGGAATTTTTTCACAAATAAACGGATTTACTTAAAAAGAACTGACGACCGCTCGGCCTTGCTACGGGGAGGGCATCATTGAGAAAAGTTCAATTGGGAAGTTTCGACATTGCGACTGCCAGGCCAATTTCCCAGTCCGCCTTTCCAAAATTTCAAAATTTAAAGGACAGAATCTCTTTCCCTTTTCCGTAAACCTTCCTCGCGATATTTTTGTTATTTTTGCACATTCGCTGTGATTGATAAAGGCGAATCAAAAAGTGAAATAATATGATCAAAACTGGTAATCCCGTTATTAGTATTTACACCGAGATGACGCCTAACCCGGAAACAATGAAGTTTGTGGCTAATAAGCTGTTGTACCCGGGTAAAAGCATCGATTTTCCTGATGCTGGAATCGCAGGTCCGTCGCCGTTGGCTTCTGAGCTGTTCGGCTTTCCCTTCATAAAGGCTGTGTTCATTGCCAGCAATTTTGTTACCCTGACAAAAACCCCTGAGACTGAATGGAGCGATGTGATACCTGCTGTGCGCGAATTTTTGAAGGGTTACCTGGAAGAAAACAAACCCGTGGTGAATGAGGAAGAGGTAGCTGCTATGAAACCACAAGGTGGCGAGGAAATAGAGCTAAATGAAAGCGATGTGGTGAAACGTATAAAGGAATTGCTTGATAATTATGTTCGTCCTGCCGTGGAAATGGATGGCGGTGCGATTCAATTCAGAAGTTATGATGATGGTGTTGTGAATTTGATGTTGCAGGGAAGCTGCAGCGGTTGCCCTTCATCTATGATTACATTGAAGGCCGGTATTGAAGGCATGATGAAGAGGATGATCCCCGAAGTGAAGGAAGTGGTGGCGGAAGCTGAATAAAGAACAGAACCCTGCCTACCGGCAGGCAGGCATGATTTAAAGAATTGAAAAGAATTTTTAGGATACATGGAGGCTGTCTCACAGACAGTCTCTTTTATTTTCCGGTTATAAAGTAATTATATACCAGTTTTTGCGGCGGTGTGAATTTGAATTAATCTATTCGTAAAAACCTATGTGGCCTATGTTTCTTATGTCTCTTATGTCGTTCAAATAACTTTTCAACCTGAGACACGACCATTTTTACAAATAGCTTGTAATATAAAATTGCATTCTGTATTTTTCGTTTCAAAATACACCCATGATCCCGCATCTCTCGCCTATGATCTTTGTTCTCCTTTTTCTCGCGGGCGTTGTTGGCATATTACTTATCGGAGCGATCATGCCTTCAAGATACAATGTAGAAAAGATCACATTTATAGCTAAACCTGTCAGTGAAGTCATGAGTAAGGTAGGTGACCTGAATTATTATGCAAGCTGGAATCCCTGGCAACAAGTGGACCCTTCATCAACAAAAAACGTAACCGGAACTCCCCAAACACCGGGACATAAATACAGCTGGCATGGCAAAAAAGTGGGAGAGGGAAGTTTAACCATCAACAGTATTGGTGGAAACTATATTCACTTTGATCTTGAATTTCTAAAGCCATGGAAAAGTCATGCGAAAGACAATTGGTCATTTGAAGAATGGAGCGACGGACAAACAAAAGTTACCTGGCAAAATTCCGGTGACCTTCCCTGGCCGATGGCAAGAATAATGGGCCCACTGATCAACAAAAATCTTAATCACCAGTTTGAAAAAGGATTGAGCAATCTTAAAAAAATGGTTGAAGGTGTATAATGTCTACAAGAGCGTCTGACACTTCCTTTAAAGTTTCCTTTATATCCCGACTCCGAATTGCTTTAAATGATGCCTGACATGTTTGTGATGCAGCTGGACCCACTCTTCGAAATTTAATTCTCCAAAAACAGGGTGCAATGTTTTCTTTTCTGCATCGTTTGAAAAATATTCAAAGAAATATTGTACTTGTTTTTCCAGGTCCGCAACCGATTCATCGATAGTTGCAAAACGTACCGGGAAGGGTTCATCAGGTAATACGGGCGCTTTTGTGTTTTCACGAAACTCCTTTTCACTTAATAAAAATGCGCGGAATTTAGGAAGTTGCTCCAAAGGAGTTACGAAGGGAAATTGTAATTTATTGGTCGAAATTCTGAAAAACCCGGCGACATGCTCCACCATTTGTTGTGCATTCATTTTACCCCATCGCGCTGGTGCCGAGGGAGGAACTTTTTTCACCAGGGGAATAAATTGATATTCCAAAAAATCCTTCTTGCTTTCATTTACCATAGATCACTCTGTAAATTTCTCACACGCTTATCGATCGCCTGGCATACCAAGTCGAATATTTCGTCGACACTTCCCTCACCTTTTATGGTTTGAAACTTTCTTAATTTTTTATAATGCTCAGCGATAGGAGCTGTTTCATTTTTATATACCATGAACCGCTGGTGTATCACCGTTTCATTTGTGTCATCACTTCTGCCAGAAGTCTTACCGCGATTTAATAACCGTTTCACTAATTCTTCTTCGGTTACATCAAGGGCAAGCACCAACGAAATATCAGTTTTTTTCAGATTAAGGAGTTTGTCAAGGGCGTCGGCTTGTGCCGCCGTCCGTGGGAATCCATCAAATAAAAAACCAGCGGCTTCTTTGTGATGTTCAAGGGAACTGTCTATCATACCAATCACAACTTCGTCAGGGACCAGTTGGCCCTTTTCCATAAAACTTTTTGCTTCCAGGCCAAGAGGTGTACGGTTGGCAATTTCTTCGCGCAGTAAATTACCGGTTGATAAATGGATCAGCTTGTATTTTTCAACGAGTTTTTCCGATTGTGTTCCTTTTCCGCTTCCCGGGGGACCAAACAGGATCAAATTAAACATAAGCGAATATATGTTATTCAGATATTCGGATATTGAGATATTTCAAGCCCTGGCAAGTCAATATCTCAATATCTTAATATCCCAATATCCCGCAAGTGACAAATCTCACGTTCACTCTTCGAGTCTTTGCACGCAACCGTATTCTTTCTTTAGAAGATCGTCATATTCATCGGCCTTTCTAAAAAGATGCCGGAACGTTTCCACTCCACTTTCTTTTGTCATATCGAGATCATATACAATAGACGAAAGCACGATGTTTTGCTTAACGCAACTCAGTACAAGACCTTTCATTTCATAATTTTCCTTCAGCAGGTATTGATACAAAGGTTTTATTTGCGCTGGATCGGCAGGTAGCTGACAGAGATATGCGTCTCCTGCAATAAAATAGTTTTCGGGGTTATAACTTATCTTGATTTTTGCCGAACCTTCTTTTACACTCCAGATATTTTGCCCCTCGCGTGCCAGTTTTACATCTTTTCCTAACTCCTTTAGAATTTCTTCCACTGCTTTTGCAACACCAACGGATTCCACTTCCTTTTCAGGCATCATTGGTAACTTGACTTCAGTGCCACAGTTAGGGCAATATTTTTGCGAATCAATATTTGCCGGAGTTACAAGATAGCCGCAACTATGGCAACGAGTGGAAGGCTGTCCTTTATTAGGCAGATATAATTGAAGTGCTTCGCGCAAATAACTTACCGGCAACGCAAACCCGAGATTATCGCCACCGCGAATGATAAACGAATTGACACCCACTACTTCTCCGTCGTCATCTACTAATGGTCCGCCGCTGTTTCCCGGGTTGATAGCTGCATCTATCTGTATAAATTTTAAGCCATCACGAATGCGATCTACTTTGGAAATTACTCCCTGCGTGGCAGTATAATTTAATCCATAGGGATGACCGATCGCCACAACTGAATCACCGTCTTTCAGCGTCTCGTACTTACCGAGTTTTACCTCCGGAAGAATTATTTCTTTTGGAGTTTCCAAAAAAGCGAGATCATGTTTGCGGTCCGTGTACCAAACTCTTGAAAGCGCTTTTTGAAATAATTTCCCTGTGATCGTGACCTCGGCATTATCGCCCACCACGTGGTCGTTTGTAACGATGAGATCAAATTCTTTTACATAAAACCCGGTCCCCGTCGCCGTTTGCGTGGCTATTTGAATAATGGCCGGTTGAAAACTTTCTATGATCTGCTGTACATCCATGACCCACTGATTACGTTGATTGATTTGATTGGAATGATACCATTGATTACGCTGATTAATTGGATTGAAATGAGGGCTTGTATTTATTGTTGATTAGCCTTTTTAATTCAAGGCTTTTCGCCCCAAAATTTATAAGCAATCCTATTTCCAGGTTTAGCGCTTCCAAATAATTTAAGGCCTGGGCAAGATGGGTATCCGTCAACTCCGACACTGCCTTGATTTCAATTATAACTTTATTTTCTATCAAGAAATCTACTCTTCGCTTGCCTACCTCAATATCATCATAAAAAATTGGTAGCTCAATTTCATTTAAGAAAGCCACCTCAATTTTTTTAAACTCTACAATCAAACATTTGTGATAAATTAATTCCGGATAACCGCTCCTCATCTTTTGATGTACCCTCAGGGCGCATCCGATGATTTTTTCCGTAATATTCGAATATTTGTATTCTTCTTTAATCATTCATTTTAATCATTAAATCAGTGTAATCAGCGGTTGGTTTATTCAGTGTACTCAGGGGTTCGTGTCGAGATTTAAATGTTCGACCTCCGTTGTAAATGAAACATTAAAACTTACCAGGCTATCGTATTTAATATTTTCAAGTTTCATCTTCAGGTTGGGATACTTTGGTTTCCACTCATTAATGATTCGCTCTATTTGCGCGGTGATGTCATCCACATCGAATCTCTTTGTGTAAGTGTCATAATAGTTACTGCTAAAGCCAAGCTCTTTGAAATATTCTCCATGATTTATCATCATGAACAAATGATAAAATTCTGTGACCGGCCTGGGCAAGCTGTATGAATATTGACCATACGCAATGCCGTACTCAGCGATTTGGGCCGCGATCAAGGGATAATTATTATCGCTGTACCATCTTATATTTTGATTAGCATTATAAATTGAATCAGCAATCGCCTTGTAATTCTGCGGCGATACGATCGCAAAGGTGTGTTTGGAACGGTACAATGACGCAAATATTTCTTCCTTGGACCGGTTCCTTAATTTATCAAATTCAGCGATCATATCCCTGTTCTTTTCAGTGGTCTGCCTCTCATCTTTCTTAAAATAAATCTCAACGATCCTTTCAAGGTCATGTAAAACTTTGGCTTCCGGAGTTATCAAATAATCGATCCGATAGGCGAGTGCCAATAACAAATACGCTATGCCTCCGGAAAATTTATCAGCGTCAAGTGTTTTTATATATGAAATAGCATCATCGATCCATTTTTGCAGCCACCTGAATTTTATCTCTTTCTCGTGCGGTGGTATCTCAATGACATGCTCTGTATCGAGCGTTTGTAAAATGGCGAAATCCTGGACAAGCAGGTCGTCCTGTTTATCTCCTTTTGTTGACAATTCCTTTAATCCATAGTATAACTTATTTGGATTAGCCGTTTCAATATCACTGTCAAACCTCATACATAATCTTTCACCATCCAAAGCATAGCGGCTATAATAAAGGTTGAAATTCATCTCGAGCAAACGACGCATAACAGGAATATTCGGACTTGGCATTTTTGCGAGAGTCACTTCTGCATGCAAATGCTCACTATCGTAATCACCACGAACAATTTTTGAACCCTGGTAGAATTGAAAGCGGCCATTACTTTGATTACGTTCATGAACCACATTGTCCAGCGAATCATCACGGAGATATTCAAAAAAGGCATCAAAACTTTCGGTATATTTTTTTTCTTTAAACAGGTTGTCTGCTTCTGTCCAGCGATTTACTTTTTCAACAGGTTTGTTGTTATCAGAGTACCGTCCGAAAAAAATTGCAGGCTCTGCCTCCGTCTTCCTTTTACGTCTTCCAAAAAATCTCTCCAACATGTGGCGCTAAATTTTGAAAAGTGGCAAATTAAACAAAGAATAGTGATTGGTCAATAATGGCCTTATAATAATCCCGCGAGTGTTAGTACCGCAGCCGATTCTTTGAGTCCTCGCGACTCATCACTCACCACTCACCCCTGACCGCTCACCAATCCACGGCTTCCTACCAAAGTAGTTCACAGCCATTCTTAATTCTTGGCTGTAAACTAAAAATCAGTAGTTTCGCCGGAAACCTTTTTTTAAGATGAAGTTTATCGTATCGGCTTCGGCTTTATTGAAACAGCTGCAACAGATCTCCGGCGTGATTAATGCAAACACCGTGCTGCCAATTTTGGAAGATTTCCTGTTCGAGGTAGAGAAAAATAAACTCACCGTTGTCGCTACCGATCTTGAAACGGTTATGCGCGTGCAGTTAGAAGTTGAAGCCAAAGACAGCGGCAAGATCTGCATCCCTGCAAAAATATTGATGGACTCCCTGAAAAATATTTCAGACCAGCCTCTCACATTTAATATCGATAAAAATTTTGGTATTGAAATAACAAGCGACAATGGAAAATACAAAGTGATGGGGGAGAATCCTGATAATTTCCCAAAGGAACCTTCGCCCGATGATACCACTTCATTTACGATGACCTCATCTTCATTGGTGACCGCTATCAACAAAACTTTATTTGCGGTAAGCAATGATGACCTTCGTCCCGCAATGACAGGCGTTTTCTTTGAATTGGATAAAAAGGGAATCCAATTTGTTGCTACGGATGCTCATAGGTTGGTCCGCTACAGGAGAACAGATGTTAATAGCCCGAAGATCGATTCTTTTATTGTACCCCGTAAACCTTTGAATCTTCTTAAGGCGGCATTACCAGACAACGACGACGAGATCACATTAAGTTATAATAGCAATCATCTTTTTGTCAAACATGGCACCACTCAGATGAGTTGCCGCCTGATCGATGCAAGATTCCCGGATTATAAAGTCGTGATACCAACCGATAATCCTTACAAGCTTACAGTCAATAAAAACGATTTCCAGGGATCTTTACGCAGGGTAAGCGTGTTCAGTAACAAAAGCACAAACCAGGTCGCGCTGATCATTGCAGGAAGTGAACTGGAGTTAAAAGCCCAGGATGTCGATTTTTCTTTTGAAGGTGACGAGAGGATGAAGTGCCGGTATGACGGGGAGGATCTGACAATTGCTTTCAATGCGCGTTTCTTAATTGAGATGCTCAATGCCGCAGATAGTGACGAAGTAAAAATTGAATTATCTACTCCTACAAAAGCGGGTATACTAAAGCCAACCGAACAAGAAGACGGCGAAGAACTTTTAATGCTGGTAATGCCTCTCATGCTTAATCAGTAGAAAGAACCCTGCCTACCGGCAGGCACGCAGGATCTACAGGATTTTCCAGGATTAAAGGAATACAAACTATCCAGGATTGTTTTGAACCACAATAGGCACATAAGCGCACATAGAAAAACACATAAGAGATTAAACTGTGTGCTCTATGCCTCTATGTGAACTATGTGGTTTATAAAAGGGTCAAAAATGCGAGTAATCACTGTTAATTATTGATTGATTCCTGCATTTGTTTAATTCGTAATAATTCGTGTAGTCGTGTTTGTCGAAGTCCGATCATATGACAATTATATAGAAGCCCATCTTATGCTTGGGCGATTGAGAGATGAATATATCAATTGCCATTTATTGAATGAAAACTCTGTGACTATTGATCCATTCTTGTCAAATGCGATCGGAGGAATAAAACTAATGGTGGCCGAACCGCAAGTGGAAAGGGCGCTCCAATTGATAGACGAAATAGAAGAGAGAAATGCCGGATAAATTCATCACCATTTAATCCCTTTTTCATCCTTTTAATCTTGGTTCTTTGTAACTTGTAATATTATTTCTTATCCATGTGGGATAAAATCATAGACCATTTTTCTACACTTGAGCATCGCCCTCTTGAAAGAATGTCCTTGCTGGTGGCCGGTTTGCTGATCTTCTGGATCATTGAAGGAGCGATCCCATTGCTTCCCATGTCGTATAAAAGAACAAAGGGTCGTCACGCTCTCGTGAATTTAGGTTTTACATTTATTCACCTCATTATCCATACTTTTCTGGCCATTTTTATTGTTATTCTCTGTGACTGGTGCAAAGCCAATCAATTTGGCGTAGTATACTGGCTACATTCTGATACGTTGGGCACCGTGATCATATCATTACTAGTGCTGGATTTTTTTGGGGGTTGGCTGGTGCATATTACAGAACACAAAATGTACATGCTTTGGCGATTTCATCTTGTTCATCATGCAGATAACAACGTGGATGTTACTACCGGCCTCCGCCATCATCCCATTGAAAGTGTTTTGCGTGGATTATTTTTTTTCATGGGCATCTTTGTCAGCGGCTCCCCGGTCTATGCGGTCATGATCTATCAAACTGTCCTGATTCTGTCGACTGCTTTTACACATGCCAATATAAGTTTGCCGAAATGGTTTGATTCTGCGCTGAGTTATGTTTTTGTTTCTCCCAATATGCACAAGGTCCATCATCACTGGCGGCAACCTTATACCGACAGTAACTATGGCGCCATCTTTTCTATATACGATCGCCTGCTTGGTACATTTAAAAAACTGGACACCAAACAAATCCGGTACGGCCTTGACCGCTATTATCCCAACGAAAAAGATGAAGATTTCCTGAGTCTCATGAAAAAGCCTTTCGGCCGCCTCGAAAAATAGGACTCCATTTTTAGCATCCTTGATTTTTTTATTGTCTCTTTGTGGCCTTCGTGGTTCGTTGTGAACTTTGTGACCGTTGCATTTGGGTCACTAAGCGCACGAAGGAGACACAAAGGACACTACGAATTTCTTTAGGGCTTGTTCGCTAATCTATTTTGAAAACAGTAAGACATCTGGTATTCCCAAACTACCGCTATTTTTACAAGATGAAGAAGGTTGCCCTTGTCCCTGCGCGTTATGATGCCACACGATTCCCGGGCAAGCTTATGCAAATGCTCGGCCACTCAAGCGTAATTCTGCATACATATAAGAATACCGTTAAGACGGGTCTGTTTGATGAAGTAATTGTTGTAACGGACAGCGACATAATTTTCGATGAGATCACAGTACATGGGGGCAAAGCAATGATGAGTAAAAAAGAACATGAAAGCGGCAGTGATAGAATTGCAGAAGCAGCTGCTGGTATGGATGTCGACATCATCGTGAATGTGCAGGGCGATACACCTTTTATAAAGAAAGAACCGCTACAGAAATTATTGAACCAGTTTAATGATCCTTCTGTGCAGGTGGCTTCGTTGATGCAGGTATTGAAAGAGCAGAAAGATATTGATGATCCAAACTTTGTAAAAGTGGCAGTAGATCAAAATATGAATTCTCTTTTTTTTAGTCGCAGTGCCATTCCCTACCCGAGAGACAAACAAGCTCCGATCAC
>Ga0207674_10010733_pt1 | contig 10340 bp, 7 predicted proteins | sample KBSCornC72_FD_184303 | JGI IMG/M metagenome (GOLD analysis project Ga0207674, IMG submission 184303) | Corn rhizosphere microbial communities from Kellogg Biological Station, Michigan, USA - KBS Corn C7-2 (SPAdes) (version 2) | ecosystem: Host-associated > Plants > Roots > Rhizosphere > Soil ...
GGCTCCATGGTGTGCACGGCCAGGCGCGGAGGTATTTCGCACGGCTGCGTGTTCTGGATCTTGAGCTCATCGAGGGACAACGTGAGCACGACCTTGGCAGCGAAATGGTGCTTGAGACCATCGTTATTGGCGGCCGTGCCGTCATTGGCCTTTCCCTGGTCGTGCCCCACCTTGCTGTACTTGCCGAGGTAGGGCACGAAGCCGGCCTGCGGTCCCCAGTCGGAGCTCTTGCCTTTGACGTGGAAGTTCTTGGTGGGATACGACTGCTTGATCCACCGTTGCGACCACGGGCCCGTGGACCGGAAGATGATCACTTCATCGAGAGCGTTGGCAACGGAGAGCGATGCTCTCATGTCGCTTTCGATCATGCCATTCTCGGCATCACCGTAGGACGCCTGCAAGCCGTACTTGGCCATTCGCGGGTGATCGTGAAAGGGGTGGTGGCGTGCGAAGGCACTGCCGGCGACGGGCGATGGGCGCCTATACGTTACGTGCCCGCGCACGCCGCCGGGATGGGTACGACTACCCCGACCTCCTCGAACGACTATGGAGTCATGGCAACCGCGAGGCCTGTCAGCACCAACGCCGCGGCCCACACGAGATCGACGTTGATCCACGCACGTCGCAGCAGATGCAGCGCGGCGCGCTCATAGACGACGACGGCCAGCACTGCCGTGACGAGCAGGTAGCCTGCGGTGTGTACGCTCGTCGCCCAGAGCGTCGGCCAGTCCACGGACACGACGCCCGCCATGGCGGGCGCGCCGTGGCTCGCGTGGCCCGAATGGCCGGCCGCTCCCGACTGCACCGCGCGCAGCGCGATCGGCGCCGCCATGAGCCCCGCGCCGTGCGCCGTCGCGACGATGAACGACCAGACCGTGAGCTCGCGCCCACTCGCGCGCAATCCCACGCGCCAGCGCCCGAGCCCCATGTGTCGATGGCCGCGCAACTGCCAGACCCCAAGCCCCACGAGCAGCGCTGCCGCTCCCCAACGGACGACGCCACTCGGCACGACGACCCCGAGCCCGAGCGCCAAGGCCACCGCCGCTGCGATCGCGAGCGCATGGCCGAGCGCGAGGGGGCCGAGCGCGCGCCACACCGCGCGCCGATCGGCCTGCTGGGTGCCTAACGCCACGGCGAACAGCCAGCCCATGCCCGGATTGAGGCCGTGGAGCGCGCCTAACGATAGCAGCGCCCCGGCGGCGGCCCACGCGTGCGTCGGCATTGTCGGCTCACGCGAAGCAGAAGGAGTCGGACGACGCGTCGCCGCCCTCGAGCCGCACCTGGTGTGGCCGCATTCCCTCCTCGAACTCGAGCAGGAAACGCGCATCGAGCGCGAGCCCGCCCGTGCGCCCCACATCGAACTTCGCGAGCCATCCGCGAATGCCATCGGGATAGAACTGCGCGTCCCACGGGCTGTACAGCGAGTTCGTGACGTACACGCGCCGGCCGTCGCGGCTCACTTCGACCATCTGCGGGCCGCCGTTGAGCGGCGTCGCCGGCATGCGCGGATGCGCCGTGCGCCGCACGATGCCGCCCAGCCGTACGGAACCGGCGAGTACGGGATTGAATGGATCGCTCACGTCATACTGGCGGAGCTCTCCGGTTCCCCAGCACGAGACGTACAGGAAGCGGTCGTCGACGGACAGGTTGATGTCCGTGACGAGCGGCGGCACGGCTTTGAAGCCCTTGAGCAGCGGTGGCAGGTGGGCCGGATCCGCCGGCTCGGCCGGGATCGTGATCACCTTCTTCGCGTTCCACTCGCCCGGGCCGTCGCCGCGCTGACGGTCGAGATACCAGAGGAAAATCGACGACGAGAGATCCTTGAGCGAGATCACGACGCCGACGAACCCGTACGCGCGCGTCGGGTTATGCGCGGGCCGCAGCTCGAGCACCATCTGCTGCTCGGCACCGAGATCGATCTCCTTGATGTGGCGCCGCTTCTTCATGTCCCACACGTGGAGCGAGTGCCCGTACTTGCCGCCTAACAAGAGCTCCGGGTTCACGCCGTCCTTCACCATGTTCGGCGTTCCCCACTCGCTCGTCACGATCGTGTCCTGGCCCAGGTGCCAGGCAAAGTCGTAGGCGAGGTGCTGTGGGCCGCGATCGTGCTCCCACTTCCCCTTCACCTCGAACGTGTCGTGGTCGAGCATGAAGATCCCACCCGGCCCATTGCCGTCCGGCGCGCCGAGGGCGTTGAGGTAGATCCCGTCGGGCCCGCAGTGCACGGTGTGCGGCGCCGCGTAGCCGGTCTTCGCCATGACCTCGTCGCCTTCGATCACCTTCACGAGCGTCGGGTTCCGTGGGTCGGGCTTCGTGTCGACGACGTGAATGCGTGACGAGCTCGTGCCGGGCACGACGAGGTAGCGCCGCTCCGCGTGCGCGTTAGGCGCCCACGGGCACAGATGGGAGCTGCACGCGTTCCACCCGAAGTGGTGGAGCTCGTTTCCACCGTGCGGGAAGTCCACCTGCCCCACGAGTCGGCCGTAGCTCGGCGATGCGGGGTCGGTATCGACGACGCCAAGCGCGTCGGTCTTGCCGTTCTCGCCGCTGGCGAGCAGCGCGACGTACGCGAGCCCCTCCGCCGGCGCCTCGGCCGCGAGTGCGGGGCTGGGGTAGAAGGTTGGATCGGGGAGTAGACGTTTCATCGGAGCACCTGGTTGGGTTCTATCCAGGGGCTACGTAGGGTGGTGTCCTGAGCGGACACGCGGCAGCCGCCAGGCGGCCGGCGGCCGGCGGCCGGCCGCCAGCGCGGCAGCAAAATGACGCTCAACTGACGCGCGTCACGATCGTGGTACATGCCGAAATCGACCGGTCCCCAAGTCGGATCTTTCCGAGAGCTGAGAGTCTGGCGGCTCGCCATGGCCATCGTGATCGAGATCTACCGCGTGACGCGAGCGTTCCCGGCCGAAGAAAAATTTGGGCTCGTCGCGCAGCTCCGACGTGCCGCAGTCGCCATTCCGTCCAATATTGCCGAAGGTCGCAGCCGGCTTGGCGCGGCCGAGTTTCGGCGCTTTGTGTCAATGGCGCGCGGCTCCGCCGCTGAAGTCGAAACGCAGCTCGAGGTCGCGGTTGCACTCGGCTACGTCAGCGGCGATGACTTTACGACACTTTCGACGCAGCTCGATGAGCTGAGCAAAATGCTGTTCGGTCTCTATCGGCGCCTAACGAGCTAGGCCGCCCGGCCGCCGCCCGCCGGTCGCCAGCCGCCTAAAAATCCAACGACCTCACCCCCTTCCCGCCGGCTTTCCTCCGCAACTCCGCCGCCTCGGCCGGACGGTGCTGGAGGTCGCGCAGCACGGCCATGCGAGGGTACAAGTACTCGTACGGACGTGATTGCTCGCCGACGTGCTCCTGCGCGATCGACAGCGCGGCCGAGTAAATCGAGTCGGCTGCCGCGAGCTCGCCGCGCAACACGCGCATATCACCGAGCAGCATCAGCGGGTTCAGCAGCCCGAGGGCGCTGGTTCCCTGCGCGCGCTCGCGCATCGCCACCGACTCGCGGCAGTCCGCCTCGGCCTCGGCGAGGCGGCTCGCGTGAAGGTGGATCTCGCACAGCCCCGCCATCGCCCCCGCAACCATGGGGTGGCCATGGCCAAGTGCGCTGTCGAAGGCCACCAACGCAGTGCGCTGCGCCGCCTCCGCATCGGCCCATCGGCCGACGCGCGAGTAGACCTTCGCGAGATCGGTGTAGGCATCGGCCACGGACACATCGCGCTTGCCGAGCGACCGATCGAAGATGTCGACCGCGAGCCGCGACAGTCGCTCGGCCTTCTCGAAGTTGCCGCGGCGCGACTCCACCCCGCCGAGCAGGTCGAGCGCATAGGCCGTCCGCGGGTGTGCCTCGCCGAACGACGCTCGCGCGATCGCCACACCACGCTCCATGAGCCGCGCGGCTTCCGCGTAGTCCTCCCGGCTGGCGGCCACCGCCTCGGCGAGTCGGTACAGCGGCAAAATGAGTCCCGGGTCGTTAGGCCCCTTGTCCCGCTCATACAGCGCGAGCGCCTGGCGCATGTAGCGCTCGCCTTCCTCGTACCGGCCGATCCGATGCAGTTGGCCACCCAGCAACTCGAGCTCGGGAGCGATCCGGGGGTCGTCCGCGCCATAGGCCGCGATGCTGATGTCCGCAGACCGTCGAGCGTACGCCTCGGCGGCGTTGAAGTCGCTGCGGTACACCGCGAGCATGCTCAGCATGTGCCATGCGTCAGCAAGCGAGGGATCCGCCGGGCCGTTCACTTTTCCGTAGATCCGAAGCGCCTGCCACGCCGCCGAATCGGCGGCAGCGTAGTTCCCGATGACGCGAAGGGTGTTAGCCATGTGGAGGAGCGTCGTGGCCGCCTCCGCATTCTCCCCGGCGCCATTGGCGCGGCGCAGCACGAGCGAGCGCTCGTACGCCGCTTTCGCCTCGGCCAGTCGTCCCGAGTTCTGGTAGATGCGCCCCATTCCCTCGAACATGCGCGCCTGCACGAGGGGACGATTTCCGAGCTGCTGGATCTGACCCATACCGCGCGCGATCAACTCTGTTGTCGTGCCAGGTGTCGCAGCACCTGGCGCCGGCACGTTGACGTCGAACAGGCCGGCGAGAAAGTCCGTCGTCTCGTCGGACTGGCGCAGCGCCTGCCGCGCCTGGCTCAGCGCCGCGGTCGCGCGGTCGCGCTCGCGGCGCGCGGTGGCCGTCTGCCTAACGGCGACCGCGGTGCTGGCGATGAGCGAGAGCGCAGCGATCGCGCCGAGGCTCGTTCCGGTGCGATGTCGGCGCAGGAACTTTCCGAAGTAGTAGGCGCGACTCGGGTGGCGCGCGATGACGGGAAGTCCGCGGAGGTAGCGTTCGATATCCTCGGCGAGAAGCTCCGCGGACCCGTAGCGCCGGCGCGGCTCCTTGCGCAGCGCCATCATGACGATGGCGTCGAGATCGCCGGCGAGCACGCGCTGGAGCCTGTCAGGGCTCGTGCCGCGACCCGACGCGATCTCCGCCGGCGACGGTGCTTCGGGCTCGTCAGGGGCAGGAAGACGCTTCGCCCACGTGCTCGGTCGCTCGGGCTCGCGCTCGCACACGAGCTCGTGCAGCTCACGCACGGCGCCGGTCCTGATCTGATACGGCCGCCGCCCGGCGAGCAGCTCGTACAGCACGACGCCTAACGCGTAGACGTCGCTCCCGGTCGTCAGCGGCTCACCGCGCACCTGCTCGGGGCTCGCGTAGTCCGGCGTCATCACGCGGAATGCCGTACGCGTGTGTGGCAGGGCCATGCCGCCCATCGCGGAGTTGAGCAGCTTCGCAATGCCGAAGTCGAGGAGCTTCACGAGCCCCGACGCCGTGACGAGGATGTTCCCGGGCTTGATATCGCGATGGATGATGAGGTTCTGGTGCGCCGAATTCACGGCGCGGCAGACGTCGACGAACAGTCGAAGACGCGACTCGATGTCGAGGCCGTGACGGTCGCAGTACGTCGTGATCGGCAGACCGTTGACGTACTCCATCACGAGATAGGGGAGCTGCCCGTCGGTCGTGCCGCCGTCGAGCAGCTGCGCGATGTGCGGATGGCTCAGCGAGGCGAGGATCTGCCGCTCGGCGATGAAGCGCCGGTGCAGCTCCTCGGCGTCGGGACTGTTGCGCAGCAGCTTGATCGCGACCTCGCGACGGAACTCGCCGTCATCGCGCTCGGCGAGATAGACCACGCCCATGCCGCCGCGACCGAGCTCGCGCACGACGCGGTACGGACCGATGCGCCGGTCGAGCAGTGGCTCGACGGCGAGCGTCGTTGTTGCGGGATCAAGGCGGCGCTCGAGTATCCCGGTGGTCAGATCATGCGCGGCCAGCAGGCCATCGACCCTGGATCGGAGCTCGGCGTCGTGTGCGCAGCGCTCACTCAGCCACGTGCCGCGCTGGTCAGGGTCGAGGTCGAGCGCGTGCTCGAAGATTTCCTCGATCTCTGCGCGGCGTTCGGGCGAGAGCGCCACAGGACTCACGATTCGGGGATATTCCGGGACCCGCGCTCCGCCAGTGCCTGGTAGAGCCACGCGCGCGCCTTCACCCAGTCGCGGCGCACCGTGCGTTCAGTGACGCCGAGTGCCTCGGCGATCTCGCGTTCTTCCATGCCGCCGAAGAAACGGCATTCGACGACCTGTCGCTGCCGCGGATCGAGCTCGTCGAGCGCGTCGTTCAGCGACAGCAGCTCGTCGGCGTCGAAGTCGGCGACCCAGTGACCACCCGAGAGGGTCGTCCGCTGCCAGCCGAGGCCCCCGCGTTTGGCCGCGCGACGGTGCCGTGCCTCGTCGACGAGCACCTGGCGCATCGCGCGGGCGGCGATCGCGAGAAAATGCGCGCGGTCGGCCGCCGCGGCTGCGCCGCCGACGGAAAGCTTGACGTACGCGTCGTGGACGAGCTCCGTCGGGCGTACGCTCTCATTGCCGAATCCTCGGCCGAGCTGTCGCCGCGCCACTCGCCGAAGGTCCTCGTATACGAGCGGGACGATGCGGTCGATGGCGCTCGCATCGCCGGCGCGGGCGGCGCGGAGGAGGCGTGTCACCTCTCCGGCCCGGGTTGCCGCAGTTACGACCATGGGCGCATCCCTCGTTCGTGCGAGGAGTCAAACTTGTGCGGAGGAGCGGTGGGGGACAACCCGGTTCGGTGGGCTGACGCCCGTCCAGTCTTCTTTAGGAGTGAGATGCGTTGGATCCGGTGGGGACCGGACAACTCAGGCGACTGGCGACAGGCGACTGGTAACCGCGAACCGCATAGTAAACGCCGCGGTCCGTCGCCAGTCGCCAGTCGCCCGTCACCGACACACCTCGTCAAACGTCTGCTCGAACACCACGTAATTGCCCTGATCCACGATGAAGCGGGTACTGGCCATGAGCGAGTAGGCGTCGCGGGAGCCGGTCGCCACGAAGCGAATGATGTCGGCCGTTCGCAGGTCCATATTCAGCTCGTCCACGGCGCGCGAGTTGACGTGCTCCGACATGAGTCCGCGGAAGAAAGTGCCGCTCGTCAGCCCCACGGCAGTGAGCCCGGACGTGTTCGACTTGATGTCGAGGTGCATGACGCCTGACGCATCCTGCGTGAGATGCAGGTCGTAGCGCAGTTCGCCGGTGACGCGAACCGCTTCGCCGGCGCCGCCGTTCGCGCAGGAGATCCAGACGTTCTGGTCGATCGACCGACTCACCGTGTTGGCGCCCTCGACGTCAGCGGCGACCGCGCGGTCCGCCGAGGCGCGAGGGGTTGTTGGCGCGACGGAGTCGGTGCTGCTGCAGGCAACGGTCAACGCGATGGTGGCGGACAGAATACCGCGGAATATGATGGAGCGCATGGGAGCCTCTATGGCGTGTAGGAGTGACTCGATAGTGTGCGAATCGATCTACGCCGCTCCGAGTCGCGAGCGGACATCCTTTAGGCGGCGTCAGTTGCCAGGACGTGCCACCGCACCTCCCTGTGCGTTAGGCTGCCATGCGACTTCCATTCGCCGTTCCGAATGACGAGGGCACGCAAGCGACTGATCTGGCTCGCCGCTGGACTGCTTCTCGGCGGCGCCGCGCCGTCTCTTCGCGGCCGTGGGTGCGCCGAAGGGAGTCAAAGGACGGGGTCGGAGTCGAACTTCACCTAACGTTGGATGGAGCTCGCGGGGCGACCGGGATCAGGTTGTGCGGGTGGTGACCAACACGTAGTGTGTGATACACTCTTTCGCCGCAGGATCAGGAGTCCAGGAATGGAAACGGTTCTTCAGGACATCCGCGTTACGCTCCGCGCTTTTCGCCGCTCGCCCGGATTCCCGCTCACGGCGATCGCCACACTCGCCCTCGGCGTCGGCGCAACGACGGCGATCTTCACCGCGCTGAGTGCGGTGCTCCTCAAGCCACTGCCCTATCCCAACCCGGATGATCTCTACAGCCTCCGAACGGCGCTCACCGACGGGCGCATCACCACCGGGCTTCTGTCCGGCGGCGAGATCTACCGGCTGAACGACCCGAGCCTGTCGATCGAACGTGCGGCAGGATTCCAATCGTTCGACCTCACGCTGCTCGCCGCCGACGACACGCCGTCGCACGTGACGGTGTACGCGGTGAGCGAAGGATTCTTCGAGCTGTTCGGTCTCCCGATGACCACCGGTGGCTTTTCGCACAACGACTTCGCGCCAATCCAACCCCCACCGCCAAACACGCCGCCGCAACAAGGACCGCTGCCAGCGATCGTGATCTCGACGCGGTTGTGGAAGGCGCTGTACAACGGTGATCCCGCGGTCGTCGGCAAACCGATCCGCTTCGCCGAGTTCAACTCGACGGTCTCCGGCGTTGCGCCGCGTGACTTCGACATGCCGCACGGCGCCGACATCTGGGTCGCCCAACGCACGCCCTCGAACGACGTGAACCACGGCCAGGAGGCCTTCCTGCGCCTGCGACATGGGACGACGATCGAGCGTGCGAAAGCCGGCATGTCGGCGGTCATGAATGGCCTTGCTCGTGACTTCCCGGCTTCGGACAAGAACCGCATCTATGTCACGAAGCCGCTGGTGGAGTCGATCGTCGGGGACTTGGGGCCGATCCTGATCATCGTCATGTCGGCAACGGGATTGCTGCTCCTGCTCGCCTGCGTGAATGTCGCGAACCTGCTGTTGGCGCGTGGTGCAGCGCGGGCACGCGAGATGGCCGTGCGGGCGGCGCTTGGTGCGGGGTGGGGCCGACTGGTTCGACAGCTCCTCACGGAGTCCATGGTGCTGGCCGCCCTGGGTACGATCGTTGGCGTTGCCGTGGGGGCGGTGGGTCTCCGAGCGCTCCTCGCGATCGGCGCATCGACGCTGCCCCGCCTCGACGCCGTGCCGTTCGACTCGCGCGTACTGGGCTTCTCGCTCGTGATGCTCATCGTGACTGGCGCGATCATTGGCCTCGCGCCGGCCGTTCGTCTCATGCGCAGCGACATGAAGACGCTCATGAACGACAACTCCCGCTCGGCGAGCGCGGGGCGCGGCACGACGCGGTGGCTCATGGCGATGACCGTGGCGGAAGTTGCGCTGGCCATCATGATGCTGGCAGGCGCCGGGTGGCTCGTGCGAGGATTCGCGAATCTCCGGCAGACGGACGCCGGGTTCGTGGCGGACAAGCGGCTCCTGTTCGACGTGTCATTCCTCGGACCGCGCTACCCGAATCCTGAAACCGTGCGCCAGGCGCACCTCGACCTCGTGGCGGCGGTCAAGAGCGTCCGCGGCGTGGTGGACGTCGGTCTCGCTTCCGCGTACCCGCTGCGGGGCACGCTCGAGAGCTCGCTCCTCGCCCAGCTTCATGGTGAGCCGTTCGACGCGCTCAGTGCGCCTCACACGCGCCAGCGCCTGGCGAGCGCCGGACTGTTCGCGGCGATGGGGACGCCGATCATCAAAGGCCGCGATTTCAATGACGGCGATCGTCCGAACACGACTCCGGTCGCGATCGTCAATCGCGTGTTCGTCGAGCGCTACCTCAAGGGACGCGATCCCATCGGCGTACAGTTTTCGGCGGGCTATCCGCTGCCGGATCCGGCGAACGAGGTGACGATCGTCGGCGTCGTCGGCGACGTTAGGCAGAACTCCCTCGCCGAGCCGGCGGAGCCGGCGTACTACACCCCGATGTCGCAACTCCCGCTGCGGCGCGCGATCGCGGTCGTGTCGATGTCGGGCTCGGACCCGACCGCCGTCGAGCGAGCCATCCGGGCCGAGATGCGGAAGCTCAACCCCAGCATGGCGGTCGATTTCCTGCTCGCGTCGGACGTCGTCGGCGGCACCCTTCGCCGGCAGCAGCTCGGGATGGCGCTCATGCTGATCTTCGGCGGCATCGCGATCGTGCTCGCGGCCGTCGGTATCTATGGGGTCGTGTCGTACGCCGGGTCGCTGCGCCGTGAGGAGATGGCGACCCGTCTCGCGTTAGGTGCGTCACCGCGTTCCGTGTTCGTGCTGGTGCTGAAACAGGGTGTGATCCTCGGTCTCGTCGGCGCGGCGATCGGCCTCGCCCTCGCCTTTTTCTCCGGCCAGATCATCTCCAACCGCGTCTACGCGATTCGGGCCGCTGATCCGTTGATCCTCGTCGTCGCCACGCTGCTGATCACCGCGATCACGTTACTGTCGACGGCGATTCCGGCACTGCGCGCGGCGCGCCTGAGTCCCGCCAATGTGTTGAGGCCGGAGTAGCGACTGGCGACGGCAGCTGCTGGCCGCTGCAAGCTGGTAGCCGACGGCTTCGGGCGACTGCGCTTGCTGCGAGCTGCTGCCAATACCGCCCGGGTTATCCCGAGCGCGGTTGTCATCCCGAGCGCGGTTGTCATCCCGAGCGGAGCGTAGCGCAGCGAGGGATCCTCATCGTCCCGACCGAGGGCCCTCTATCGG
>Ga0207674_10010734_pt1 | contig 10339 bp, 10 predicted proteins | sample KBSCornC72_FD_184303 | JGI IMG/M metagenome (GOLD analysis project Ga0207674, IMG submission 184303) | Corn rhizosphere microbial communities from Kellogg Biological Station, Michigan, USA - KBS Corn C7-2 (SPAdes) (version 2) | ecosystem: Host-associated > Plants > Roots > Rhizosphere > Soil ...
GTGGGCTTCATCGGCCTGATCGTGCCGCACCTCATCCGCCCGCTGACCGACCGCAGTCCCTCGTCCATCCTGTGGCCGGCGGCGCTGGGCGGCGCGGCGCTGCTCACCCTGTCGGACGTGGCGGTGCGGCTGATCCCCACCACCAACGAATTGAAGCTGGGCGTGGTGACCTCCTTCCTTGGCGTTCCCATCTTCCTTCTCCACCTCCTGCGGGAGCGGCGGCTATGGTGAGCGTCACCATCGAAAATCTCTCCGTTCGGCTCGGGCGGCGTGCGGTGCTGGACGGGGTTTCGGCGGTGCTGGAACCGGGCAATCTTATCGGCATCATCGGACCCAATGGCGCGGGCAAGTCCACCTTCGTGCGCGCGATGCTGGGCCTCGTTCCGTCGCAGGCGGGCCGGGTCGCAGTGAACGGGCGAGACATCGCGACGATGCCGCCGCGCGCCATCGCGCGCGCCGTCGCCTATCTGCCGCAAGGGCAGACTCTGCACTGGCCGCTGAGCGTCGAACGGCTGGTGGCGCTGGGCCGCCTGCCCCATCTCGCCCCCCTGTCCCGCGTGAGCGAAGCGGACCGGGCCATCGTCGCGGAGGCGCTGGCGCGCGCCGATGTCGCGCATCTGAAAGACCGCGTCGCCACCGAATTGTCGGGCGGCGAGCGCGCCCGCGTCCTGCTCGCCCGCGCGCTGGCGGTGGGCGCGGCGGGGCTGGTCGTGGACGAACCGCTGGCCTCGCTCGACCCCGGCCATCAGATCGATGTCATGACCCTGCTCAGGCGCGAGGCACGAGCGGGCGGGCTGATCGTCGCGGTGCTGCACGATCTCGGCATGGCGGCGCGCTATTGCGACCGCGTCCTGCTGATCGACCGGGGCAAGCTGGTGGCGGACGGCGCGCCGGATGCGGTGCTGACCGCAGAGCGGCTGGCCGAGGTCTATGGCATCCGCGCGCTGGTCGATACCGGCGGGCCGGTGCCCAGCATCATTCCGGTGGACCGCATCGAGGGGAGACAAGCATGACCGCGACCGATTACGCAAGTCAGGGCTATGCCGCCCTCGCCCTTTTCGACCCCGCCACCGTCCGCGCGGCGCAAGGCGACATCGCCGAGCAGATCGACCGGCTGAGCCGCGCGCTCTACTGGCCCTATGCCAAGAGCAGCCCCGACGCGCCGCTGGGCGAGCGGATCGACCGCATCTGGGCGGAGGAGCGCAGCCAGGCCGCGCTGCTGCGCACCGCCATCTGCACCGACGCGCATCGGGGACCACGGCTAAGCGCGCTCGCCGCCACGCCGGCGTTGCGGACGGCGGGTGAACAGCTCTGCGGCAGGCCGATCGGCGACATCATCGTGCGTATCCGCGCCAACATCCCCGCCTTTCCCGAACATCGCCATGCCTGGCACAGCGACGTCGCGCTCGACGACGGCACCGACTGCGCGCGCGTCGCGGTGACGGCATGGATACCGCTCGGCGATACCGGCCCCGACCAGGGCGGCCTCGAAATCCTGCCCGGTCGTCGCGCCGCGCCCCTGCCCCATCGGCAGGATCACGGCTATGCCATCAACGCGGAGACCATCGACGAGCTAGCGGCGGCGGGCTTAGCTGCGGTCCAGCCCGAATGCCCCGCCGGGACCGTGCTGTTCCTCGACCGCTTCACGCCCCACCGGACGCTACCCGCCGGGCGAGCGGCGCGGTTCGCGCTGGTCGTGTGGATGAAGGCCGCCTGATGCTGACCCCCGTTCCCCCCGGCCCCGCCATCGTCGCCTGCTCCACCTGCCGCAACGACGGCAGCGGCACGCGCGGCGGCGCGCGCCTCGCAGACGCCTTGCGCGCGGTGAAGGCCTCCGACAGCCGGTATGACGGCGTTCAGGTGCAGGCGATGCCCTGCCTCTTTGCCTGCGGCGAGCATTGCACCGTCCACCTGCGAGCGCCCGGCAAGATCAGCTATGTGCTCGGCCGGTTCGACCCGGACGAAGACGCCGCCCGCGCCATTCTCGACTATGCGCTTCACTATGCGGCCAGCGATGCCGGGCAGGTGCGCTATGCCGATTGGCCAGCCGGGGTGAAGGGGCATTTCATCACCCGTTCCCCGCCTGACGGTTTCGTCGCCGAATGATCTTTCGGCGGCGCCGGTGGTTCTCTACCGTCTGACCATGATGAAGATCGCAAGCTATAATATCCGCAAGGCCATCGGCACCGACCGCAGGCGCAATCCCGAACGCATCGTGGAGGTGCTGAACGAGATCGACGCCGACGTGATCGCGTTGCAGGAGGCGGACCGTCGCTTCGGGCAGCGTCATGCCGTGCTCCCCGACCGGCTGCTGGAGGCGCACAGCCCGTATCGCAGCGTGCCGCTGGCGATTCAGGCGGGCAGCATGGGCTGGCACGGCAATGCGATACTGGTGCGCGAAGGCGTCGAGGTTACCGGCCATGACGTCATCCACCTCCCCTGCCTGGAACCGCGCGGCGCGGTGGGCGTGGGCGTGCGGCTGAACGGCGTGGCGCTGCGCCTGTACGGCATGCACCTCGACCTGTCGGGCCTGTGGCGGCGGCGGCAGGCGGCGGCGATGCTGCGCCATGTCGAGATCGCCAATGCCCATGGCGCGCCGCTGCCGTCCGTGCTCGTGGGCGACACCAATGAGTGGACGCAGGGCGGTGGCTGCCTGCGCGATTTCGCGCGCCATTATACGATCCTCTCCTGCGGGCGCAGTTTCCACGCGCGCCGGCCGGTGGCGAGCCTCGACCGGATCATGGTCGGCGAGGGGCTGAAGGCCCGCGAATCCGGCGTTCACGCCTCGGCGCTGGCGCGACGGGCATCCGACCACCTGCCGGTCTGGGCCGTGCTGGAACAAGACTGAGCGCACGCCCCCATTGTTGCTGAATGTAACTACGCCAAACAGCGTATCGACCCGCGCCGCTCCACAGCCAATCCCCGTACAAACAGGGAAAATCGGGGACGCGGCATGGGGAATCAGCAATGACCGAAAACGGCGCGACGGGGATGAGCAAACGCGAGTTGCTCGCCATGATCGGCAAGACGGCGGGCGCGACCGCCATGTATATGGCGATGACCAGCCTGGATCAGGCGAAGGCTTCCAATTTCAAAGGCCCGATCAAGCTGGAGGGCGGCGGCAAGGGCAAGTCCGTCCTCATCCTGGGAGCGGGCGTCGCGGGCATGACCTCCGCCCTCGAACTCAGCAAGGCGGGCTATAAGGTTCAGGTGCTGGAATATAACGACCGGGTCGGTGGCCGGTCGTGGACGCTGAAGGGCGGCGATACCTACACCGAGCTTGGCGGCGCGACGCAGCAGTGCCATTTCGCGCCGGGCAACTACATCAACCCCGGCCCATGGCGGATTCCATGGCACCATCATGGTCTGGTCCATTACTGCCATGAACTGGGCGTCGCGCTCGAACCGTTCATGCAGGTCAACTACAACGCCTATGTCCATTCGACCAAGGCGTTCGGCGGCAAGCCCCAGCGCTATCGCCATATCTTCGCGGACTATCAGGGCTATGTCGGCGAGTTGCTGGCCAAGGCGACGAGCAAGGGGGCGCTGTCCGATTCGCTGACCAAGGAGGATGGCGAGATCCTGCTCGAATCGCTGCGCAGCTGGGGCGGCCTCGACAAGAATATGCGCTATGTGAAGGGCCGCGAATCCAGCAACCGGCGCGGCTATGACAAGGAGCCGGGCGGCGGCCTTTCCGCCGAACCGACCTTCTCCGATCCCCTGTCGGTCGAGACGGTGCTGCGCTCCGGCCTGTGGCGCTCCATCGGCGGCAACCTCAGCTGGGACCATGAATTCACCATCTTCCAGCCCGTGGGCGGCATGGAGCAGGTTGCGAAGGGCTTCGGGCGTGCGGTCGGCCATCTGGTGCGGCTCAACAGCAAGGTGACGTCGATCCAGCAGGGCGAAACCGGGGTGAAGGTCGACTATGTCGATACCAAGTCAGGCGCGAAAATGTCGGCCAGCGCCGATTATTGCATCTGCACCATCCCGCTCCCCATCCTGGCGCAGATCGACATGAATGTCGGCGCGGAACTGGCCGCCGCGATCCGCGCCGTGCCCTATTCGACGAGCGTCAAGGTGGGGCTGGAGTTCAAGCGGCGCTTCTGGGAGCAGGATGACATGATCTATGGCGGCATCACCGCCACGGACCTGCCGATCGGGTCGATCAGCTATCCCAGCAGCCGCTATGGCGACAAGGGACCGGGCGTTCTGCTCGGTGCCTATTCGGGCGGCTCCTACGGTTATGAACTGACCGCCTTGCCGCCGGAAGAACGGGTGAAGCGCGCCCTCGACTGGGGCTCGCAAATCCATCCGCAATACAGGGATGAGTATATGAACGGCGTCTCGGTCGGCTGGCACCGCGTCCCGTGGGTGCTCGGCTGCTTCGGTTCATGGACCGAGGAGACTCGTGCGGAGCATTACAAGAACCTCTGCGCGATGGACGGCCGCATCATGCTCGCGGGCGAACATGCGTCCTATTATGGCGGCTGGCAGGAGGGCGGGATCACCTCCGCCATCGACGCGATCACGCGGCTCCATGCCCGCGTACAGGGGGCTTGAGGGTATGAATAAGCAATTTCTCACCCTGACCGCCGCCGCCATAGTCGCCGCCGTCTCGCTGGGCGCGGCCGCCATCGCCCAGAGCGCCGGCGACGCCGCCAATCCCAACGGCTCGTCCGCGGCGACGGTGAAGGCCGGCGACGCGGACAAGGCGTTCGTCATCGGCAGCAAATTCAGCGAACCGACCGGCGAACAGATGTTCCGCCGCGTTTGCGCCGCCTGCCACATGCCCGACGCGAAGGGAGCGACGGGGGCCGGCACCTACCCCTCGCTCGCCGCCAACCCGAAGCTCGCCGCCAATAGCTACCCGGCCTATGTGGTGGTGAAGGGGCTGAATGGCATGCCGCCGATCGGGGGCATGATGACCGACCAGCAGGTCGCCGACGTGGTCAATTATCTGCGGACCCATTTCGGCAACACATATAGGGACGCGCTGAAGGCGGACGATGTGAAGGCCCTTCGCTGACTCCCGCCCTTTGCTGACAATAGTGTCCCGGCGCGCGCGCGATTGCCGGTGGCGCAATCGCGCGCGCTCTGCCAGAACCGACCGATGCGGGAGAAGGAACTGCGGCTGGCCCTGATCTGCTATGGCGGGGTCAGTCTGGCCGTCTATATGCACGGCATCACGAAGGAAATCTGGCACCTCACCCGCGCCAGCCGCGCCTTCCATGGTGGCGACGCGGCGGATGGAGCGCAGGGTGGTGGCAGCGCCGCCGTCTATCGCGGCCTGCTGGAGCAGGCGCTCGCCGCGACCGGAACGCGGCTGCGCGTTATGCCGGACATATTGGCGGGGGCCAGCGCGGGCGGCATCAACGCCATCTTCCTCGCCCATGCCATCGAAACCGGCCAGTCGCTGGAACCGCTGACCCAGATGTGGCTGGAAACCGCCGATGTGGACGAATTGCTCGATCCCGATGCGCGCCCGCTCAGCCGTTTCACCAAATTCTGGGCCGCGCCCCTGCTATGGCTGATGCTGCGCCGACGCGGCGATACGGTCGAGCGTACCGTCGCGCCCGAAACGCGCGAGGAAGTGCGCCGCAAGCTGTCCAATCTGGTGCGCGCGCGCTGGTTCGCGCCGCCTTTCGGGGGCAAGGGCTTCACCCGCCTGATCCTGAACGCCTTCGATGCGATGGCGGAGGCGCCGGCGGGCCAGCCGCTGCTCCCCGATGGCCATCCGCTCGACCTGTTCGTGACCGCGACCGACTTTGCCGGGCATGAGGAAACGCTCACCCTGCACAGCCCCGGCGTGGTCGAGGAAACCGAACATCGCCTGTCCATCGGCTTCGCGGCGCGGGGCGGACGGCCGCGCGAACTGGGGGACGTGGCCGAACTCACCTTCGCCGCGCGCGCCACGGCCAGCTTCCCCGGCGCCTTTCCGCCCTTCACCGCGCGGGAACTGGACGAGGTTCTGGCGGAGCGCAAGCGGCCCTGGCCCGGCCGCTGGCGGTTCCTGACCCGCATCCTGCCTCGCCAGTGCGCGGAAGGGTGCGTGGACGATGCGCCGATCATCGATGGATCGGTGCTCACCAACGCGCCCTTTGGCGAGGCGATGCCGGCGCTGCGCAATCGCCCGGCGCGGCGCGAAGTCGACCGGCGCTTCGTCTATATCGAGCCGACGCCGCATATGGACCTCTTTGGTCCTCCCCGGCGGGCCGATGCACGGGATGCGACCATGGAAACAGGGGCATCGCCCGCGCCCGGCTGGTTCCGCACCATCTTCGGCGCGATCAGCAATATTCCGCGCGCGCAGCCGATCCGCGACGACCTGGAGCAGATCGCCCGCCGATCGGAGCGCATCCGGCGGATGCAGCGCGTGGTCGATGCGATGCGCCCCGCGATCGATGCGACAATCGACCAGACGATCGGCAGGCCGCTCTTCATCGACAGCCCCACGCCCGCCCGCCTCGCCAACTGGCGGGCGCGGGCGCATCGCAAGGCGGCGCGGGCCTCCGGCTTTGCCTATATGGGCTATGCGCAGCTGAAATTGTCAGCAATCGTGCATGACATGGGCGGGCTGCTGGCGCAGATCGCCAGGGGCGGTCCGCTCGATGCGGATGCGGTGCGTGTCACGCTGCGCCAGCACCTGCGCATCACCGGCGCCGACGTGATGCCCGCCAGCGCGCCGGACCGCAATCATGCCGCCATCGCATTTCTGTTCGCGCATGACGGAGCCTTTCGCATCCGGCGGCTCCGCTTCCTGGCGCGGCGGCTGGCGGAAACCGAAGAAGGCGAGGCGATCCCGCCCGGTTCGGAAACGGAAGCCGAGGCCGCCCGCATGGCGATGCGCGCGATGATCTATGAGGCGATCGCGCTCTATGCCGCGCCGGAAAGCCCGGAGCATTTCGACGATGCGGCCCGCGCGGCGGCGGCGCGGGCGCTGAACGCGCCGGGCGTCGCGCTCGCCATGCTGGAGGAGAAGCGACGGCTGGTCGCGCTCGATGCCGAAGTGGAGGAACGCCTCTCCGACGCGCTGGGGGCGCTGATCGTGCCCGACCGGCGACGGATGCTGCGCGCCTATCTGGGCTTTCCCTTCTACGACATCGCGACCCTGCCGATGTTGCAGGGCGAGGGGCTGGATGAATATGATCCGATCAAGGTGGATCGCATCTCCCCCGACGATGCGATTGCCATCCGCTCGGGCGGAGCGTTGGCGACCTTGCGCGGGATCGAGTTCAACTGTTTCGGCGCCTTCTTCAGCCGAGCCTATCGCGAGAACGACTATCTTTGGGGCCGCCTGCATGGCGCGGACCGGCTGGTGGACATCGTCCGCTCGGCGCTCCCGCCCGACGACAGCATCGACGGGGCGGCGATCAAGCGCGCCCTGTTCCTCGCCATCCTCGACGAGGAAGAGCAGCGGCTGCCGCACCAGGCCGAGCAGATCGCGCAACTGCGCGGCGAAGTGAGCGAAGGAAGGCCATCGGCATGAACGGACCGACACGCTGCGGCTGGGCCGGGAGCGATCCCCTGATGATCGACTATCATGATCGCGAATGGGGCGTGCCCCTGCGCGACAGCCGCGCCCTGTGGGAAATGCTGATGCTGGAGGGCTTTCAGGCGGGGCTGTCCTGGCGGACGATCCTGAACCGCCGCACCGGCTTTCGCGCGGCCTTTGCAGGGTTCGTGCCGGAGGTGGTGGCGCGCTTCGGCCCGGCGGATGTCGAGCGGCTGATGGGCGACGCCGGCATCATCCGTGCGCGGGCGAAGATCGAGGCGACGATCGGCAATGCGCGCGCCTATCTGGCTATGCGCGAGGCGGGTGAGGATTTCGCGGACTTCGCCTGGCATTTTGTGGGCGGCAAGCCGATGCAAGGCGATGGGGTGACGGTGCCGGCTTCCACCGATCTTTCAGCCACGATATCCAAGGCATTGAAAAAGCGCGGGTTCAAATTCGTCGGCGCGGTAACCGTCTATGCCTGGATGCAGGCGGTGGGGATGGTCAACGACCATGATCGCCACTGCTTCCGCCGATGAAGGCGAACCGATAAGGGCGGGCATTGCGCCCGCCCCACTTGTTTTCCGCGTTTTCCGAGTCAGCAGGTGGTTTCACCCGCTTGGAAAACGCTCTAGCCGGATCAGCGGCGTTCCCAATGGCAATGGGTCACGCGATGGTGATTGTGCCAGGAGGTCTTGCAGACCTTGTGCGGCTTGTCATGATGCGGCCGGGCCATGGCCGGCGCTGTGCCGATCGCCAACCCCGCAGCGGCGAGCGACAGAGCGCCAAGTCTGATGAGACGCATATCTTGTCCTTTCCCGAAAAGGCAGTGACGTCCAAAACGGACATGCACCAAACCCTTTCCCACGCGAAAAGACGCTGCCTCTTACACTATAATACAAAATCCCGGTCGGAGATCAGGACCATAGATCCTTGATCTTGCTGAAGAAACCTTCGCTCTGCGGGCATTCCTCGCCGGTTTCGGTCGCGCGGAATTCCTCCAGGATTTCCTTCTGCCGCGCGGAAAGCTTCGTCGGTGTCTCCACGTCGATCTGCACCACCATATCGCCCCGGCCCCGGCCGTTGAGCACGGGCATGCCGACGCCGCGCTGACGCAATTGTCGTCCCGACTGGATACCCGCCGGAATGCTGATCTTCGTCCGCTCGCCGTCGATGCCGGGCACGTCGATGGACCCGCCCAGCGCCGCCGTGGTGAAACTCACCGGAACCCGTGCGAACAGGTTGGTGCCTTCCCGCTCAAAGATCTCATGGCGGCGAACATGGAGGAAGATATAGAGATCGCCCGACGGAGCGCCCCGCGCGCCCGCCTCGCCTTCGCCCGACAGGCGAATACGCGTGCCCTCGTCGACGCCCGGCGGAATGTCCACCTTCAGCGTCTTGGCCTTGTCCACCCGGCCCTCGCCCCGGCAGGTGCGGCAGGGCGACTTGATCTTCTGGCCGGCGCCATGGCAGGTCGGGCAGGTCCGCTCCACCACGAAGAAGCCCTGTTGCGCCCGCACCTTGCCATGACCCGCGCAGGTCGTGCATTTCTCGACGCCCGTGCCCGGCTCCGCGCCGCTGCCCGCGCAGGGTTCGCAGACCGCCGACACCTCGACATTGATCGTTTCGGCCTTGCCGTGGAACGCATCCTCCAGCCCGATCTCAAGGTCGTAGCGCAGGTCGGCGCCGCGCCGCGTCTGCTGCCTGCCACCGCCAAAGCCGCCGCCCTGACCGAAAATCGTCTCGAAAATATCGCCAATGTCGGAGAAACCGCCGCCGAAGCCGCCGCCCTGGCCGCCACCGCCGCCATTGGCCGCGTTCATGAACGCCTCATGCCCGAAACGGTCGTAGGCCGCCCGCTTTTGGGGATCTTTCAGGACATCATAAGCCTCGTTCAGCGACTTGAACCTGTTCTCGCTGTCCGTGCAGCCCGGATTCTTGTCCGGATGATATTTCATCGCCAGCTTGCGATAGGCGCTCTTGAGCACCGCGCTGTCAGCGTCCCGCGACACCTCCAGCCGTTCGTAGAAATCCATTTCCGCGTTCATGCCGCCCCGGCCCCATTTATAGAGATATAGCCCGCGCCGCGACGACGATCACCATCATCGGCAGCGGCGCGGGCCATCTTGTCCATCAGGCCTTGTTGTTCTCGTCCACTTCCGAGAACTCGGCATCGACGACGCCGTCGTCCTGCGCCGTGGCGTCGGCACCCGGAGACGCGGCGCTTGCCTGCTCCTTCTCGTAAATGGCCTGGCCGAGCTTCATGGCGACCGTGGCGAGTTCCGACGCCTTGGCCTTCATCGCCTCCGCGTCGCCGCCCTGCACCGCGCTCTTCGTGGCGGCCAGGGCGGTTTCGATCTCGCCCTTCAGGCCGGCATCGACCTTGTCGCCATGCTCTTCCAGCTGACGCTCGGTGGTGTGGATCAGGCTCTCGGCGTTGTTCTTCGCCTCGGCCCCGTCACGGCGCTTCTTGTCCTCCTCGGCGAAGCGTTCCGCGTCCTTGACCATCTGGTCGATGTCGGAATCGCTGAGACCGCCCGACGCCTGGATGCGGATCTGCTGCTCCTTGCCGGTGCCCTTGTCCTTGGCGGACACGTTGACGAGGCCGTTGGCGTCGATGTCGAACGTCACCTCGATCTGCGGCACGCCGCGCGGTGCCGGCGGAATGCCGACCAGATCGAACTGGCCGAGCAGCTTGTTGTCCGCCGCCATTTCACGCTCGCCCTGGAAGACGCGGATCGTCACAGCCGACTGATTGTCTTCGGCGGTCGAGAAGGTCTGCGATTTCTTGGTCGGGATCGTGGTGTTGCGGTCGATCAAACGGGTGAACACACCGCCCAGCGTTTC
>Ga0207674_10010735_pt1 | contig 10339 bp, 7 predicted proteins | sample KBSCornC72_FD_184303 | JGI IMG/M metagenome (GOLD analysis project Ga0207674, IMG submission 184303) | Corn rhizosphere microbial communities from Kellogg Biological Station, Michigan, USA - KBS Corn C7-2 (SPAdes) (version 2) | ecosystem: Host-associated > Plants > Roots > Rhizosphere > Soil ...
AATAGGTATGCGCGACGGAAAGCAGTAGCCGGCAAAAGCCACGCCTTTTGCCGGCGATGTCGAAAGGGCCTTGGCCGCTTTCGACCAGAAAACTAGGGGAGGTGCCGCCATGACCAAGATCGCACTGGTACTCGCCATCGTCGCGATCGGCGAGGGAGCAGTCACGCTGCATCTGGTCAACCAGCTGCGCCAGGAGCGCAATAGCGCGCAGCAGCTGCAGGCTCGCGTCACCGAGCTCGAAAGCAAGGCACCGCTGGCAGCACCCGGCGCGACGTTCATCGCCGTTCCCACGCAGCCGACGGTTTCGCCCTTTACTGCCGCCAGGAAAGACGGCGCACCGCCACCATCGCCAGCCGTCGCGGGTGTATTCACCTCAGCTAACGGCGTGGCGATAAACAGTTTCGCGCCCGTGGCGCCCGATCAGGAAGCCATGCGGGAGCAGGTCCGGCAGGGCATGGAACGTCAGGCCGCGCTGATGCGCGATCCCGAGTACCGCGACGCGATGTTGGCGCAGCAGAAGATCGGTCTGCGGCAGAGTAATCCCAATCTGGCGCGTGACCTCGACCTGACGCCCGAGCAGGCCGACCGGTTGTTCAGCACGCTGGCCGAGCAGCAGATGCGGCAGATGGAGAACACCAACCCCTGGGTGATGGGCGAGCAACCCGATCAGGCGAAGCTGCAGGAGTTCCAGCGCAAGATGACGGAGCAACAGACCGCCAACGAAAACGAGCTCAAGCGTGCGCTAGGGGACGCGAAGTACCGCGAATACCAGGAATACCAGTCGTTGACCGGCGTGCGCTGGGAAGCGGACCGCCTGCGCACCACGCTCGCGAATGCCGGCGTGCCGCTGGATGACAGTCTGACGAAGCCGTTGATGAAAACGCTCCAGGACCAGCAGCAGAAGCTGGTGCAACAGATGACTGCAACTCCTGCCACGGCTGGTGCGGCCACGAACAGCATCGTGGCAGTCGGCGCGCTCAACGCCAGCTTCATCTCCGACAACGGCTCGACTCCCGACCTGGTGCAGATGCAGGAGAAGGCGCTCGACTTCCAGGCGCAGCACCAGAAGCGTCAGCGCGACGCGCTCGCCCATGTGCTCACGCCGGAACAGCTCAAGGTGATCGAGGAGCAGCACAACACTGACCTGCAGATGCAGCGCGCGCAGCTGCGCATGATGCGCGCTCAGCAGGAAGCGGGACTCATGGATCCGGCGCAAAACAACGTCGTCCAGGGACAGGCTGTGTATTTCGCGCCGTCCGAAGTCCGCGACTGAATGAGCCAGCGTGCGCCGCTCGCACTCCTCGTTGCACTGATCGGCGCGACCGGCTGTGCGCTCGCGGACGAACCTGCAAAGACGGCGCGTGCGGCCGACGCCATCCTCAATCAACATTGCAACGTCTGTCATCTAACCGGCTGGAACGGCGCGCCGCTGAGCGGCGATCCGAATGACTGGCAGCCGCGTCTGTCGGCCGGCTTCGATTCGTTACTCAAGAACGCCAAGCAAGGCATCAACAACATGCCGCCGATGGGGACGTGCCTGGATTGCACCGACGCAGAGCTGGAGGCGGCGATTCGAAAAATGCTGCCTTGATGGGGAGGCACCCGTGCAAAAGAAGATTGCCACAGTCGCCCTGCTGTTGAGCGCAACTGTTTGCGCCGCTGAAGCGCCCGGCCAGTGGCGTTACTACGGTGGCGACGCCGGCAGCTCCAAGTACTCGGCGCTCGCGCAGATCGATACGCGCAATGTGGGCTCGTTGGAAGTCGCGTGGACGTGGAACAGTCCCGACGACGCGCTCGTCGGCGCTGCGACTCGCGAACGTCCCGGCTATTTCAAACCGACGCCGATCATGATCGACGGCGTGCTCTACACGAGCACGGCCTTCAGCGAAGTCGCAGCGATCGACGCCGGTACGGGCACGACGCGTTGGGTGTTCGATCCGCACGCGTATCAAGCTGGACGCCGGCCGGCGAACTCCGGCTGGCAACATCGCGGCGTCGCGTACTGGTCCGGCAAAGTGGGCGGCCGCACCGAGCAGCGCATCCTGATCGCGACGGGCATCGGCGAGCTGATCGCGCTCGACGCACGTTCGGGACAGCCGATTGCATCGTTCGGCAAAGACGGACGCGTCGATCTGCAGGCGGCATTGATCCGCAAAGAGGAGGACCGGCGCTTGGTCGGCTTCAACGCGCCGCCGATGATCGTCGGTAACACCGTCGTAGTCGGCAACACGGTGTTCGATCGACCGACTGCTCCGGATATGCCCGCGGGTCACGTGCAGGCGTTCGACGTCGTGACCGGCGCGCCGAAGTGGATCTTCCACACGGTCCCGCAGGGCAACGAGCCGGGCGTGGAGACGTGGGAGAACGAGTCGTGGAAGTACTCGGGCAACACCAACCCGTGGCCGCCGTTCAGCGCGGACCCCGAGCTCGGGCTCGTGTTCATCCCGGTCGGCACGCCGACCAACGATTACTTCGGCGGCGATCGCCAGGGCAACAACCTCTACGCGGAAAGCCTGCTCGCGATTGCCGCGGAGACCGGCAAGCTCGTGTGGCATTTCCAGGGCGTGCACCACGGCTTGTGGGATTACGACTTTCCCGCGGCGCCGACGCTCGTCGACATCAAGGTCGATGGCCGGCGCATCAAGGCTGTCGCGCAGGTCAGCAAGCAAGGCTTCACGTACGTGTTCGAGCGTGCGACCGGTAAACCAGTTTGGCCTATCGAAGAGCGGCCGGTGCCGCAGTCGTCGGTGCCGGGCGAGAAGACCTCGGCGACGCAGCCGTTTCCGACCAAGCCGCCGCCGTTCGCGCGGCAGGGCCTGACGACCGACGATCTGATCGACTTCACGCCGGAGCTGCGCGCCGAAGCGCTGCAGATCGTCGCCGACTACACGCTCGGCCCGATATTTACGCCGCCGAGCGTCGTCGGTGAGAACGGCAAGAAAGGCGTCTTGCAGATGCCGAGCGCTGCCGGCGGTGCGAACTGGGGCGGCGCGGGCTTCGATCCTGAAACGGGTTATCTGTTCCTGCAGTCGGCGAACATCCTGTCGCTCGCTGCCGTGGTGAAGGGCGAGCCGTCGCAGAAATCGGCGTATGCGATTCGCGGGGCTGCCGGTCCGCCAGGGCCGCGCGGATTGCCGCTGATCAAGCCGCCGTATGGCGTTGTCACCGCCATCGACCTCAACAAGGGCGAGATCGCATGGCAGGTCGCGCACGGCGACGGTCCGCGCGATCATCCAGCGCTGAAGGGGCTGAACCTGCCGCCGCTCGGCGCGTCGAGTCACTCGTTCCTGTCGAGCGGCGGACCGCTGGTGACCAAGACGTTGCTGTTCATCAACCAGGTGCAGGCTCAGCCGGACCTGTCGCTGTCGCAGACCGAGCTGTTCCTGCGCGCGTTCGACAAGAAAACCGGCGCCGTGGTGTGGGAACATCGCATGACCGAGCCGCCTTTCGGTACGCCCATGACGTACTCGCACGAGGGACGGCAGTACTTGGTCGTCGCAACCGGTGGTGCCGGCACACCGGGACGACTGGTCGCTTTCGCGCTGCCCGGCAAGAAATGAGGAGTGACCCGATGCGCCTGCTCACTTCGTTCGCGATGCTCGCATTGTGTGCATGCAGCGGCGGCTCTCAAGCGCCGGCGCAGCCTGCCGCCGCCGCGCAGCCTCAGCCCGCCGCCGCGACTCAAGGCGACGAGCCCGTCAATCCCGCGTTCATCGGTCGCGTGTGGCGATCGACCAAGCTCGGCAGTCCGCTAGGCTCGGTCCTCGTGTTCCTGCCGGATCGCACGCTGTTGATGGACTCGTGCTTCGAAACGTATCGCGTGTCGAAGTGGGGCGTGGCCGGCGATCACATCCGCTGGCTCGAAGACACCGTGCCGATCGAAGCCGAAGTGATCACGCCGAGCAAGGACGAGCTGATCCTGCGCATGGGCGCGAATCTCGAACAGCGCTACGTCGCGATGACCGACCCCTACACCTGCCCCGACATGCCGAAGTGAGCTGACGGGTCAGCGCGCCGAGGCCTGCGGCCGCGAGCGGTTCTGCCAGCGACGACGGCGATTGTTGCGATTCGAGTTCGGCTGCTGCCGCGCGTGCGGATGCTGCGGCTTGCCCTGCGACTGCTTGGGTTGACCCTGCTGCGGCTGAGCTTGCCTCTGCTGTCCATGTTGCTTCGGCTGTCCGTGCTTCTGCTGAGCATGCCGCGGCTGCGCATGTCTCTGCTCCGCGTGCTGAGCCGGAGCGGCTGCTCGCTGAGGTTGCGGTTGCGCGCGGCGGAAGTGCGGCAACGGCAGCTGCGGAATCGGCTTGCGCAGTACCTTCTCGATGTCCTTCAGCAACCCGATTTCATCGGGCGCCACGAGCGATACCGCGATACCGGTCGCGCCCGCGCGGCCAGTACGACCGATGCGATGGACGTAGTCCTCCGGTACGTTCGGCAGCTCGTAGTTCACGACGTGCGGCAGCTCTTTGATGTCGAGTCCGCGTGACGCGACTTCAGTCGCGACCAGCGCACGCACGTCGTAATTCTTGAAGCCCGCGAGCGCTTGCGTCCGCGCTGACTGGCTCTTGTTGCCATGAATCGCAGCGGCCTGGATGCCGTCATCCTGCAACTGCTTCGTCAGTCGATTCGCGCCGTGCTTGGTGCGCGTGAACACGAGCACCTGCGACCAGTCGCCGTCCTGAATCAGATGCGACAGCAATGAGCGCTTCTGATCCTTCGGAACCATGTAGGCGCGCTGCTCGACAGTATCGACCGCAGCGTTGCGTCGCGCGACTTCGATCTCGACCGGATCACGCAACAGAGTCTGCGCGAGCCGCCGGATGTCATCGGAATACGTCGCCGAGAACAGCAGGTTCTGGCGCTGCTTCGGCAGCAGCTTGATCACGCGACGGATGTCGGCGATGAAGCCCATGTCGAGCATGCGATCGGCTTCGTCGAGCACCAGGATCTGCACTTGCGAGAGATCGACCGTGCCCTGCTGAGCGTGATCGAGCAGCCGGCCCGGTGTCGCAACCAGGATGTCGGTGCCGCGACGCAGACCATCGATCTGCGGATTGATGCCGACGCCGCCGAAGATCACTTGCGTGCGCAAACGCAGGTACTTGCCGTAGGCACGCACGCTTTCGTTGACCTGTGCAGCGAGCTCGCGCGTTGGCACGAGCACCAGCGCCCGAGGCGCCTTCGGTGGATGAGCGTTGCCGTGCAGGCGTTGCAGGATCGGCAGCGTGAAGCCGGCGGTCTTGCCCGTGCCGGTCTGGGCGCCGGCCAGGATGTCCCGGCCCGCGAGAATTTCGGGGATGACGCGCAACTGCACGGGGGTGGGTTCGGCATAGCCGCGATCCGCGAGTGCACGCGTGAGTTCGGGCATCAGCCCGAGAGAAACAAAAGGCATTTGATCAGGATCCTCTACCAGCCCGCAGGCGACTTTGAGTCGCAGGTCCAGTCGAGGCGGAGATAACGTCGAGGTGGGAAAACCGCGAGTAAGTGAACGAGCTGACCGGACGGCAGCTTGTTGAGCGGGCGGCACTGTACAGGGAATCGCTCGCCACCACAAATCTTTGCGCTGGAAATGGCTACATTAACCGCGTTGGACAACAACCTGGGGAGCGCTCATGCGGGTTCTGCAGTGGGGAGTTCTGCTTTGTATCGTGGGCGGGCTGGCCGCCTGCACCGGCAATCCTGGCTCGCGTTTCGAGTCCGGCGGCCTCGAGATCAAGGTGCTGTCGAACCGCGCCGATCTCATCAGCGGCGGCGATGCCCTGGTCGAAGTCGTAATGCCGAAGGCAGCGACCGCCACTGACCTGCACGTCGACGTCGACGGTCGCGATGTCAGCAGCTCGTTCAAACAGAATGCGGGCGGACGAATCATCGGGCTCGTCACCGGCCTGAAAGACGGCGCGAATGTCCTCACTGCGAAGCTCGGCAGGAGCGGCGCTCGACTCACGATCACCAACTATCCGATCGGCGGCCCGATCTTCTCCGGCGCGCAAGTGCAGCCGTGGGTTTGCGCCACGCCGACGGCGCAGGAAGCCACCAACACAGTTGCCGCGACGAACGCGAGTGGCCTGAGCCATGCGGCCACAGACGCTCAGTGCAACATCCCGAGCGAGGATCATCTGTTCTATCGCACGACTGAGCAGTGCTCGCAGGCGCGCAGCGGCCCGCCGTGCTTCAAGCCGTACGATCCGAATGCGCCGCTGCCGGCCGACGTCGCCGACACGACCAACGACCAGGGCGTGAAAACGAAGTTCATCGTACGCGTCGAGCGCGGCGTGATGAATCGCGCGATCTACGACATGGCGGTGTTGTTCGATCCCAGCAGCGCAGCCGCAGATCACGGACTGGCAGGTTGGAATCGCAAGCTGCTCTGGTCATTCGGCGGCGGCAGCGGCACGCCATTCAAACAGTTCGCGCCCAACAGCCCGTGGCAGATCGACTACGCCCTTGCTCGCGGCTATCTGGTCGCGGTGAGCGCGCACACGGATCAGCAGCTCAATTCGAACCACGCCGTTGCCGCCGAGACGGTGATGATGGGCAAAGAGCACGTCATCGAACGTTACGGTGAGATCAAGTACACGATCGGCACCGGCTGTTCGGGCGGCTCGATCATGCAGCTGCAGTTGGCGTCGCGCTACCCGGGTCTGCTCGACGGCATCCAGCCCTCGTGCACCTATCCGGACTCGTACTCAACGGGCATGGAGGTCGGCGATTGCGTGATGCTCGAAGACTACTTCGCGTCACCGCAATTTGCAGCGCTGACCAAAGAGCTGACGCCGCCGGAGCTCGCGGCCAGGAAGGCTGCGATCGCCGGGCACATGGACGAGAAGTCGTGCCGGGCGTGGGCGATGTCGTACGGCCCTTCGAACAATCCCGGCGTGTACACGAATCCCCGCACCAACAAGCCGATGAACAATTGTTCGCTGCTCGACAGCCAGGTCTACGACGCTGCGAAGAATCCGAACGGCGTGCGTTGCACGATCCCCGAGTACGCGATCGCGACCTGGGGTGCAATGCCCGGAACCCATTTCGCCCGGCGCATCGACGACAACGCGGGGATTCAGTACGGACTGAAAGCGTTCACTGCCGGCCAGATCAGCGCCGAGGAATTCGTCACACTCAACGAGAAAATCGGCGGTCGCGACATCGACATGAATCCGGCTGCAGCGCGCATGGTCGCCGATCCCGAAGCGCTGCGCATCGCCTACCAGGACGGCATCATCGGCGACGCCAAACAATGGGCGAAGGTGCCGATCATCGACTGGCGCGGCAACGACAACTCCAACATCCACATGAACTGGCGCGCGTTCGCCGTTCGCGATCGGCTCGATCGCGTCAACGGCGGTCACGGCAACCAGGTGATCTGGCGCTATGGCCCGGGACTGCTGCCGCCGCCGCAACTGATGGTCGATTCGCTGGTGACGATCGATAAGTGGGTCGCCGCGATCCAAGCGGACACGAGCAGCGCGACGCTGGAAGAGAAGGTCGTGAAGAACAAGCCGGCGGAAGCGTTCGACTTCTGTTACATCGGCAACGACTACACGACCAAGGTAACGGACTGGGCCAAGTGCGATGCCGATCCGGTGCTGCGGTACTTCGCGTCGCCGCGACAAGTAGCTGGCGGGCCGCTTGCGGAAGACGTGCTCAAGTGTCAGCTGAAGCCGCTGAAGCGTGGCGACTACAAGACGACATTCAGCGATGAGCAGTGGGCGAGATTGGGCAAGGTGTTCGCGAGCGGCGTGTGCGATTGGAGCAAGGCCGGAGTGGCGATGCAGCGGTCGACGCCGTGGCAGACGTTTGCGAAAGGGCCGGGTGGTGTGCCGATGGCGGCGGCGCCGCGGTCGAAGAAGATATAGGGAGTAGGAGCAAGAGTCGGGCTGAAGCCCGACCTACAGCCCACGAGCCAACGTTGGTTGCTTACGCTGTAGGTCGGGCTTCAGCCCGACTCTGCTGCGCCGTCAGCAGCACTCGCAGCTTCGTCAACAAATCCGCCTCCCTATACGGCTTCGCCAGCACATCCGCGCCCTTCTCCGGCGCCGTGTACGACGCCGCATACCCCGTCGCATACAACACCGGCAACTGCGGCCGCTTCTCCCTCGCCAACCGCCCGAGCTCGAACCCGTTCATCCCCGGCATCACGATATCCGTGAACAGCAGATCGATCGCCTGCTCGCGCTCGACGATGTCGAGTGCGTGCGAGCCGTTGTCCGCTTCGATCACGGTGAACTGCAGTTCCTTCAGCATCGCAGCCGTTACCGCGCGCACGCCGGCGTCGTCCTCGACCAGCAGGATCGTGCGATCGCGGCCCGAGATCTCCGCCGCTTCCGTGCTGGTCATCTCGGCAGGCTGAACCGTCGCATCGCTGCGCGGCAGATACAGCATCACGCGCGTGCCGCGATTCGGCGCGCTCTCGATCTTCACGTGCCCGCCTGACTGCTTGACGAAGCCGTACACCATGCTCAACCCGAGCCCGGTGCCGTGGCCGAGATGCTTGGTCGTGAAGAACGGCTCGACGGCGCGCTCCAGCACTTCGGCCGTCATGCCGACGCCCGTGTCGGCCACTGATAGCAGCACGAAATCACCGGGCGGAATGTCTGCGTCCTCGCCGCGCGAGGTCACGTTCTTCGTCTCGATCGTCAACGTGCCGCCTTCGGTCATGGCGTCGCGCGCATTCACGGCGAGATTGATCAACGACGACTCGACCTGCGCCGGATCGGCGAGCACCGGCCACAGAGTCGGCTGGCCCTTGATCTCGATCCGAATCCGCTCGCCGAGCGTGCGGCCGAGCAGCTTCGCGACGTTGCAGGACATCTGCCCGAGATTCACCGCACTCGGTTGCAACGGCTGTCGGCGTGCGAACGCGAGCAGTCGACGCGTCAGTTCCGCGCAGCTGAGCGCGCCGGTGAGCGCCATCTCCGCGCGGCCGAAATTGCGTCCGGTGCCGCGCAACGCGCGAGCCAGCGAGTCGAGATTCCCGATCACGACGGTCAGCATGTTGTTGAAGTCGTGCGCGATACCGCCTGTCAGCTGACCGACCGCTTCCATCTTCTGCGCCTGGAAGAGCTGCTGTTCCATCTGCCGGCGATCGTCGATGTCGAGACAGCTGCCGAAGATCTCGTGCGGATGCCCGTCGTGGTCGCGGATCAGCACGGCGCGATCGAGGAACCAGCGATGCGAGCCGTCGGCGCACAGCCAGCGATACTCGGCTGACATGCCGCCGCTCGTCTGGATCGCAGCCACGTCTGCCAGCACGCGCTCGCGATCCTCGGGATGGATGCGCTCCGGCCACAGGTCGGGATCTTCGACGAAACGCGCGGCCGGAAAGCCGATCGCCTGCGCCGTGCCTTCGCTGACGAAGCGCGGCCCGGAGAAGCGGCCCTTCAGGCGCGCGCTGTACAGCACGATCGGCAGCGAACGCACGATTGCGGTCTGCCGCTCCTCGATCTGCCGCAGCTGCCGCTCCGCCTCGAGCTTCTCCTGCCGGATGCGCAGGTTCTCTTCCTGCAGCATCCGCTCGAGCTGCGCCTGACGCCGCACTTCCTCGTTCTTGAGATACAGGTCAACCAGCACCGCGATCTTCGAGCGCAGGATCACCGGGTCGACCGGCTTGAACACGTAGTCGACCGCACCCATCGCATAGGCGCGCGCGATGTGCTCGTCGTCCTTGTCGATGGCGCTGACGAAAATGATCGGGATGTGTCGCGAGCGCTCGCGACGGCGGATCAGCTCGGCGGTTGCGTAGCCGTCCAGGCCCGGCATGTTGGCGTCGAGCAGAATCACTGCGCATTCTTCGCGCAGCAGGAAACGCAGCGCGTCCTCGCCCGAACCCGCCTCGACGATGCGCTGCTCCAGCTCTGCGAGCACATGCGAGAGCGCAAAGCGATTGTCGGGCTCGTCGTCGACGATGAGGATCGTTGCTTTGGGCTCGACCGCGCTCATACGCGCCCGAGCCACACACGCATCATCGACACCAGCTGATCGGTGTCGACCGGCTTGGAGATGTATTCCGACGCGCCGGCAGCGATGCACTTCTCGCGATCGCCCTTCATCGCCTTCGCGGTGATCGCGATGATCGGCAGCTTGCGGAAGCGCTCGCTGCGGCGGATCTGGCGCATCGTCTCGTAGCCGTCCATGTCCGGCATCATCACGTCCATCAGCACCATGTCGACGTGCTCGGTTGTCTCCAGTCGCTCGATGCCCTGGCGGCCGCTCTCCGCATTCACGACCTGCACCTGGTGCTGCTCCAGCACGCCGGTGAGCGAGAAGATATTGCGGATGTCGTCGTCGACGATGAGCACGCGCCGGCCGGCGAGCCCGGCTTCGCGGCGCCGGGCGAGATCGA
>Ga0207674_10010736_pt1 | contig 10338 bp, 7 predicted proteins | sample KBSCornC72_FD_184303 | JGI IMG/M metagenome (GOLD analysis project Ga0207674, IMG submission 184303) | Corn rhizosphere microbial communities from Kellogg Biological Station, Michigan, USA - KBS Corn C7-2 (SPAdes) (version 2) | ecosystem: Host-associated > Plants > Roots > Rhizosphere > Soil ...
GGTCCAACGACCGCCAACTCCTGGACGGCGTCGTCCGCCACGCCGCCAGCGGCTGGCGGGAGATCTTCGGCACGGCGTGAGCCCCCTCAGGTCGGCATAACACGCAGGCCAGCGCCTCGTCGATGAAGTTGGGAGTCACCGTGCTCTGCTGGAATCCTAAGAGCGGGACGGCTTCGGGGGCCAAGAATGCCCCCACTCAGCCGCGCGCGGACAGACAAGAATGTCTGCCCCACCAAAGACAAGTGAGGATTTCAGCAGAGCAGAGTCACCGGAGAAGATCTGAACAGGAGGGAACAGAGCAAACAGCGGCGCGGTTGGCTATCTCTCCGTTGGCGCTCTTGCCTCGTGTTCAATGTCTTTTTCCTGACAAGGTTGGCGAATACCAACTCACTTCCCACCCGCCGCCGTCGGCTGCGTCGCGGCTAGCGCCTTGGTCTCGTCCCACCCCGGAAGCAACTCGGCCTTCAACCGGGCGTACTCGTCGCGCAGGCGTTCGCCGCCGACGTTTTTGCCGCGGTTGATGTAGAGCGTCTTGAGCGTCTGCCGCGCGTCCTCGATCGCCGCGGTCAGTTGCGGGCTCTTGTCGGTCTTCGACAGCTCCCAGTTCGCCTGGAAGAACCGCAACAGGCCTTCCCAGTAAACCGGGTTCTCCGTGAAGGTGTCGGATCCGTCCGCGGGGTTGCTCTCGCGCCTGTCGGGCGGGCCGAGCTTGCCGTTGGCGATGAGCTGGCCCATTTCCTGCTGGACCTTCTTGTAGTCCTTCAGCTCGTAGCTCACCAGCGCGAGCTGGTAGCGCAGGTTGTCGTTTTCCGGGTCGCCGTCCTTGGTGAGGCCCATCAGCTCCGTAAAGGTATCCTGCGCCTCCTTCAGGTACTGGGCGCGCCGCGTCGGGTCTTCCTCGGCCCGCGCCGCGCGGAGGACCAGGGTCGCCTTCCATTTCTTGTACTTGTTTTTCGCGTCCTGGTCCTTCGTCTGCTCGATCAGCGGCGTGATCAGCGCCACCTGCGCCGCCGAATTCTGCCGCATCGCGTCCTTGTCCCCCTTGGCCTTGGCCTTGACGTAGGCGTCGTCCATCTGGCCGATCATCGTGAACAGCACGTTCGCCTGCCCGCCCTGCGACGCCACCAGGCGCTTGACCTCGTCCACCGCCTCCTGCGTCTTGCCCAGATCCATGTAGGCGTTGACACGATAGTGCAGCGCCGTGCCGATCAGGCGCTCGCCCGTCGGCAGGCCCTTTGCCGTCTCCTCGAAACCGTTCAGCATTGCCAGCACGCCCTGGTCGTCCTTGGCCTTCAGCTTCAGGTCCGCCGCCAGCAGGATCGACGACGCCTTGTAGTACCGCAGCCGCGGCTTGTCGTCCTCTTTCGCTTTCGCGAGGTCCGCGTCGATCCGCTGGGTCACCTCGCCGGCCAGTTTCTCGACCTCGCCGGTCAGCGTCGCGCGTGTGCCCGCGTCCAGGTCCTTCTCGTCGAGGCGTTGTTGCAGCGCCGACAACTCGTAGAACTTGGCGTGCGTCAGCATGGGGCTGTTGGGCGGCACGCGCTTGAGCGTTTCCGCCGCCTCTTTCGCGTGCCCCTGGTCGAAGAGGCGCTTGCCGTACGGGTACGCGTACTCGGTGCGGCCCATCGACAGCGCCGTCGCGTAGGTGCGGTCGATGAGCTCGCTCACGCGCTGCGTCGTCGCGTCCGCCGGGCTGCGCCGCAGCGCGTCGACCGCGATCAGCGCGCTGGCGAGCGCGCTGTCGGCGCGGTCCTTGTTCTTGCCGTGGTTCTTGATGTAGTCGAGGGACTCGGCGACGCTCTGGACGTTCTTCCCCAGCTTGGAATAGAAGATCGGCTCGTAGAACGACGCCTCGTCGATGACGTCGTCGGTGACGTTCGGCTGCCCGCCGCGCTTCTGGACCTCGCCCGCCGCGGCGATCGCGCGCTCCAGCACCGGCTTGCCCTTGTCGTCGGCGACGCCCTCCTTGGCGCGCAGCACCTCGTCCACGCCCTTGGCCATGAGCGCCCGCAGCAGCACCGTGTCGAGCTTGGTCACGTCGGCGTCGGCGGGCAGTTTCTCCAGCAGCATCCGCTTGATCAGCGGCTCCATGCGCGGGTTCTCTTTCATCAGCCTGGAGAGCGCCGCCTCGCCGGCCTCGGCGAACTGCTTCTTCGCCCCCTCGTCCTTCGCCTGCGCCGCCCGCAGGTCGTTGATGCGGTAATCCAAAAGCCCGAGCGGCGCCGCGACGATCTTCGCGTCGTCCCCCTTGAGGTTCTCGCCCACCCACTGCTGCACCGCCTGCAGGCTGGCGGCGGCGGCGTCACCCTTCTTTGCGAGCAGGTTCGCCATCGCCGTGAAGTAAAGGGATTCGTACTTCGTCTGCGGGTCGATCTCGTTCACCTTCTGCGCGTCGGCGAGTTTCGCGATGGCGGCGTCGTAATCCCCTTTCGCCAATTGCAGCTTCCCCGTCTGCAGCTTGACGGCCGCCTCACGCTGGTACTGCGGGTCCTCGAAATCTTTCAGGTAGGCGATCGCCGCGTCGGCGACCTCCTTGCGCCGCGGGTTCGACGGGTCGAGCGACAACGCCAGCCCGTAGCTCGCCAGCGCCTTCACCCACCGCGCGCTGGTCATCCGATCTTCCAGCGCCTGCCACTTCGCGAGCAGGGCGGGCGACGACCGCGTCTGCCCGGCGAGCACCTGCGTCTGCTGCGCCTCGCACTCCGCGATCGTCTTGTCCAGCAGCTTCATGACGGCCTCGGCGGCGTCGTTCAGTTCCGCCTGCGCCGCGGGGGTTTCGCCGAAGTATTCGATCGTGGTGATCTCGTTCGACATCCCGTAATCGATGAGCTGCGCCGCCCGGTTGGCCAGGGCCTCGGTGTCGCGCGTGGAGTCGATGAACGCCTTGATCCCGCGGATCCCGTCCTGCAGCAACTGGCGTCGCCGCGCGTTGGGCAGCTTGGGGTTCGCCAGCTCGCGCCAGGCGACGATGCTCTTCACCGCCGCCTGCTTGTCCGCCGGGACGTTGTTCTTTTTGAAGTAGTATTCGAGCAGGCCGTCCATCTCGCGCGACGCCAGCGACGACATCACCTTGTCGTCCAGGCCCGCCTCTGCCGACTGCTGCTGAGCCGCCGCCCCCGTCTTTCCTCCCACTTGCGCCATCGCCGCCCCGCCGCCCGATACCGCCAATACCAACCCCATCCCGCAAGTCCACGTCAGGCGCGCCTTCATGAGCAACGATCCTTTCAACCAATTCTACGAACCAGCCACCGACCCGGATCAGAACATCAGCCACGGATGGATACGGATCAAGTTTTTGCCAGATCGTCATCCAGAGGGAGTTTCAACGACCGAAGGAATCTGGCTTTGAGCAACCGGGCCCGAACTTCGCGGCCAGATCCTTCGCTGCGCTCAGGATGACGTCGATTGGACCCGTGTCCGTCCGTGCCGACTCGTCAATCCCGCGCCGTATTAAACCCGATCTTCGGACACTCCGCCTCCATCGCCGCCTGGTACACCGTCATCAGGTGCTCGTACCGCGTGCTCAGGCGCGGGTTGATCACGACCTGGAGCGTGTCGGCTTTTTTGCCGCCGGCCTCGTGGGCCCGTCGTTTCTCGGTCAGGGCCTGCACCAGCGTCTTGCCGTTCTGCGCCACGCCGTTGACGTACTGCACACCGTCGGCCAAGCGCGCGATGTAGACGGTCGAATCGCGGCTGGTCACGAAGATGTCGAGCTGCGGGTCGGGCACCTTGGGGATCTTGTTGGGGTCGATCTTCCCCTTGCCGGTCATCTTGATCGGCATCTGGCTGGGCAGGAAGTGGGCCGCCGCGCCGAAGCTGCCGGTGAGCATCAGGAAGATCAGGATCACCATCACGACGTCCACCAGCGGGGTCATGTTCGGCCCCGAATCGTAATGGACGGCTTTCGCGCCTTTGATTTTCATTTCGAGTTTCACTCCGCGGCCCGGCCGCCCGCGCGCGCGTGCGACGGGGTTAATCGGCGCACGCGCGGCGGACGACCGGCCGCATGATTGACTTAATTCAAATACTCTGCGCTCGCCGCGCCTCGGCGGTGCGCCTTCTTCACGAAGGCGTAGACCGTCATCAACCCGCGACGACCTTCTTCTCGGTCTTGGTCACGAAGTTGACGCTCGACACACCGGCCTCGGCGCACGCCTGCAACACCAGTTGGACCTGCGCGTAGCGCATGCCCTTCTCGGCGTTGATGATCACCTTCCCCTTGTCGCCGCGGTCCTTCTTCCATTCCTGCAGGACTTCCCTCAGCGGGTAAACGACCTTTCCGCCGACGTTGTCCTGCAGTCGAAGTTCCTTGTGGCGCTCGCCCTTCAGGTCCACGAGGACCTGCGGCTCGTCCGTGCCGGCCTTGGGGTAGAGGTTGAGTGCCAGCGCGTTCCCCAGGTCCGTGAGGTTCACGCCGAGGTAGGTCACCGGGGCGTCGATCTTGCTGTCGATCCCGGTGGAAACACCGATCTTGGCCACGAGGATGAAGAAGATGATGAGGCACATCACGACGTCGATGAGCGGCGTGACGTTGACTCCTCCCTCCTTCATCTCGGGCATGGAGTGTCTTCGCATGTGGTTGCTCCTCTAAAGGGTTCGCTCGCGCGCGGCGCTCACGCCTGTGGCGGGGGCACGGGAACCGGCGCCTTGCGCACACTTGGGACGCCCGGCTGCGGGGTCGCGCCGGGTCGGACCGCCGCGGCCGAAGCGGACGCCGCCGCCGGCTTGGCTTCGGCCGGCTTGATGAGGAGGAGCAACTCTTCGGAAATCAGCGCGCCTTGCGTGGTCAGGCGGTCCACCATCGTCCGCTGGATTCCGAAGACCGCCAGGCACGGCACGGCCAGGAACAGCCCCAAGAACGTGTGACACAGCGCCTTGGAGATACCGCCCGCCAGTTCCGCCGGCTTGGCGTCACCGCCCGCGGCCTGAAGCTGTTGGAAGGCGAAAATCATACCCAAAACGGTTCCCAGCAGGCCCAGGAGCGGCCCGAGGTTACCGATGATGTTCAGGTACTCGATCTTGCGGAACTGGTCGGCGGTCTGCTCGGCGACCGCCGTCTCCATCGCTTCCTTCATGCTCGAAAAGCTCGGCGCCCGCTTGAGGGCCGGGTTCAGGGACCGCGAGATGAAGCTCGGATCGTTCTCGGTGAAGTCGATCAGTTCCTTGAACTCCCGGCGGCCGATCAGGTCGCGGATGTGGTTCGTGCTGGTTTCCGGGATCATCGCCGCCGCCCGGATCTTGATGAACCCCTGGATGATGAGCGTCAGGCCCGTCACCGACAACACGCCGATCGTGATCGACACGAAGTCGATGTTCTCGAGGATCAGCGACATGATCCCGCGCGGCTGCTGCTTGGCCTCGGTCGCGCCCGCGGCCGGCGTGGCGCCGGTCTGGGCGATGCCCGACGAAGACGCGAGAAACACCACCACCGCGACGAGTCCCACCAGCACCGCGATGCGAAACTTGGACGTAGCGTAACGACGCATGGAAACTTGTCCTCTCTCCCGCTTCGGGGAGACGTAGAGGGAACCTTTCCCTTCGGACGTGCAAGGACCGGAGCCGATCTCTCTGTCTCGTTGCCATCCGACCAGGGCCGGAACGCGGCGAAGAGGCCCGGGCGAACATCGGCAGCGGCCGGAACATTGTCTCTGTCACCGCTGCGCGCGTCGCCCCGCATTCACCGCTTCCACTTTGTTATTTAGATGTAATGACGCGGCCCGCATCGCGTCGCGAACAGGCGCGGGCCGCGCGTCTCGTGCTTGGTTTCTCCTGCCACCCGCGCGCCGATTCCCGCCGGCGCCGGGGCGTGACATTGTAACAACCGACCGTCCTCAATGTCGCCTGAATCTACACACACACAACGGGGTCTGGTCAACGAACCATTCCGCCTACTGCTTCTCCAGGTCCGCGTCGGCGACGAACTTGAACACGCCGCCGTTCTCCTCCGCGATCTGCTTCAGCAGTTTCTCGTACTCCTCGCCACGATCCATGAACGCGATCGTGTTGATCTTGACCTTTTTATCGCGGTTCAACTTTCGCAATTCTTCAAGAACCTGCGCGTTATTCGGAAAATCACCGTCCGTCAGGATGTAAACCAACTGGGGCCGGGTCGCGAACGCCGCCCGAAGTCCGGGGATCGGATCCGACGAGCCGTGCGGCGCCGTCTTGTCCAGGAAGTCGTAGGCCTTGCGCTTGGTCTCCGGCGTCGCCAGCATCAACTGCTTGTCCAGCGCGACGACCGTGTCTTCCGAGAAGAACATGATGTCGAACGCCTGGATCGGCTTGAGCGTGTCAGCCGCCTTGCGCAACTGCTGCCGGAGCGTGTCGAACTTGTTCATCATGGAGCCCGACGAGTCGCAGAGGTACACGACCTGCATCGCGTTCCCCGAGACACCCATGAAGGGGCTCTTGGGTCCGAGTCCGCCCCCACCACCGGGCGCGCCGAAGCGGGCGAGCGGGCCGCCGCTGTCGCTCGTTCCCGGTCCGATGCCCCCCTTGCCGCGGTTGAAACCGCCTGACGCCGCCCCCAGCGCGATGTTCGAATCGTCGTTGTCGCTCTCGCCACCGCCGCGAAGCACGTTCTGCAGGTTGGTCGAGGGCTTGTCCGCGACGCCGTTCGCGTCCGGATCCTTGAGCTTGTCCTGCGCGTTGTCCTTGTTGTCATCCCCCAGCCCGGGGTGGGGGATGCCGCCGACCTCGGCCCCTTCGATGATGACTTCGTTCGGGATGATCGTCGGCTCGCGGGTGATCTCCGCCAGTTTCGTCGCCGTCTTGTAGAACAGGATGCCCAAGCCAATCAGCCCGATGTGCAGCACCAGCGACGTCAGAAGCGGCAGGATGTCCTGCACGAACGGCTTCTGCCAAACGGTCTGATACTCCTCATCCCCGTGTTCCCCCGCCGGCTCGTCGATCGTCGCCTGTTTCTGCATGTCCCGCGGCTCGTTCGGGATCGGCTGGGGTGGCGGCCCGGCGGGCGCCCCGGGCGCCGGCGCGGGCGTCATGACGGTGGGACCGGGTACGGGCGGTGGAACGGGTGGTGTGGCCATGATGGTTGATCTCCGCGAGCCGCTGAAACCCCTCATCTTACCTTACGGATCACTCCGCATATCGGTTTCAATTCAAAAATACTCGTTGCAGAAGGGCGCCGGCCCCCGCGCAAACCCGTCCAACAGCGCAACCGCGTCCGGCCGCTGAATCCGCACAAGTCCCAATGACGCCGCCCGACTCGCCGCCATATCACCCAGCACCAGCGGCGCCCAGTTGACGTCGGAACATTCCAAGTCAGCCGCAACCGACGTCAACGACGCACTGGCGCGTCCGTTTTCAAAGTCGATTTTGAACCGGCTAACCGAGCCGTCGCATTCCTGCACGCCGACGACCGCCTGCCCCCGCAGTTCCGCCGGCACGCGCATGCCGTTCAGCAGGGCAAGGTGATCCAGGACTCGTACCTGCATACGGGTAAATGACTTAACCTCAGCCACGTCATGGTTCACAGGCCGATGGGGCACCTGCGACTCCTTCAGCAGGCGGTTTAACGGAAAATCCGCAGCCACCGTCAGCGTCGCGCCCCAATACTGATCCCGCAGCGTCCCCAGGAAACAGAGCGCCCGCCGAAATGCCTCGAGCGATTCGTAAGCGCTATCTTCGACGACGAGGATATCTTTTCCATTCAACTTTTGCTGTGACCAACTGAGCCAACTTGCCATTTCCCCGGCTTGCCAATCGCCCACGACATAGCCGCCGCCCTCCTGAGGTGTCCAGAACGCCCAAGCGCCCGCCGAGCGTTCGATGTCGCATTGACCGGCCTCAACCATTCGCTGCCGACACCTTACCCGCGCCGGGTCCGCCCCTTGGATCACCCGAAAGCCTTCGGACGTCCCCGATGGCATCACCGACAGCGGGATGGTCCATGTCGCGCGGCGTTCGATGAGGCCGTAGCCGAAATGTTCGTAAAATGATGCTCTGAATGGCATTAATGCCGATACGACCTGGCCTCGCTCCCGGCCCTTTCGCAAGACTTCATTCATGATCGCCGACGCCACGCCCCCCGATCGGCGGTGCGTTTTGATCGTTCCGACGTACGCCACTCCCTGGCACGGGATGGGGCGGCCCCGCACCCACATGGTTTGCGAGTAGCTGGTCGCCGTCCCCACCGGCAGCCCGTCGCGTTCGGCAGTCAGCAGATCGTCGCCGGTCACGCGCGGGTCGGCGGCCAGTCGCTGCTGGTAGACCTCCGCCTCTCCCACGCCGGCCGCGTAGCAGAGGGCCCGCGTTCGCCCGACGAGGTCCGCCGCTTCTTTGCCGGTCCATCTCAAGTCGATGCCCATGCGCGCATTATGAATGAATCCCAGGAAGCCTGCCACACTTGGCAAACGGTTCATCAAAACTGCCAGCCTGACAGTCCGGCGGCGGGTTATCCCTGTCCGGTCGTTGCCGGCAAGTCCATTGTTTTTGGATAGTTAAGCGGGGCGAAGCGCGCGGCACACGATTTGATTTAGGCCGCCTGCGCCGAGGGTTCGCCCGCGGTGCGATGTGGGTTTGGCCTTGTCCGCCCATCGATTAGCACGCGAATTTAAGCGAAAGGAGACTTGCATGGCCGCGAAGATGCTGGCCTTTGATATCGAGGCACGAAAAGCCCTTCTCTCGGGCGTACAAAAACTTGCACGGGCGGTGAAGGCGACCTTGGGCCCACGCGGCCGCAACGCCGTCATCGATAAGGGGTGGGGCGCGCCGACGGTCACCAAGGATGGCGTGACCGTCGCCGAGGAAGTCGAACTCAAGGACAAGTACGAGAACATCGGCGCCAAGCTGGTGAAGGAAGCCGCCACCAAGACCTCCGACACCGCCGGGGACGGCACGACCACCGCCACGGTGCTGGCCGAGGCGATCTTCCGCGAGGGGTACAAGAACCTTGCGAGCGGCGCGGACGCGATGGCGCTGGCGCGCGGGATCCGCAAGGCGGTTGACGCCGTGGTCGCGAGCCTCAAGAAGCAGTCGAAGCCGATCAACGGCAAGGCCGACATTGAGAACGTCGCCACCATTTCCGCGAACAACGACCGCGAGGTCGGCAAGATCATGGCCGACGCGTTCGACACGGTCGGCAAGGACGGGGTTATCACCGTGGAAGAGGGCAAGAGCCTCGACACCTACGTCGACGTCGTCGAAGGCATGCAGTTCGACCGCGGCTATCTCTCCCCCAACTTCATCACCAACCCCGACGAGCTCGTCGCCGAACTCGAAAAGGCGTTTGTCCTCGTCGTCGAAGACAAGATCAGCTCCGCCCAAAAGTTGCTCCCGCTCCTCGAGAAGATCCAGAAGGCCAAGAAGCCGCTGTTGATCATCGCCGAGGACGTCGAAGGCGAAGCCCTGGCGACGCTGGTGCTCAATAAGCTGCGCGGCGTCTTCAGCATCTGTGCGGTCAAGGCGCCGGGCTACGGCGACCGCCGCAAGGCGATGCTCGAAGACATCGCGATCCTCACGGGCGGGCAGGCGATCATGAAGGACCTGGGCATCGAGCTCGACAAGGTCGAGATCAGCCAGCTCGGGCAGGCCAAGCTCGTCCGCGTGGACGGCGACAACACCACGATCATCGAAGGGGCCGGCGAGTCCAAGGCCATCCAGGGCCGCATCGAGCAGATCCGGCGCGAGATCGACGTCACGACGTCGGACTACGACCGCGAGAAGCTCCAGGAGCGCCTGGCGAAGCTCGCGGGGGGCGTCGCGCAGATCAACGTGGGCGCGGCGACCGAAGCCGAACTGAAGGAAAAGAAGGCTCGCATCGAAGACGCGCTGCACGCGACCCGCGCGGCGGTCGAGGAAGGCGTCGTCGCCGGTGGCGGGGTCGCTTACATCCGCTCGCTCAAGGCACTCAACGGCGGCGGCAATCTGAAGCTCGAGGGCGACGAGGCGGCGGGCGTGAAGATCGTCCGCACCGCCATCACCGCCCCCCTGAAGCAGATCGCCGAGAACGCCGGCACGCCCGGCAGCGTCGTGGTCCGCCGGGTCATGGAAGGCAAGGACAACGAGGGCTACAACGCCCTGACCGGCGAATACGTCGACATGCTCAAGGCCGGCATCCTGACGCCCACCAAGGTCGAACGCACCGCGCTGCAGAACGCGGCCGAGGTCGCGATCCTGCTGCTCACCACCGACTGCATTGTCGTCGAAGCTCCGAAGAAGGATGAAGGCGGCGACGACCACGATCACCATCACGGTGGCGGCGGCATGGGTGGAATGGGCGGCATGGGTGACATGGGCGGGATGATGTAATGGCGTCCGTCGAGTCACCAACCAATGGGCACGTTCCGAACCAACTGCACGATCGAGAACATCCTCAGC
>Ga0207674_10010737_pt1 | contig 10337 bp, 10 predicted proteins | sample KBSCornC72_FD_184303 | JGI IMG/M metagenome (GOLD analysis project Ga0207674, IMG submission 184303) | Corn rhizosphere microbial communities from Kellogg Biological Station, Michigan, USA - KBS Corn C7-2 (SPAdes) (version 2) | ecosystem: Host-associated > Plants > Roots > Rhizosphere > Soil ...
CGATGCAGTTGCAACTCGGGTCGAACACGTACGAGTTCCCTGTGCCGGTGTAGTGCAGCTTCCCGGCCGGGTCGACCGACACGCCGCCCCAGCCCCAGATCCCGCCCAGGTTCTCTTCACCTGGCACCGGGTCGAAGACTCCGACCTGTGCCGCCCGATCGACGTTGACCGCGACGAGTCTCCCGTTTGCCAGCCTGCCGTCGTCTCCGCGCACGTCGCAGTACGAGGCGACGGGGACGTAGAGGGTGTTGCGCAGCAGGCGCAGGCCGCCCCAGACGTACTCCGCGTTCGAGTTGTCGGACGTGATCGAGACCGGCCAGCCGCGCTTGTCCCCGCCCGTGCGGAGATTGAGCGCGTGGAGCCAGCCATCGGCGGAGATGATGTAGACGACGCCTCGCTTCAGGTCGACGGCCCCGGTCGAGCTGATCCCCCACGGCCCGCAGCCACCCGTCGAGGAGACGACCCCGAGCGTCCGCGTCCAGACCACCTTCCCGCTCCCCGGCCGAAGCGCGTAAACCGCGCCGCTCTCGGTGGCGACGATCAGCGTGTCCGTCTTGAGGGACGAAACTCGGGTCGAGCCACTGATGTACAGCGGGGACGCTGCGATGCCGCCGTCGAGCTTCTTCGCCCAGACCTGCTTCAGCCGGCGCGCGGCGGCTGTCGTGAGCCCGGGCTTGAGGTAGTTCGTCAGCTGCGCGTCGTGGCCGTAGGCAAGCCAGCTCTGGTTCGGAGCCGATGGTGCGGCGCCGCGCTTCGATGCTGACGACGCGACGAAGGCGGAGAGGGCCGCGACGACGATCAGGCCGAAAAGGATTCGCCGCGGCACCGAGCGCATCATCTCCGAACGTCTATTACGACGAGCAGCGAACCGTCGGTTTCGGACAGGAATCCGGGTGACGGGGCGCGCAGGAGCCTTGCTATCCTGGGATCCACCACATTTCAGGCAGTTCGAAATGGGCGCGCCGCGCCCGTTTTTTTTGAGAGGGCAAGGTGACGGATCTGTACGACAAGGAACGAACGCTGTACCGCGAGGTCTCCTCGCGCGTCGAGCGCAGCCTGCCCGGAGTCGAGGTCCTCGCGCTCGAGCTCTCCGGCCCCGAGCGGATGACGGTCTTCGTCGACCATCCGCAGGGCGTCGACCACGAGCTCTGCGAGCGCGTCACCGAAACCCTCCGCGACTATCTCAACGACTACGCGATCGACGTCTCGTCGCCGGGCTCCGAGCCCCCGCTGAGGCGCCGTCCGCACTTCGAGCGCGTCGTCGGGCGAACGATTGCCGTTCGCACCGCCGACCGCAAGCGCGTTCGTGGCCAGCTCGTCGGCGCGGGTGAGCAAACGCTCCGCGTCGACTCCGGCAAGGGCGACCCGGTCGAGATCCCGTACGACTCGATCGTGCGAGGCAACCTGATCGAGGAGGGAGCGAGATGAGCAGAGAGATCATCGAGGCGGTTCGCGTCATCGAGAAAGAGAAGGGCATCGAGGGCGAGACCCTGATCCACGCTCTCGAGGACGCGCTGCTCGCCGCGTACAAGAAGACACCCGGCGCTTCGCGCCACGCGACCGTCGAGCTCGACAACGAGGGCGATTTCCGCGTCTACTCGATCGAGCTGCCCTCGGACATCGAGGAGCGCCTGATCGAAGAGGCCCGGGAGCGCGCGCTGACCGAGCTCGAGGCGTTGGAGGCCGAGAACGGCGAGCGCTCGCACACGCTCATCAACGACGAGGACCTCGACATCGACTGGTCCGAGGTTCCCGAGGATCAGGTCCAGCGCGAGGACGTCACGCCGCACGACTTCGGGCGCATCGCAGCGCAGACCGCCAAGCAGGTCATCCTGCAGCGGATCCGCGAGGCCGAGCGCGAGATGATGTACGACGAGTACGTCGACCGCGTGACCGAGGTCGTGACCGGGATCGTCCAGCAGGCTGGCGACCGCAACAACGTGCTCGTCGACCTCGGCAAGGTCGAGGCGCTCCTCCCGCGCTCCGAGCAGGTCGACGGCGAGCGCTACGAGCAGGGCAGCCGGATCAAGGCCGTCATCACCGAGGTGCGCTCCGGGACGAAGGGCCCACAGGTCATCCTCTCGCGGCGCGATCCCGAGCTGATCCGCACGCTGTTCGAGATCGAGGTGCCGGAGATCGCCGACGGGCTCGTCGAGATTCGCGGTGTCGCCCGTGAGCCCGGCTACCGCTCCAAGATCGCCGTCGAGTCGCACGCCCAGGGCGTCGACCCGGTCGGTGCCTGCGTCGGGCCGCGAGGCTCGCGCGTGCGCATGGTCGTCTCCGAGCTGCGCGGCGAGAAGATCGACATCATTCCGTGGAACACCGAGCCTGCGCGCTTCATCGCGAAGGCGCTCTCGCCCGCCCGCGTGCGCGAGGTGCTCGTCGACGACGAGACGAAAGAGGCGACGGTCATCGTCCCCGAGGATCAGCTCGCGCTGGCGATCGGGAAGGAGGGCCTGAACGCCCGGCTGGCCGCGCGCCTGACCGGATGGAAGGTCGACATCCAGTCCGACGCCGAGTTCGCGCAAGCCGAGGCCGAGGCCGCGTTCGGGGGCGGCGACAGCGGCGAGGAGTTCTCCGGTCGCTGCATCGCGATCCTCGCGAACGGGAAGCGCTGCCCAAACGCCGCGTTGCCAAGCTCGCGCTTCTGCGGGATCCCCGCACACCGCGAGCTGGCCGACCGTGAGGCCGCCGGTGAGGAGCTCGAGGCGTCGCAGGTCGTCGGCGGCATCAGCGACGAGGTCGAGGGAGAGGCTCCGGAAGAGGTTCCAGGCGAGGCTCCGGACGGGGTTCCGGCCGAGGCCGAAGAGGTCGTCGCCGAAGCAGCCCCCGAGGTCGAGACCGAGGCAGAGCTGGAGGAGGCTCCACTCGAGGCGGAGGTTCCGGTCGCCGTCGAGGAGTCGAGCTCCGACGAGGAGGGGCAAAGCTCTCCCGCGTGAGCTCGGCGCCGATCCGTACCTGCACGGGGTGCGGACGGAAAGCGCCGCAGTCAGAGCTGGTCCGGTTCGTCGCCCGCGAGGGCGTGCTGACGCCCGGCGCACACGAGCCCGGGCGCGGCGTCTACACGTGCCGGCGGCTCCAGTGCTTCGAGCGGGCCGCGGCCAACCGCGGCTTCGCCCGCACGCTCCGGACACCAGTCCGAATCGATCGGGATCTTGCTCGCCTTTACACTAGAGGGGACAGAAATGGCTGATTCAAAGGGAAACTCGAAAGGAAACCGGCCGAACAGGCCCGTCCGCCCGCGCCAGGCGCCGGGTGGGCGCAAGCGCCGCGTGGTCATCGACAGCGGCGCAGCGAGGCCGCGCCAGGATTCGCGCCAGGCCCGCGAGCGCACCGAGCCGCGCCCGAAGTCGCAGCCTGGCCCGCAGCCGACCGGCCCCGTAACGGTTCCCTCCGGCGTGTCCGTGAAGGATCTGTCGCAGGCGCTCGGCGTCGCGGCGGCCCAGATCATCAAGATCATGATGGGCCTCGGCGAGATGGTCACGATCACGCAGTCGCTCTCCGATGAGGCGGTGCAGCTGATCGCGACCGAGGTCAAGCGCGAGGTGACGATCAAGCACGTCGCCGAGGAGGACGAGCTCCCGGAGGTCTTCGAGGACGCGCCCGAGGACCTCGTCGATCGGCCGCCGGTCGTGACGATCATGGGTCACGTCGACCACGGCAAGACGACGCTGCTCGATGCGATCCGCGAAGCGTCGGTCGTCGAGACCGAGGCAGGCGGGATCACGCAGCACATCGGCGCGTACCAGGCGCAGCACGATGGCCGCAAGATCACGTTCCTCGACACGCCGGGTCACGAGGCGTTCACCGCCATGCGTGCCCGCGGCGCCGAGGTGACGGACATCGCAGTCCTCGTCGTCGCGGCCGACGACGGCGTCAAGCCGCAGACGCAGGAGTCGATCGCCCATGCGCGCGCGGCCAAGGTGCCGATCGTCGTCGCGGTGAACAAGATCGACCGGCCCGACGCGGATCCCCAGCGCGTGCGCCAGGAGCTCACCCAGGAGGAGCTGCAGCCCGAGGAGTGGGGTGGCTCGACGCAGTACTCGGACGTCTCGGCCCGTGAGAAGCAGAACCTCGACGACCTGCTCGAGAAGGTGCTGCTCGTCGCGGACGCCGAGCTCGAGCTGAAGGCGAACCCGACCGCGGAGGCCTCAGGCCCGATCATCGAGTCGCGGCTCGACGTGGGCCGCGGCCCGGTCGCGACGATGCTCGTCCAGCGCGGCACGCTCCACGTCGGCGACCCGATCGTCGCCGGCGACGCGTGGGGCAAGGTCCGCGCGCTGCACACGTATCGCGGCGAGAAGGTGGACGAGGCGCGCCCGGGCGATCCGGTCGAGATCATCGGCTTCGACCAGCCTCCGGCGGCGGGCGACTTCGCCCGCGTCGTCGAGAACGACCGTCAGGCGCGGCACCTCGCGCAGGTGCGCGGCGAGCGGGTGCGGCGCGAGCAGCTCGCGCAGCGCCGCCCGTCGGGCGTCTCGCTCGACACGCTCTTCTCGCAGATGCAAGAGGGCGCCGTTCAGGACCTGAACCTCGTGATCAAGGCCGACGTCGACGGATCCGTCGAGGCCGCGGTCTCCGAGCTGCAGAAGATCCAGCATCCCGAGGTGCGCGTGAACGTCATCCACACGGGCGTCGGCGGCATCTCCGAGAACGACGTCATGCTCGCGACTGCGTCGAACGCGATGATCGTCGGGTTCAACGTGCGGCCGAGCGCTGCGGCGCGCGCGCTGGCCGAGCGCGAGGGCGTCGAGATCCGGACGTACAACGTGATCTACCGCCTGACCGAGGACATCGAGCAGGCGCTCGTCGGCATGCTGAAGCCGGTCACGACCGAGGAGACACTCGGCGAGGCCGAGGTGCGGCAGCTGTTCCGTGTGTCGCGGCTCGGGACGATCGCGGGCTCGATGGTGACGAGCGGTGTCGTGCGCCGCAACGGGAAGGTGCGCGTCGTGCGCGACGGGACCGTCATCTACGACACGACGATCTCGCAGCTGAAGCGCTTCAAGGACGACGTCCGCGAGGTCGAGGAGGGCTTCGAGTGCGGCATCCTCCTCGACGGCTTCAACGACGTGAAGGAAGGCGACGTGCTCGAGGTCTACGAGGTGCGCCAGGTGGAGCGGACCGACCTGAGCGCCGCGCCGGAATCGACTCCGGCAGCGACCTGAGCACCGGCTTCGTCGGGATCCTCACCGTCGAGCTCCACTTCCCGGAGGCGGGATCGCTCAAGGGCAAGCGCAAGTACGTGAAGTCGGCGAAGGCGCAGCTCCAGAACCGCTTCGGCGCGTCGGTGGCGGAGGTCGACCATCACGATCTCTGGCAACGGGCTCGACTGACGATCGCCTGCGTGGCCCGTGAGCACAACGAGGCGGACCGGCTGCTCGAGGAGGCGGTGCGCTACCTGAACGGCCAGGAGTACGAGGTCGTGTCAGCGGAGAAAAGCGTGGTGGTGCCAGATGAGTGAGCGCATGCGGCGCGTGAACGAGGCGATCCGAGAGACGCTGGCCGAGGCGATCGGCGAGCTGAAGGACCCTCGGATCGGGTTCGTGACCGTGACCGGGGTCGAGACGTCGCCCGACCTTCGCCAGGCCAAGGTCTTCGTGAGCGTCCTCGGCAACGCGCGCAAGCGGGAGAACACGCTGCACGGGCTCGAGTCCGCGCACGGCGTGCTCCAGCTGCGGCTCGCGACCGAGCTCAGGATGAAGCGGACTCCGCTCCTGACCTTCGAATACGATCCAACGGTCGCGGAAGGCGTCCGCATGTCGCAACTCATCGATGAGCTCGCCCCAGACGACAGCGAATGATCTAGGCGCGGTCGCCGAGGCGATCCGCTCGCACGACCGCTTTCTCGTCACGACGCACGAGAACCCGGACGGCGATGCCCTCGGGTCGCTGCTCGCCGCGAAGCTGGCGCTGGACGCTCTCGGCAAGGACGCGGTCATGTACCTGGCCGGCGAGGCGCCACTGCCCCGCGAGTACTCGTGGATGCCGCTCGACGATTTGCGGCGGTCGCTGCCCGACGACGCAGCCATGCGCGTTCTGCTCGCCCTCGACTGCGCGAACGAGAGCCGGCTCGGCCCCGACCCTGAGGTGCTGCACAGCGCGCCGCTCGTCGTCAACGTCGACCACCACCACGACAACTCGCGCTTCGGCGCGGTCAACCTCGTCGTCGCGGACGCGTCGTCGACCGGCGAGATCGTCCGTGACCTGCTCAACGAACTCGGTGTCGAGCTGACGCCGGACATCGCCGAGGCGCTCTACATCGCCCTCGTCACGGACACGGGCCGCTTCCAGTACACGAACACGACACCGAAGGCGCTCCGGCTCGCGGCGGAGCTCGTCGAGGCCGGCGCGGACGTGCACAAGATCTTCCAGGGCGTCTACGAGAGCGTCCAGTTCGCGAAGCTCAAGCTTCTGGCGCGGGCGCTCGAGCGGGCCGAGGTCTACGAGGGCGGCCGGCTCGTGATCTCGTACCTCCTGCGCGGGGACTTCGCCGAGGTCGGAGCCGCCGAGCCCTACTCGGAGGGGATCATCGACTACCTGCGGGCCGTCGAAGGCGCGGACATGGCGGCTCTGATCCGCGAGCCTCCGCGCGGTGACGGGCCGGCCAGGCGGGTGAGCCTGCGCGCGTCGGCGGACGAGCTCGACGTCTCGAAGATCGCGCGCGCCTCGGGAGCGGGGGGTGGGCACCGCCAGGCGGCGGGGTTCTCGAGCAGCGACTCGATCGACGAGATCACCGAGTTCATCCGCAGAGAGTTCGCTGCGGCACGGAATGGGTCGTAAAGGCGCCGCATCACCGGCTGGCCTCGTTCTCTATGACAAGCCGGCCGGGCCCTCGTCGTTCGCGATCGTCCGCCAGCTGCGCGAGCAGACCGGCGCCAAGGCGGGCCACGCGGGGACGCTCGACCCGTTCGCGACCGGGCTCCTGCTCGTCCTCCTCGGAAGCTTCACGAAGGAGGCCCAGCGCTTCGTGGGCCTCGAGAAGCGCTACGAGACGGACGTCGACCTCTCGCAGACGACGTCCACTGGAGATCCCGAGGGCGGGGTCGTCGACGAGCACGATGCGCCGTCGCTCCTCGACCTCGAGGCCCAGCTCGATGCGCTCCGCGGCGAGGTCGATCTCAGGATCCCGGCCGCGTCCGCGGTCAAGATCGGCGGCGAGCGCGCGTACAAGCTGCACCGCCGCGGCGTGGCGGTCGAGATGCCGATGCGCCGGACGACCGTCTACGAGCTCGAGCTCGAGGAGTACGAAGAGCCGATCGCGCGGCTCTCGATGCGCCTGAGCTCGGGCGGGTACGTGCGCGCGGTCGCCGAGGCGCTCGGCGGCCACTGTGTGAGCCTGCGGCGGACGCATGTCGGCCCGTTCGACGTCGCAGACGCGGATCCGAGCCGGATCCTCACTCCGGCCGAGGCCCTGGCCGCACTCGCATGAAGGTCGGCCGGTCTCCGGACGCGCTCGGGCGCGGACCGCGCGCCGTCGCGCTCGGAACGTTCGACGGCGTTCATCTCGGGCATCGCCGGGTGATCGAGACGCTGCTCGATTCTGGGCCCGAGCCGACGGTGGTCACCTTCGACCCGCACCCGCGCACCGCACTGGGAAACCGGGTCGACCTGCTGGTGCCGCTCGAGCGCAGGCTGGAGCTTCTCGGCGAGCTCGGGGTGGAGGCGGCGCTCGTCGTCGAGTTCACGCTCGACGTCGCCAGGCTCGAGCCGCAGCAGTTCGCGGATCAGTTCCTGCGCCCGATCGGCGCCGAGACGGTCGTCGCGGGCGAGGACTTCCGCTTCGGGCGCGCCCGGCAGGGCGATCTCGCCCTTCTGGAGAGGCTCGGCTTCAAGACGCGACCGGTCCCGCTGCTGGACGAGGTTTCTTCGACGAGCATCCGCGAGCTGGTCCGCGCAGGTGACGTGCGCGGGGCGGCGGCGCTCCTCGGCCGGCCGGTCGAGGTCGAGGGCGTCGTCGTCACGGGCGACGCGCGGGGCGGCACGCTCGGGTTCCCGACCGCGAACCTCGACGTTCGCCCGGAGCTGCTCGTGCCGAGCAACGGGATCTACGCGGGCGCGGCCGGCGAGAACCGCGCTGCGGTCTCGATCGGGACGAACCCGCACTACGGCGGCAGCGAGCGGCGCGTCGAGGCGTTCCTGCTCGACTTCGCCGGCGACCTCTACGGCCGGCGGCTGATCGTCGAGCTCTGGGAGCGGCTGCGGGACGAACAGTCCTTCGAGAGCGAGCAGGCGCTGATCGACCAGATCGCCCGTGACGTCGACCGCACCCGCACGGCGACTCGTCCCTGAGTCAGACGATCAGGCCGGCGCCGTTCCGGCGCGGGTCGGCTGCGGCGCTCGTGCGCGTGACGACGCTCACCCCACCGAAGAAGTGGTGCTTCGAGTCCCACCGCCGAACCTCGAAGCCGGCCGACTCGAGGGCCGCAACCGTGTCCGGCCCGTAACCGGGCTCCAGGTGGACGAGCGACCCGGCCGGATGCACGCGCGGACGATCGACCGCGTCCTGTGGCTCGAGGCCCTCGTCGAGGATCCCGGCCACGACCTCGAGCAGCGCACTCCGCAGCCTCGTGCCGCCCGCGGCGCCGGCCGCGAGCACGACCCCATCCGCGTCGAGCGCGAGCGTCGGCGCCATCATGCTCGCCATCCGGTCGCCCGGCTCGAGCCCGTCCGTGATCAGGTCGGCCTCGCCGAGCATGCTGTTCAGGTGCAGGTCGAGCCCGGGGACGAAATCGCCCGAGCCGAGACCGAGGCTCGTCGTGAGCGCGCACGCATTCCCCTCGTCGTCGATCACGGACACGTTCGTCGTCCCGTTCTGGGCCGGCACGTCGTCGAGAAGCGCACCGACGAATGCGAGCACGCGCTCCGGCTCGTCCAGGCCGCGCAGCTCGGGCAGTCGTGCCACGGCTTCGGGCAAGTCGGACAACCCCGACCGCGTGCGCAGCTCGTAGCCGCGGAGCTCCAGCTCGACCGGATCCGACCAGCGGGCCTCGTACGAGGTGAGGTCGGCGGCGGTCACGAGCCCTCCGCGTTCCTCCATCAGCGCGAGCAGCTCCCTGCCGATCGTTCCCTCGTAGGCGCCGCGCGGCCCGTCTTCGGCCAGGGACTCGAGCGCGGCCACGAGCCCGGGCTGGCGCAGAAGATCCCCCTCGTCGAGCAACGAGCCCTCCGGAGAGTAGATGCGCGCGCCCTCGTTCATCGTCATCACGGGCTCGAGCATCCGCAGGCAGGCCGCGTGCGCGGCGGGCATCGCAACAGCGCCCCGCGCCCGGCGTAGCGCAGGCTCGACCAGGCGCGGCCAGGGCAGGGTGCCGTGCTCGTTCCAGAGCACGTCGAGCCCTGCGGGCACACCCGGCACGCCGCACGAGCCGATCCCGACCGCGTAGTGGACGAGCTCCGTGCCGAACGGGACGTCGAGCTCGAGCAGCGCGACCTCACGCGACTCTGCGCCCAGCCCGGGGACGGCCACGAAGCAGTCGAGGTTGCGCGCACGCCCCGTCGCGGCGTCGAAGTAGATCCCGTGGCCGCCTCCGAGCAGGCCGGTCATGACCGTCTCCGCGACGCACGACGCCAGGGTCGCCGCAACGGCTGCATCGGCGGCGTTCCCGCCCTCGGCGAGGATCTCCGCTCCGACCTCCGCGGTCGCCGGGTGTCCGGCGGCGACGGCTCTCATGCGCGGAGAGTACTGGGGCTACCTATCCTGAATACGTGCGCAAGACGTTTCCTACAGCCCTTCTGCTCGTAGCGCTTCTGGCCGGGGGCTGCAGCCATGGCAAGAAGAAGAGCGTGCTCGACACGACCTGCCCGAAGCCCCCTTCGACGGCCTCCGCCGGCAATGCGCAGATCTCGGCCAGGGCCCTCGGAGCGAGCTACGCCAAGAAGGTCGTCATTCATGCAACCGAGAAGTCGAACGGAGCCCCGGTCCACGACGGCAAGGTCACCATCTACGCGCAGATGAGCTGTCCGCACTACATGCGGCTCTATCAGCAAAAGCTCAAGGAGACCGCGCCCGGGACCTACAAGAGCCCCTACCAGCTGGTCATGCCCGGCACGTGGGCGTTCTACATCGTCCTGCGGGCGAAGAACGGCGACGCCACCACCTCCGCATTGCCTGTAACCGTCAAGGCTCCGGGCACCTAGTTGCTACCCTAGAAGCCGACCGCAACCTCGGCCGTGCGCGGTGCTTCCCGCGGCGAGCTTGGATTGCGGACTACGCATAGAAGGAGACGGATTGACTCTCACCAAGGAAGCAAAGCTGGAGATCATCGGGCGCCACGGGAGCTCGCAGGCCGACACGGGCTCGCCCCAGGTCCAGATCGCGCTCCTCACGCAGCGCA
>Ga0207674_10010742_pt1 | contig 10336 bp, 8 predicted proteins | sample KBSCornC72_FD_184303 | JGI IMG/M metagenome (GOLD analysis project Ga0207674, IMG submission 184303) | Corn rhizosphere microbial communities from Kellogg Biological Station, Michigan, USA - KBS Corn C7-2 (SPAdes) (version 2) | ecosystem: Host-associated > Plants > Roots > Rhizosphere > Soil ...
GCCGCCAGAACTCGATGTGCTCAAGATGCAGCATAAACTTGCCACCGAATGTCAACTTCTGCGCCGATTGTGCAGATTCCTGCACGCGCGCGCGACGTTCCTCGGGAACTGCGCCGAGAAAAACAGCGGTGACATGCAGATTGCGAGCAGGGATCGCGCGACCGAGCGCGGCGTGCGCTTGCGCCTCGGCGGCCAGCCGCGCACGGACCGCATCCGTCGGCCAGAGCGCGAAGAACAGGCGGCGATTCTTCACATGCGCAGCAGTTCGCCCAGCGCACGCGCGACGGTTTGACGGCGGACGGCCTCGCGATCGCCGGCGAACGTTTCGAGCGCCACGCGCGTTTCGATTTCCTCGCCCGCGCGCCAGGCCCACCCGAACCATACCGTGCCGACCGGCTTGCCGGGCTGCCCGCCGTCCGGGCCGGCGATGCCGGTCACGGCGACGGCGAACTGACCGCCCAGCGTCTCGAGCGCGCCGATCGCCATCTCACGCGCCGCCGCTTCGCTGACTGCGCCGTGTGCGGCCAGTGTCGATGGCAGCACGCCGAGCAGACGCTGCTTGAGAGTGTTGCTGTAAGCAACGACGCCGCCGAGAAACCAGTTGGAGCTGCCGGGGATGTCCGTCATCACCTTGGCGACCCAGCCGCCCGTGCACGACTCCGCCGTCACCAGCCGGCGTTCGCTGTCGATCAGCAAAGCGCCTACCTTGGTCGCCAGCCGCTGCAGCTCCGCATCGCTCGTTGGGTCTTTAGTCATGGTCGTACGCTCGATGGGTCCGGGCGATGCTCTCACGCCAGCAGCGACTTTTCATCGCATAATTCCCGGATGACAACAGGCGCCGGGCCGGTGGCAGCGGCCTCCCAACATACCCCGATGATGCAGCAGTACCTGCGCCTCAAGGCGCAGCACCCGGACGTGCTGCTGTTCTATCGCATGGGCGATTTCTACGAGCTGTTCTACGACGACGCGAAGCGCGCCGCGCGCTTGCTCGACATCACGCTGACGGCGCGCGGTCAGTCCGCCGGTCAGCCGATTCCGATGGCGGGCGTGCCGTTTCACAGCGTCGAAGGTTATCTGGCGAAGCTCGTGCGCCGCGGCGAGTCGGTCGCGATCTGCGAGCAGATCGGCGATCCGGCGAAAGCCAAGGGTCCGGTCGAGCGGCAGGTCGTGCGCGTCGTCACGCCCGGCACGGTGACCGACGAAGCGTTCCTGGAGGAACGGCGCGACACGTTGCTCGCAGCCCTGTTTCGCGACGGCGAGCGCTTCGGACTCGCGTGGCTCGAGTTGTCGAGCGGCCGCTTCAGCGTGCTCCAGGCCGAGGGCAGCGAAGCGCTCACCAGTGAAATCGAGCGGCTGCGGCCGGCGGAGCTGCTGGTGCCGGAGCAGTCGCAGCAGCCATCGTCGCAGTCTGGGGGTACGGCGACGTTCGTTCGCGAGCGCCCGCCGTGGCACTTCGACGTGCAAACCGCGACGCGCTCGCTGTGCGATCAATTCCAGACGCGCGACCTGACGGGGTTCGGTTGCGCTGATCGCCTGCTCGCTGTCGCAGCGGCAGGCTGCCTCTTGCAATATGTACGCGATACACAAAAAGCCGCGCTGCCTCACCTGCGCGGTCTGCGCACGGAAGAGCGCGGCGAAGCTGTGCTGCTCGATGCAGCGACGCGCCGCAACCTCGAGCTCTCGACGAGTCTCGCGGATCGGCCGGATTGCACGGTCGCCGCCGTGCTCGATCGAACCGCAACTGCGATGGGTGGTCGCGAGCTGCGCCGCTGGCTGCATCGACCGCTGCGGGATCGCCGCACGGTCGAACTGCGCCTGCAGGCAATCGGCACGCTGATCGATAAAGGTTTGCACGGCGCGCTGCATGACGTGCTCGCGCACGTCGGCGACGTCGAACGCGGGCTCGCTCGCATTGCGCTGAAGACCGCGCGGCCGCGTGATCTTGCGCAGTTGCGCGAAGCGTTGGCGCGACTGCCGGATTTGCAAGGTCTGCTCGCCGGACTCGATTCGCCCGCGCTGATCGATCTGGCCGCGCGTGCAGGCACCTACCCGGACATTCATGCATTGCTGGCGCGCGCGATCGTCGAGCAACCGCCGCCGATCCTGCGCGAGGGCGGCGTCATCGCGCTCGGCTACGACGCCGAGCTCGACGAGCTCAAGCGCATCAGCGAGCACAGCGATCAATACCTGCTCGACCTGGAAGCGCGCGAGCGCCAGCGCAGCGGCATCGCGAATCTGCGGCTCGGCTACAACCGCGTGTCGGGCTACTACATCGAGATCAATCGCAGCCTCGCGGACCGCGTGCCGCCGGACTATCACCGCCGGCAGACGGTGAAGAACTCGGAGCGCTACATCACGCCGGAGCTGAAGGAATTCGAAGACAAGGTGCTGAGTGCGCGCGATCGAGCGCTCGCTCGCGAGAAACAGCTGTACGACGAGCTGCTCGATCAGCTGATCGCGCGGCTCGCGGAACTGCAGGCGACTGCGGCGGCGCTCGCAGCACTCGACGTTCTTGCAAACCTCGCGGAACGCGCGGTGACGTTGCGCTACACGGCGCCGCAGCTCACCGACGACCCCGTCGTCGAGATCAGCGAAGGTCGCCATCCGGTCGTCGAGCAGTTCATCGATCAGCCGTTCGTGCCGAACGATCTGCAGCTGCACGACGTTCGACGCATCCTCGTCATCACCGGCCCGAACATGGGCGGCAAATCGACGTACATGCGGCAGACCGCGCTGATCGTGATCCTCGCGCGCATGGGCAGCTACGTGCCGGCACGCGCGGCGCGCATCGGGCCGATCGACCGCGTTTTCACGCGCATCGGTGCGTCGGACGATCTCGCCGGCGGCCGCTCCACGTTCATGCTGGAGATGACCGAGGCCGCGAACATCCTCAACAACGCCACGACGCAGAGCCTGGTGTTGATGGATGAGATCGGCCGCGGCACGAGCACATACGACGGCCTGTCGCTAGCCTGGGCGTGCGCGCAGCATCTCGCTCGCAACACGCGCGCGTTCACGCTGTTCGCGACTCACTACTTCGAGCTGACCTCGCTCGCCGCCGAGCTCGAGGGCTGCGCGAACGTGCACCTCGATGCGACGGAGCACGGCGACAAGCTGATCTTTCTACACACGGTCAGGGAAGGCCCGGCGAATCAGAGCTACGGCCTGCAAGTGGCCGCCCTCGCCGGCGTGCCGCAGAAAGTGATCTCGGCCGCGCGACGCTACTTGCGCGAGCTGGAACGGCGTTCAGCCGAAACGCACGAGCCTCGGCCGCAACAGGAGCTGCTGCTGGAGATGCCTGAGGATGCGCCCGAGCCGGAAGCGCTACGCGCGCTGCGCGAGTTGGACCCCGACGCGATGACGCCGAAAGCAGCGCTGGACGCGCTGTACGCGTTGAAAAGAACGCTGTAGGTCGGGCTTTAGCCCGACTCTTTACTTTCTGCACGGATTGTCGGGCTAAAGCCCGACCTACAGGGATCTCCTGAACGCGCCGTTCTCCAGAAAATGCCGGGTCTGCTCGGCGACCTCGGCCGAGACCAGCAACCCCGTGTGCGTAGCATTCACCACGATGTGATCCTTCGCCCCAGGCAACCTCGTCTCCTCCACCAGCACCGTCCCGTCGTGCGCCTCGTCGAGATTGGCAAACAGGCGTCCGACACCGTAACCCATCGACCCGGCGATCACGCCCACCTCACGCCGCCCTGACCACTCGCGCGGCGACCAGTTGACGCACTCCTCCGTCAGCGCGCCACCCAGCAGCGTCCGGACAATCGGTATCCGTGCGAGGCTTTGCGCCGTGCGCGAGCCCTGCAGCGGCGAGCCGAGCAGCACGGCCCGGCCGGGCGGCAAATCATCCGTCACCTGGAGCGCGCGCAGGACGACCAATCCGCCAAGACTGTGCCCGACGAAGTGCAAGCGCTCGGACTTGTGAGCGCGCGCGCACTCGATCAACCGACGCACGTGATTGCTCATCGAGCCGACGACTGTCGGATAGGAGAAGAACAGTGCACGCATCGTGCCGTCCGCCTGCAGACGGCGCCTCATCACGAACAGTTCGAGGCCCGACTGCCACAGCCCGTGCACCAGGATCGTCAGGGCCGGCGAAGGTGAGTCCGAATTCATCGGGCATCAATATACAACGCCCCGCGAGTCGATTTATTCTCGCGGCCAGGGGGACGGGGGAGATGCCATGCTGTCACGACGCGCTTTTCTCGAACGCGGATCTTTCGCATTGGCGGCGATGAGCCTGCACACGGCACGAGCGGCCGATGCGCAGGTCGGGCCGCTGGGCATGCCAATAGGCCTGCAGATCTACACGGTGCGCGAGGCCGCGGCGAAGGACTTGCCCGGCACGCTGCGCGCTATTGCGGACATCGGCTATCGCGAGGTCGAGCTCGCCGGGATTCCGCCCATCGCCGCGAAAGACCTGCGCAAGATCCTGACGGACTGCGGCCTGACCGCGCCGAGCATGCACGCGAGCATGGCGGATCTGCAGGCGGGGCTGCAGCAGCGCATCGATTACGCGAAAGCGATCGGCTGCGAGTATCTCGTCTGCTCGTTCCCGTGGACGGCCGACTCGCGCTTCCGCGAGCAACCGGGCAAAGCCGTGCTGTCGCTCGCCTCCGGTATCAATCTCGACGACTGGAAGTGGAATGCCGACCAGCTGAACAAGATCGCCGTCGAGGCCGCGAAGTCCGGTCTGCGCGTCGGCTATCACAATCACAACATGGAGTTCCGCTCGTACGACGGCGTCGTTGCCTACGACGAGCTGCTGCGCCTGACCGATCCCGCGCTGGTCACGATGGAGATGGACATCGCCTGGGTCGTCACCGCCGGCGCAGATCCGGTGAAATACCTGAAGAAGCACGGCGACCGCATCTCGCTGCTGCACGTGAAGGAAGTGCGCAAGGACATGCAAACGATGGTCGATCGCGTGCAGGCGCAGACCACCGAGGTGGGCAGCGGCAAGATCGACTGGAAGCACACCTTCAAGGCGATGGAGCCCGGACGCATCAAGCACTACTTCGTCGAGCAGGAAAACTTCGAGCGTCCGCCGCTGGAAGCGGTGAAGGTCAGCTTCGACTATCTGAAGACGCTCGGCACGAAGCTCTGACCGCCATGCGCACGATCAAAGGTCCCGCTATTTTTCTCGCGCAGTTCGCGGGCGACGCTGCGCCGTTCAACACGCTGCGTTCGATCGGCAAGTGGGCCGCGGACCTCGGCTTCAAAGGCGTGCAGATCCCGACGTGGGAGTCGCGGCTGTTCGATCTCGATCGCGCGGCGCAGAGCAAGACGTACTGCGATGAAGTGCAGGGCGTGCTCGCGGAGCTGGGCCTGCAGATCACCGAGCTCTCGACGCACCTGCAAGGTCAGCTCGTCGCCGTGCATCCCGCGTACGACGACGCCTTCGACGGCTTCGCGCCCGAGCAAGTGCGTCGCAATCCGTCGGCGCGCCAGAAGTGGGCCGTCGAGCAGGTGCTCAAGGCGGCGCGCGCCTCGCAGAATCTCGGGCTCAGCGCGCACGCGACCTTCCCCGGCGCGTTGGCGTGGCCGTATTTGTATCCGTGGCCGCAGCGGCCCGCCGGTCTGATCGAGGCTGCGTTCGACGAGCTCGCGCGGCGCTGGCGTCCGATCCTCGATGCCTTCGACGCCGTGGGCGTCGACGTGTGCTACGAGATTCATCCCGGCGAGGATCTGTTCGACGGCGTGACGTTCGAGCGCTTCCTCGCGCTCGTCGACGATCATCCCCGCTGCAACATGCTGTTCGACCCGAGTCACATGGTGTTGCAGCAGCTCGACTATCTCGGCTTCATCGACGCCTACCACCCGCGCATCAAGATCTTTCACGTCAAGGATGCGGAGTTCAATCCGACGGCGAAGCAAGGCGTCTACTCGGGCTATCAGCCGTGGATCGATCGCGCCGGTCGCTTTCGCTCGCTCGGCGACGGCCAGGTCGACTTCAACGGCATCTTTTCCAAGCTCACGCAGTACGACTATCCAGGCTGGGCAGTGCTCGAATGGGAGTGCTGCATCAAGCACCCGGAACAGGGCGCAGCGGAAGGCGCGCTGTTCATCCAGCGACACATCATCCGCGTGGCCGACCATGCGTTCGACGATTTCGCGGCCTCGGGCGCCGACGATGCTGCCAATCGGCGGATGCTGGGCCTGAAATGAGCCGTCGCTTGCGCCTCGGCATGGTCGGGGGCGGCCGCGGTGCATTCATCGGCGCCGTGCATCGCATGGCGGCGCGGCTCGACGATCGCTACGAGCTCGTCGCCGGCGTGTTCTCTTCGGATCCGCAACGCTCGCGCGACAGCGCTGCGGATCTGCTGCTCGATCCGCGTCGCTCCTATGCTTCGGTCGATGAGATGGTGCGTGCGGAAAGCGCGCGCGCGGATCGCATCGATGTCGCTGCGGTCGTTACGCCGAATCATCTGCATCACAGCGGCGCGAAGAAGTTTCTGGAAGCCAGCTTCCACGTCATCTGCGACAAACCTTTGACGACGACGGTCGCTGAGGCGAGCGATCTCGTGAGCGCCGCCGAGCGCGCACAGCGTGTGCTCGCAGTCACCTACAACTACAGCGGCTATCCGCTCGTGCGCCAGGCGAAGGAAATGATCGCCGCCGGCGAGCTGGGTGAGCTGCGTGTCGTGCAGGTCGAGTACGCGCAGGACTGGCTGACGACCGCGCTGGAAGCGGAAGGTCAGAAGCAGGCGTCGTGGCGCACCGACCCGCAGCAATCGGGCGTTGCAGGATCGGTCGGCGACATCGGCACGCATGCATTTCATCTCGCTGAGTTCGTGAGCGGCATGCGCGTGGCGCATCTGGCGGCGGATCTTTCGACGCAGGTCGCGGGGCGCAAGCTCGACGACAACGCACAGATGCTGCTGCGATTCGCCAACGGTGCGCGCGGCAGCCTCTGGGCCACGCAGGTCGCGCCCGGCAACGAAAACGGCCTGCGCCTGCGCATCTACGGCGCGAAGGGCGGACTCGAATGGTCGCAGGAAGAACCGAATCACTTGCGATATGCGCCGTACGGACAACCGCCACGCGTGATCGCGCGCGGCGGCGCGGGCACAACGCCGCTCGCAGCGAGCGCCACTCGAATCCCGTCCGGCCATCCGGAGGGTTATCTCGAAGCGTTCGCTCAGCTGTACCGCGACATCGCGGACCTGATCGCAGCGCATGATGCGAAAACTTCGCCGCCGGCGGGCGCGTTGCTCGTGCCTGCCGGCAAAGACGGTTTGCGCGGAGTGCAGTTCGTGCACGCCGCCGTGGAATCGAGCCGCCGCAACGCGGCCTGGATAGCAATGTGAATCATGAGGAGTCGAGCATGTCCCTTCGATCACTTTCTGTTGGCTGTGTCGTCGCACTCGCCGGACTCGCCGCCATGAGCTCCCACGCGAAGGACTATGGCCAGTGGACGCCGCTGTTCAACGGCAAGAATCTCGATGGCTGGCAGCACGTCGGTCCGGGAGAGATGGTGGTCGAGAACGGCGTGATCAAAACGACCGGCGGCATGGGCCTGCTCTGGTACACGAAAGAGAAGTTGAGCAACTCGGTGCTGCGCGTCGTGTTCAAGGTGCCCGATCCCGCCAAGGGCGGTAACTCCGGCATCTTCATCCGCATTCCGACCGAGCCGACCGAGCCGTGGATGCCGGTGAACAAAGGCTACGAAGTGCAGATCGATCCGAGCGAGGACGACTATCACCGCACCGGCGTGCTGTATTCGCTCACCAAGGCGCTGGCGAAGCCGGAGCTGAAAGAGTGGAACACGATGGAGATCACGCTCACCGACAATCGCACCGTGGTCACGCTGAACGGCGAGAAGATCACCGACTACAAGGAAGGCGATCCGGTGCCGGAGAAGAAGAAGTCCTCGGAACCCGATCGCGGCCAGCGGCCGGCTGCGGGCTACTTCGGGCTGCAGAACCACAACGATAAAGACGTCGTGCTGTTCCGGGACATCAGCGTCAAGAAGTTGAAGTAACCGCCATGGCAATGATTCGTCCCGACAAGCTGCAGAAGGAGTACGACGTGATCGTCGTCGGCTCCGGCGCAGCCGGTGGCCAGACGGCGTACACGCTCACGATGGACGGCGCCAAGGTGCTGATGCTCGAAGCGGGCCGCAACTACGTGCCCGAGACCGAGACGCCGATGTTCCACACGCCTGACCAGGCGCCGCTGCGCGGCACGTCGACGCCGGACAAGGAATTCGGCTTCTACGACTCCACCATCGACGGCGGCTGGGAAATGCCGGACGAACCGTACTCGAGCGCTTCGCCCGATCCGGAGCAACGCTTCTGGTGGTGGCGCGCACGCATGCTGGGCGGACGCACCAATCACTGGGGCCGCATTTCGCTGCGTAACGGCCCATACGATTTCAAGCCGCATACGCGTGACGGACTCGGCTTCGACTGGCCGATCGACTACGGCGACGTCGCGCCCTACTACGACAAAGTCGAAATGCTGATCGGCGTCTACGGCGACAACGACGGCATGGAGAACACGCCGAATTCCTCTCCCGGCGTGCTGCTGCCGCCGCCGAAGGCGCGTGCCGGCGAACTATTGATCCGTCAGCGCGCGAAGAAGATCGGCGTGCCGGTCATCGCGGCGCATCGCGCGGTGCTGACGCAGAAGCTCGATCACACACGGTTGCCGAAACTGCTGCATCCGGGCAATGAGCGCGCGCAACAGATCCTGGCCCAGCACATGCGTGACCGCGCTGCGTGCTTCTGGGCGACCGACTGCGGCCGCGGCTGCTCGATCCGCGCGACGTATCAATCGACCACGGTGCATCTGCCGCCCGCGATGTCGACCGGCAATCTCGACATCTGCACGCAGGCGATGGTGCGTGAAGTCGAGCTCGACCAGCGCGGGCTCGCCTCCGGCGTCGTGTTCGTCGACCGGGCGAGCGGTCAGGAGCATCGCGCCAAGGCGCGCGTCGTCGTGCTGGCCGCGAGCGCATGCGAGACCGTGCGCATCATGCTCAACTCGAAATCCAGGCAATTCCCGCACGGTCTCGCGAACTCGAGCGGCAAAGTCGGCAAGTACCTCATGGACACTGTCGGCTCGTCGGTCTCCGGCCAGATTCCGCTGCTGGAAAATCTGCCGCCGGCGAACGAAGACGGCGCCGGCGGCATTCATATCTATTCTCCGTGGTGGCTCTACCAGCAGCAGAAGGCGGGCAAGCTCGACTTCGCACGCGGCTATCACATCGAGACGGGCAGCGGCCGGCGCATGCCGAGCGTCGGCAGCATGGGCTCGATGTCCGAGTTCGCCGGCGGCTACGGCCGCAAGCTCAAGGAAGACATGCGGCGCTACTACGGCTCGTTCATCGGCCTGTCGGGCCGCGGCGAAATGATTCCGAACGAAAACTCGTATTGCGAGATCGATCCGAACAAGAAGGATCGCTGGGGCATTCCGACGCTGCGCTTCTCCTGGAAGTGGTCGGATCACGAGACGCGCCAGGCCGCGCACATGCAACGCACGTTCGCCGCGATCATCGAGGAGATGGGCGGCAAAGTAATGGGCAAGCCCGAGCTCGACGGCCGCAAGGCGATCGCCCCCGGCGGCTTCATCATTCACGAGATCGGCGGCGCGATCATGGGTGCGGATCCGAAGACCTCGGTCGTCAACCAGTGGCTGCAGAGCTGGGACGTGAAGAACCTGTTCATCACCGACGGCGCGCCGTTCCCGTCGAACGCCGACAAGAATCCGACGCTGACGATCATGGCGCTGGCGTGGCGGTCGGCGGATTACATGCTGCAAGCGATGAAGCGACGGGAGCTTTGACATGTACGAGCTCGATCGACGTACGGCGATCAAGTGGGTGCTGGGAGCGAGCGCGGCCCTCAGGCTGCCGACCGCTTCCTTCGATGCGCTCGCGGCTGCGCCGGCGGCAAAAGGCTACGGCAAAGATCCGAACCTGATGAAGATCTACAAGGCCGGCGAGTTGTGGCCGCTGACGCTGTCGAAGGAGCAGCGCGTGACTGCAGCAGCGCTGTGCGATCTGATCATTCCCGCGGATGACACCTCGCCTGCCGCATCCAGCGTCGGCGTAGTCGACTTCCTCGACGAATGGATCAGCGCGCCCTACCCCGAGCACGCGGAGGACCGCAAGACGATCGTCGACGCTTTGAGCCGGGTCGAAAGCGAAGCGCAGCGGCGCTTCAAGACGTCGTTCGCGAAATTGTCGGCGCAGCAGCTGAGCACGATCGCGGATGCAATCGTCAAAGAGCAGTCCTTCGTGCGCTATCGCGCGCTGACGGCCGGCGGCTTCTACACGACGCCGGTCGGCGTGAAGGATCTGAAGTACGTCGGCAACGTCGCGATG
>Ga0207674_10010745_pt1 | contig 10336 bp, 11 predicted proteins | sample KBSCornC72_FD_184303 | JGI IMG/M metagenome (GOLD analysis project Ga0207674, IMG submission 184303) | Corn rhizosphere microbial communities from Kellogg Biological Station, Michigan, USA - KBS Corn C7-2 (SPAdes) (version 2) | ecosystem: Host-associated > Plants > Roots > Rhizosphere > Soil ...
AAACAAGAACCTCCCAAAACCCAATCCGATTAGAATTCCTAGGTCTGGTGCCCCACGTTCACGGCGCAGCCGGTAACGTGGGTCTTTCACCTCGGACCCATCGCGTTCCGTAGCGCCGGTCGGCGGTGGCGGGAGCGTCCCGCCAGCGCCTCATTTGCATCCACTTTCACTCTTCCTGTCAACCGTCAGTCACCGATCTTGTCGCCCCAACCTCCTCATTCCATTCCACATCCCTAACCCACTGAAATGTCACTCAACCCTACCCAACTTGGTATTCTGGATATAGATAGAAAAAGCCCGCCGATAAAGGCGGGCTTCTCTTTTTGAGCCTAAAGACTCTGTTTTCAAATAGATAGAGCGATAATCTCCGTAAGTCATTGATTCTAGAGATTTTAAAAAAAGGGGGGCCGGCCAGGTACCGGCCCTCGCCGCCAAAAACTATCGAACAAGTGTTGCGTCGACGAAGTCAGCAAAGTCTTTCTTCATCTTCACTAGACCCTGTTCCCGCAGATACACCATGTGTCCCGATTCATACGTCGCATACGAGATGTTCTTCCGGAAGTCAGCCGGAAGGTTCATGTGGTCCATCGTGTAGGTAGCCGCAAAGTACGGTGTTGCAAGGTCGTAATAGCCTTCCATCACCAGTACCTTCAGCCACTTGTCCTTCACCATGGCCGCGCGCAGCGGCGTCGAAGTCTCCGGAGATCCCTCGCCGTTCGGATACTCCCAGTTGAAGCCTGGCATATCGCGAGCCGACGTGTTGTAAGGCATGTCCGTCTTGTAGTTCAACTCGCGCCGGATGTAGTCGTTTACCGCCGCCGTGTAAGGTGGCGCCGTGTTCGCCGACGTCGGATCGTAGAAAGGAGTGTCGAGGAAGCCGCGCGGATCGGGCCCGCTATACCGGCCATCCAGTCGTCCAACTCTCAACTTCTGGTCAGCCAGCAGGTTGTGAGTGAATTGACGAACGTCGATGCGCAGGTTCGCTTGGTCGATCAGTTCCGGCTTCAGCCCCGTATAGCGAGCCAGCTGGCTGATCACCGTCTGTCGCTCCTGAGGAGTCAGCGCATCGCCCTTCCCGAGCGCATAGGTGTAGTCAGTCGCGGCCCAATGCTCCACCTCGGCCCGTGTCTTCGGCAGGTCCTGCATCAGCTCCGGCGCAAGCCGCTTGTGATACGCCGCAATCATCGTGTACGAAGGCACGATCAGCGGATAAGGAACGTCGTTCGTCATCGCGAAGTCGAGCGTCTCGAAGTTCAGCACGGTCGAAAGCAGCACGATGCCGTTGAAGTTGATCCCGCGGTCCGCAAGATAGCCGGCGATTCCAGCCGAACGCGTTGTCCCATAGCTCTCGCCGAACAGGTAGAGCGGAGACGACCACCGCTCGTAACGGCTGATGTACATGCGGATGAACTCGCTGAACGCCTCGATGTCGCCCTTCAGCCCCCAGAACTTCTTGCCTTTGCTTGGATCGGCCGGACGACTATAGCCAGTACCGATCGCGTCGACCAGCACCATATCGCTCTTGTCCAGCGGAGTGTAAGCGTTGTCCTCCAGTCGGTACGGAGGAGCCGGAAGGAACCCATCAGGCGCAAGAACCACCTTGCGTGGTCCAAGCGCGCCCATGTGCAGCCACATCGACGCCGAGCCTGGACCGCCATTGAAGGCGAACGTCACTGGCCGTTTGCTGGCGTCCTGGTTATCGAGCGTGTAAGCGACGAAGAACATCTCCGCCGCAATGGAACCATCCAGTTCCTTGATCGGCAATCGTCCTGCGGTCGCGGTGTAGCGAAGCACCTTGCCGTCCGCCATCTTCACCTCGTGATGCGTGACGACAGGAGGTGCTTCCGCCATGTCGAAGTGCCAGTTCGCGCCGCCGCCCTGCTCGCCACTGCGGCTCTCCGCCGGTCGCTGCGCCTGCTCGGGCTGCGCAGGCTTCGGTTGTGGTGCAGCCGGCGCCTCCGGAACCACAGGGGTGGGCGTCTGCGTCTTCTCCGCCGGAGACGCAGCCGGCTTCTTGGCAGGCGTTGTTGTTTTTTGATCTTTCTGTTGAGCAAAAGAAACGCTGCACAGCACTGTTATCGCAAGTGCGGCATATAACGGATGTCTCATCATCACTCCGCGAGAATGAAATGCTTTTAGGTCGAGCGCAGGAATTGTAACAAGAAGCACGCACAACAAAGGCGTCCTCGCGGACGCCTTAACGAAATCCTTCTGGTTTACTTGCTCAACTTGTGCCGTTCGCAGGCTGCGACCACGTTATGAGGATCGATGGCTTCCTTATCGAGTTGCACTTCAAGGATCTTTCCATCCTTGCCGATCAGGAAGGTCGCGCGACGTGGCGCTTTGTATTGCTGGTTATACAGGCCATACTTCTTGGTCGTGTCGCCGCCCCAATCGCTCAGGAGCGGGAAACTTACGCCAATCTTGTCGGCCCAAGCCTTGTTTGAGAAGGGAGAATCCATGCTCACACCCAGAACCTGGGTGTCTGACGCTTCCAGCTTCGAAAGGTTCTGCTGGAAGGTCTTCATCTCCTGCTCTCAACCACCGGTGAAGGCGAAGACGTAGAAAGCAAGCGCTACGCTCTTCTTGCCGCGAAAGTCGCTTAGCGATACATCTTTGCCGTTCTGGTCGGTCAACTTGAAGTCGGGCGCCGCATCCCCAACCTTGACGGTCGGTGTTGGCGGAGCCGCCTTCTTCTCCTGGGAGAAGCCACTGACAAACGTGGCGCCCAAGGCGACCGCTAGAACCGCTTTGCGGATACTCTGCATGCACATCCTCCGAGTGAGCAGCTTAGTTGGATACGGGCTTCCGGGTCAATGGATTGCCATGTCTGTGACATTTTGTTGACAATTGCCGAACCGGATACCAAGCAGTACAGTGATGCTTCCACCTGCGTATTCGTGGTAGGCAACGAGGACCGAAACGGATTGGCTGCTAGACGAGATCAATCGGAAGTGCCGGCGACCGCGGGACCACCCCGTAGTAGTCCGGAGAAATACCAGCGGATTCTGGAAGCCGCGATTGCCGTCTTCGCCGAGCGAGGCTTCCATAACTCCCGCGTGTCCGACGTGGCCTCCCGAGCCGGTGTCGCCGACGGCACCATTTACCTCTACTTTAAGAACAAAGAAGAGATCCTGATGGAGGCCATCAATTCGGCCTTCGATGCCTTCATGAAGCATGCTCGGACCGAGATTGCGGCGATCGCCTCCCCGGTTGATAAGCTCCGCCGCCTGGCGTTCCTGCATCTCGAAGCGCTCGGGTCGAACCGAAACCTTGCGATCGTACTGCAAATGGAACTCCGCCAAAGTGTCCGTTTTATGGAGGCCTTTTCACACCACCAAATGGTGGAGTATTTCGCGGTTGTCCGCGAATGTATCCGGGAGGGCCAGGATGAAGGTCTTCTACGGCCAGAAGTAAACGAAAAGATCGCCGCTAACTGCTTTTTTGGGGCCCTGGACGAGATGGTTACGTCCTGGGTGCTTGCCGATCACGAATATCCATTATCCCAAGCTGCCGATTCGGTGTCAGACATCATCCTACAGGGGTTAGAGAAGTAGCTGGAGAGCATGAACTCGGCCCCCACAATGCGCGCGAAAAAACCACACCCTAAAACTCTCGTCGACATCTTTTACGCCGTTCTGGAGCGGGATTCCGCGAAGGTCATGCTTTACCAACAGCCGGACGGATGGCATCCGATCTCCGCGCTGGACCTCTATAAGAAAGTCGTCGGCACCGCGAGAGCTCTGCGTAATTGGGGTATCGAACGAGGCGATCGGGTTGCGATCCTTAGCGAGAATCGGCCGGAATGGGCAATCGCCGATTTCGCAACGCTGACAATCGGCGCGGTTGTCGTTCCGATTTACGCGACCCTGACTCCCGACCAATGCTTGTTCGTCCTTCAGCACTCTGGCGCGAAGGTCGTGTTTTGTTCATCTCCTGCACAAGTCGAAAAGATAGAGACTATTCGACCGCAAACGCAGGTGGAGCGAGTTGTGCTGATGGAGGGTCAGCGCCCTGTCGGCGTTCATTCGATGGCGGATTTGATGGCTTCAGGCCCGAATGAGCGCGACGACGACTTCGATAGACGGGCTCACGAGGTCACACCAGACGACCTCTGCACGATCATCTACACATCGGGCACGACCGGAACACCGAAGGGTGCGATGCTGACGCACGGCAACCTGGCCGCGAATCTCGACTACTCGCTGGACGCGTTTGAGTTCAATCCAGACGCCGGGGAAATTTCGATCAGCTTCCTTCCTCTGTCGCATATAACCGCAAGGCACCTCGACTACGCGGAGTTCCATCATGGCGTTACGATTGCCTACTGCCCTGACATCAACAAGCTTCCGGAAGTACTGACGGAGATTCGCCCGACTATATTCGTCGCAGTGCCGCGAGTGTACGAGAAGATTTTCAACCAGGTGCAGAAGCAAGTTGGCAAGGGAGCGAAGCGGAGGCTATTTGATTGGGCAATTCGCGTAGGCCGCGACCACGCGTCAACCATACTTGCGGGAAAAACGCCCAAGTCACTAAAGTGGCGACTCGCCAACAAACTGGTGTTTTCCAAGATCACTGCCCGCATGGGCGGACGCGTGAAGACCTTCATCTCGGGCGGAGCTCCGCTTGGACGAGAACTCGGTGAGTGGTATGCGAATGTCGGAATCCGCATCAACGAAGGCTATGGGCTGACTGAAACTTCGCCGGTAATAGCTCTGAATAATCCATCGGCATACAAACTCGGAACCGTCGGACGAATTCTTCCGAACGTGGACCTCAAGATTGCCGAGGACGGAGAAATACTCGTGAAGGGCCCGTCAATCTTCTCCGGCTACTGGAACATGCCGGACGAAACAAAGAATGCCTTCGAGGGTGATTGGTTCAAGACGGGCGATGTGGGAACCGTAGATCCCGACGGATTCCTCATCATCACGGATCGCAAAAAGGACTTGATCAAGACCTCTGGCGGAAAGTTTATTGCGCCACAGCCGATCGAAAACTCCTTGAAGGCAAATCCCCTGGTCAGCGAAGCCGCGGTTATCGGTGAACGGAGGCGTTTCCCCTGTGTGGTGATTGCGCCATCCCTACCAGTGCTGCGCGACTGGGCGGCTGAGAACAATGTCGCTTACTCCTCTGACGCTGAACTTGCTGGTGATCCTCGAGTGCAGGCCCTTTACGAGAGCATTGTGCAGCACGTGAACAACAATCTCGCCCAGTTCGAGAAGTTGAAGAAAGTCCTGGTACTGCCTGAGGAGTTGAGTGTCAGCAACGGCACGCTTACACCCACATTGAAGTTGCGACGCCGCAAGGTTGAAGAACATTATCGCGAATTGATCGACGATCTCTATGCGGACGTTGCCGAACCGACCAAGGTAAACTGACGTCGCCTCAGCGGTTTTCTTAGGGATCGACCCTTCGCGGTATCATCAATCAGCTTATGTCCGATCGACTGCGCCTCGCCGCATACATTCCGGAACTCGATGGTCTGCGAGGACTCGCGATCGGCAGCGTGCTGCTGTATCACTGTCACGAGAAGCTGCGCTCCAGCCATCTTGACGTCATAACTCAGTGGGGCTGGGTCGGAGTTAACCTCTTCTTCGTCCTTTCCGGTTTTCTGATTACCGGCATCATCCTGGACGCTCGCGATGACCCGAACTTTTTTCGGAATTTCTATGCCCGTCGGGGACTGCGCATCTGGCCAGTCTATGTACTTGTGCTCCTGCTAAATTACTTCGCAATACCGGTGGTGTTCGGCAGCTTCTGGTGGGCGATCCATGAAATGCGGTACGCCCCCTGGCTTCACTACATCTTTTTCGTTCAGAATTTGTTTTTCCTGACTCTTCCGGGAACGATCGGTCCAACGTGGTCGCTTGCGATTGAGGAGCAGTACTACATTTTCTGGGCGCCGATTGCGCGTTTCTTGAAAAACGCATTCCTGCTTCCCTTCCTGATTTTGGTTTTTGTCGCATCTCCTTTCATCCGGCTCGCCAATACGGGCTTTCTGACGTCGACCCACACCTTGACACACCTCGACGGACTGGCCATCGGATCCTTGATTTCGCTTTTGTTACGCGCGGTCGATTTGAGTAGGAGTACGTGGAGTAAGTTCGCCACGGCCGGGCTTCTATTCGGCCTGTCCGGTGTGGTCCTCATGATCTTCCACGGGTCTGCATTCACCGATACTCTGCTCGCCCTCGGATTTGCAGGCATGCTGGTGAAGGCTCTGCTGGTCTCAGACAGCAGCCATTGGTACGCAATCCTTCTGAGGATTCGGCCCTTGAAGTTCCTGGGAATGATCAGCTACGGGCTGTACATGATCCACATACTTTGCTTTGTTGTGATCGGCGCGTTCGATTTGAGGATGGAAAAATACGGAGCACGAGGAGACCTTGCTGTCGTCCTGGTGCGACTCGCACTGTCGACCAGCGCTGCGACCGCGCTCTGGTATGGATTCGAAAAACCTATTCTGCGATTGAAGCGGTATTTCGTGTCCGAAAAGAAGCGCCCGGTCGACGCTGTGGACGTTGTGCTGGTGCCGGCCGACTAGAAAGCAAAAGGGCGGCCTGAGCCGCCCTCAACAATCGAACGGAAACTTACTTCGCAGCTTTATCCGCCATTGGAATTACTTTGTCGACCTGCAGCGACCCGTCGGCGGTGGTTGATCCTTCGATCGTGACGTGCTCGCCGGCATGATCTTTCAGTGCATCCTGGTTCGCCACCTTCAGCACCTGCTGATCTTTATCCGTGACGAAGACCACGCTCTCGCCGCCACCAACGCACTTCTTAGCACAAGCTGCGTGGCCGGCACTGGCGCCCTTAGCACCGCACATGGCATCGCTGACCCAACCCGTCATCTTCGCCGATTTAGGGCTCGCCCACACGGTCAACGAAGCCATTAGACACAGAGCCGCAAACATCGAAATTCGCTTCATGGTTATCCTCCAGGGGTGACCCTGAAAATCTGCCGGGCCCCACGCCCGGTAAACGTCGAACATTGTGACACAACCTGCGGTTTTCTGCCTTACACTGCCCAGCTTCGGACAGCTTCATCTAACAGAAAAAGACGGCCATGGCCGCCTTTCATCCCTACGAAACTCAGATTATTTTTTCTGCGGAGTTACCGCATTTGCCTGGGCGGTGGAGGTCATGTCCTGCTTAGGAGGCGGCAGCACGTAGATCACTTCGCCGGGCTTCGCGTAACGGAGTTGCTCACGCGCTTCTTTGACGATGGTTTCAGGGTTGCTCTTCAGCTTAGTAATCTGTTGCTGCAACCGCTCGTTTTCCAGCTGAATCTGCTGCACTTCTTCACTGACCTTGCGGTATTCGGATTTCTTCTTCTCGTACGCCATCCAACCGTTCGTCCCAAATAAGACGTGTACCGCCAGCAGCGCCGCAACCAGGAATAATCCCCAAGTCGCTAACTTGCGGCGAATGCCGTACGCCAGATTCCAAACCTGCTGTAACTGCTCCATCCGACTCCCGTTTCCTGGCAACTATTGATAAATCCACTGCTTCGCAGCCGCGCTCAACTGCTCCATTTCCTTCTCATTGCGAGCTTCCGTGTAAGCACGGACTACCGGCTCGGTGCCGCTGACCCGGTAACAAACCCACGAGCCATCGTCGAGCACGAGCTTGAGTCCGTCTGTCCGGACCACTTTCGAGACCTTATGTCCTGCAAAATCAGCAGGATTGGTCTGCAACTTTACAGTGAACTTCGATTTCTCCTCCTCCGTCAAGTGGAAGTTCTGCCGCTCTGGGAAGAATGAACCAACTTTGACAAAAAGCTCCTTAAGTTGTGCACTCAGGCTCTTGCCGCGCTTCGCGACCATCTCGCAGCAGAGCAATCCGGCGAGGACGCCGTCCTTTTCGGGCACGTGATAGCGAATCGTCAAGCCGGCGCTCTCTTCTCCACCGATTGCGATCTTGTCCTGCTTGATCAGCTCACCGATGTACTTGAAGCCAACCGGAGTTTCGTGGAGTTCGACCTTGTGATAGTCAGCAAGTGCGTTGACTAAATTTGTGGTTGCCACGGACTTTGCGACACCATTTTTCCAGCCGCGACTCTCGACGAGATAGTCGAACAGAAGTCCGATAATGTAGTTCGGGGAAATGAATGTTCCATCTTCGTCGACAATTCCGAACCGATCGGCGTCTCCGTCTGTCGCGATACCGATCTTCGCACCCGTCTCTTTCATTTTCGCGCGCAGGTCGTTCAAGAGATGACCATCGGGTTCGGGAGCGTGACCGCCAAACAGCACATCGCGGTAATCGTGGACGGTTGCGATGCCAATTCCGGCGTCTCGAAGGAGGCTGTCGCTATAGCCGCGTGCCGCACCCCACAGAGGGTCGAACGCGACCTTCAATCCTGACTTCTTGATTGCGCCGAGGTCCACCACCTCGGCCAGGCGTGCGAGGTAATGCGACTTCACTTCGATCTCTTCTCGTTTTACCTTGGCAGCCTCGGTCGGTTCTGCGCGATCGATCTTCGCAATTTCTGCCTCGATCTTCTTCGTCACTTCAGGCAAAGCGGGAGCGCCGTCGGGAGTTGAGAACTTGATTCCGTTGTATTCAGGCGGATTGTGCGAGGCCGTGAAGTTGATGGCGCCGTCGGCCTTCTGGCGCATGACCTCCCAGGAGATGGCCGGGGTTGGCGCTGCATCGGTGATGACGAGCGGCTGAACTCCGTGCGCTTCGAGAATACCCGCGGCGATATCCACAAAGCTTTCGCCCATAAAACGGGGATCGCGTCCAACCACGAGGCGTGCGCCGCTCGGCTTTTGACTTGCCACGTAACGTGCAATGCCGGTCACGGCACGACGAATGTTATCAACCGTAAATTCTTCGGCCACAACGGCCCGCCAACCCGACGTCCCAAACTTGATTTGTGTCGCCATTCTTTCTTCCTGGTGAGAGACAGAACCTTGTTGGAGTGTGCCTGACTGCGCACGTGTTGCATTATAGTGAAACGGTTCTCAGTTGGCAGTTCTCGCTTCTCAGGTACTGTCGTTAGATAAACCGTAAACCGAGAACCCGGAACCGGGAACTCCCTTATGACTGATAAACGTCTCGTGTTCTCGACCGTCGCTGACATCGAAGAAGCCCGCAAGATCGCTCGAGCACTGGTCGACAAACAGCTCGCGGCTTGCGTCAATATTGTTGGGCCGATCCACTCGATCTATCGCTGGAAGGAGAACATAGAAGAGTCTGACGAGATCTTGCTGGTGATCAAAACCACGGCCGAAGTTTTTCCGAGGCTGCGCGATGAATTGAAGATCCTGCACTCGTACGAGGTTCCGGAGTGTATTTCGGTGAACGTTGAGGATGGGTTGCCGGAGTACCTGAAGTGGATTGGCGAGAGCGTCAGATGACTCGAGTAGCAGAATCCGTAGCCAGTGGCCCGTAGTCAGTAGCCAGGAGATAGGTAGTCGTAACGATTCGCTACCGGGCTAATGTTACAGGCTACTGGCTACTCCCAGGTTTTCTCGCCCGAATCGTGAGCCGCATGTAATCCAGCGTGTATGGCGGGTCGTCATCCTTCGACATCTCTACGACCTTCTCGGCGAAGAGTTCGCTGAGTTCATCGGGTAGTGCCGCAAGGTAGCGGTGCAGGTTCACTTTCGAGACGAAGGCCTTCATCAAGGCCGGCTCGGGAAAATGGACTGGTTCAGGGTGACGGCCGGTCTCGACATCGATGAACCCGGCGGCTTCCATGCGTCTGCGGGTTGCCGCCTCGCTCTCGTAATGCGCGCCATCGCTGAATTCCTTCATGTACTTTGCGAAGGGCTCCACGTTGCAGAGTTCACGTGTGCGAGCTTTGAGTCGCGCCAGATTGCCTTCGCCGCCAAACTGACCGATCAACCATCCGCCCGGCTTGAGAGCTCGATAGAGCGAATGGAACATCGCATCGTGATCCGGCACCCAATGGAACGTCGCGTTGCTGAAAATTCCATCGATCTGCTGCGGGATGTCGAAGTTCGAGAGATCGCACTGGTGGAATTCGACGCAAGCGCCGGCGCTCTGCACACGCTGCTGCGCCGTTTGAATCATGTTGGCGGAGAGATCGAGGGCGATCACCCTACCTAGCGGTAGGCGCTTGAGCAACTCTTCCGTCAGCCGACCCGAACCGCAGCCAGCGTCCATCACTGTTTCGCCGCCCTGCAGCGGCAACGACGATAGCAACTTCATTCCCCAGTTAAACTGCGGATCTGACAGCTTGTCGTATGCCGTAGCATCCCACTCGACCGGCTTTCCTGGTGAACTCATCGACTGCATTCACTCCTACAACGCTGCTAAGGCCTGCTCGAGGTCCTGGATGATGTCCTCGACATCTTCAATG
>Ga0207674_10010746_pt1 | contig 10336 bp, 12 predicted proteins | sample KBSCornC72_FD_184303 | JGI IMG/M metagenome (GOLD analysis project Ga0207674, IMG submission 184303) | Corn rhizosphere microbial communities from Kellogg Biological Station, Michigan, USA - KBS Corn C7-2 (SPAdes) (version 2) | ecosystem: Host-associated > Plants > Roots > Rhizosphere > Soil ...
CCGGTTCCTCGCGCCCAAGCTGGTCGCCGCGGGTTACCGGGTGGCTACCGCCGACCTGCGCGGCCTGGGCGAGTCGAGCACCGGATTCGCCGCGTACACCCGGACCGAGACCGCCAAGGACCTGCTTGCGCTGATCCGGCACCTCGGCGGCCCGGCCGTCATCGTCGGCCACTCCTACTCCGGCGGGTCCGCCACCATCGCCGCCGCCCTCGAACCGGAGTCGGTCAGCGCGATCGTCGAACTCGACTCGTTCACCCGCGCGCAGAAGATCGACCTCGGCGGGCTGATCCGCAACGGCCACCACCGCAAGGGAATCCGGCTGCTGTTCAGCGCCGGCATCTTCGGCAGCCTGGGGCTGTGGGAGAAGTACCTCGACCACGCCTACCCGGGTGTGAAGCCCGCCGACTGGGACCAGCAACTGGCCGCCATGCGCGACAACCTCGGCCAGCCGGACCGGATGAAGGTACTGCGGGCGATGGGCCGCTCCGCGCCGACCGACGCCGGTGCCCTCCTGTCCCAGGTGCGCTGCCCCGCGCTGATCACCGCCGGTACGCTCGACCCGGACTGGAACGACCCGAAGTCCGAAGTGGACGGTATCGTCGCGGCGATGCCCGCCGGTACCGCGACCGCCGCGATGTTCGAGGGTGCCGGACACTACCCGCACGTCCAGTACCCCGACCGGGTCGCCGAGGTCCTGCTGCCGTTCCTGAAGCAGCACGCCGCCTGAGCGTCACGACGCCCGGTGGGTCCAGGTTTTCCCGGACCCACCGGGCGTTCGCGTGTCAGGCCGCGAGCTCCGCGTTGGCCCGCTCGGTGACCGCCACGAGGACGCGGTGGGCGACCGCCAGGTCGTCGGCCGGCAGGCCGCCGTAGATCCGCCGCGTGATCGCGCCGATGCCCTCACGGATCTCGCCAAACATGTTGGTGCCGGCCGGAGTCAGCGACACCGAACCGTCCACTTCGGACAACAGTCCACTGTGGAGCATCTCGGCGAGCGTGGCGGACACCGACGTCGGGTCCACCTTGAGCCCGAAGACAACCCGGTTCACGAGCTGGTCACGGTCGAGGGCGGATCCGTTGGCGGTCAACAGGTTGAGCACCACCGAGGTCTGGAAGTCGATGCCCCTGGGTGACAGCACCCGGTCGAGCAGCGCGCCGGTCGCCCGCGCCGCGGCACCGATGTCCTGGCCGGTGAGTGTGGGAGCGTCAGTCATGGTCGGTCTCCTGTTTCGAGTCGGGTTTCGAGTCGAGCAGCGTGTGCAGGGCCTCGATGAAGGCACGCGTCTTCGGATCCTTGAGGCCGCCCAGCGGCGCGGTCAGCTCCTCCTGGAGCCGGCGTACCGCGCCGGTCGCGGCGGTGATGGCCGAGCGGCCCTCGTCGGTGAGGGCCAGCCGCACGGCCCGGGTGTCGTCCGGGTCGCCGGTGCGCTGGATCAGCCCGGCCGCCTCCAGCGAGCGGGCCAGCTTCGACACGTAGAGCGGTTCCAGCCCGGTGAAGTCGGCCAACTGGCGCTGGGTGGGGCGATGGTCCCTGCGGTCCATGCCGAGCAGGGGCGCCAGCACCGCGTACTGCGCGTGGGTCAGGCCCAGCGGCGCGATGGCCCGGTCGATCGACGTGCGCCACCGCATGGACAGCCGCCACACCAGGCCGGTGATCGGGAGGTCATGCCGTTCGGTCACACCAGAAAGAGTACATGTACATAGTAGCCATGGACATCATCCGCGCGACGAGAGTCACATTTTTGACCTTCGAGTACCCTTGAGCCACCACATGACCTCCGGAAAGGGAGGCAGAAGTGCAGAGCTCCAACCCGGTACTCACCCGGCTCGGCCGCACGGCTGCGGCCGAGCGCGCCGGCCACGCGCCGACCGACGGTTACACGGTGCCGTCCGGCTACGGACTGATCACCCCGACCGGGGTCAGCCGACCGATGACGCTGGACGACGTGGTGACCCGGACCCTCATCCTGGTCGGCCTGACCGTGGTCAGCGCCGCGCTGTCCTGGCTGACGCTGCGCAGCCCCGCGGCCACCGGGCTGGCCGTGGTCGGCTCCTCGCTGGCCGGCCTCGTCCTGGTCCTGGTGATCTCGTTCGCCCGGATCACCAACCCGTTCGTCATCTCGGCCTACGCGGTGGTCGAGGGCGTCCTCCTCGGCGTGGTCAGCCGCGTCTTCGAGCACGTCTACCCGGGCATCGTCGTGCAGGCCGTGGCCGGCACGCTCGGCGTGTTCATCGGCATGGCCGTGCTCTACAAGAACCGGGTGCTGCGCGCGACGCCGCGGTTCACCCGCTTCGTGATCGGCGCGCTCATCGGCGTGGTCGCGCTCAGCCTGATCAACCTGGTACTGGCGTGGTTCGGCCACAACCTGGGCCTGGTCTACTACGGCCCCGGCCAGAAGGGCGGCACGCTCGCGATCGTGTTCAGCCTCGCCTGCATCGCGATCGGCGCGCTGACGTTCATCATCGACTTCGACCAGGTCGAGCAGGGCCTGCGGTACGGGCTGTCCGAGCGGTTCGCCTGGTACTGCGCGTTCGGCATGCTGGTCGGCCTGATCTTCCTGTACTGGCAGATCCTGCGACTGCTGGGGTATCTGCGCCGATGACCGCCGACGAGCTGGCCCGCGCGGTGGACCGGCTGGTTGACCACATTGGACAGTGGACGCCGTCCCGCTGGACGGCGTCCACTGCCACGCCGGGAGCGGTCAGCCGGGCCGACACCGTCCACGCCCTGGCTCAGCGGCTGGCCGACCTCGAGGCCTCGGCGACCGGCCGGCCGGAGCGTCCGGTACCCCGGCTGGACAACGATCTGGTGCTGCCGGACCAGCTCCGGGTCACCGCCCGCGACCTGCTCGCGGCGCACCCCCCGGAGCCGGTACTGGCGGCGGCCGTCGACGCGGTCGCCGACGCCCGCCGCGCCCTGTCGTCCTGAGTCAGGACAGCCGCTCCAGCACCATCGCCATGCCCTGGCCGCCGCCGACGCACATGGTCTCCAGGCCGATCGACTTGTCGTGCCAGTTCAGCGAGTTGATGAGAGTACCGGTGATCCGCGCGCCGGTCATGCCGAACGGGTGGCCGACGGCGATCGCGCCACCGTTGACGTTCAGCTTCTCCAGCGGGATCTCCAGGTCCCGGTAGGACGGGATGACCTGGGCCGCGAACGCCTCGTTGATCTCGACGAGGTCGATGTCGTCGATGGTCATGCCGGCCCGGCGCAGCGCCTGGCGGGATGCCTCGACCGGGCCGATACCCATGATCTCCGGGGACATCGCGGTGACGCCGGTGGACACGATCCGGGCGAGCGGGGTGATGCCCAGCTCCCGCGCCCTGGTATCGCTCATGACGACCACCGCGGCCGCGCCGTCGTTGAGCGGGCAGCAGTTGCCGGCGGTGATCCGCCCGTCCGGCCGGAACACCGGCTTCAGCCCGGCCACCCCCTCCAGGGTGACGCCCGGGCGCGGACCGTCGTCTGTGGACACGACGGTGCCGTCGGGGGTGGTCACCGGGGTGATCTCCCGGGCCCAGAAGCCGTCCGCGATCGCCTTCTCCGCGAGGTTCTGGCTGCGTACCCCGAACTCGTCCATCTCCTCGCGGGTGATCCCGCGCAGCTGGGCCAGGTTCTCCGCGGTCTGCCCCATGGCCAGGTAGATGTCGGGCAGCTCGCCGTCCTCGCGCGGATCGTGCCAGACCGGCGCCGCATGCGCCGGCTGAGCCGAGCCGGTTTGTGGCGCAGGCGAAGCCGGCCCTCGCAGTCCGGCGGCGCGTTGCTCGGAGCGGGCCCTCGCCGCGTCGAACACCGGGTTCTGCCAGCCGCCGCCCACCAGCGCCTGCGCCTCGGGCGGCAGGCCGTCGGAGCTGCCCCGCGCGAACCGCGAGACGGTCTCCACGCCGGCCGAGATGAACACGTCGCCCTCGCCGGCCTTGATGGCGTGGAAGGCCATCCGGGTGGTCTGCAGCGAGGAGGAGCAGTAGCGGGTCACGGTCGCGCCGGGCAGGAAGTCGTACCCGAGCAGGGTGGCCACCACCCGGGCCTGGTTGAAGCCCTGCTCACCGCCGGGCAGCCCGCAGCCCAGGTACAGGTCGTCGATGTCCCGCGGATCCAGCTGCGGCACCTTGTCGAGGGCGGCCCGCACGATCGTGGCGGTCAGGTCGTCGGGGCGCAGGTCGCGCAGGGAACCCTTGACGGCGCGACCGATCGGGGAGCGTGCGGTAGCGACGATGACGGCGTCGGTCATGGCGGTCACGTTACCCGTGGGTACTGGTCAGCGCGATGTGACTCCGGCCGCTTCGGCGACGGCCGGATATAGCGCGTGCGCCCATACCCGGTACCCGTCGGCCGACGGATGGAAGCCGTCCGGGCAGAGTGTCCCGGGATCGGCCCGGAACACCGGTCCGGCGAGCCCTCCGAGGTCCACGGGGGTGGCGCCGGTCGCCCGTACCGCATTGGTCTGCGCGCGGGCCACCCGCCGCCCGAGCGCGCCGATGATCTGCCGCAGCGGCGGCGCGAACGCCCGTGCCGCGCCGAGGTCCGGACAGGTACCCACGACGACCGCGACCCCCGCGTCGTGCAGCCGGCGGGCGGCGGCGGCCAGGTAGGCGGCGCTGGCGGTCGGCGGGCGCAGCCGTACCGCGTCGTTCGCGCCGACCAGGATGACCGCGATGTCCGGCCGCTCGCCGACCATCGCGCGGGCCACCTGGGTCGCGAGGTCCTCGGCGTGCGCCCCGGCGATCGCCACGCTGGACAGCTCGATGCGCCGCCCGTCGGTCTCGGGCGCGCCGGCCAGCATCTCGGCCAGCCGGCCGCCGACCGTGTCACCGACCCGCTCCACGCCGACGCCGAGGGCCGAGGAGTCGCCCATCAGCACCAGCCGCAGGACCGGCGCGTTGCCCGGTCCGACCGAGGCGCGCATGGCGAGATTGAGGTCCGGGCGGGCGTACCGCCGCGACCGTGCCGCCACCGCCTCGGCGGCGAGCACGGCGGCTCCGCCCGCGGTACCGGCGATCATGCCCAGTGCGGTGGCCCGACCGAGTTGCCGGCCGACCCGCCGCACCACACCCATGCCCGTGCCTCCACTTCGCATTAGTCCAGGGTGCCACTCGCCGCGCAGCTTGTCGGAGCGGCGTCCGGTCAGCGTTCGTCAGCCGCGCAGGTTGTCGGAGCGGCGTCGGTCAGCGTTCGCCCGTTTCCCGGCCGGCAACCACCCCGGCGGCCGTCTGTGGATCGTGCGGCCGCTCGGTCAGTTGCCGTACGCGATGACGCAGATGCGCCCAGCGACCGGCGGGACCGCGCTCGCGACCCTCGACCCGGGCGCCGCTGACCTCGGTACCGGCGTGGTCGGCCGCCTCCGCCGCGGCCTGGGCCAGCGACCGGATCCCGCCGTCCGGCTCGGCCGATGCGGACTCGTCGGTGAACGCGGCGACCAGGGTCGGCAGCATCGCCGCCGCGGCCGCCGCGTAACCGATCGCGGACGGGTGGAACCGGTCCGCGCTGAACATCTCCTCGGGTGCCGCGGCGAACTCCGGGCCGAGCAGGTCGCCGAGGGACACCGTGGCGGCGCCGGCCTCCACCGCCGCGATCGTCTGCGCGGCCGCCATCTGCCGGCTCCAGCGGCGGGCCAGCCAGCGCAGAGGCTGCGCGATCGGCCGGATGGTACCCAGGTCCGGGCAGGTACCGACGACCACGCGGGTACCGGCGGCACGAAGCCGCCGTACCGCGTCGGCCAGGTGCCGTACCGCGACGGTCGCCGGTACCCGGTGGGTCACGTCGTTCGCGCCGACCAGGATGATCGCGAGGTCGGGACGCAGTTCGGCGGCGGCCTCGCATTGCGCGTCGAGCCCCGCCGAGGTCGCACCGACCACGGCGACGTTGCACAGGGTGACCGGGCGCCGCAGCCGTTCCGCGAGCCCGGCGGCGAGCAACGCGCCGGTCGTCTCGCGGGGCAGTTGCACCCCGTACCCGGCGGCCGACGAGTCGCCGAGGATCGCCAGCGTGACGGGCAACCCGTCGTACTCCGCCCCGTACCGCCCGTCGCACCTGGGTGGCGGTGCCGTCACGGAGCCGATCGTGCGACGGGCCAGCCTTGCCTCGCCGATGATGGTGCCCACGGCCAGCATGCTGATCAGTCCCACGCCGCCGCCTCCGTAGGCGACCCCCACCGCCACCCGTCGGATCCGGTCGATGCGTCCCATCCCCTGCACCTGCCCCCTTGTCAGTTACTGGAGACTTCCCAAGCTAGCTCGGATGATCCACCGACGTCCGGTCGGATTTCGGCGGTCAGCCGCTGCGGTCTGGGCCCGCCCGGTTGATCGTCATGCGCAGCAGCACCCGCTGGTCGCGGGTCATCGCGGCGCGGTAGTCGGCCCAGTCCGGATGCTCGCCGGACAGCCGCCGGTAGTACTCGACAAGTGGCTCCATCGCGTCGGGCAGATCAACGACCGCGACCGTTCCGTCGAGCTGGATCCACCGACCCCCGTAGAAGGTGTCCGGAAACACGCACAGGTATGCCCGCGGATCACGGCGCAGATTGCGCACTTTGTACGCGGTACGCCGGCTGCTGATCTCCGGCCGGCCTTCCTCGTCGACGCCCACGGTCACGGGGCTCAGCTGCGGCGTGCCGTCGGAGCGCCAGGTCGCCAGTACCGCACGGTGCTGTTCGCGCAGGATCGCCCGCGCCTCATCAAGGTCCATGTCTCAAATTTTGCAGGGTTGGGCACACTGGAAACGAGACGTACCCGAAGGGGAGGGCGACATGGCGCGACTGGGACGCCGGGCCGCGCTGGCCGCGCTGTGGTCGGCGATGCGGACCTCGCGGGGCGGGCCGCCGCTGGGCGAGCGGTTGGTCGCGTTCCCGCGGATGGTCGGGGCCACGCTGCGCGGCCGGTACGACGGCAAGGGCCGGATCCTGGGGATGCTGCTGGCCGGCGTCTACATCCTGGTACCGGTCGACCTCGTACCGGAGCTGCTGCTCGGCCCGCTGGGGCTGGTCGACGACTCGATGGTCGCGGTCTGGCTCGCCGGAGCGGTGCTGTCGGAAACCGAACGGTTCCTGGTCTGGGAGCGCCGCCGGGACCCCCGGGTCGTCCCAGGCCGTACCAGGGCTCGCTAGTCTCGACCTCGTGCATTACTTCGACAACGTCGTCGAGCTGATCGGCAACACACCGCTCGTGCGGCTTCGCAACGTGGCCTCCGGGCTGCCCGCCATGGTGCTCGCCAAGGTCGAGTACCTGAACCCGGGCGGCAGCGTCAAGGACCGCATCGCGCTGCGGATGGTGGAGGCCGCCGAGCGGGACGGTCTGCTCAAGGAGGGCGGCACGATCGTCGAGCCCACGTCCGGCAACACCGGCGTCGGGCTCGCGCTGGTCGCGCAGCTTCGCGGGTACAAGTGCGTGTTCGTGCTTCCGGACAAGGTCTCCGAGGACAAGCGCAACGTGCTGAAGGCCTACGGCGCGGAGGTCGTGGTCTGCCCGACCGCGGTCGCGCCGGAGGATCCGCGCTCGTACTACAACGTGTCCGACCGGTTGGCCCGGGAGATCCCGGGCGCGTGGAAGCCCGACCAGTACAGCAACCCGGCCAACCCGCGCTCGCACTACGAGACCACGGGTCCGGAGCTGTGGGAGCAGACCGAGGGGCGGATCACCCACTTCGTCGCGGGCGTCGGTACCGGCGGCACGATCTCGGGCGTCGGCCAGTACCTGAAGGAGGTGTCCCGGGGTCGCGTGAAGATCATCGGGGCCGACCCGGAGGGCTCCGTCTACTCCGGAGGGTCCGGCCGGCCGTACCTGGTCGAGGGCGTCGGCGAGGACTTCTGGCCCGAGACGTACGACCGCGGGATCTGCGACGAGATCATCGAGGTGTCGGACAAGGAGTCGTTCGCGCTGACCCGGCGGCTGGCCCGCGAGGAGGGGCTGCTGGTGGGCGGCTCCTGCGGGATGGCGGCGGTGGCCTCCCTGCGGGTGGCGGCGAAGGCGCGCCCGGACGACGTGGTGGTCGTGCTGCTGCCGGACGGCGGGCGCGGGTACCTGTCGAAGATCTTCGATGACGGGTGGATGGCGCGGTACGGCTTCCTGGCGGCGGCGGGCGCCGAGGCGACCGTGGTCGAGATGCTGGAGACCAAGGGCGGCGCCATGCCGGAGCTGGTGCACGTGCACCCGACCGAGACGGTACGCGAGGCGATCGACGTGCTGCGCGAGTTCGGCGTGTCGCAGCTGCCCGTACTGAAGGCGGAGCCGCCCGTGGTGACCGGCGAGGTGGCCGGCTCGATCTCGGAGAAGGAGCTGCTGGACGCGCTGTTCACCGGCCAGGCCCACCTGCACGACATGGTCGAGCGGCACATGGCGCCGCCGCTGCCGATGATCGGTGGCGGTCAGCCGGTGTCCGAGGCGGTCGCGCTGCTGGAGAAGTCGGACGCCGCCCTGGTGCTGGTCGACGGCAAGCCGCGCGGCGTGATCACCCGGCAGGACCTGCTCGCCCACCTCGGCGAACGCTGACCCCGCTTAAACGTCGGCACCCAGTTCCGCGGGCACGGCCACGACGTCCACGAAGGCGCCCTTGCGCAGCACGGTGATCGGTAGCCGGGTACCGATGGCCGGGCCGAGCATGAGCTTGAGCAACGCCTGGACGTTCTCCACCGGACGGCCGCCGGCGGTGACGATGATGTCGCCCAGGTAGAGGCCGGCCCGACCGGCGGGGCTGCCCGGTACCACCTCGACCACCCGCAACCCGACCCGCTGGCCGAGCCGCGCCGCGACGGGTGGGGGCAGCGGCGTGGGCGCGCCCGCGACGCCGAGCCAGGCCCGCCGTACCCGGCCGGTGGACAGCAGCTCGGAGATGATCTGTCGGGTCGTCGAGTTGATCGGTACGGCGAGGCCCAGCCCGTACCCGGCGACCGCGGTGTTGACCCCGACCACCAACCCGTCCGAGGTGGCCAGCGCGCCGCCCGAGTTGCCGGGGTTGAGCGCCGCGTCGGTCTGGATCACGTCGTCGATCAGCCGCACGTGCCGGCCGGTACGGGCGGGGATCGAGCGGCCCAGCCCGCTGACCACGCCGGCGGTCACCGAGCCGGCCAGCCCGAGCGGGTTGCCGACGGCCACCACGAGCTGGCCGATGCGCAGCTTGTCGGCGTCGCCGAGGGCGGCCGGCGGCGCGCTGGCCGCGCGGGCGCGCAGCACGGCCAGGTCGGCGAGCGGGTCGGCGCCGACGATGTCGAACTTCGCCTCGGTACCGTCGCCGAACTCGGCCACCCCGCCGCTCGCGCCCTCCACGACGTGCGCGCTGGTCAACAGGAAGCCGTCCTCGGTGAAGACGACGCCGGAGCCGGCGCCACCGCCGCGCGGGGTACGCACAGACAGAGCGGCGACCGACGGCAGGATCTTGGCGGCCACCGTGGTGACCACCTGGCTGTACGCGTCGAGGGGCTCCATGTGCCTGGCAACGCGCCGGCTCCCGCGGGTCATCCCCGGCACGTTTCGCTGTTCGCGTAACGGTCGATGCGGAGGCCGTGACGCGGCGCAGTATCCGGGATATGGCGGCCGATGATCCTTCGGGGGAGGCCGGTGGCCCGTCCGGACTCGCCGATCCGTCGCGGGTACAGGCGTTCAGCGACGCGGTATTCGCCATCATCGTCACGCTGCTCGTGCTGGATCTGCGCGCACCGCACACGCACCCGGGCGGCATGCTGGACGCGCTGCTGCGCGAGTGGCCGTCCTATCTCGCCTTCACCATCTCGTTCGTCTACCTGAGCGTGCTCTGGCTGAACCACCACGCCCTGTTCCGGCTCATCGCGCGGGTGGACGCCCGGCTCAACTGGGCCAACCTCGCCCTGCTGTTCAGCGCGGTCGTGATCCCGTTCCCCACGGCCACTCTCGCCGCGGCCTTCGCGGGGGGCGATCGGTACGACGAGCGGGTGGCCGTGGCGCTCTACGCGCTGTCCGCCACGCCGCTGTCGGTACCGTGGCTGGTCATCTTCCTGCACCTGGTGCGCCACCCCGAACTGCGGGTACCCGGCATCGGCGACGTACTGGGCTGGTTCGTCGACCCGGTGCTCGGCGTCGCGACCTTCGTACTGATGATCATTTTCCACGCGGCGACGAGCGAGGGCGTGCGCCGGTTGCGTCGTTAGCCGCGCCGCGTCGTCAGGTGAACGCTGACCGTAGCCGCTCCGCAGGCGTCGCGGCTAGCGGATGAGGCACTCCTCGGGCAGCTCGAACCAGCGCAGCTCCTCGAAGTGGGCCGAGATCCGGTCGCCGACCCGGGTGTCGTCCCCGACGCCCGACTCGGCCTGCGCGGCCAGCCGGGCGAACAGCGCGCGCGCCGCGTCCAGGTACCCGGCGAGCGCGCTCT
>Ga0207674_10010750_pt1 | contig 10333 bp, 8 predicted proteins | sample KBSCornC72_FD_184303 | JGI IMG/M metagenome (GOLD analysis project Ga0207674, IMG submission 184303) | Corn rhizosphere microbial communities from Kellogg Biological Station, Michigan, USA - KBS Corn C7-2 (SPAdes) (version 2) | ecosystem: Host-associated > Plants > Roots > Rhizosphere > Soil ...
AAGAACTCGCGGGCGATGGCCACGTACTTGGTGGCCACGCGCAGGCGCGAGCCCTGGCGCACGGCGCTGGCGTAGTCGAAGTCGGCGCGCACCGCGACGCTCATGCGGCATTTCGCGATGTTCAGGTCGAGTGGCTGGTACAGGCCCTCGCCACCGTGCTCGAGCAGCGTGTCCTTGCCGACCACGCCGAGATCGGCGCCGCCGTACTGCACATAGGTCGGCACATCGGAGGCGCGCACCAGCACCAGGCGCACGTCGGGCCGGCTCGTGCCGACGATCAGCTTGCGCGTCTTCTCGGGGTCTTCGGCGACGCGGATTCCCGCCGCCTCGAGCAGCGGCATGATCTCGTCGAAGATGCGGCCCTTGGGCAGCGCGAAGGTGATCATCGGACGCGCTCGATGTCGGCGCCGATCGCGCGCAGCTTGGTTTCCATCTGGTCGTAGCCTCGGTCGAGGTGGTAGATGCGGTCGATCAGCGTGTCGCCGTCGGCGATCAGCCCCGCAATCACCAGGCTGGCCGACGCGCGCAGGTCGGTCGCCATCACGGTCGCGCCCGAAAGCCGCTCGACACCGTGCACGACCGCGGTGTGGCCGTCGATCTCGATCTTCGCGCCCAGCCGAACCAGCTCGTTGACGTGCATGAAGCGGTTCTCGAAGATCGTCTCGGTGACGACCGAGCTGCCGGCGGCGATGCAGTTCAGGGTCATGAACTGGGCCTGCATGTCGGTCGGGAACGCCGGGTACTCGCTGGTGCGAAAGCTCACCGCGCGCGGCCGGCCGTTGCCGACGACGCGAATCCAGTCGTCGCCGGCTTCGATGGTCGCCCCGGCATCGCGCAGCTTCTCGATCACGGTGTCGAGGTGGCGCGCATCGGCGCGCTGCAAGGTCACGTCGCCGCCGGACGCTGCCACCGCGCACAGGAAGGTGCCGGTCTCGATGCGGTCGGGCAGCACCTGGTGCGTCGCGCCATGCAGCCGATCGACGCCCTCGATGCGGATGCGGCTGGTGCCGTGGCCTTCGATCTTCGCGCCCATCGAGATCAGCATCTCGGCGAGGTCAGGGATCTCGGGCTCCTGGGCGGCGTTCTCGAGCACGGTCTCGCCCTCGGCGAGGGTCGCGGCCATCAGCAGGTTCTCGGTGCCGGTCACGGTGACCATGTCGGTCGCGATGCGCGCGCCGCGCAGCCGCGCCGCACGCGCAACGATGTAGCCGTGCTCGACGGTGATCTCGGCGCCCATCGCCTGAAGGCCCTTGATGTGCTGGTCGACCGGCCGCGAGCCGATCGCGCAGCCGCCGGGCAGCGAGACCCGCGCCTCGCCGAAGCGCGCCAGCAGCGGCCCGAGCACCAGGATCGACGCGCGCATCGTCTTGACCAGGTCGTACGGCGCCTCGCGCAGGCCGACATCGCGCGCGTTCAGCACGACGACCTCGGGCGTGGCTTCGTTGCGCTCGGCGACCACGCCCATGTTGCGCAGCAGCTTCAGCGCGGTGCTGACGTCTTGCAGGCGCGGCACGTTGCGCAGGGTCACCGGCTCGGCGGTCAGCAGCGCCGCGCACAGCTCGGGCAGCGCGGCATTCTTGGCGCCCGAGATCGTGACCGTGCCCTCGAGCGAACGGCCGCCGCGGATCAGAAGTTTGTCCATGAGCGTCTTGAAGCCCCAATGTTCCACACGACCTCGGAGCCCGCCGGCGCGAGCCCGCCAGCCGCAGTGTGCACTGCGGCGCGATTCAGTGGTGGTGGGTGGCGGCTTGCTGCGGGCTGGCTGCCCACTCGGCCGGTGTCAAGGTCTTCATCGACAGGGCGTGGATTTGCTCGCGCATTCTATCGCCCAGCACCTGGTAGACGCGCTGGTGGCGCGCCACCCGGCTCTTGCCTTCGAATTCGTTCGAGACGATCGTCGCGAAGAAATGGCGGCCGTCGCCCTCGACGTCGAGATGCTCGCAGGCCAGCCCTTGCACGATGCAGGCTTGAACTTCAGCGGGAGTGGGGTCGGCCATGGTGCCTCGATTTTAGCGTCAGCGGCCGGCACCACCGGATGCGACGGGCTTTGCCGCGACCAACCGGGCTCGCCATGTACCGCCTCAGTGCCGAATCTTGTAGCCGATCTTCAGCAGGTGCAGGCACAGGCCGCACGCGATCAGCAGGCTCGCGCCGACGACCAGCAGCCCGGCCCACGGCGAGACGTCGCTGACGCCGAAGAAGCCATGGCGAAAGCCGTCGATCATGTAGAAGAACGGGTTCAGGTGGCTGAGGGCCTTCCAGAACGGCGGCAGCGAGCCGACCGAATAGAACACACCCGACAGGAACGTCATCGGCATGATGATGAAGTTCTGGAACGCCGCGATCTGGTCGAACTTCTCGGCCCAGAGGCCGGCGATCAACCCGAGCGCGCCCATCATCGCCGCGCCCATGACCGCGAACACGAGCACCCACAGCGGCTGCGCCACGCCGAACGGCGCGAACCAGACCGTCACGACGAACACGCCGGCACCGACGACGACCCCGCGCACCACCGAGGCGCCGACATAGGCCACGAACCAGGCCCAGTGCGACAGCGGCGTGACGAGCAGGAACACCAGGTTGCCGGTGATCTTGCTCTGGATCAGCGACGAGCTGCTGTTCGCGAACGCGTTCTGCAGCACGCTCATCATCACCAGGCCGGGGATCAGGAAGCTGGTGTAGCTGACCGCGCCGTAAACCTTCACGTGGTCTTCGAGCACATGGCCGAAGATCAGCAGGTACAGGATCGCCGTCAGCACCGGCGCGGCCACGGTCTGGAAGCTGACCTTCCAGAAGCGCAGCACCTCCTTGTAGAGCAAGGTGCGCGTGCCGGAGAGCGCGGCGCCGATCGGCGCAGGCTCGCGCCGGACCCTGGGCAGTTCGGCGGGCAACGTCATGCGGGTGCCCCCTGCATGATCTCGAGGAACACATCTTCCAGGTCGGCGCGGCCGATCTCGAGGTCTTCGGGCGTGCAGCCGGCCTGGCGCAAGGTGCCGAGGATCGCCTCGACCTCGCTCGCATCGTGTGCGGTGACCTGCACGATGCGCCCGGTGACGCGCGACTGCGCCGCGAGCGAGGCCGGCAGAGGCGCGTCCATCTTGAAGCGCAGCATCGTGCTCGCGGTGCCGGCCAGCAGCGCCGAAGTGCGGTCGAGCGCGACGACGCGGCCCTGCTTGAGCATGGCCAGGCGTCCGCACAGCGCCTCGGCCTCTTCGAGGTAGTGCGTCGTCAGCAGCACGGTATGGCCTTCCTTGTTGAGGCGCGCGACGAATTGCCACAAGGTCTGGCGCAGCTCGACGTCGACACCGGCCGTCGGCTCGTCGAGCACGATCACCGGCGGCCGGTGCACCAGCGCCTGCGCGACCAGCACGCGGCGCTTCATGCCGCCCGAGAGCTGGCGCATGTTGGCGTCGGCCTTGTCGGCCAGGCCCAGGTGCGCGAGCAGTTCGTCGATCCAGGCGTCGTTGGCCCGCTTGTCCGCGCGCACGCCGAAATAGCCGCTCTGGATCTGCAGTGCCTCGCGCACGCTGAAGAACGGGTCGAACACCAGTTCCTGCGGGACGATCCCGAGCTGGCGGCGCGCCGCGGCGAAATCGCCGACGACATCGTGGCCGTGCACCTTGACCTGCCCCCGCGTCGCACGCGCCAGGCCGGCGAGGATGCTGATCAGGGTCGTCTTGCCGGCGCCGTTGGGTCCGAGCAGGCCGAAGAACTCGCCCGGTTCGATGTCGAAGCTCACATCGTCGAGCGCATGGACCGCGCCGCGGGCGCTGCTGTACGTCTTGCCGACGTGCTGGAATGAGATGGCATGCATGGGCTGCGCGATTGTGGCAGCGCCGGCACGGCCGCGCTCGCATAGTGCCAATGCCGATGCCCGGCGCCGGCGCTTGATGCTAGTGTGGTGCCCCGCCGAGACCCCGAGCACGATGGCCACGCCCCCCCAGAAGAAGCCGCGCCGCACCGCCGAACGCATCCTCGAGGTCAGCCTGTCGTTGTTCAACCGCTTCGGCGAGCCGAACGTCTCGACCACCCTGATCTCGGCCGAGCTCGGCATCAGCCCCGGCAACCTGTACTACCACTACCCCGCGAAGGACGAGCTGATCAACAGCCTGTTCGACCGCTACGAGCGCGCGCTCACGGAGCTGCTGCGCGCCGCCGACGAGGTCGGCAATGTCGAGGACGCCTGGCTGTTCTTCCACATGCTGTTCGAGCTGATCTGGCAGTACCGCTTCCTGTATCGCGATCTCAACGACCTGCTGTCGAAGAACCGGCGCCTCGAGACGCACTTCCAGTTCGTGCTCAAGCACAAGAGCCGGGCGGTGCAGCAGGTGCTCGGCGCGCTCGGGCGCGGCGACGCGATGCGCATCGCGCCGGCCGACGCCGAGCCGGTGGCCACCGCGATGGTGGTCGTGCTGACCTACTGGCTGAGCTACGAATACGTGCGCGACCCGCGCAATGCGCTCGAGCCGGCGAGCGCCGGCGCGGCGCTGCTGCGCGGCGCGTTCCACGTGCTCAGCCTGCTGCTGCCCTACCTCGAGACCACCCAGCGCGAGCACCTGCACGCGCTCGCCCGCAACTACCGCAAAGGAGACTGACCGATGGCCAAGTGGACCGCCTTCCCGCACGATGCCGCGCCCTACACCTATGACGCCGCCGCGCTCAAGAAGCACTGGGCCCGGCTGCACGCCGGCGACGCCGAGCCGCTGCCCGCCGACGCGAAGGTGCTGGCCGCTTGGGCGTTGTTCCATGCGGGCGAATTCCAGAAGGCCGCCGAGGCCGGGCTGAAGGCCGGTGGCGCCGGTATCACGGTCGCCAACAAGGCCCAGGCGATCTACGCCAACTACCTCGAGAAGAGCGAGAAGACCAAGCTCGCGCTGTTCATGGAAGTGGCCGAACGCGCCGAGGCGCAGATCGCCGCCGATGGCACGAATGCCAACGCGCACTACTTCATGGCCTATGCGCTGGGCCGCTACAGCCAGGGCATCAGCATCGCGAAGGCGCTGGCGCAAGGCCTGGGCGGCAAGGTCAAGAGCGCGCTCGAGACGGCGATCAAGCTCGCGCCGAAGCACGCCGACGCGCACATCGCGCTCGGCGCCTTCCATGCCGAAGTCATCGACAAGGTCGGCTCGCTGCTGGGCCGCACCCAGGGTGCGAGCAAGGACGCCGGCCTGGCGATGTTCAAGACCGCGCTGAAGCTGAACCCGACATCGGCGATCGCGATGGTCGAGTACGCGAATGGCCTCGTGATGCTCGAAGGCGACAAGAAGATGAAGGAGGCGACCCGCCTCTACGAAGACGCCGCCGCCGCGGTGCCGATGGACGCGATGGAGCGGCTCGACGTCGAGATGGCGAAGGCCGAGCTCGAAGACTGACCCGGCCGGTCACGACGGCGGTGCCGCCTCGGGCGCAATGCGCCAGTCGAGCGCGACGCAGACGCCGCCGCCGGCTGCCGCTTCGATGCGCAAGCTGGCACCGATCGCCGCGGCGCGCGCGCGCATGTTGTCCAGGCCGTGGCCATGCCGGGGCGACTCCGGCGCGGCAGCATCGGCATGCAGGCCGATGCCGTTGTCGGCGATCTGCAGCGCCACGCGGTCTTCCGCCGCGTGCCAGCGGGTCCGCACCGCCACCCTCGTCGCGCGCGCGTGCTTGAGCACGTTGGTGAAGGCCTCGAGCAGGATGCGCTGCACCTGCAGCACCGTGTGCGGCGAGAGCTGACGCAGCGCGGGCAGTTCGGTCACGTCCCACTCGACCTCGATGCCCGCGGCCTCGAGCCGCGGCTGCAGACGGTAGCGCAGGGTCGCGAGCACCATGATCAGATCGTCGTGCGTGGGTTGCAGCGAATCGACCGCCATGCGCATCTCGTCGAGTGCATGCTGGACCTGCTCCTGCAGCGCCGCCGGGTCGGCGCCGGGCCGCGCCACCATGTTGAGCAGCCCGACCAGGTGCGAGCCGACACCGTCGTGGATCTCGCGCATGATGCGCTGGCGCTCGCTCGCGACCGCCTGCTCGTGCTGCTGCACGCGCAGCGCATCGAACGCCAGGTTCAGCTGCTGCTCGCGATCGGCGACGCGCCGCGACAGGTCGGTGTTGAGCGCGCGGTAGTCCGCGACCGAACGGCTGTAGCGCTCCGCCACCAGGCCGGCCATCAACACGACGAACGCGAACATCGCGTGCGGCGTGTAGGCGTGGCGCAGCCCGCTCGAATTGACCGCGCGGATCAGCCCGAGGTCGTAGACGCCGGCCGTCACCGCCAGCGCGCCGGCGGCGGCGAGCAGCCATGCCGTGGTGCTGCCGCCGCGCAGCGCCGCGCGGACGATCAAAGCCAACGACGCCAGCCCGAGCGGCACCAGGGTCGCGAGGCCGAGCGTCCACAGCACCGGCCGGGCAAGCGCGAACGACAACACGGCCAGCAACGCAGACAGCGCGATGGCGGCGTCGATCGTGCGATCCATCGCCCGCGACACCGGGCCCAGTGCCATCAGCGTGAAGCGGCACATGAGCGCCAGGTGCGCCGCGTAGCAGACCGCCACGATCATGCCCCACAGCGGCCAGGGCAGCGGCACGTCCGGCCAGACCCGATCCAGGTTGCGCACCACGCCGAGCAGCGCGGCCAGGCTGAACCAGCCGTACAGCGCGTCGCGCTGGCGCCACCACAGCATCCCCGCGAGGCCGCCCATGCCGGCGAGGCCGGCGGCGAACACGACCATCGCGGCGTGGCGCCAGCGGCGCTCTTCGTCGTAGAGCGCCTCGATTGCCGCCTGCGGCCCATAGCGCAGCACCGACAGGCCGCCCCAGCGCTGCGCCTGGATCGTCACCTCGATGCGCAGCTCGTTCGGCCGGTCGGCACGCAGCATCGCCGCAGGCAGCACCGCCATCAGGACGTTCTTCGCGGCATCGTGCGCCGGATCGCCGAGCCGGCCCCAGCGCTGCACCGTGACGCCGTTGAGCTGCACCAGCACCTGATTGCCGACGCGCGAGAAGAACACCGCCATCGGTTCGGCGCCGGCGTTCGGCGGCAGCGCGATGCGGTAGACGGCGCGCCCGCCCCGGCCCGGGTAGGCGATGTCCCAGCGCTCGACCAGGTCCACCCGGCCGGCGCGCGCGGCCAGGCCGTCGGGCTGCAGCAGCGCCTGCGCCGAGTCGAGCGTGAGCACGCCGCCGTCGGGCGCGCCCCAGGCCGGGCCCGGCGCGGCCACGCCGAGGAGCGCGAGCCAGGCGAGCAGCAGCACGGCCGCGCGACGCATCGGCGATGCCCCGTCAGCGCAGCAGCCCGAGCTGGCGCGCTTCGAACACCGCTTCGGTCTTGCTGTGCACGCCGAGCTTGCCGTAGATGTTGCGCACATGGCTCTGCACGGTGGAGATCGTGAGGCCCAGGCGCTGCGCCGCCTCGGCATAGGTGAAGCCGCGCGCAATCAGATCGAGCACCTCGGACTCGCGCCGCGACAGCGCCTCGCTCGTCGGCCCCGGCGCCGGCACGGCCAGCGGCGCCGGCCGGGCGTTCCAGTGCACGAGCAGCCGGCGCGCGATGATCGGCGACATCGGCGAGCCGCCGGCATGCAGGCTGAGCACATGCGAGGCCAGATCGGCCTCGGTGCCATCCTTCAGCAGATAGCCGCTGGCACCGGCCTCGAACGCGCTGATCATGTTCGCCTCGTCGCCGAACATCGTGATCACCATCGTCGCGCAGGCCGGCTGCAGGCGGCGGGCGCGGCGGATCACCTCCAGCCCCGAATGATCGGGCAGCCCCAGGTCGATCAACAGCACATCGACCGCGTTCTCGGCGAACCAGACCAGCAGGTCGGTCGCGTTCGCCGCGCCGAATGCGAAGCGCAAGGTCGGTTCGGCATCGATCACGCGCTCGAAGCGCGCACGCATGCCGGGGTCGTCTTCGACGAGGGCCACGGTGATCGGGGTGACGTGTGACATGGTGGGCGGAGGCGCAGCGCGATGGGCGCGGGCCGCATGTTCTCACGCCGGTTCGTGCGAAATGCACGCATCGGCATCCTCAGTCCATGGGATGTGGCCGACGCCGCCGCTGCCTATCGTTGCCCCGGCCCGGAGCCCTTCGGCGAACCGGCATCGCTCAGCTCAGTTCAGCTCAGCTCACTACAGCAACGACTTCGATCAGGGAACCTCATCATGAATCGACCATTCGAACGAATCCGCCTGGCATGTTCCGGCGCCGCGCTGCTCGCTCTGGCGGCCTGCGGCGGCGGCAGTAGTTCGACGACGCCGCTGGCGACGACGACGAACGTCAGCACAACGGTCGTCGACGGCGCGCTCCAGAACGCCGTCGTCTGCATTGACAAGAACGCCAACGGCCAGTGCGATGCCGACGAGACCCAGGGCAAGACCGATGCGAGCGGCAATGTCACGCTCGCGGTGCCGAACGAGGACGTCGGCAAGTACCCGATCCTCGCGGTCGTCGGCACCGACGCGATCGATGCCGACAACGGCCCGGTCACGACACCCTATGTGCTGACCGCGCCGGCCGACCAGACCGGCGTCGTGAGCCCGCTGACGACCCTGGTTCAGCAGACCATCGCCAGCACCGGCGCCAGCACCGCCGATGCGGCGCAAGCAGTGCAAGACGCGACCGGCATCACCGTGTCGCTGTTCCAGGACTTCACCAAGGTCGCGGCCCCGACCGACGGCAGCGTCAGCGCCGCGACGGTCGCGCGCATGCTGGTCGTGACGACGCAGCAGCAGTCCACGACGATCGCGAGTACGCTCGGCACCACCGCGATCGACGGCGCGACGATCACCCAGGCCGACCTCGACAAGGCGATCCAGAAGAAGCTGCTCGAGCTGCTGCCTGACCTCGTCGCGGCACTGAGCGACCCGGCGGTGCTGGCCGCGACCACGCCGGCCGACAAGGAGGCCGCGCTGCTCGCCGCGGCGACGACCCTGGTGACGAACTCCGGCCTGACGCCGGACGCGGTCGGCACTGTGGTGGCGATCAACACGCAGACCTCGACCACGACTCCCGTGCCGACGACGACGCCGACGGCGGGCTACAACCTGCGCAGCCTGTCCTTCACCGATGCGTCGAACTACCTGATGCGTGTGTTCACCGGGTCGATCGCCCAGGCCACGCCGGACACGAACAACAACACCCGGTTCGTCGACCGTCGCGTGCGCAGCATCGGCGGCAATATCGCGAAGTGGGGCGCCGGCAGCGACCCGTGGCGGGGCGCCGACCTGCACTGGAACGGCAGCGCCTGGGTCAATTGCCCGATCAACTACGAGAGCACGAGCAGCGTGCGCGATGCGCAGGGCAACAGCGTCTACAACTACTGCGATGGCCTCGAGACCGGCAAGAGCAATCGCGCCACGTTCGACATCTCGGGCAAGACCCTGGCCGAGGTGTACGCCCAAGCCCTCGCCGCGGGATTCACCAACTTGTCGATTGCCAACGCTGCCACCGCGCTGGGCACGGCGACCTTCCCGACCGGCTCGTCGCTGTTCTATCAGACGGGCACGCCGCTGACGAACGCCATCGCCTACTACCCGGCCGGCGCGAACAGCTCGGCCGGCACCAGCAACATCGTCTCCCAGTACAGCGCGGCCGTCTCGGCTGGCGGCACCGCGAGCGCGCAGGCGTCGGGCACGGCCTGCAATTCGACCGAAACGACAGGCAACGGCACGAACAGCACGACGCTCGAAGGCATGATCGCAGCGAAGACGGGCACGCCGTGCTTGTTTGCGCCCGGGTCGTTCACCTACGGCGGCGTCACCTACAGCAGCGGCGACAAGAACGAATGGTGGGGCAACAGCACGGTCGGCCTCGGCAAGATCGGCACGGCGCCGGTCGGCAGCGGCCCGGCGCCCGGCTTCTACACCACGAACACCCTGCTGCGCGTCGCGTTCCAGGGCAGCGGCGCCAACCCGGTCACCTATTACGCGTGCCAGGAGCGCTTCAACAACGGCTCGACGCGCAACTGCACATCGATCGGCACCGGCTCGTACACGATCACGACGCTCGGTGACGCGCGCGCGCTGACCTTGACCAACCCGCCGGTGCAGGCCGCGCCGCTGAACTACAACCGCGTGTTCGTCGAGCGTGGCGGGCTGATCTACTTCGGCTATCAGAGCAAGCCCGTCGTCAATCTCAGCGCGCACCTGAACACGGTGGCGTCAAACGCGCTGCTGAGCCAGCTCGGGTTGCCCACCGTCGATCCTGAAGTTCCGCTGGCGTTGACGGCCGGGTCGTATCAGGGCACCTGGGATCTGCGCGACTCGACGACGGCCGTGAGCCCGACCAACGGCACCACGGTGTTCATCAATGGCAACGGCAGCGTCTCGTGCTTCGATCGCGAAACGTCGACATCCG
>Ga0207674_10010751_pt1 | contig 10332 bp, 9 predicted proteins | sample KBSCornC72_FD_184303 | JGI IMG/M metagenome (GOLD analysis project Ga0207674, IMG submission 184303) | Corn rhizosphere microbial communities from Kellogg Biological Station, Michigan, USA - KBS Corn C7-2 (SPAdes) (version 2) | ecosystem: Host-associated > Plants > Roots > Rhizosphere > Soil ...
GGGCGGAATCTCGATAGGAGCTGGGCTACACTCGATTTCGGCGATGCGCTGGGTTTCGCGGCGGGGCAGCGCAGCCACCTGTTGGGGGTCGGGGATTCGACTACGGCGTGGTTGAAGGAAGCGCGCGGCGCGGAGGGGAAGCGCTTTGAGAGCGTGGTTTTGTTTGCGATCGATCAGTTCTGTTTGATCGGATACGATGTGCCTTTGCCGGACGGGTTGCGGAGAAGTTTTCGCACCGGGGGATGATAGTCTCGTAGGATGAGGCTCGAACAGATCCAGGCAGCGTTGCGGCAAGACGGACTCGACGGGTGGTTGTTTTTCGATCACCATCGCCGGGATCCGCTGGCTTACCGCGTGCTGCAGTTCACGCCGGGATCGATGGTGACGCGGCGCTGGTTTTACTACATTCCTGCCGAGGGTGAACCGCGCGGGCTGGTACATAAGATCGAGGCGCAGACGCTGGCGCCGCTTCCGGGGCGGCATTCGTTATATGCGGGTTGGAGCACGCTGGTGGACGGATTGAAGACGCTCATCGGCGGCGGACGGCGCGTGGCCATGCAGTATTCACCGAATTGCGCGGTGCCGTATGTCGCGATGGTGGATGCGGGGACGGTCGAACTGGTGCGCGGGCTTGGAGTGGATGTGGTCACTTCGGCGAATCTCATTCAATTTTTCGAATCGCGATGGAGCGAGGAGCAGTTGGTGATGCACCTGGAAGCGGCGCGGAAGGTGGATGAGGTGCGTCGCCAGGCGTTCGAGCGAGTGGGGGCGAAGTTGCGGGCGGGTGAGCGCGTCACGGAGTGGGAGATGCAGCAATTCATTCGTACACGGTTCGTGGAGGAAGGGCTCACTACCGATCATGGGCCGGATGTGGCGGTGAACGCCAACGCTTCGAATCCGCACTATGAGCCTAAGCAGGACGCTTGCTCGGAAATCAAGCGCGGTGATTTGGTGCTGATGGATATGTGGGCCAAGTTGGATCGTCCGGATGCGGTTTACTACGACATCACGTGGGTGGGATTTTGCGGGGCGGAGCCGCCGGCGCAGGTAGAACGGGTCTTTACGGTGGTTCGCAATGCTCGCGATCTGGCGATTGCTCGGGTAAAAGAAGCGGTCAGCAAGAAAAAAGAACTGCGGGGATTTGAGGTGGATGACGCGGCGCGGGAACATGTTCGCGCAGAGGGGTTCGAGGAGTTCTTTTTTCATCGCACGGGGCATTCGATCGGCACGGAAGTTCACGGGTCCGGAGCGAACATGGACAACCTGGAGACGCACGATGAGCGCAGGGTGATTCCATGGACCTGTTTCTCAGTGGAGCCGGGGATCTATCTGCCAGAATTTGGGGTTCGCCTGGAGGTGGATGTATTCGTGGGCGATCGCGAGGCGCGGGTGACGGGCGAGGTCCAAGACAAATTGGTTCTGATATCATGTTGAAGAAAATCATATGAAACCCTTACTGATCTCCTTGCTGGCTGGCGGAATGGCGCTGGCTCAGACGCCGGCTGCCCCGAAGAGCGCGGCGCCGGCTGCTAAGAAAGCTGCTCCAGCGGCGGCGCCGGACCTGTTGAAGCCGAATACGCTGAAGGCGCGGGCTCCTGAAGTTTACAAGGTGAAATTTATTACCACCAAGGGCGACGTGATCATTCAGGTGAACCGTGCTTGGGCGCCGCTGGGGGCGGACCGTTTCTTCAATCTGGTGAAATACGGTTTCTACAAGGATGCGGCGTTCTTTCGCATTGTGCCGCGTTTCGTAGCGCAGTTCGGTATCCCGGCGCGACCGGACTTGTCGGCGGCCTGGGATCACGCTTACATTATCGATGACCGCGTCACGCAATCGAACAAACGCGGCACGCTTACGTTTGCGACGGCGGGTCCGAATACACGCACCACGCAGATCTTCATCAACTTTAGCGACAATGCTTCGCTGGACACGCAGGGGTTCGCGCCGTTTGGAACAGTGACCGAGGGCATGGACGTCGTGGACAAATTTTTCGCGGGCTATGGGGAATCGCCGGATCAGGGCCGTATTACGGCGTTTGGCAAGGCGTATTTGGATAAGAGCTTTCCCAATCTGGACCGCATTGTGAGCGCTACGATCATGCCGGCGGACGCTCCGGCGCCTGCGGCGGACGCCAAGAAATAGGCGTTGTGGAAAAGTTCTGCAAATCTTGAACTTGAAGTTTCGCCCCTGCGCGTGCGTAATCTAGTTGGTCACGGAGCTTGCCATGGCCACTGTCGATCGTACCTTTGAGAGGGGCTTACCCGCCAACGAAGACGCCGAGCGTTTTGTGCTCGGCTCGGTTCTGCTAAATCAGGATACTTATTTTCAAGTCGCGGGCGCCGTCGAGCCCGAAGACTTTAGCCTGGAAAGCCATCGCCGGATTTTCGCGCGCATGAAGGACCTATATGACCGCGGCGAAAAAATCGATCGGGTCACCCTTGCAAACGAGCTGATGAAGCAAGGGCAGATCGAATCGGTGGGCGGATTCTCCTACCTGGTGTCGCTGGATGAAGGGCTGCCGGAGCTTAGCAACCTCGATAGCTATATCCGCATCGTCAAGGACAAGGCGACGCTGCGCAAGCTGATTTTCAGCGCTCAGAAGCTGATCGACCGGTGCTTCATCGGCGAAGAGGATCCGGATGAGATTCTGGCGAGCGCTGAAGAATCGCTCCTGAAGTTGGGCGAAGCCAGGGCGGGCGAGCGGCTGGAGTCTCCTGCCACGGTCATCAGCAACTTTCCGGGGGGCGTGAATGCGTTTTTGGACCCCAGCCAGCGGGTGAGTGGGCTGAGCACGGGGTTCGCTAAGTTTGACGAAATGACTGGTGGGTTGCACGGTGGAGAACTGCTGATTTTGGCCGCTCGTCCGTCGATGGGCAAGACGGCGCTGGCGCTGAATGTGGCGCAGCACGTGGCCACGCATCCGCAGATGCGTAAGCCCGTCGCGGTGTTCTCACTCGAAATGTCGTCGGCAAGTTTGCTGACACGCTTGCTGTGCTCGGCGGCGCGCGTGGATCAGCATAAGTTTCGCGCGGGATATCTCAATGCCGATGAACGGCGCAAACTGCAAGTTGCGCTGGCGGATTTGACAGAGTCCCCACTGTTTCTGGATGACACCGCCGGCGTTAACTTGATGGACGTCCATTCCAAGCTGCGGCGGATGCAGGCCGAGCATGGTTTGAGTCTGGTGGTGATCGACTACCTGCAGTTGATGAGTAGCCGCGGGCGCAGTGAGAATCGGAACCAGGAAGTGAGCGCGATCTCGCGGGGGCTGAAGTTGATGGCTAAGGATCTGGATGTTCCGTTCCTGGTGCTCTCGCAGTTGAGCCGCGCGGCGGAGACTCGGATTGGCGATCACAAACCGCAGTTGAGCGACTTGCGGGATTCGGGATCGATTGAGCAGGACGCTGATCTGGTGGCTTTTATTTTCCGTGAGGAAGTGTACAAACGAGATCGCGAGGACTTGCGTGGGCTCGCCGATCTGATCATCGCGAAGCAGCGCAACGGACCCATCGGCAACGTACCGCTACGCTTCCTGGGGCAGTTCACGCGGTTCGAAAATCGGGCGGAAGACCTTCCTGAAGAGCCTTGATTAAAGTGTTTACATATAGGGGTTTAAGAACATAACTTCATGAACTTGTTGTAGGGCGAGTGCGTCCATAGGGGTGAGGGCGGAACGCCCCAAGGAGAATTGAAATTATGAAAACCCTGATGACCACGTTGTTACTGGCGGGCACCGCACTGATGGCCCAGACCGGCACCACGCCCGCTCCGGCCGCTGGCTCTTCGAGCTCGCCTTCCACTACGGCTCCGGCGAAGGTGAAGAAGCATCACCACAAAGCGAAGACTGTCGCTCCGGCGAGCACGGCGACTCCCGCGAGCAAGTAGCTTTCGGCAGCAATAGGGACAGTATCCTAAATCCCCAAAACTACGTTGGGGATTTAGGATACTGTCCCTATTGCTGCCTTCCAGGCAAATGGGGGAGGTCCTTATTGTTCTCGTTGCATACGAGTTCCAATAAGTCGGTATCGACCAGCAGTGACAACGGTTGCGTAAATATCCAGGGTTTGGTGTAAGCGATGGGGTCCGTGATGGTGGCTTGAATGTCCATGTGACCCAGGTCGCGGCGGTGGAAGCGTTCGGTGACGCGGAGCGATTCTGACGACGGATGGCCCACTTGATCGAGCCACGCTTTTCCGTTGAAGCCAGAGGATTCGACTACCAGAGTGTCGCCGTCCCACTTCGCTACCGAGTAACCGAACCATTGCGGATTGGGATCTTTCGGTAGCTCGCGGCCATCCATGAAGAACTGACGGAATTGATCGAAGGCTTCGTAGAGCACCACGATGACGTTGGGTTCCTGGAAAATCTTGAAGGGGAGCGGTGTGGCGTCAATTTTCGGAACGCCTTGGGGCAGGCAGTTGGCGTCGGGGTCTTGCGCGGAGAGCGCGCCGTCCTTGCGCTGGTTGTAGATGGCTTCGGCCCACGGCGTCATGCTGACTTCACCGGGCTTGAGTCCAACGGTGGCGTCTCTGAGTTTTGGAGGGTCCGCGATCCAGATGCCGGTCAGGTCGGGTTTGCCGTCAGCTCTGCGGGGCGCGGGCGCAGTCAGAATCGGTTTGCCGTCTTTGCCGCGCGGAATACTCTTGTCGTTGAGTTTCCATTGTCCGGACAACGGCAACATGGGCGCGAGCAGTAAAATCGCAATCAATTTTGTTCTCGTTCTCATAAGTTTTCTTCCTGGTGGATTATACATCGGGGCTGGTTGCAGGGGGGCGCGCCGCATGGGAGACTGATGCCATGAACCTCCTTCGCAGTAAGCCTGTCGCCTTGGCTTTCGGTGCGATTGCAGTTTTGCTGCCGTCCACCGCGTCCGCGCACTTTAAGTTTCTGGAGCCGCCATCGGCGTGGGTCACGGAGAATGGCGGGAAGGGTGTTCTTCCTTGCGGTGAAGGAATCCCCTCGGGCGTCGTTACGAAGGCGCAGGGCGGGCATCCGTTCACGATTCGCCTACAGGAGTTCATTCCGCATCCGGGACACTATCGCGTTTCGCTGGCTGTAAACTCGCGCAACGAATTGCCTAAAGATCCGGAAGCCGAGGTGGATGGTAGAGGATGGTCCGTGAGCGCGAAGATCGATCCTAATCCCAAGCCTCCGGTTTTGGTGGATGGCGCATTCGCGCACACCACCACGCCGCGCAACACGGAGTGGAAGATGGATGTGATGCTGCCGAATCTGAATTGTGACAAGTGCACGCTGCAGGTGATTCAGTTTATGGCCAACCACGGGCTGAATCCAGGCGGTGGCTTCAATTACCATCACTGTGCAGAGGTGCAGATTACGATGGATCCGAAACTTCCGCCAGCCGATAAGAGCTGGACGAGCTTGCCGCAGAACGAATTTCCGAAGCTGCCGCAGCCTGGTCCGCCACCGGCGCCGGGTGGCCGCGGCAATTGAGTACTCCAGCGCAGAACACCTACGACGAGTTCCGTTACAACAATCTTCCGATTCTGCAGACGCATCCGGGCCGGCTGTGGGTGCTGGCGAAATTGGCGGGGTTGGAGCCCGCGCCGGTCGAGACCTGTCGCGTGCTGGAGTTGGGTACCAGCGAAGCGGCCAACATCACCGGCATGGCGGTGACGCTTCCCGGCGCGCACTTCACGGGAGTGGATCTGGCGGGGGAGCCTCTGGCGCGTGGGCAGCGCGTCATCGACGATCTGGGGTTGCGCAATGTACGGCTGCTGCGCATGAACTTGCTGGAGATTGATGAATCGCTTGGCAAGTTCGACTACATTTTGACGCACGGCATTTATGGGTGGACGCCGCCAGAGGTGGGGGCGAAGGTTCTGGAGATCGCGCAGCGGTGTTTGACGCCGGATGGGATCGCATTCGTCAGCTATAACACGCATCCGTCGGGGCACATTCGAAGACTGGTGCGCGACATGATGCTGTATCACGCGGGACGATTTGAGAATCCGGTGGAGCGGCTGCAGCATGCGCGGGCCTTCTTGAAGGTCTTGGCGTTGGGGCGCCCGGAACCTGATCCCTTTGACGCCGCGGCCGCCGATTACGCGAGAGTTCTGCTGGAACACACGGACAGCGCGTTGTTCCATGACGATTTGGCTCCGGTGTATGAGCCGGTGTATTTCCACGAATTTGTCGCGCACGCAAAGGCTAACGGTCTGCACTATGTGGGTGAGGCTAGCGGTTACGATACGCCGAGAAACTTACAGGCCGAGGCGCTTGAGACGGTGCGGGGAATGGCGGCGGGCGATGCGATCGCAGAGCAACAGTATCTCGACTTTTTGCGGATGCGGGGTTTTCGGAAGTCGCTGTTGTGTCGTCAAGAAAGGGACTTGGAGACGGAGTGGAGCGCTGGGCGTATCGTTGGGTGTTACGCCACTACAGCCGCCAATGAAGATCCCGACGGCGCGTTCAGCAGTGCGGATCGCATCCGGCTGACGACTACGCATCCGGTTCCGATCGAGTACATGCGGCGATTGATTGAATCGCGTCCGCTTGCTTTGCGGGTGGGGCCGGAGGAAGCGCACGTCGCGCTTGAATTGTTCAAGGTCGGCATCATTGAGTTGCAGGCGAGTCCGGGAATGTCTGCTGTCGCTGGAGACCAGCCTCGCGCGAGCGCACTAGTGCGGTATCAGGCGGCGCACGGACAATCGCCGGTGACTACGTTGTCGCACCGGGCAATTGAAATCGAAGGCGAAGAGGCGCGGCGGATGCTCACGCTTCTGGATGGATCACGGGACCGGGAAGCGTTGCGCGAGGCGATGGGTTGCACGCGAGAGCGGCTGGATACAGAGCTGCGGATGCTGGGCCGCTTGGGAATGCTGATCGCTTAATCCGGGACTACTGGTTTACGTGGTCCCACTCTGCTTCGCCTCTTTTGGCGAGTGCCGGTACATCTGCCGGCAGTAGGTAGCGCTGATTGGCGAGTGATTTCGCGGCGGCTTCGAATTTTCCAAGATAGTCTGCCTTGCTGGTGTAGCGTTCTTCGATGGAGAGACGAGGATCGCCGGACTTCATGCGTTCCGCTTTCGTGCGTGCGAAGGGGATGAACGAGCCGATTTGCGTAGACAGCATTTCCGGCGCGCCCACTTCCGGAGCGCGCAGATTCCAGCCGGTGTAGGTGGCGAGAGGCACCGCTAGTTCGGGCATGCGGATTCCTGCGATATCGAGGCCGTCTTCATCTACTTGCGGAACCATCAGCGGATAGGGCTGGCCTAATTCTGGCGGCTCTTGGGTGGCGATGCCCTTAGTGCGGAAATCCGGGCCGTAGTTGGACGGGTACGCGAGGTGCATGGTCTTCGGGAACGCTATGCCGGGGATTTTGGGGAACTGCACGCTGGCGAGCGGCACCAGTTCATGCGCGGCTACGTGCGGGTACTTTGAAGGCGGCGGCTCGACACCGTCTTTCACCCAGGCATCCATGGCGGCAAGCAGGGCGCGGAAAGTCCAGGTGTAGGGATTGGGATTCGGCAGGTTCTGCGTGCCGCGGCGCGCTGGGGGAAACTGTGCGGGTCCGTGCTGGCCGCCGCTGAACATATAAATGCGCGTCGACGCGGGTAACTTCGCGTCGCCGGTTCCATCGAGCGTGATGTGGACCAGGGACGCGGCACGGCCGTAATATTCGTACTCGGAATTCATGTAGAAAATTTTGGGCCAGAACTCGGGCGGGAGGGAGTGCGTGAGTAGGCCGTCCTTCGCGCCGGTTTGCGGGTCGGTCTGCTCGAGATCGGTGAAGGGAAAGATGTCAACGGGCGTAAGGGTGTTTTGAAACGGATTGCTATCGCGCGAGGGCTGGGCGAAGCGCATGTTGAAACCGCCGCGGCCGCCGCCGGCTACATCGGCGAGCAGGCCGTCGAAGACTTTGCGGCCGCGGTCGTCGCGATTGAAGCCGAAATACAGCATGGTGCGCAGGAAACGGCCGCTTTGCGAAACACCGAATCCGTAGGCGCGTTTCATGGTGGCGTTGGGCGCGGGTACGCCGGCTACGAAGCCTCCATAGCGCAACCACGAAATCATGTCGCGCACGGCGGCGAAGCCGGTCCCGGCTACGGGTGGATTTTCGGAAGTGTAAACCAATTCGTAAATGCGGCCGGGATCGACACCGTTCTTGGGGACGATGGTGGCGCCGTTTTCAATGTGCCAGTCGGCGCGCGAGATGGTGGTGCGCGGACCCTCGACCTGATCGCGCACCGTGAGGCGGAGATTCGGGTCGTCTGGATTCAAGACGGTGTAAGGTTTGTGATTGCGGTCGGCCACGCTGTAGCGGGCTTCCTTGCGATCGGGAGTGAATTCAGCACGCACGATGCCTTGCACGCCCTGCACGATGGGCGGATATAGATAGACCAGGTTCGGCGCGTCCGGCATGTCGAATTGCCAGCCGACCCACAGCAATGTGTAGCCCTGATTCATCAGCAGGCCGTCACCGAACTCATCTGCGTTGCGCGGGTCGAGCGAACCGGCGGCGCGGTTGAAGTAAGTCAGCATGCTTTTCGAGCCGCGATTCGAAACTTCGTAGAGCACCGTGCCGTTACCCTTCTTAGGATCTTTGGGGCGCAGGAGGAAGACATCGGATGAAAACTCTACCAGGCCATCCTGGTTGCGCGGGGCTTTGTCGATGTCGGCGATGGCTTGATTGGCAGGAAGCTTGGGATTAATGGCGAAGTAGGCTTTGCCAACGATGCGTTCATAGGCGCCGACCGTGCCGAAGGTTTTGCCATCGAGAACGTCGGAGCGTTCCTTGATCTCCAGGCGCACTACGGCGGCGTGAGCCACGGTGACGGCGAATAGCGTAGCGAGAAGCGTTCTCTTCAGCATGGGGTTCTCCTACTCGAATTTCTTTCCGCCAATGTAGACGGCGCTGACGGTGCGCGTGTTCAGGATGTCATCCAGAGGGTTCTTGTCTAGGACCACCAGGTCGGCCATTTTGCCTTTGGCGAGGGTCCCGTAGTCCTTGTCGATTCCCAGAATTTCGGAATTGGTCTTTGAGAATGCCTGGATCACTTGCTTGGGAGTCATGCCGTACTTCACCATGAGCTCCATTTCAAGGTGCTCGAAGAATCCTTCGAAGCGAGTGGGGACGGGGCCGCTGTCGGTGCCGAGTCCGATACGAACGCCGCCTGCGTTGACCATCTTGGTGAAATTCTTGGAGGCGATTTCTAAGTCGCGGCGGTTGAGCGCCAGGTCCTTGAGTTTGGATTGTTGATCCTTGAGCTGGGTCTTGGCGAGTTCGATGCGGGCTGGGTCGGAGAACCGAATGAGGAAGGGATCGTTCAGCCAGGCGGGGGAATCGGCATAGACGAAAGAGGAGAGCTCGCGCACCAGAGTCGAGGTAATCGCAACCTTTTTGGCTTTCATTTCGTTGATGAAGGCGTCATCCACTTCGCGATCGCGCACTTGATGGGCCAGCATGTCGATACCTTGATCCATCAGAAGTTTGGCGTCGTCGTAATCGTGGATGTGCGCGAAGGCCTTCATGTGGCGTTTGTGGGCTTGGTCGATTACGGCGGCGGCGATCTCGGGGCGCAGCTTCATTTGCGTGTTGCGGCGGTTGTCGACAACCACTTTCACTGCGTCGGCACCCTTCTTATACAGTTCTTCCACTTTCAGGCGGGCGATGTCGGGGGTGGGCGCGTCCTTCTCGAACTCAAAGCGATGCTGGACGGTGTAGGCGCGGGCGCCTTTGATGTCGCCGTGGCGCTGGTCGTCGCGAATCTTCAGGACGTCATCGCCGTCGCCGCCCATGCCGATGGTGGAGGTGATGCCGTACTGGGCGAAGTGGCGTAGCTTTATGGCTGGGTCGTCGCTGATGTGTGAATGGGCGTTGATGATGCCGGGGATGATGGTTTTTCCGGTGAGATCGATCACCTGGGCGCCGGCGGGAGTTTTAATTTTCGCGGCGGGCCCCATGGCGGCGATGCGTCCGTCGGAGATCACGATGGCGGCGTCAGGAAGCAGAGCGCCACCGGTGCCGTCGATCACTGTCGCGTGCAGGAGCACGGTTTGCGCGGGGGCGCTCAAGGCCGCGACTATCGCTAGGGAAACTGCATATCGCATACGCTTGACCATGATACATTGAACCCATGAAACGTAGAACCTTCATGGGGACAGTCGCGGTTGCGGGCATCGCGCCGCAGGTGAAGGCGCAAGAGACCAAGGCGGCGTCGAAAGACGTCACGCGAAAATTGGCGCGTTACGTGGTCGCGGCGAAGTACGAAGATTTACCCGCACCGGTTCGCAAGGAAGCGCAGCGCACGCTGTTGAATTGGGCGGGGTGTGCGATTGGCGGCTCGCGGCACGCAACGGTGGATATC
>Ga0207674_10010753_pt1 | contig 10329 bp, 5 predicted proteins | sample KBSCornC72_FD_184303 | JGI IMG/M metagenome (GOLD analysis project Ga0207674, IMG submission 184303) | Corn rhizosphere microbial communities from Kellogg Biological Station, Michigan, USA - KBS Corn C7-2 (SPAdes) (version 2) | ecosystem: Host-associated > Plants > Roots > Rhizosphere > Soil ...
ACGGGAAGCAGGGAAAATTTATCGTCACATCGCACAAGCGAAAGGGCAGGGGAATTTCATCACTGAAGTTTCGATAGACGAAACGGATGCGCCACAAACGCCGGCGGAATTGTTGGTGATTCTCGCCGCGTTGGCTGACGAGCGAATTCCGCTTCAAACCATCGCGCCTAAGTTTACTGGTCGCTTTAACAAAGGGGTCGATTATGTCGGCGATGTGATGCAGTTCGAAAAGGAGTTCAATGATGATTTGGCTGTAATCGAGGTCGCCGTTAAAAGATATGGACTGCCGACAAGCCTAAAGCTCAGCGTCCATTCCGGCAGTGATAAGTTTTCGATTTATAGTCCCATGCGCCGAGCGCTGTCACGGTTCGGCGCTGGTTTGCACATTAAGACGGCGGGCACAACATGGCTCGAAGAGCTTATTGGCCTAGCGGAAGGCAATGGCAAATGCCTCGATCTTGCCAAGGAGATTTACTTCGGGGCATTGGAGCATGTGGACGAGCTTTGCGGGCCCTACGCCTCCGTCATCGACATTGATCGCCGCAAATTGCCTTCGGTTGAAACAGTGAAGAATTGGAACTCAGAGCAATTTGTTGCGGCACTTCGGCACGATCAAACAAACAAAAACTACAATCCACACGTCCGGCAGCTTTTACACGTTGGCTATAAAATTGCGGCGAAGCTGGGAGATCGCTACCTCCATGCACTCAAGGAGTGCGAAGAATCAGTTTCCAAAAACGTGACGATGAACCTTTACTATCGTCACCTCAACCCCTTGTTCGTTAATGGCAATGGCGCGCCTGTTTCTACCGAGTAAGATGAGTGGTCCGGATCATTATGGGAGCCGATGCAAAGAGAATCGAATCTTCGGACCTCAGCAGCCCTATGCCGTTTTTCCCTCCGTTCGTTCGCAGGCGCTGATCTACTCTGCTTTTGATTTGAGCCTCCTGACGTCGGGTGCTACGAATTACTGATTAATAATCATCGATCACGAATTACCGCTCACCATGAAATTCATTCACGAAGATTTCTTATTACAAACCCGCACAGCAAAGCGGCTCTATCACCACTTCGCCGAAGAGGAGCCCATCTTTGACTATCATTGCCACCTGCCGCCGCGCGAAATCGCCGAAAATCGCCAATTCAAAAATCTGTTCGAGATTTGGCTCGAAGGCGATCATTACAAGTGGCGCGCGATGAGGGCGAATGGCGTCGCGGAAAAATTTTGCACAGGTGATGCCGACCCGTTCGCAAAGTTTCAAGCGTGGGCCGCGACCGTTCCGCATACGTTGCGGAATCCGCTCTACCACTGGACTCATCTCGAACTAAAGCGCTACTTCGGTATCGATGAACTGCTCGACGAAGAAAGCGCGGCGCGAATCTGGAAGAAAGCCAATGCCCAACTCGCAACTTCAGAGCTCACAACCCAGGGCATTTTGAAAAAATTCAACGTCACTCATTTATGCACGACGGATGATCCGACCGACAATTTGAAATATCACCAGTCGCTTGCGAATCAGAGCGTGGTGACGCGTGTCCTGCCGGCTTTCCGGCCCGACAGAGCTTTGGCGGTTCACGATTCCGCTAAGTTTAACCAATGGATTCAAGCGTTGGCTGCAGCGAGTGATATGGACGTCGCCGACTTTAACTCATTTGTCGATGCGTTGCGGCAGCGACATGATTTCTTCCATGCCCAGGGCTGCCGGCTTTCGGATCACGGCGTGAACCAATGCTACGCGGACTTTTGTTCGGAGAAGGTTGCTGCGGGAATTTTCGAAAAGGCAAGACGTGGCCGCTCGATTTCGCCCGAGGAACACTCGCAGTTTGCCACCCACATGATGCTTCTGTTTGGCCAATGGGACGCCGAAAAAGGTTGGACCAAACAACTTCACCTTGGCGCTTTGCGAAACAACAACACCCGATTGCTTCGACAACTCGGCCCCGATACCGGGTTCGATTCGATGGGCGATTTTCCGCAGGGGACAGTATTGTCCGCATTTCTGGATCGTCTCGATCAAGACAACGCGCTGCCTAAGACGATTATCTATAACAATAATCCTTCGGATAACTATCTATTCGCCACCATGATCGGCAATTTCCAGGATGGGACCATACCGGGAAAAGTTCAGTTCGGCGCGGCCTGGTGGTTCCTCGACCAAAAAGAAGCGATGGAATGGCAGCTCAACGCATTGTCCAATATTGGTTTGCTCTCGCGCTTCGTTGGAATGGTCACCGATTCCCGCTCGTTTATGTCCTATCCGCGACATGAATATTTTCGCCGCGTGCTTTGCAACTTGCTCGGGCGCGATGTCGAAAATGGGGAACTGCCTGACGACGAAACGTTGCTTGGCCCGATGATTCGCAATATCTGCTATTCGAACGCGAAAAATTATCTCGCATTGCCGGGCGGCCTGGAGCCAGACTCGCGAAAACGCTCACTACGTTCCGGCGGTGAATCCGTTGGCAAAAGGACTCGGTAAGACTCAGCTCTAATCGTCTTTAAACGTCACGACTCGGCCCCATAAATCAATCGTCCCCCAGATGCCGCGGCGCAGGGCTTCAAGCTGGACAATCTGGCTGTGGTCCACGAATAGATTCACTTCCGGTCCAAAGTTTTTGATATACCACGAAAAGACTTCGGGATCGGCAGCTTCGAACATGAGGTGCTCAAGGCCTATCGCTTCAGCAAATTGCATGGGGATTTCTGTGCGCCACGATTTGACGCTCTCGGTTATTCCTTCCGATTCGATCATTATTAGCGGGGCGCCTGCGTCCAGGAATCGTTTGGCTCGCGCGATTGCGCCTTGCGGAGAGGAAATTCCTTCTCGTTCCAGAACCTCAGCATCGCTTGCACCGCCTGCGCCGAACTGAACTCCGACTTCGGGCTTAGGCGTCAAGCCGGCCGCCTGCACGGCTTTGATTAGGCGAAGCCAATCCTCGGTTGGAATGGTGATAAAACCGGACGAAATCTCGATGGTATCAAATTCCAACTCAACGCATTCAGCAATATATCGTTCGACAGCATTCTTGCCTTGTGTAAGGACGCGTTCGATAAATCCCCCTGTCGAGACTTTCACATCGAACGAATGCGCAGTTTCGATGAGCTCGCAGACACCTTTTCGCGGCATCAAAGTAAATGAACCACCCGCGAACTTCAGCGAATCGACATACTCACCCATGGTCTCGAGCAAATCCTTCAAATAACGTCGTCCCATTGGCGAATAATAAGGTCCACGAATCTCGGTTAATCCCACACTACGCGGTTTATTTTGGCGGGCATTGATTTCCAGGAATGAGAATGCGCGCTCACTTGCGGCGAGCTTTCTCTCGGATCGCTTAACTCCTCGGGATATCTGGTTCGGCTGATGTCTGGCTCGTCTTTCCATACCATTCGACTCCTGCTGTACTAAAGCACGCGATTTCAATTGCGCAACCGGTTTGCACAAATTCGTTGCGCGCTGCACTACAAAATCCGAATGTGCCTCCGTGAAAACCAATTTGCCTTCAATGTTTTTAATTGGCACTTTTTGTATTCTTGTTGCGCAATTGTTTTCGGTAAACGCCGCGGAACCAAGCGACAGCGCGGCGCCCCTCTCGAAACCAACCATGGAAAGATTTCGGCGCATGACCTCGCTTTTTGACGGCAAAACTCTCGATGGCTGGATCTCTTCTACAAACGCTTGGATTGTCAAAGATGGCGTGATGTGCAGCACTGGAGCGGGGAGGGGAGTAATCTATACCAGAGCTGACTACGGGAATTTCCGTCTGATCTTCAACATAAGACACGTATCAGGGCAACCGGATCATCAAGCGTGCTTTCTCATTTTCTGCACGCGCCCACCGGAGGGCGAGAAGGGATTGGATGCCCTGGGCGGTATCCAATTTCAACCGCCAAACGGCGGTCATTGGGATTATCGGCCGGGGCGCAACAACAGCGGCGGAGACGAATTTACAAAATTACCCCATCCAAAATTCGAGCCGCGTGAGTGGAGCCAGGTCGAGATATTGGTGAATGCCAGGAACGGAACCGCTCGCATGGCCGTCGCTCAACCCGTAGGGACGAAAGCGGTTGAAGTGCTTGATTTCAAAGGTGAGACAGCGGGCAAAGCCGGGCCCATTGCCTGGCAAATGCACAACAAAGGACTGTTTGACGAATACAAAGACGTGCGGATTGAAGTGGAACCGACGGGGGACAAGTTGATTACTGTTGAAGAATAAGGAGAATTGCAACGCAGCGGGGAAATCCGCCTGCCAGCGAACGGAGTCAAAGCGCCAGAGGACAGCCGCACTCCAAGACCTCGCGGAACAAGTGGGGCGTATTCTGTCGCGACAGCGTCTTGGAGTGCGGCTGTCCTCTGCCGCTTTTGTTACAACCGTTCAATAGGTTCCGTTTCCTGGCCAAAAACTGGCTCCCTTTGAGCTTTCCATTCTCCCAACGTTGGCAGCTACTCGCATTATGGGAATTAGAAACCGGCTCTTAACATTATGCCTTCGTTTCTGGGCTGAGAAGATTTGCATCCCGCGCGAGGACCCAACGCCCATCTGATTCCTTTCGCAAAATCGTCAGCGTGTAACCGGAGCGAACCATTGGATTTCCTCCCCGCGGCGTAATCGTGACTCGCAGTTTCGTGCGCATCCACGCCCAATCGCCCAGCACCTTGAGTTCTTTGATTTCGCTCGTGCCGTCTATTCGGACACCTTTCATCTTTTCGGAATTCGCGGCGAAGGTTTGTTTTCCGAACGGCTCAAGTCCAGGCGTCATGAATACCACGTCATCAGCCATGAGGTTCAAGACGGCGGCGGTATCCCCGGCCTTGCTGGCCGCCATCCAATTATCGAGCAGATCACGAATTGCTTGTTCGTCGTTTTGCATAATGTATTGGCGCGGTCAACCTACAGGTGAAATGCCTTGGAGTCGCTACAAACTTATATAGTCGAATTGGGGTCGAGACCCACTTTTGGGGGTGGTGGATTCCAGCATAGGTTTCGGCATGAAAGCATACATACTCACAATGGTTGCGGCGGGCGGTCTCCTTTGCTGGGGTTGCAGCCGCAGTGTGGAGAGTGCGTCGCAAAAGTTTAACGAACTTCCACCTGCCGTTCAAAAAACCGTCCGGGCCCAGGCGCCGAACGCTGAAATTGCCGATGTCTCTCACCAGACAAAGGACGGCATGGACGTTTACCAGGTTGAATTTCAAGAGCCCGGTACTAATCCCAAGCTTATGGTCTCTGCGGATGGCAGGTTGTTGAATAGCGACATGGCAAAACCGGCTGGCAAGGTTGAGCGGTTGTTGACACCAACCGGCGCCACAGGAACGAAGTTGAGCGCGCTGCCAGAGGTAGTACAGAAAACGATACAATCCAAAGCACCGAATAAACAGATCACCGACATTGCTCGCCATGAAAAGGACGGTCGCGTGTTTTACGAAGTCGAGTTTAACGACAACGGGAACCGTTCGACGATGGAAGTGGCCGAGGATGGAACAGTAGTGCGCGAGTTACAGCCAAAGAGCAGCGCAACTGCCCCAACAACTACGCCATAAAACCATCGGTTAAGTAGATCATTAGGTAGTCGAATTGTCCTGGAGCGGCGTAACACCCGCTTCAGGACAAATGCTTTAGCTGCTATGTTGAAGGTAAAGCTGGTCCTGCCCGCAACCGCAAATGTAACTGTGAATTTCTTGTCAGTGGCGTTTGGCGTGGTAAAATGTGATAATGTCCGCCCAAACCCGATTTCTAATCGCGCTTCTTCTTTTTGTTCTAACTTTCACGGAAAGGACGCAGGCTGCTTCTTATAAAGTCCTCGTGTATTCGGCGACTGCTGGATTCCGGCATGACTCAATCCCAAATGGAATTGCGGCAATTCAGGCGCTTGGTTCAACTAACGATTTTAGTGTCGATGCAACCGAAGATGCAACGGCGTTTTCGTCCGCAAACCTGGCACAGTATCGAGTAGTCATATTTTTGTGCACGACGGGAGATGTGCTGACGAACAGTGCGCAGGAAACGGCGCTCCAGAATTTTATTCAAGCGGGAGGAGGTTGGGTCGGAATTCATTCAGCCGCAGACACGGAATATACTTGGCCCTGGTATGGCGGATTGTTGGGAGCATACTTCTCTAATCATCCGGCAATCCAATCAGCGACAGTCAAAGTGATTGATCCGGTTGATCCTTCGACGAGCATGCTGCCAAAAAAATGGGTCCGGACGGATGAATGGTACAGTTTCCAGACCAACCCTCGAGGTTCAGTCCATGTTCTCGCAACGCTTGACGAAACTACGTATTCCGGCGGGACTATGGGTTACGATCATCCGATAGCATGGTCGCATAATTACGGTGGCGGCCGGGCGTGGTACACCGCCATGGGACATACACAAGCGAGCTATTCCGAGCCTTTGTTTTTGGCGCATCTACTCGGAGGGATAAAATTCGCCGCTGGGGTTGCCCAGGCTGATCCGGATTCGACCATCGATTCGAATTATCAAAAGGTCATCCTCGACAACAATGTCTCCGATCCATTGCAACTCGCTGTCGCGCCCGACCGAAGGGTGTTCTATGTCGAGCGGGGCGGGAACGTGAAGATGTACAACCCCACCAACTCGCTGATCAGTTTGGCTGGGCACATCAATGTCGAAGAGCAGGTCGAAGATGGTCTGTTGGGCATCACACTGGACAACGGGTTCATGACTAATGGCTGGCTTTACCTGTTCTATTCGCCGAATTCGACCAATTCATGGCAGAATATTTCACGTTTCACCGTGACGAGCAGCAACATGCTGGATATGGCGTCGGAAAAAGTGTTGCTGACGATTCCAGTGATTCGAGGGATAGGAAATCATTCCGGGGGTTGCCTTTTCATGCACACAAATGGGGACCTTTACATTTCCGCCGGAGATAATACCGACCCGTTTTCCTCGAGCGGATATGCGCCGCTGGATGAACAACCCGGGCGCGCCCCTTACGATTCGCAAAAGTCGGCATCGAATGAAAATGATCTCCGCGGCAAAATTTCGAGAATTCATCCCGAGCCTGATGGTTCATATACGATCCCCACTGGCAATCTATTCCCGCCGGGGACCCCGAATACGCGGCCTGAAATTTATGCCATGGGCTGTCGCAATCCGTTTCGGTTTTCGGTCGATGAGGTGACCGGTTGGGTTTATTGGGGGGAAGTCGGACCTGATGCGACTGCCGACAATGCGGCGCGTGGACCAAAAGGCTATGACGAGTGGAACCAGGCCCGCGCCCCCGGCAACTTTGGCTGGCCGTATTTCATTGGGAACAACAAACCGTACATTGATTATGACTTTGCCACCGGCATTTCCGGCAGCGCGTTCAATCCTGCGACGCCGGTAAATAATTCTCCAAATAATACCGGCCCGATGAATTTGCCGCCGGCACAATCAGCCTGGCTTTGGTATCCTTACGATAACTCACCAGAATTTCCTGAATTGAATGGCAGCGGCGGACGCACAGCAATGGGCGGTCCTGTTTATCATTACAAAACGAACGTTGTGAATCCTAAAAAGCTTTCGGCCTATTATGATAATAGCCTTTTTATTTGGGAATGGTCCCGCAACTACATCAAAGAAGTGAAAATGGATGAGAGTGGGAATGTGCTCAAGATCAGCCCATTTTTGTCCAGCTTTACTTTCATCCGCCCGATCGATCTCAAAATCGGGCCAGACGGATGCATCTACATGATTGAATGGGGCACGGGTTTTAACGGGAGCAATCCCGACGCGAAATTAGTTCGAATCGAATATACCGGCGGCAGTCATGCTCCTGTCGCGATTGCGAAGGGCACTCCAGATAATGGAATGGCGCCATTGACGGTTCAGTTCTCAAGTGCGGGCACATACGATCCCGACACGAACGACGTCGTTTCACTCTCGTGGAGTTTCTTTGGGGATGGGACGACGAATTCGACTTCGGCCTCACCGGGTTTTACTTACACCAACCCGGGCAATTATCAGGCGCAGCTTACGGTGAGAGATTTGCTCGGAAACCAGTCGGTCGCGAATGTCCCAATTACCGTCGGCAATACAAGGCCAGTAGTAACGATCTCGCAGCCGCCCAATGGCGCAATCTTCGATTGGGGCAAAGGGTTGGGCTACCAGGTGAGCGTTTTTGATGCAGAAGATGGAAGCACTACGAATGGAATCATTCTTTGCTCAGATTTGGTCATCGCACCGTTGCTCGGACATAACGATCACGCGCACGGACAGGGAATTTATAACGCCTGCTCGGGAACCGTAATCGCTCCCGTTAATACCGATTCCGACGCGGATAACTTGTTCTTTGTTCTAAATGCCAATTACACCGACCACGGGGCGGCTGGGGTCTCGCCGCTCATCGGGACTGCCAGTTACACTTTTCCGCCACGCCACAAGCAGGCCGAATTTTGCACAACGAACAGCGGTGTGGCCACGGCTCCCACGGGCGATGTCGATGGAGGCCTGGATATCACCAATATTAACCACGGAAGTTTCATTGGGCTTTATCCAGTCAACCTGACGAATATTAACGGAATCATCTTTCGGGTTGCTTCGAGCGGTCTCGGAGGGCGAATCGAGACACGATTGGATTCACCTGCCGGTGCTCTGCTCGGGACTGCATACGTCCCGTTTACCGCCGGGATATATACTAACGTCGTTGTTCCTCTGATCGATCCCGGCGGCACGCATACTTTGTATTTTGTATTTTACAGAAATCCGGGTGACCAGAATCTCTTTGTATTGAACTGGTTGGAATTTCAGGGACTCGGTATCGGCATCGCCTCGACACCGTTCAGCGGCATTGCGCGGTCGTGTCCGGGAGTCATTCAGGCGGAGGATTATGACCAGGGCGGGCAGGGGTTGGCTTATTCCGATCAGGATTCTGCCAATCAAGGCGGGCAATATCGCTCCGAAGGCGTCGATATTGAAACGTCTTCAGATTCCGGCGGTGGATACGAAGTTGGCTTCACGCGCGCGGGCGAATGGCTGAATTATTCCGTCAACGTGACAACGCCGGGGATATACACACTTTACTTGCGTTGCGCTTCCGGCAACGGCGCTGGTGTCATTCATGTTGAATTCGGCGGCGTGAATAAAACTGGACCAATCACCATCCCCAACACTGGTGGCGGGCAAAGCTGGCAGACGCTTACTATATCGAATGTAGTACTGGACGCAGGCCCGCAATTGATGCGGGTGGTCATGGACAGCAATGCCACAGGCGGGGGCAACATTGGAAATTTCAACTGGTTTCAAACCGTGCTCGCAGCGGCCAACAATCCTCCAACTGTGACTCTCACCACGCCGCCGGATCGAGCCGTTTTTTCGACCGACACGCTGATTCAATTCAGTGCGACCGCGAGTGATTCGGATGGCACCATTAGCAGAGTGGAATATTTCCAGAATGCGAACCTGCTCGCGACGGTTTCAAATGCGCCTTACAACTTTTTCTGGACTAATCCGCCCGCTGCCAACTACCTGATTTGGGCGCGTGCAACTGATAACATCGGCAACCGAAGTGTATCTTCGAACCGAACGATCAAAGTGATTACTGGCGACGCGCCATATCGTGGTTTGCCGTTGGTTGTGCCAGGGATTGTCCAGGCGGAGGACTTTGACGGTGGTGGCGAAGCCGTTTCCTATCATGATTCCGATGCCTCCAACAATGGAGGTCAATACCGTGCGACCGCAGTGGACATAGAAAATTGCGCGGACGCAGGCGGCGGCTATGACGTCGGTTGGACCTCCGCTGGTGAGTGGCTGAATTACAGCTTGAACGCGGCGGTCGATGGCCTCTACACACTCCAGGTCCGCACGGCTTCAAGCGGCGACGGCGGGAACTTCCATATTGAAATTGATGGCATAAACAAAACCGGCACGATGACCAATTCGAACAGTGGCGGCTGGCAAACCTGGCGGACTCTCACCAAAACCATCGGAATGACCACCGGCTTGCACACGATGAAATTGGTCCTCGAAAGCAACGGCGCAAACGGCACTATTGGAAATTTCAACTATTTCATGTTTACCGCCATCGCCACAAATGCAGGACCCGTGCTGGCGCATCGTTACAGTTTTGAGGGCGGTCCAGGCTCAGCATTCGTTGCGGATTCAGTCGGTACCGCGCACGGCACGCTGTTTGGGGGCGGGACTTTTACAGGCGATGGCAAACTCATGTTATTCGGCGCCAATGGCTACGTCGATCTGCCAAACGGAATCATTTCCAGCTTGAGCAATGTGACTTTTGAAGCGTGGCTCACCTGGAATGGCGGTTCGCAGTGGCAGCGAATTTTTGACTTCGGCAACAGCAGTGGCGGTGACAATGTTCCG
>Ga0207674_10010757_pt1 | contig 10325 bp, 9 predicted proteins | sample KBSCornC72_FD_184303 | JGI IMG/M metagenome (GOLD analysis project Ga0207674, IMG submission 184303) | Corn rhizosphere microbial communities from Kellogg Biological Station, Michigan, USA - KBS Corn C7-2 (SPAdes) (version 2) | ecosystem: Host-associated > Plants > Roots > Rhizosphere > Soil ...
ACACCGAAGGCGGCGCCAAGTCCCTGCGCTTCCAGCCTGGCCCATTTTCGCGCACCTGGTATTGGCCGACGAAATCAATCGCGCAACGCCCAAAACGCAATCCGCGCTGCTCGAAGCCATGCAGGAGCACACCGTCACCAGCGGCACCACCACCCACGAACTGGAACCGCCGTTTCTGGTGATGGCAACTCAGAATCCCATCGAGATGGAGGGCACCTATCCATTACCTGAAGCGCAACTGGATCGGTTCCTGATGAAGATCCTGGTGCGCTATCCCTCGCGCGAGGACTTGAGCACCATCGTCACGCGCACCACGCAGAAGGAAGAAGCGGAACTGCGGACAATTTTGAATCGCGAAGAAATCATGGAGCTGCGCCGCGTGTGCCGCCACGTTCTGGTAGCTCCGCACGTGCAGAGTTATGCCATAGACCTGGTAATGGCGACGCAGCCTGATACCGCCGAATCGCACGCGCTCTCAAAGAAATTCATCCGCTTCGGCAGTTCGCCGCGCGGGGCGCAAGCGCTGGTGGAGTGCGGGCAGGTGCTGGCCTTAATGCGCGGGCGGCTGCATTTATCGATCGAAGACGTGCAGACCGTGGCGGCCGCGGTGCTTCGGCATCGCATCATTTTGAATTTCGACGCGCACGCCGAAGGACAAACCACGGAGACCATCCTGGACAAGATCATTCCCAGCGTAATGGCAGCGCAGGCGGGCGCCAAGGTATAAGAAGTGCCGGAAAACGGGCCGCTGATCGACACTCCTCTGCTGGAAAAACTGGAGCGCCTTGCGATCCAGTGGCAAAAATCCTTGCCCGGCGCGGTGGGCGGCCATAACACTTCGCGCTTCGCAGGCGCCGGCCAGGAGTTTCTGGATCACCGCCAGTTTTATGACGGCGACGATCTGCGTGCGGTGAACTGGCGGGCCTATCTGCGCCTGGAAAAGATGTTCCTCAAGATGTTCCAATTGGAGCCGCGGATTCCGGTGCGGGTGCTGGTGGACGTCAGTAAGTCGATGTTGACGGGAGGCGCGATCGACGCCGCCGGCGGCAAGGGCGCTCTTTCCAAATTCGATTACGGGCGAAAACTCGCGGCGGCGCTGTGCTACGTGTCGCTGGTCCGACTGGACTCTATCTACCTGCAGCCCTTCGCGGAAAAGCTGGGAGACCCGCTGCGGCTGGGCGGAGGGCGGCAGCGTTTCCAGCCGGTGGCAAACTATCTGCAGGCATTAAAACCCGGCGGCGCGACGCATTTCATCGATGTCACCCGCGATTTCATTTCGCGTTATCCGCAGCGCGGTTTGGTGATCGTGATCTCGGATTTCCTGGACGACGGCGGCTGCGAAAAACCCCTGCAATATCTTGCGGATTTCGGCCATGAGATGATCCTGATCCACCTATGGGCGGATGAAGATCGGGAGCCGCCATGGGACGGAGAATTGGATTTGGAAGACGCCGAAACCGGCACCCGGGTTCAATTGGCGTTCGACGATAGCGCGCGCGCGGCCTACACCGCGGCCTTCGACGACTATGCGCTGCACCTCCGCAATGTGGCGCTGCGCAACGGAGGGCGGTATGTTGGATTACCGACTTCGATTCCCATCGAAGAAGCGATTTTTGGACCGATTGTGCGAGCCGGCGCGATTGCGTAGGCCATGAATTTTCTGAACCTCAGTTTCGGGGAATTGCTGGGGCTGGCGGGGATCATCTCCGCTGGCATCGTCGCTTTATATCTGCTCGACCGGACCAAGCGCCGCCAGGTAGTGGCCACGCTGCGTTTCTGGACGGCGGGAAAGATGCCCGAAGAACTGCAGCACAAGCGGCGCATTCATCAGCCCTGGAGCATGCTGCTGCAGTTGCTCAGCATGTTATTGCTGCTGCTGGCGATTGCCGCCCCGCGTATCGGCGATCTGGGCGCGGCGCGCGATCACGTGCTGCTGCTGGACACTTCGGCGTGGATGGGCGCGCGTGCGCGGCAAGGCATCCTGCTGGATCAGGCCAAGAACGCGGCACTGGTCTACGTAAGGTCTTTGCCGCTGCTCGACCGCGTGATGCTGGTGCGCGCGGACGCGCTGGCCACGCCAGTCACTCAGTTCGATTCCGACAAGAACTCAGTCGCGGATGCGATCCGGCGCTCGCGGCCCAGCACGTCCGCACTGAATCTGGAACAAGCACTGGAGTTCGCGCAACAAGCGCAGCGGCTGCAATCCCAGAAAGCCGGCGAGATCGTGTTCGTAGGGGCCGGCCGGATCGCGAAGCAAGACACCGAACTGGCAGTTCCGCCCAACTTGCGAGTGATCTCAATTCCATCGAACGGCGAAAACGTTGGTTTGCGCAAACTGAGTGTCCGGCGCGCGGCATCCACGGCGGCGGGGACTTCGGCAGGGATGATCGCGGGCAGCCCAGCCGGGATCGCAGCCGGCTCGGACACCTGGGAAGCATTCGTCGAATTGCGCAATGACGGATCGCTGCCCCGGGAAATTACCCTGCTGCTGCGATTCGGCGGCGTTGCGGCGGGCAGCAAAACCATGACTCTGGCGGCGGGCTCCACAACCCAGGCTACGTTCTTGTTTCACGCCAAGGCGGCCGGCTTTCTGGAAGCGCGGGTTACTTCGACCAATGGCCGCGGCGACGCGTTTCCGCAGGATGATGCCGCGGTGATCGAAGTGCCCGTCGGCAAGACGCTGCGCGTGGCGGTGTACTCGCCCGAACCGGACCTGTTGAAGCCGCTGCTGACCGGCAACGTGCAGGTCCAGGCTACGTTCGATCTGCCAGCGAAGTACGATCCGCAAGCCGCAGCGGACATCATCGTGTTCGACCGCTTCGCCCCCAAGAACGCGCTTGCGAATGTGGCGTCGGTTTGGATCGAGCCGCCGGCGGGTTCGCCGTTCGCGGTCCGTTCCACCGCTGGCAAGGTGAAATTGGATCGCTGGCATCAGGACACGGCGCTCGGTATGGGGCTCTATACAAAGGGCGTAGAACTGGCATCTGCTGAAGTCTTCACCCTCGCGCCCGGGGACCGGGTAGTGGCGGAGACGGCACAGGGGCCGGTGATTGTGGAGCGGCCGGGGGTAGTGAAAATGGCGGCGCTGGGCTTTGATCCGGTTCGTTCGACCATGAAATACGATCTGGCGACGCCGCTTCTGATCGCGAATCTGCTGCGCTGGATGGCTCCCGATATTTTCCGGCGGTCGGATGTGCAGGCGGGAACCGTGGGCACGGTGAATGTGACGCTCGATAAAGGAGTGAACCCCGCGAGCGTTAAAGTTCTGAGCGATGATCAACGTCCGCTGCCCTTCACTATCGAAGGCAGTCGTCTGCAATTCTTTGCGGGTGCGGCGGGCAATGTCCGCGTGATCACCGGGGATCGCGAAACGGTTTACTCGTTGACTTTGCCGGATGTCGGCGACGTCACCTGGCGTCCACCGGCGGATGTGGCGCGCGGCGTGCGGCGCGGGCTGGCCGAATCTTCGTCGGCCCCGAATCCGTGGCCTTGGCTCGCGCTCGCGGGCGGATTCGGGTTGCTCGCGGACTGGCTGCTTTATGGCCGCAAACAAATCGTGCGCCTCAAACCCCGGGCCGCGTCACTGAGTCTGGTGGAGCGCCTGCGCCGCAGGAAAGCGTCATGACTTTCGACCGCGCATGGGTACTGGCGATCGCCTGGATTCCGCTTGCTTGGGGATATTTCGAATACCGGCGCACGCCGCGCAAACTGGGCCTCGCGCTGAAAATCGCGGCCTTCACTTTGATCTTGCTGGCATTGGCGCAGCCGCGCTTGAGCATCTCCACCGCGAAAGTAGCCGTGGGCGTGTTGGTGGACACGTCGGCCAGCGTAGCGCCGCGTGACCTGGAGCGGGCATCAAAAGTAGTAGCGGATCTGGATGACGCGCGCGGCAGCAATGCGCTGCGTGTGGTTCCCTTCGCGCGCTCGACGCGCCTGGCGGATTTGACGGAGGGCCAGAAGCCCTGGAAACTGCGCCTGACTTCGGGCTCCGACGGGCGTTCGACGGATCTGGAAGCGGCGGTCCGCGAAGCGGTCAGTTCCCTGCCCTCCGGAATGCTGCCGCGGCTGGCGCTGATTTCCGACGGCAAGGAGAACAAGGGCAGCATCGCGCGCGCCGCATGGCAGGCGCGCCAATCCGGAGTCCCAATCGACACTTTTGCGATGGCGGGGCATGACCGCCCCGCGCTGCGTCTGGAATCCGTAAGCCTGCCGGTCAACGCGTTCACCGGAGAACCGTTCGCGATCGACCTGACGGTCTCGGCGCCGCGCAGGACGCCGGCGGAAGTGGAGCTATCAGCCGAGGGCCGCTCTCTCGGCGTCACATCGGTGTTGCTGAATGCGGGCGTCAATCCCATTCGCATGCAAGCCAGCATCGAGACGGCAGGCGCGCTGGATCTCTCGATCGCCGTGCGCACCAGCGGCGCGGGCGAATTGCATGTGGACCAGGCGGTCATGTTGCGCCGTCCCAAGGCGTTGTATGTATCGGTCGACCCGCCCAATATAGACAATGCGCTGCCCGGGGCTTTGACCGCTGCCCAGTTCGAAGTGACACGCACCGACGGCATAGAAAAAACTAACTTCACCGACTATCAACTCATCGTTCTGAACAATTGGGACCTGGAGAAGATTGCGGCGCCACGCAAGGCGGACCTGGAGAAGTACGTCAAGCAGGGCGGCGGTCTGCTGGTGATCGGCGGCGAGCGCAACGTCTACGACCTGAAAAAGAAGACTGAAGACGCGCTGGATCGCGCGCTGCCCGCAAAACTCCTGCCTCCGCAATCGGCGGAAGGAACCGTAGTGGTGCTGATCCTCGACAAGAGCTCTTCAATGGAGGGGCCAAAGATGGAGCTGGCGCGCGCGGCGGCCACCGGTCTGGTGAGCAATCTGCGCCCCATCGACCAAGTGGGAGTGTTGATTTTCGACAACTCCTTCCGCTGGGTGGTGCCGATCCGGAAAGCCGACGACCCGCGCGGGATCAATACCTTAATCGCGGGCATCACGGCCGATGGCGGCACCCAAATTGCGCCCGCGCTTACCGAGGCCTATCAGAAAGTCCTGCCGGTGGAAGCTACTTACCGCCACATCCTGCTGCTGACGGATGGAATTTCCGAGGAAGGCAACAGCTACGCGCTGGCCCGCGAGGCCAAGGAACATCAGGTGACTATTTCCACCATCGGGCTGGGCGCGGACGTCCACCGCGAGTACCTGGAGATGGTGGCGAATATCGCGGACGGCAAATTCTATTTCCTCAAGGACCCTGCCGGCCTCGAGCAGATCGTGCTTCGCGATGTGATGGAGCATACCGGCACTACGGCAGTGGAGAAGCCGCTGTCCGCGCAGGTGGCCATGCAGACCGAGATCCTGGACGGGCTGGGTATCGAGTCGGCTCCGCCGCTGAAGGGTTACGTGCGCTTTGAGGCAAAGCCGACCGCGGAAACAATTCTGCGCTTCGATAAGCGCGAGCCCCTGCTGGTGCGCTGGCAGTACGGACTGGGGCGCTCCGCAGTATTTACATCGGACGCGAAAGCGCGCTGGGCCGCGAGCTGGATTTACTGGAAAGGCTTCGACAAGTTCTGGACCAATCTGAGCCGCGACTTGCTGCCGCACACGCAAGCGGGCGAAGCAACCGTCGAGTACGACAGCGCCAACGGGGATCTGGTGGCAAACTACCGGCTGGGCGTGGGCGTGGATGAACCGAAAGAGATTCCGGCGATTTACGTGATCGGCTCGGATGGATTCAAGAAACAGATGGACGTGATCAAGGTGGGCTCGGGTGTGTATCGCGGCAGGCTGCAGATCGGCCCGCGCCAAGGGTTGTTCCGAGTCCGGCCTTTGGTGGACACTCCGGCGTTCCCTGAAGTCGGACTGTACCGGCCGGAAGTGGAACTCACTGAATACGGTTCAAACCAAGCCTTACTAAAACAGGTAGCCGAGTTCACGGGCGGGCGCTTCGAGCCGGCTCCCAAAGCCGTGTTCGACGCGGGCGGGCGCACGCTCGCATCCACGCTGCAACTATGGCCGGGGTTGCTGGCGCTGGCCATCATCGGGAACCTGGCTGAGTTGGTGATGCGCAAATGGAAGGGTTTATTCGGCCGCAGTTAGGGACTTCCAGTGGTGGTATACCAGTGAGAGCGGCAATCCCATTACGTTGAAGTAGCAGCCGTCAACGCTCTCGACGAACTTGGAGGCCAGTCCTTGAATAGCGTAGGCGCCGGCCTTATCGAAGGGTTCGGCGCTGGCAACATACGCCGCAATTTCGGATTCAGTGAGGGGAGCGAAGCGCACCTGCGTGGCCGAGTGATCGACGATCATGCCGTCGCGATGCAGCAGGCAGATACCTGTGATGACGGCGTGTTCGCGGCCCGAAAGCAGGCGCAGCATGCCGCGGGCGTCTGCGGCATCCGCCGGTTTTTCGAGAACCCGCTCATCGATGACGACGACCGTATCGGCGCCCAGAACGATTTCGTCGGCGCTTTCCCAGGCCGCTTCGGCTTTGGCCTGCGCCAGACGCCTGGCATAATCGACTGGGCTTTCGCCCGCTCGGCGCACTTCTTCCACCGGTTTCACGCGCACGGAGAAGCGGAATCCGGCGACCGCCAATAATTCGCTGCGGCGCGGCGATTGCGATGCTAAGACAAGCTGACGCAAGAGTCAGGTATAACATTCCCGGCATGCTAAAATCGAATTCCCCCCGAATAAATGGAGACCATGGAGCGCGCTGGCCGTCTCATCGGAAAAATGAAAGTATCGCCCGGCCTAACCGATCCGGAAACGCGTGTGCGCATGGCGTGGCCGGTGGCGGCGGGAAAGAAGATCGCTCTAAAGACGCGCGCTACCGGTTTGGTGCGCGGGACGCTGGTGGTGGAAGTGGAAGACATCGTCTGGCAGCGGCAACTCAACACGCTGCGGCACTTTTTACTGCGGAATTTGCATAAGGAAGTGGGAGAGGTGCTGGTGACGGAAATCGATTTCCGGCCCATGCCGCGGCGGCTGGCTCCGCAACGCGCGGAGACGGCGCGTCCTGCCGGGGCCATCGAAGGGATTCGCGACCCGGTGCTCGGAATGCTATACCAACAGTCGAAGAAGAAGGAAATGGCGTGAAAATTACGGAGCAGGAAGTGCGGCGCGTGGCGGATCTGGCGAACCTGGCGCTGCGCGAAGACGAAGTGGCGCATATGGCGCAGGATCTCGACTGCATCCTGACTCATATCGACAAGCTGAACGAGTTGGACACCACCGGCGTCGAGCCGATGGCGCAGGTATTGTTTGACGCGGAGGAGACGGCCACGCTGCGCGAGGATTGCGAGCGTCCTTCGCTTTCGAATGCCGAGGCGGTAGGCAACGCGCCCGTCGCCAGCGGCGGATATTATAAGGTGCCGAGGGTGATCGAGCGGTGAGCAGTCCACTCAACGGACTCACTATCGAGTCAATCCGCGCCGGCTTGCTTGCAAAGAAGTTCAGCGCGGAGGAACTGGCCCGCCAGTCGCTAGCTTATGCCGAAGCCGAGAATCCCAAGACCAATGCCTACTTGACGCTCTCACCCGAGCGGGCGCTCCGTGCGGCGCGCGCCGTGGACGCGAAGATTGCGAGCGGCGAAGATCCCGGGGCGCTCGCGGGTGTGCCGGTCGCGGTAAAAGACGTGATCGTGACCCGTGGGTTGCGGACGACGTGCGGTTCGAAACTGCTGGCGAATTATGTTCCTCCGTACGATGCCACGGCGGTAATCCGCCTGGAGCAAGCCGGCGGTGTGATCCTGGGCAAGACCAATTGCGACGAGTTCGCCATGGGATCGTCGAACGAGAATTCCGCGTTCGGGCCGGTGCGGAATCCGGTGGCGCTGGATCGCGTTCCAGGGGGATCGAGCGGCGGCTCGGCCGCGGTAGTGGCGCAGGAGACCGCGCTGGTGTCTCTAGGCTCGGACACAGGTGGTTCGATCCGGCAGCCGGCGTCGTTCTGCGGGATCAGCGGCGTGACACCGACGTATGGGCGTGTGTCACGCTACGGGCTGACGGCGTTCGCGAGTTCGCTCGATCACATTGGGCCGTTCGGCAAAACCACGCGCGATGCCGCTCGCCTGCTGCAGGCGATCGCAGGACGCGACGAAATGGACGCGACCTCGGCGTTCGCGCCTGTGCCGGACTATTTGGCTGCGCTCGACGGCAATATTGAAGGGTTGAGAATCGGCCTGCCGCGCGAATACTTTGACGGCCTGGAGAGCGAGACCGGCGATCGCGTGACGGCCGCCGTCGAAGTCCTCAAGACGCTAGGCTGCGAAGTGCGCGACATCGGGCTTCCACACACGCCCTACGCAGTCGCGGCGTACTACATCATCGCGACAGCGGAAGCCAGTGCAAACCTGGCGCGCTATGACGGCGTTCGCTACACAACTCGTTCAGCCGGGGCGAACACGCTATCCGACATGTATCGCATGACCCGGGAAGAAGGTTTCGGCGACGAGTGCAAGCGCCGCATCATGCTGGGAACTTATGTGCTGAGCGCGGGCTACTACGATGCGTACTATCTGAAGGCGCAGAAGGTCCGTCATCTGATCGCGCGCGATTTCGCGCAGGCCTTCGAGCAGGTGGACGCCATCGTTGCGCCGGTATCGCCCTTCCCCGCATTTAAAATCGGCGAGAAGGTGAAGGACCCGATTTCGATGTACTTGTGCGATATCTACACGATTACCGGTGACCTGGCCGGCATCCCGTGCATGAGTGTCCCCTGCGGGCTCACGGCGGAAAGTCTGCCGGTGGGCTTGCAGATTATAACCCGTCATTTCGACGAATTGACGATGTTCCGCATTGCCGACGCCTACGAAAACGCGTCACACTGAGATCAGGAGAACAACACATGGCATTTACGCTACCCGCACTGCCCTACGCCTTCGATGCGCTGGAGCCGCATATCGACGCGAAAACAATGGAGATTCACCACGGCAAGCACCACCAGGCCTACATTACGAATGTGAACAAGGCACTGGAATCAGCGCCGGAACTGGCATCTAAGAGCGTGGAGGAACTGCTCGCCAATAACTGCGCCATCGTGCCCGACGCGATCAAGACCGCGGTGCGCAATAATGGCGGCGGCCACTACAATCACTCGATGTTCTGGACCATCCTGGGCCCTGGCGCAGGCGGCGCGCCGACAGGCAATCTGGCGCAGGCGATCACAGGCGCCTTCGGCAGCTTCGATGCCATGAAAGAAAAGTTCAACGCCGCGGCGACCACTCGTTTCGGGTCCGGATGGGCGTGGCTGGTGAAGAGTGGGCCGACGATCGAAATCATTTCGACCGCGAACCAGGATTGCCCGCTGATGGAAGGCAAATTCCCCGTGATTGGTCTGGACGTGTGGGAACACGCGTATTACCTGAAGTATCAGAACCGGCGTCCGGAATATATCGGCGCATGGTGGAACGTGGTGAACTGGGCGGCAGCCGAGAAGCGCTTTAACGCGGGCAAGTAGCACCCGCCCACAAAAAACCGCCATCCTGAAGCTGGTACCACTCAGCGTCTCCATCGACGCTTTCGCCGGCTACAACCGACGCGACGGAAACGCTGGCTCCCTGATTCAGAACCGCGCGGATCGCTGAAGTGCGATTCGGCTGATCCGCGCGAACGTTGGCCCGCGTGATCGTCATGACGGTTTTTCCAGGCTCCTGCGAAAGCTCCGACGGGATGAGCGATAACAACTTTTCCCGTCTAAATACAAAGCCCGGACAGGTCTTGTTGCTGCGGATCTCGCGATGCATCACGATGTGATCCGCGTCGATAGGGATCGACCAGCGCCGCGCGATTTCTCCCACCAGTTCGGCCGATGCGGCATACTGCGCATCCGTCCACTGATCCTGCGCCCAACCTTCGTGTTCGATGCCGACGGTATAAAAGTTAGGATTCACATGCGGCCGTAGCAGCCGCCAGGTTGGATTCACGGGGCTTCCCGCGTGATAAGCGGTATCTTCCTCGCTGACATACTGATGCACTTCGCCGCTGCGCCCGACGCAGTAGTGGGCCGATACCAGAGCGGCATCGTTGTTGAACCAGGCGCCGGCCGAGGCGAGCGTCCCTTCAGAAATGTGAATCACAATGGCCGCCGGTTGTAACCGTCCGGGCCGCCCCGGCATAAAGTTTTTGGGAGAGCACGATTTGCGGATGACGTTCATAGGGCGCCTCGCTCTCCGCTGGCAGGCGGTGGTAAATCGGTGAGTGCTGCCTGCCGCTGCGCGCGGTCTTGGGATTCCTGACTCGCGGCCGCGGAGCGCAGTCTGAGCAAATCCTTGAGGACGATGAACCAGAATGGCCCCCCCAAAGTGAGCAGCAACGCGCTGA
>Ga0207674_10010758_pt1 | contig 10324 bp, 8 predicted proteins | sample KBSCornC72_FD_184303 | JGI IMG/M metagenome (GOLD analysis project Ga0207674, IMG submission 184303) | Corn rhizosphere microbial communities from Kellogg Biological Station, Michigan, USA - KBS Corn C7-2 (SPAdes) (version 2) | ecosystem: Host-associated > Plants > Roots > Rhizosphere > Soil ...
CACGGCGGGTTTGTCGTTGACGCGATAGCTCCTGCCCTCTGGCGAGGTGAACGCGATGGTGCCGTTCACCGCATCGCGCAAATTGACCTGGCCGTCGAGCTGGTTCGCGAAGGTGGGCGCCGAGGAATCCTCGAAGTCGGCCATGAACACTTTCGCGCCGGAGTTCAGCGCGTTGATGATCATCTTGCGCTCGACCGGTCCGGTGATCTCGACGCGGCGGTCCTGCAGCGCGCCCGGGATCGGTGCCACGGTCCAGTCGGACTCGCGGATCGCCCGCGTGTCGGCGCGGAAATCCGGCAGGCCGCCGGCGTCGTAAGCCGCCTGGCGCTCGCGCCGGGCCTGCAGCAGGCGCTGCCGGGTGGCGTCGAAGCGGCGCTGCAGCCGGGCCAGGAAACCCAGCGCCGCGGGGGTCAGGATACTTTCGTAACCGGCGTGGTCGGCGTGGACCTCGACGGCGCCGGTATCGAGTCGTTCCTGCGGTACTGCCATGGGTTCGCTCCGTGTCGTGGGAGACTCGAAGCTAGGTTAGAAGTCTTGTATTTGACAAAGTGAATGTTTCAATCACTACTATGAGCAAAACCAATATTTATTCCAACAAATTGAATAAACTCGATGAAAAGGGCTCATGACACGCTGAACAAGCCGAAAAAGTTGCGCCACAACGCGGCAAAAAAGCGTGTCGTGGGCGAGCATGCCGACGAAGCGAGCGGCCGTTTCTACTACAAGGGCAATCGCCACAAGCAATTGCGCGCGTTTGTCAGCGTGGTGAAACTGGGCACGCTGACCCGCGCCGCCGAGGCGCTGTACCTGTCGCAGCCCACGATCAGCCTGCAATTGCAGGCGCTGGAGCGGGAACTGGGAATGAGCCTGCTCGAGCGCCGGCGCCGGCGCATCAACCTCACCGACGCCGGCGAGGCGCTGTACGAACTGGCGCGGCCGCTGGTGGAGGGCTGGGACACGCTGGACCGCGATTTCCAGGCCCGCGTGAAAGGCCTGCAGGCCGGCCGGCTGACCGTCGCCGCCGGCACCTCGACCATCCAGTACCTGCTGCCCGAGCTGGTGCGCCGCTACCGCGAGCGTTTTCCCGCAGTGCAGCTGCAGCTGGCCAATGTCACCGGCAAGGACGGCCTGGCCCTGCTGCGCGCCGACGATGCCGACTTCGCGGTCGGTTCGATGCTGGACGTGCCCAACGACATCGCCTGGGCGCCGGTGCACCATTACGACCCGATGCTGATCATGCCGCCGGATCATCCGCTGGCCGCGAAGGACAAGATCACGCTGGAGGACATCTCGCCGTACGGCCTGATCCTGCCGCCGCAGCGGCTGTCCACCTACCGGCTGGTCGACCTGGTGTTCCAGCAGCGCCAGGTGCCATACCACGTGGCGATCGAGGTCGGCGGCTGGGATGTGATCAAGGAGTACGTGGCGATGGGCCTGGGCATCTCGATCGTCACCGGCATCTGCATCACCGAGGCCGACCACGCGCGGCTGGCCGTGCGCAACATGAAGCAGTACTTCCCGCAGCGCAGCTATGGCGTGGTGATGCGCAAGGGCAAATTCCTCAGCGCCGAGGCGCGCGCCTTTGTCGACCTGATCCGCCCCGGCCTGCTGACCCATCGTGACTACGACGAGCCGGGGCATTCGGGACGCTGAGCCGCGTCGCGGAGCCATCGCATCGTGGCCGGCCGCCGTGCCACGCTGCCGCCTGCGCGCGGGCGCTACTCGGAGCCCGAGGGTACGCCGGCCAGGTCAGTCACCCATTTCGGCGAAGCCGGCTCGCCGCCGTAGAACTTCCACGACCTGCCGGCGGCGATCGCCCAGCGATGGATCCAGCTGGTGCCGAGTGCACTGGTGAATTCGTCCGCGCGCCGATAGGCGGGGTCGCGCATGGCTTCGTCGAGGCCGACGAAGCGGTAGCCGCGTGCGCGCAAGCCGGCGACGAAATCGGGGTAGGTGTCGGCATTGAGCGCATTGGCGTGCAGCAGCATCACCTGCGGCAACGCGTAGCCCAGCAGCCTGATCGAGCGGTGCTCGAAGTAGTTCACCCTGCGCAGCAGGTAGGGCACATATTGCGCGCGCAGCTTCGCCTGGGTGGCGGCATCGTCGCTGTCCAGCGCCTTGGCGTAGGCGGCGGCCCAGATCCAGTCGGAACTGGTGACCGTGACCGGCGCGATGTGGTAGCCGTGCGCGGCGAGAAAGGCATCCATGGCCGCCTTGTCTTCCGGCGTGCGCCCGGTACGCAGGTAAGGGTGGCGGAACCATTGTGGTTCATGGCCGCGCCTGGCCAGCAGCGGGCGCAGCATACGGTCGCAGGCGAGGATGTCGTCCCCGTAGGCCTGCACGCCGACGGCGTGCAGGTCGACATGGGTGGCGGTGTGGTTGCCCAGTTCCAGTCCGGCATCGAGCCAGGCCTCGAGCATCGCCGTGCGGTCCGGTTGCGGCTGGCCGCCGACCAGCAGGCGCGCGGAGTTGACGAAACCGATGGCAGGCGTCCGCGCAACCTCGATTGCCTGCAGCAGGCGCGCGGACTCGGCCGCGATGCGCGGCGGCACCGTGCCCTGCGCGGGCAGTGGCGTGTTCGGATCGAGGCTGGCCCAGGGCAGGTCGTCGAAGGTGATCGCGATGCGCCGGTCGTGGGGTGTCGTGGCTGCCGGCGCCGCCACGGGCATGGCCGGCAGCAGGCACATGAGCGCGATGCAGGCAAGGTGCGACCTTCCCTTCATGTGCTCCCCCGATGCGGTGCCGGAGGCATGCTTGAGCCGGCCCAAGCGCGGCCGTGGGGCTGCGCACGAACCAGCGCCGCGCCCCATGGCGGCAGCGCGATGGAAGGTTTCCGGAAGGGCGTGCCGGTCACCGCCGGCGCGCGCCTTCGTCGAATCGATCCGGCCGGGAACCGGTCGCGCAGGACGAGTCGAACCGGACCGGATCCATCGCGCCGTTCAAGGCACCGATGGGCAGCGGTCGGCACGGAACTCGCAGAAGCGGTAACGCAGTCCCAGCCCGACGGTGGTGCCCTCGTAACGGCCGAACTGGTTCAGGCGCTGGCTGTAGCCGGCACGACCGACCAACTGCCAGTGGCTGAAGATGCCGAGGGTCAGCTCGGCATTGACGTCGGTGGCGCGCTTCCAGTTGTCGAAAGTCTCGTCCCGCTGCTGGCCGAGCGCGGCCGACAGATACAGCCCGGCCTCCTGGCCCAGCGAAACGTAGCTGGAAGCCGCGACGGCATAGCGTCGGTAGCGGTCGGGGCTGTAGTAGCCATTGCCGGTGTTGCGGGTGTTGTGCTGACCCTCTGCCTGCAGGCCGAGGTCGAACATCACTCGCCCACTGCGGTACATGGCATGGGCATAGCTGGCCAGCACCGACGTGCGGCGATTGTCGTCGTCGAAATCGCTGCCGACGATGCGCACATCGAAGCGGTCACGCAGCGTCGGCGTCCAGCGCAGGTCGGCGGCGAGGCCGTGGCGCATCACCGCCAGCGCGCGCGGCGATTGGTCGACGCGGTCGCGGTCGACGGTGAGCGCATAGAGGAAGGCGTCGCTGGCGCGTTGCGAGATCTGCAGGTGGCCGATCGTCTCGTTGCCGTTGCCGACACCGTTGTCGGTCCGCGAATTGCCCAGCCACAACTCCAGCGCGGTGTCGGGCGACGGAGCGAAACGCAGTCCCGTGCCAACGCGATCCTCGTCGACGTGGTTGTCGCCGAGCAGCGGCGCGAACGGCCCGCCGAAGGCGGCCGCGTGCTCGCGTCGCGTGGCGCTGGCCAGCAATCGCCAGCGATCGGACAGCCACAAGTTGGCATCGGCGGCGATGCCGCGAATTTCGATGTCGTCCGAATCGTTGTACAGCGAAGGCGCCAGGCCGATCGAGGAGAACAGCGGCAGGCGCACCGCCTTGGCGAGCGCGATGGTGTCCTTGTCGTCTGGCTTGACCGCCTGCACGGCGGCCAGCGCCGGCAAGGCCTGCTGCGGCCACTCGCCTTGTCGCAGGATCAGCGCCTGGGTCCAGGCGTTGTCATAATCGTCCGGGTCGGCCGCGTACAACGGCGTGTTGAGTGCCAGCGCGGCATCGCGGCGTTCGGCCCAGGCCAGCACCCGCGCGTGCAGCGCGGCGGCCTCCTTGTTGTCGGCGCCGAATTCGGCCAGCGCATCGTCCGCCCTTGCGTAGTCGCCGAGCCAGGCGAGGAAACGCGCCCGGTCGAGCCGTGCGGCATGGTCTTGCGGGTGTTTGGCGAGGTAGGCGTCGATCAGGTGCAGCGCCTCGCTGGTGCGCCCGGTCCAGGCAGCGTCCAGCGCCGGCTGGTAGGCGACGGCGTGCTGCGCGAAAGCCGGCTTCAGGGACAAGGCGCAAGCGAGCGCGCAGGCGAGCAGGCTGGCCCGACCCAGCGCCGAAGTGCGAGCGGAGGTCCGACGGCGTGAGGTCATTTGCGCCATTTCCGGTTCCTCGTGATCCAGAGGTCGCTCGCGAATCGGCCGATCGTGACGATCTCGGTGAGGATCAACGCGTAGCGCAGCGGCGTCACCAGCAGGCTCTTGCCGAAGGCCTTCCAGCGCTCGCCTTTGGAGATCACCACCAGCACCATCAGCGACAGCAGCGATTCGGCCAGCACGGTGACCAGTAGCGGTTCCCACATGCGCAGCAGGGGCATCACGATCAGCGCGGTGGGGAAGCCGATCTTCTCGAGCGCCGACATGAAGATGATCCAGCCCAGCGGGCGGCCGTAGCGGCGGGTGACCTCCTCGCCGAACGCTTGCCGATAGGGCTCGGCAACTTTGCGCATTTCGCGGATGTGTTCGCCGTATTCGCCGTGCCGCTCGTGCCAGCGGCGGCGCAGCCGGGCGAAGGCCTTGAACGGGCTGCGCACCAGCGCGTCGAAGTAGTAGCAGCTTTGCAGGAACGAGGACGACCACAGCGCGATCTGCCTGGGCAGGTGCGTGGCCAGCGGCTCCTCGGAACGGGCGCTCACGTCGGTCAGCTGGGCGTTGCGGTAGCCCTGGTTGATCAGCGCGAAGCCGATGAAGATGTCCTCGGAATTGGTCAGGTTGTCACCGAAATGGGGCTCGTAGCGGTCGAACAGGTCCTTGATGTATTCGCGGCGGTAGGCCACCGCGCAGCCCACCGGGTTGGTGATGCCGCCGAAGAACACCATCTGGCCGTGGAACACGAAGCCCTGCAGGTAGCGGTACAGGCAGTCGCGGTAGATGTTGGTCAACCCCCACCACATCAGCTGCAGGCGGGTGCGGCTGGACTTGGGGTCGATGTACGGCTTGCCGCCGAGCACGGCGGCGTACTCCGGGGTTTCCGCCAGGCGGCGGCGGTCGGACAGGCGCATCGGCAGCACGCGGCCGCAGACCGAGGCAATGCCCACGCCCTTGTACAGCTCCTCGACGCAGCGGGCGATGTAGTCCGGCGATTCCAGGAAGGTATCGCCGTCGAGAATGAACTCGACGTCGGCATCGAACTCGCGTGCCTGGCGCTTGAGTGTGGGCGTCTTGCCGATCGACGCCTGCCGCCGGATCACCAGGACCTTCATGCCCAGCCGCTGCGCGGTCTGCTCGGCGCGGCTGGCGGTGTCGTCGCTGCTGCCGTCGTCGACCACGATGATGTTGCGCGGCTTGTGCGTCTGCCGCGCCACCGAGACCAGACAGTGGGTGATGTTCTCCGCCTCGCGGTAGGCGGGGATCACCACGTCCACCGTGGCGGCGCGCCAGTCCTGCGCAGGCGTCGGCACGGTCCGGTCCGGACCGCGCAGCAGTCCGACCACGCTGAGCAGCGCGTTAGGACTGATGACAAACCAGGGTGCGGTGGCCATGTTCGGTCCCTGTCAAGGCGATACGCCGTTCTTGGATCAGCTCGTCGAGCGTGTCTTCCAGCGTGTAACGGTGCCGGAACCCGGTCAGCGTACGCAGCCGGGACAGTTCCGGCCGGCGCCGCTGGATGTCTTCGAAATCCTCGCCATAGGCCTTCAGGTACGGCACATGGGTGATCGGCGAGTCGCTGTCGGCACGCTCGCGGACCAGTTCGGCCAACGCGTTCATGCTGATCTCGCGGTCGTTGCCGACGTTGGCCACCAGCGCGTCGCCGCTCTCGCGCGAGGCGAGCAGGTTGAGTGCGGCCACGTTGTCACGCACGTCGCAGAAGGAACGGGTCTGTTCGCCGTCGCCGTACACCGTGATCGGCTCGCCACGCACCGCCTGGTCCACGAAGCGCGGCACGACCATGCCGTAGCGCCCGGTCTGGCGTGGCCCGATGGTGTTGAAGAAGCGCCCCACCAGCACCGGAATGCCGAATTTCTGCGCGTAGGACAGCGCCAGCGCCTCGTCGGCGATCTTGCTGACCGAATAGTTCCAGCGCGTGCCGGCGCGGGTGGACACGCTGAGGTCCATGTCCTCGCTGAGCAGTTCCTCGTGGCGGTGGCCGTAGACCTCGGAACTGGAGGCGACCACCACCTGCGGCCGCCAACCGCTGGCGGCGATGGTGCGGAACAGCCGTTCGCAGGCGGCGATGTTGGTGGCCAGCACGCGCGTCGGTTCGGCGATCACGCGGTACACGCCAACCACGGCGGCGAGGTGATAGACACGGTCCGCCCAGGCCGCGGCCTGCTGCAGCAACGGCCAGGTGAGCATGTCCGCCTCGTCGAAGCGGAAGTTGGGCGACGCCTCGAAGGGCGCCAGATTCGCGCGCAAGCCGGTCGACAAGTCGTCCACCACGTGGACCTTGTGCCCTTGCGCGAGGTGCAGCGCTACCAGATGGGAGCCGATGAAACCGGCCCCGCCCGTGATCAACACGTGCATGTTCGGATTCCCCTAGTGCTTGCTGGCGCCTGCCACGGCGCCGCGATCCATGATGTGATGTGTATCACATTTTTCGTGGAAACTGACAAGCACGTGCCGTGCCATGAAGGAGAATCCATGCCGGCAGCGGATTTCGTCCGATGCCGTTGCCGCGCCGCTGCAAAAGGAGCGGGCGGGATGGCTCAAGTGGGTCAGGAAGGGACAAGGAATGTCGCCGCGGATCCGGCCCGGTCCCGTGCGGCGGGCCGGTGCGGATGCGGCCGTGGGCCGGGATCCCCGCAGTCGGGCGAGCCGTCCGGTCCCCCGGTTGCAGGTTGCCGATGGCCTCCGCGAGGCGGGGCATGGGAGCCCGGCAGTGGCTCAGACGTCGCGGTGTTTGCCCTTGAACGGCGCGTAGAACGCGCGCAGGCGGATGAGGTCCGTGTCCATGTCGGCGCTGGTGTCGAACAGCGGACCGAGCTGGATGGTCTTGTCGGGGTAATGGAACGCGACCGGGAAGATCGGCACGCCGGCGTCGTGGGCGATGCGCCAGAAGCCGCTCTTCCAGCGTTTCACCGGCTTGCGCGTGCCTTCCGGGGCGATGCCCAGCCAGAGTTTTTCGCGTTGGCGGAACTGGTCGATCATCTGCTCGACCACGCCTTGCGCGCTGCCGCGATCAATCGCCATGCCGCCGAGCCGGCGCAGCAGGCTGCCCAGCGGCCAGAAGAACAGTTCCCGCTTGCCCATGAAGTGCACGTCGGCCCCGATCGCCACCTTGACCAGCAGGCCCCACACGCCGTCCCACCAGGACGAGTGCGGCGCGGCGATCAGCACCAGCTTCGGCGCGTCGGGGAACTCGCCGACCAGACTCCAGCCGGCCATGCGCAGCACGGCGCGGCAGGTGCGGCGTTGCCAGCCATCATGCAGTTGCGGCATCTGCGGCGGCAGCCGGGAGGGCGTCGGGAGATGGCCTTTCATTCGAGCTCCGGCTTGCGTGAACGGCCTTGCTTGATCCTGCCGCGTTGCTGCTTGCCGGCCAGGCGGCGCTCCTTTGAAGCGCGGGTCGGTTTGGTGGCGACGCGTTTCTTCGGCGGCACCAGCACGCCGCGGATGACCTCGGCCAGCCGCTCGCGCACGTCGTCGCGGTTGCGCGCCTGGTCGCGGAAGCGTCGCCCCTGGATCACCAGGACGCCTTCGGCGGTGAGCCGGCGATCACGCCGCGCCAGCAGGCGCTCGCGGATTTCCTCCGGCAGCGAGAGCGAGTTGGCTACGTCGAAACGCAGCTCCACCGCGCTCTCGGTGCGATTCACGTGCTGCCCGCCGGGGCCATCGGCACGCAGGAAGCGCTCGGCCAGTTCGGATTCGGGCAAGAAGAGGGTGCGGCTGATGGTCAGCATGCGGGGAGTGTAGAGGGCCAGCAGCGAGCAGGTGAAGCGAGGAATGAGAAGTGAGAGAAAAACGGCCGTGCGTCCTGCTTTTTCTCACTTCTCACCCCTCTTCACTCACTCCCGGCAATGCCCAGCCGAAGCGTTGAAGTAGCCCGGCATACGCATCGTCCAGCGGCGCCTCGATCTCCATCGCGGCGCCCGTTGCCGGATGTGCAAGGCTCAGCCGCCACGCGTGCAGCAGCATCCGGTGGCAGCCGAAGTGCTGCTTGTACAGCCGGTTGTGGTCGCCGCGGCCGTGCTGGCAGTCGCCGATCACCGGGTGATGGATGTGCGCCAGATGTTTGCGGATCTGGCGGAAGCGGCCGCTTTCCGGCTCGGCCAGCAGCAGCGCGTAACGCTGCTGCGGATACCGGCCCAGCGCGATCGGCACCTCGACCGTGGCGAGGCGCCGGTAGCGCGTGCGCGCCTCGCGGCGCGGGCCGGTCTCGCGCGACCCCGGTAGCGGATAGTCGACCACGCCTTCCGCCGGCTCCGGCCAGCCGCGCACCACCACCAGGTACTGCTTGTGCACCGCGCGCGCCATGAACTGTTCGCCCAGCGCGGCGGCAATCTCGCGCGTGCGCGCCACCAGCAGCACGCCGCTGGTGGCGCGGTCGAGCCGGTGCGCCAGGTACACGCTGTCGCCGAGCTGTTCGCGCAGCAGGTCGACCAGGAACGCCTCCGCGTTGCCCACCATTTTCGAACGGTGCACGGCAAGGTTCGCCGGCTTGTTCACCGCGATCAGGGCGTCGTCCTGGTAGAGGATGTCGAGCATGTGTCCGGGCTTCCGCGTGTGTTTCTGGTAGGAGCCCGCTGGCGATGCTCTTTGCTTCCGCTTCCGTGAAAAACATCGCCCGCCAGCGGGCTCCTACGGGGGTGGAATCAGCGTGAGCGGGGCCAGCCGATCGCGAACGCCAGCAGGCCGGCGAGACCGGCGCCCAGTGGCGGCCAGAAGCCATGTTGCGGCGCCAGCGTCCACAGCAGGGTGGCGGAGAGCAGCAGCGAACCACCGAGCAGGCCGCAGGCGAGCAACCTGTGCTGGCGCCGTGCGTTGTCGTGCAGCAGCTTGAGCTCGGCGGGGTCGGCCGGCGTGCGCTGTTCGCCGCGCGCGGCCTGACGCAGCGCGTCGCGCACCAGGGCGGGGAACTGCGGCGCTTCGTGCAGCCATTCCGGCAATTGCCTGCGCACTTCGCGCAGGGTACGCCGTACGCTGTAGCGCTCGCGCAAGATGCGTTTCAGCACCGGATGCGCCACCGCCCAGATGTCGATCTCCGGATCGAGCATGCGGCCCACGCCCTCGATGTTGAGCAGGGTCTTCTGCAGCAGGATCAGCTGCGGCTGCAGGGTGAGCTGGAAGCGGCGCGCGGTCTGGAACAGCTTCACCACCAGCTCGGCCAGCGAGATCTGCGCCAGCGGACGGGTGAAGTACGGCTCGCACACCGTGCGCACCGCGGCTTCCAGCTCGTCCAGGCGCACGTCGGCCGGCATCCAGCCGGCGGCCACGTGCAGTTGCGCGATGCGCGCGTAGTCGCGCTCGAACAGCGCGATGAAGTTCTGCGCCAGCCAGTACTGGTCGGCCTCGGGCAGCGAGCCCATGATGCCGAAGTCCAGCGCGATGAAGCGCGGCTCGGCGAGGCGCGCGGGATCAACCCAGATGTTGCCGGGGTGGGCGTCGGCGTGGAAGAAGTTGTCGCGGAACACCTGCTCGTAGAACACCCGCACGCCCTTGGCGGCCAGCACCTTGCGATCGAGGCCGGCCGCGTCGATGGCGGCGATGTCGTCCGAGCTGATGCCGTGCACGCGTTCCAGCGTGAGCACGCGTGCGCTGGTCAGTTCCCAGTGCACTTCGGGCACGTAAAGATCCACGCCGCTGGCGAAATTGCGCTTGAGCAGGCTGGCGCTGGCGCCTTCGCGCTGCAGGTCGAGTTCGTTTTCCAGCATCTTCTCGACTTCGGCGACGACGTCGAGCGGGCGGATCTTGTCGGCGTTCGGGTGCCAGCGCTGGGCCAGTTCGCCCAGCGAGCGCAGCAGCTTCACGTCGCGGGCGATCTGCGCGTCGATGCCGGGGCGCAGCACCTTCACCACCACCTCCCGGCCGTCGGCCAGAATGGCGGCATGCACCTGGGCGAT
>Ga0207674_10010759_pt1 | contig 10323 bp, 6 predicted proteins | sample KBSCornC72_FD_184303 | JGI IMG/M metagenome (GOLD analysis project Ga0207674, IMG submission 184303) | Corn rhizosphere microbial communities from Kellogg Biological Station, Michigan, USA - KBS Corn C7-2 (SPAdes) (version 2) | ecosystem: Host-associated > Plants > Roots > Rhizosphere > Soil ...
CGAAATCCTCGAAGAGGCGCGAAATGCGACGTCGCCCGCCGATTTGCAGCGAGATTTTTCAAAACACTGTGCTGCTGCAAAGGAGGCGCTGCTATTAGCTGAACGCGCACGCGACCGCGTGCAGGCAAAATTTCCGGATTGGAAAGTGACCCCTGATTCATCGTGTGGTTCGGCGGCGTGGGAGTTGGTTGCGAAAGCCGATGAGTGGAAGCCCGATCTGATTGTTGTTGGATCTCATGGACGCACAGCTCTTGGACGGTTCGTGTTAGGTAGCGTTTCCCAGCGGGTACTCACTGAATCACGCTGCTCGGTAAGAATCGCACGCGGTCGCCTCGAAGAGCCAAATTCGCCGGTGAGAATCATTGTAGGCACAGACGGATCACCGGCAAGTGAGCAAGCTCTGAAAAGTCTTGCTGCGCGTAACTGGCCACCACAAAGTGAAGTCAAAGTGATCATGGTTAACGATCCCATAGCACCTGACTTTTTAGGAAAACTTATTCCTCCAGTCGGCAAGATGATCAAGGAGGATCGACAAGAAGAGCGCGCCTGGGTTGAAAAAATTTCAAAGTCTTCCCTCGACATTCTGCGTGAGGCGGGAATCAAAATTACTTGCGTACTGAGAGAAGGTGATCCAAAGCAGGAACTCTGCAAGGCCGCAGAAGAGTGGCACGCGGACTGTATCTTTGTTGGTTCCGCGGGTTTCAGCAACCGCCTTGAAAGATTTGTACTCGGCAGCATTTCAGCAGCCGTTGCCGCACGTGCACACTGCTCCGTCGAAGTTGTCCGGGTGCCAGGAACCACACGTAGTTTTTGGTCCTAAGGAGATACGGATATGATTAGGACGTTGAGCAATGAGGAAGCGCGCGGGCTTTTTCAGACCGCGAGGATTGCGCGACTCGGTTGTGTGGTGAACGGCGAACCATATGTGGTGCCTATAAACTGCCATCTCGAAGGTGATCGCCTGTACAGTCACTCGCTTTCTGGTCTGAAGATTTTCGGCTTGCGCGACAACCCTAGCGCCTGTGTTCAGGTCGATCAAATCGAAAGTGACTTGCATTGGCGCAGTGCAATCGCATTCGGCAAATACGAGGAGATCACCAAGTCGACTGAGCGTGCCGAGGTTCTCTCGAAACTACTCCACCGGTTTCCCATGCTCACGCCGGTCGAATCCTCGATCGCAATAGACGGCTATTCGCCAGAAGTTATTGTCTTCAGCATCAACATTGAACGTATGACGGGCGTTTCCGAAGGGTAGGCAGACAGATTTCGTTACACATGCCTGAGAAGAGTCGAACTACGGACACTGGCGTTAACATGCGTCGTGATGGCGACGTGGTACTGCGTGATGGCTCGACCGTTCATATTCGCGTCATGAGTCATGCGGATGAAAGCGCTCTGTGTGCATTGTTGACCTCGCTATCGGAAGAATCCCGCTGGCTCCGTTTCTACTGTCTGCAGAACAGCGCCGGCATAGCTGCAGAGGCTCATCGAGAGGCGAACCTCGATCAGGCTTTCGGACTGATTGCTTGCAGCGGCGACGATAAGCGTGTCGTAGGCCACGCGTTTTATGTTGTCATTGATGAGGGACGCGCCGAGGTCGCTTTTACCATCGCGAACGACTATCAGGGACGCGGACTCGGCACCATTTTGCTCTGTCAGCTTGCGGATGTGGCCGCGTCGAATGGCATCAAAGAGTTTGAGGCAGACGTGGTTGCGGCAAATCATGCGATGCTGCACGTGTTTCGAGCATCAGGGTTTCCGCTCGAGGTAAACGCTAGCGCTGGACAGCTTCATGTCGTTTTTCCAACCTCTTTTACGGACGAAGCGCGCAAGCAATTCGAACGACGTGAGTCCATCGCATCCGTAAATGCTTTGAAACTTTTCTTTGAACCGCGGGCCGTCGCGGTGATCGGCGCTTCGCGAAAACGTGGCACCATCGGCGGCGAGATTTTTCATAATCTGTTGAGCTATGGGTTCAATGGTCCGGTTTATCCGGTGAATCCAACCGCAACCTCGATCGAGAACGTTAAAGCTTATCCGTCAATCGAGACTCTTCCCGGTCCGGTCGACCTCGCCGTAATCGTTGTTCCAGCAGCGAATGTAGTTGAGGTTGCAAGTGAGTGTGCGCGAAAAGGCGTTAAGGCCCTGGTCGTGATCTCGGCCGGTTTCTCGGAGACAGGCGAGGAGGGGAAGAGACGACAGGCTGAATTGCTTAACGTTTGCCGCAGTGCCGGAATGAGACTGATTGGTCCAAACTGCATGGGTATCGTCAATACCAAGCCGGCAGTATTGCTCGACGCGACGTTTGCTCCAGGAGTTCCACCACGTGGACGCGTTGGGTTCTCATCACAAAGCGGCGCATTGGGACTGGCGATCATGGAGTTCGCCAATTCATTAGGCCTCGGCATCTCAACCTTTGTCTCCGTTGGGAATAAAGCTGATATTTCGGGAAACGATTTGTTGCGCTACTGGGAATCCGACGAGGACACCGATGTGATTCTGCTCTACCTTGAGTCGTTCGGAAATCCAAAGAAGTTTTCAGAGATTGCGCGCCGCGTTGGACGGAAGAAACCGATCGCAGTCGTGAAAAGTGGACGCTCGGCTGCAGGCGCTCGGGCAACTTCATCACATACAGGCGCGCTGCTTGCTGCTTCTGACGTCACGGTTGATGCTCTGTTTCGACAAGCGGGCGTAGTTCGCACAGACACGCTTGCGGAACTGTTCGATGTAGCATCGGTATTTGCAAACCAGCCACTGCCTAAGGGCAACCGCGTTGGAATCATAACGAACGCCGGTGGGCCTGCGATTCTTTGCGCTGATGCGTGCGAAGCTCGTGGACTCGACATTCCGATTCTATCGGATACCAGTCAGACACGTTTGCGCGAGTTTCTTCCAGCGGGCGCAAGTGTTGGTAATCCTGTGGACATGATTGCGTCTGCACCCGCCGAGCATTACCGGAAAGCGATTGAGATTGTTGGCAGCGACGAGAATATCGATTCGCTGATTGTGATTTTTACGCCCCCGCTTGTGACTCGTGCTGACGACGTCGCCAAATCAATCGTGAAGGCAGTGAAACAGATCGGCAAAAGCAAACCGGTTCTGAGTGTTTTTCTTTCCGCCCAGCAGGCTCCGCAGGACTTACGAACGACAGAATTCCGCATACCTTCTTATGCGTTTCCCGAGACTGCGGCGATTGCTTTAGCGCGTGCTACACGTTATTGCCAGTGGCGCGAGCGACGCGAAACATATCCGGCGAAGTTTACTGATATCCGAGCCGACGAAGCGGCAGCGGTGGTCGCATCAGCTCTTGCCAGAGGCGAAGGCTGGTTGCTACCGGAAGAGGTGGCGAAAATCCTTTCCTGTTACGCCTTGCCGTTGATTGAGCAAAGTATTGTCACGAATGCTGACGACGCTGCTGCAGCAGCTGAAGAAATAGGTGGCGAGATTGCACTGAAAGCTATTGCCCCGGGCCTGGTGCATAAAACTGAGGCGGGCGCAGTAAGACTTCACTTAAGCGGTGCGGAAGCGGTTCGTAAGGCAGCGTATGAAATGATTGAGCGGCTGAGTTTGCAGGGACATTCCCCTTCAGGTTTTGTGGTCCAGCAGATGGCTCGGTCTGGCATCGAAATGCTGGTTGGTGTCGTACATGATCCACAGTTTGGCCCCGTCATTGCTTGCGGCGCCGGCGGTGTTCAAGTGGAGTTACTGAAAGATGTTTCAATCCGTCTTACTCCTCTTTCAAACGAGGACGCTTCTGAGATGGTTCGCGAACTCAAGACTTATCCCTTACTGACTGGCTTTCGCGGGAGTGCTTCGTGCGATGTTGCAGCTCTTGAAGAAGGACTTTTACGCGTGAGCGCCATGGTTGAAGATATTCCGCAGATAGCCGAGCTGGATTGCAATCCATTCGTTATCCACGAGCGCGGCGCGACGATTCTCGACGCTCGTATTCGCGTGGTTGCTGTGGCGCCGCGTCCTTTGGTTGGTGCTCGTCGCTGAGTTTATCCCTCGTACGCAAGGTCGTCATACTCCTCGCTGCAAACTTCACAGCGAAACGGATTGTCCAAACCTGAAGTTATCGCCTCCATGTAAAGACGATAGCCCTCATCGTCCACGTAAAGCTCCCTGGCACACATGCCACAACGCACCTCGTGCTGTTTGTCGTCGGTCATGATTGACGGGGCACTAACCGGACGTTGCGGATTCTGATCTATATAAGATTGAACTGTTGACATAACCCCTCCATTACCTTTGTACATTCCTGAAATCTGCGACCAGGACCGGACAGGGCGCCTCGCGGAGTACGCGGTCGACGTTTGATCCCAAGAACCTGTCGCTGCTACTAACGCCGATGCAAATCAAATCGATCTCGTGCTCGCTGGCATAGGCCAAAATCTCTTCATGAACCTTGCCGCATCGCACCGCATTTACAAAGTTGCACCACAGAGGAACTTCCTTCGGTAATACTTCCTGCAGTTTGCGGGCGGTGAATGTGTAGGCACTTCCAGTACTCGAAGATGACCAGGCAAGTTCGGGCTCGTCGTATCCATCAGCGGCGAGCACATGTAGCAAATGCACTTCAGCCTGATACTCCTGCGCCAGAGAGATCCCTAAATTCATAGCCATCTCTGAGTGGTGTGAGAAGTCGTGACAAATGAGAATTCGATTCAGATCAATCTCACCACTCGACATGCTTACCCACTCTCGTTCAAGCGGATGCGTCACGAGCACCGGACAAGGCGCGTTACGGCAAACTGTCTCAGCAGTCGAACCCAGCAGGACTGCAGCGCGTGGCCGGCGGCGCGAGCGCATCACGATCAAATCGATCTGCTGCGTCACGGCCTCGCGGACAATTGCGTTGCCAATGTCAGAAACGTTGGTTCGCAGCAGTCCGTGCCAATTCAACTCATTCATGGTGGCGAGACCGAGGTGCGGGACAAGCGATTCTACAAACAACGGATCCATTTGGGTGTTTAGCTTGTCTTCGTCTTTTTCCTCAGGAAAAGAAACCTGTTCGCTGCAATGCAGCAGGAAGAGCTTTGCTTCGTAGATGCGTGCCAACGCGACGGCATATCGCAATGCTGCGTCTGATTCAGTGGACAAGTCGGTGGGACACAGAATGCGTTCGAGTTTAATCATTTCGGTCTCTCCGGTGGGTCTAAAGCGCAAAGCTTGTGCCCTGCAAAATGCGCTAAGTTTGAGGCCGCATTAGGAAAAGAGTGCGGAAAACGGCTCGTATGAGTGCGAAGTTTTCCTCAGTCAGCCGCGACACGTTCGTCGAGATGAGGCCGGAAGGTTTGTAACAGTCCGAACGTAATAGCCAGAACGACAGGTCCGAGTACGAGTCCCAGCAGTCCGAAAACACTGATCCCGCCAAGGACGGAAAAGAAGATAAAAAGCTCGTGCAGTTTGGTTTGGTTCTTAATCAATCTCGGTCGTAGGAAATTGTCTATTGTGCTGACCACGAATGCGCCCCAAACGATTAGCAGCGACGCTTTGATCCAATGTCCGCTTGCAATGAGGTAAATCGAAAGCGGGAGCCAAACGAGAAATGATCCCGCGATGGGAATCATGCAAACGAATGTCATTACCACGGCCCATAAAAGCGGGGAAGGGACACCCAACAGCCAGAACGCAAAGCCGCCGAGCAGTCCCTGTAGCGTTGCGATCGTCACTACGCCGTACACACTCGCGCTGACCACTTCCTGAGTTCGTACGATGATTGCTTGTCCTTGCTGCGTACTCACCGGGAGTGCCGCGGGTAACCTCCTCACAATTTGTTGTCCATCCCTAAAGAGATAGTACATTGTGAAGACAACAAAGAAGGCTTTCACTATGCCACCCAGAATATTCCCTACCAAACTCCAGGAGAATGCCAGCAAGAATTCGCTGGCACGTCTCAGTTGTTCGACAAAAAACTCTTGCGACCGCAATGTGTCGATCCCAAAACGAGACTGAAGCCACTCAGAAATCTTTCCGAACAGCGGTGCCTGCGTATTCATGAATTGCGAAATCTTCGCCGGCAAATGCGGTGCTACCTGTCCCAATTCCTGGGCAACCGCTATCGTCAGCAGGGTAAGAGGCAGAACAACGACCAGGATCACGAGCAGGCAAGATACCAAAGCACTCAAACTGCGATACCGGATCTTATTTGCCAACCTCCGATGGACGGGATAAAAGACAATTACCAGAACGATGGCCCACTCCAAAACTCCGATGAACGGCTTTAGCATGAGCCAGCACAGATAAAGACCGATTCCGGTGGCGACGAGTACCGCTACCCAGCGAGCTTGATCGATTTGCTCCTTCACGCGAATCATCTTTTCACTGGTACACCAAAAGCGCAGCTCGTCGCCAAGGCAACCCAAACTTCGCCACCTCTACAATCCCGATCGTCAACAGACCGCAACTGCAGATCACAATCCAATCAGTTGCCGACGGCTTCACCGTTCCGAGGACTGCCGCAAGCGGAGATAAATAGACTGCAAAGAGCTGTAATATCACTACGATGAGTGACGCGATCCACAAGAAAGGATTGGCGAAGATGCCATCGGTAGCGGAGCGTGTGCGAGAGCGGCAATTGAACATGTGACCGAGCTGGACCGACACCAGAGCAAAGAGCGCAATGGTGCGCGAATGAGGTCCTGGCCCATAAGTCTCGAGCGCCCACATGTAAACGACAAGTACAATCGTCGCCAGCATCGCCGCTTGCCAGCCAATCAAAATCAGAAATGGTTTTGACAATAGAGTTGTCTGCGAACTACGTGGAGGTTGCTTCATGATGTCTTTTGAAGCAGGTTCCACCGCCAGGGCGAGCGCAGGAAATACATCGGTAACCAGATTCATCCAAAGAATTTGCAGTGGTAACAGAGGCAAGGGCCATCCGGCCGCGATGGCAGTGAAAATCACCAGCACTTCGCCAAGATTGTGGGAAAACATCATGTGCACAAACTTGGTGATATTCGCATAGATCGTACGACCGCCTTCGACAGCTCTCAGAATCGTTTCGAAGTTGTCGTCCGCCAACACCACATCAGCCGCTTCTTTCGCCACTTCAGTTCCGCGTTGGCCCATGGCAATGCCGATGTTCGCACGTTTCAGTGCCGGCGCATCGTTCACCCCATCGCCAGTTACCGCCACGACTTCCCCCGCCCGTTGTAATGCTTCCACGATCCGCAATTTCTCTTCCGGCGAAACACGAGCAAAAACGTCGGTATTGCGTGCAAGATCGGCAAGACGACTCGGTTCGGTATTGACGAGTTCGCGCGCGTGAAGAGCGATGGGTTCGTCGTGACCGAGGCCGAGTTCGCGCGCGATCGCAATGCCGGTATTTAACTGGTCGCCGGTGAGCATCACGGTGCGAATACCTGCACTCTTCGCACGCCGGATTGCTTCAGCGACGCCGGGACGTGGAGGATCGATCATTCCCACCAGTCCAACGAAGGTGTATCCACATTCAAGCGCTGCTGCGGAGGAGTGTTCCGTGTCCGTTTCGAAATGCTTTATGGCAAGCGCCAACACTCGCAAGGCGCGGTTTGCCATCTGCTCATTTGCGGCAGTGAATCTCGCCAAAGCTTCTTCGTCAAGGTGGCTGGTATTTCCGGCTGCGCCGCGATAATTTGAGCAAGCATCAAGCACAACAGCCGGCGCACCTTTCAACGCGGCGAAGTGCTGACCATCAACCTTGCGATGCAAGGTCGTCATTCGTCTGGTCGAAGTATGGAAAGGCTGTTCTGCAATCTTCGGATGAACGGCGCGCTCGTGTGAAACATCGAGAACCAGGGCGTCCGCAACAACCAGCAGCGCTGTTTCTGTGGGATCGCCTATGGTCCGTGTTTCATCTGTTGCGTCCGCACGGAAGGATGCTTCATTGCAGAGCACGCCAATTCGAACCGCCTGCTGTAGTAATGGATCGTTTTCGAGCGGAGTCTCACCGTCCCCGATTTCAACGCGCCGTCCATCAGACAGGTAATACTCACGCACAGTCATCCGGTTCTCAGTAAGTGTTCCGGTTTTGTCTGCACAGATGACGGTAGTGCTTCCCAGCGTTTCGACTGCGGGAAGCCGGCGCATGATGGCGCGCTGTTGGGCCATGTGTAACACACCGAGCGCGAGGATCAGTGTTGTTACTGCGGGCAGTCCTTCAGGTACCGCCGCCACCGCGAGGCTGATAGCAACTTCGACCATTAACCAGAGACCGTCGCGACGGAGCCATCCGGTCACCATCACGATCGCCGCAATAGCCAGCACCACATAGACGAGCTGGCGCCCTAATTGAGCGAGTTGTATTTCAAGCGGAGAGCGCTCCTTGGACGACGTTGCGACCAGCCCGCCGATCTTGCCGAGCTCAGTTCCACAGCCCGTGCTCACAACGATAGCCACTGCACGACCTGCCGCTATAGCCGTGCCGAGGTAAAGCATCGACCGTCTCTCAGCTAAAGCTGTCGGCGCAGTAATAGCGTCGACACTCTTTTCGACAGTCGAACTTTCCCCCGTTAGGGCTGACTCTTCCGCTTCAAGACGTAGGGCCTCGAGTAATCGCGCATCAGCCGGAACGCGATCTCCGGCATTCAAAATTATGATGTCGCCAGGAACAAGTTCCTCTCCGTTCACCGTTGATTCGAAGCCATTACGTCTCACGCGTGTGAACGTCCGCGATTGGCGCCGCAGTGCATCGAGTGCGCGACCGGCTTGCCATTCAGTGGCAAAGCCGACCGCCGCGTTAATAACGAGGACGACCAGAATCGCGATAGCTTCAGCGTTGTCACCTGTCGCCCACGAGATAACGGCGGCTATTGCCAGAAGAGCAATTACAATGCTCGCGAACTGATCGACGAGCACGCGCCAGACAGGACGAGACTGAATCCGCTGAAGAGCATTGGGCCCATATCGAAGTTGTCGTTCGGATACTTCTTTTGGTGTGAGGCCGGCTTTTGGATCGACCCCGAGGAGGTACGAGACGTCAAGTGGTTCTAGTGTGTGCCAATCTGTCTCGTTCGAAACAGTCGGTAACGCCCCTGATCGGGTAGCGGATCTTCTCGTGATTGTTGCTGCACCCATCACTCAGTCACGAGCAATGTGTGTGCCGAGTCGCTGAATACAACGCACGTCTTAGCGTAATATCTCGAGGGTCGCCACCCATTGTTACACCTTTCCGGTTCGGAATATATCCGTATCCGATCTGAGCGTCAGGATCGGCGAAACCAAACGAACCGCCCGCGCCGGGGAAACCGAATGAACTGGGACTTCCAAACGGGAATCCGCAACTCGGTTTCATGAAGCCGAGTGAAAACTGCGCTTCGCCTTTTATACATTCATCGTAAAAGCCGTGCGTCGATGGAACTGCGGGTTTCTTTAACTCCTGCAACGTTTCGTCGCCAAGTCCCAATTCTTTGCCCCCACCGGCAAAGACGCTGTACGCGCGCGCAACCGCCCGTGCCGTGCCGACACCTCCGCCGGCGGGAATTTCCAAATTGCGTGAGTAGATATGTTGCTCGTCATGAGCCAACTCAGATCCGAGCAACGCTCTACGAAAGTTGGACCGGGGATTCATAATTGCTAACGTCATCCGAAATGGGAAACCAAGCATCATCTCAGAGCGACTTGGATCGACAAGAGGTGCGAGTTCCGAATCGGAAATCGATTCGGGCAGCCGAATGTAGAAGGCCAGTCTGAGCGGAGCGGCGATTTCCTCCTGGAAGAATTGGCCGAGGCTGCGATGTTGGGGATCAATCCGCCGCAACAACTCGCCTTCGTAGAAACCTAACGTGATGGCGTGATAAGCCTGCCTCGTGCCGGGTTTCCACGCAGGTTTCTGCCGCGCTAGAACATCTGCCAGACGATCCAGGTCCGCGACCAGATTTCTATTAATCGGTTCATCCAACGCGAACAGACCTGCTTGATGGGCCAGGAGTTGTCTCACAGTAATTTTCTCTTTTCCATTCTGAGCAAACTCCGGCCAGTATTTGCAGACACGTTCATCGTAGCTCAGCCAACCTCGCGAGTGGGCGACGGCCAGAGTCATTGCAGCCAATCCTTTGGTCGCCGAATACACCAGTGCTTTTGTGTTCCTTTCCCACGGCTCGCCTGTCGCTTGATTCCGGATACCGCCCCAAAGGTCGACGACCTTTTCGCCTTTGTGATACACACAACAGGCAGCGCCGATCTCGCGGCCTTGCATAAAGTTATCTGCGAAAGCTTCGCGTACTGCTTCATATCCTGGATTTACGAATCCATGAATTTCAGCAGTCTTGCTTACCTCACCTGATGCGGCAGTCTGTTTCTTGTGAGTCAACACATAAGCCGCACCCGCAGCCGTGACAC
>Ga0207674_10010760_pt1 | contig 10322 bp, 11 predicted proteins | sample KBSCornC72_FD_184303 | JGI IMG/M metagenome (GOLD analysis project Ga0207674, IMG submission 184303) | Corn rhizosphere microbial communities from Kellogg Biological Station, Michigan, USA - KBS Corn C7-2 (SPAdes) (version 2) | ecosystem: Host-associated > Plants > Roots > Rhizosphere > Soil ...
CCCCGATCCGCGTCCCGCCGTAGGTCGCGGTCAGCACCTCGACCACCCTTTCGTCCAAATTGATATTGTCGCTCGTCCGGCCTCGCGTGGTCACGGTCCAGCGCTCCTCCTTGATCCGCTTGAGCAGCTCCATCGGCCGCGGCGTCGTAGTCGCAAGTGATCGCGGCCTTGCCCCACGCCTGAGCCCGAACTGCAGGTTCATCCACGCCTCTCCCGCCTGACGCCACTTTGCCAGCTCGTCCGCCCAGGCGAAGTCGTGCTCCGGCCCTCTCAGGCCATCGGCATTGTCGCCCGAAAACAGCCTTGCCTCGCTCCCGTTCGGCCAGCTCAGTCGGCCGATGCTCGGCTCCCAGTTCAGCTTCCGCCGGTATTGCCTGGCGACGGTGATCAGCCCGCTCACGCCTTCGACCATGATGCTGCGCGCCTCGGCGATCGTCGCGCCGACCAGCGCTATGCGCACCTTCGGCCGCGCGTTCGCCAGCCGGAAGATCCACTCAGACCCTGCGCGCGTCTTGCCGAAGCCGCGTCCGGCGAGCATCAGCCAAGTGCGCCATCCATCGCCATTGGGCGGGAGCTGGTTCTCATGCGCCCAATGTTCGAAATCCGCGTCCCACTTGAGCAGGCTCTCCGGAGTCGCGTTCTCGAGGACCTTCCGCTGCAGCTCCTCCGGCGCCTTCGCCATCAAGTCCATCTCGTGGCGAAGCACCCCGTAACCGGGCTCTTTGCGCTTCCTGCTGTTCATCGCGCTTCTTCATCCGCTGGAGCTTGCGGACGAGCCGCTCGCGAATTTCACTCACCTCTTCTTCGGACAGCTCGCGGTCGGCCTCGATCGCCGTTTCGCGGTGCATCCGGAGCAGCATGAGGCCGAGCTGGTTCGGATACTCGCGCATCCGCTCCTCGCTGCCGTCCTTCTTGGTCACCACCCGCTCGGTGCCGTTGAACGCGCGCTCGAGCAGCACCCCTTCGAGCCGCTGGTACCCGATCGCGATCATCTCCGCCCACTCGGCGCGGAATGCCGCATCCATTTTGCGCCGGCGGTAAGCAACCGTCATCGGCACCCCGCTTCGCCGGCACGCCTCGCTGACGTTGCAGGTGTCCGCCAGCACGGCGAGGAACCTCACTGCCTTCGCCTTCGACCAGTCGCGCTTCGCCCTCTTCTTCCGCTGCGGCTTCTTCGCGGCCACGAGAGTCAAATTCGATTTTCGCGCCACGCCGTCTCCCAACGAAAACGGGCGGCCGCTCCAGGGAGCGCCGCCCGACTCGCAATTCTTCACTGTGCCTGTCGTGTACCGAATCAGCGTGACGCTGTCAAGTGTTTTTCTCCATATAGGTTCACAATTGTACTTTTGAACGCGTGTGCTTTTGAACGGCTTGTGCTAAGCGCGGCACTAAGCCGCAAAGGAGAAGATTGGATGTCCCTGCTCCGTCCCTTGAGCGCAGCGGCCCTCGCGCTGATGCTCGCTGCCCCCGCGCCGGCCCAGCCCTCGGCGCTCGTCGTCCAGGTCTACAGCTACGGCTTCGCGCCCAAGCCGATCCAGCTCGCGGCCGGGCGCCCGGTCCGCCTGACCTTCGTCAACCAGTCGGGCAGCAGCCACGACTTCACCGCCAGGAGCTTCTTCGCCTACTCGCGCATCCTCGCCGGCGACGCCGCCGAAGGCGAGATCGAGCTTCCCCCGCACTCGACCCGCACCGTCACCCTCGTCCCCCGCGCCGGCACCTACCACGCCCATTGCAGCCACTTCTTCCATGCGCCGCTCGGCATGACGGACACGATCATCGTCCGCTGACGACAGCCGCCTCGCGCGGCTATCCTCGCGTGCCGGTGATTTGGGCGCAAACCGGCTCGCGGGCCTTGGTGCAGAAATCTGGCAGGCCGTCCTTGCGCCAATAGGACAGCAGGCCAAGCTTCCGGGCAATGGCGAGGAACCGCGGGTCGGTCCTCATCGACGTGCCCGCGGGAGCGTCCAGGAGCGCCGTGTCGAACCCGCCAAGATTGTCGAGCCACAGGCGGTCTTCGTCCGTTGCCGCCGGCGCTTGCCACGCCGGGTAAAAGTCCTTGGCGATTGCAAAAGAACCGTCCGCATCGCCGAGATCGGCGAGGATCGTCATGCACAGGGCGAGCGTGAAGTCCGTGACCGCCTTCGCAGCGCATGCGCGCCGCGCTCCCCCGACGTCGTGCCTGCGCTGCGCAGCGAGCAGCGCCGAGAATGCCGGCGGGTCCAGCATCGGACCGTCGGAGACGGGGCTGGCGAACGCCGCCAGGCCCGCATAATTCCCGCGTTCGGCCATGCCGCGAAGGCGGCTTGCCCGCATTCGCCCGACGAGGTCGGGCCATAGCCGAATCGCCTGCTGAAAGACTTGTTGCGCTTCATCGCTCCTGCCGGACACCTCGAGCATGCGGATCATGCGTGCGAGCTTGGCGGGCTTGTACGGATCGTTGGCGAGCGACTGGCTCGCGAGCTGGGTCGACTCTTTGATCCGGCCCGCTCCGTAAAGCAGGCTGCTCAGATAGCCCGGGACGAACGAGGAGCTCGAATCGACGTCCAGCGCGTGGCGGACCTGGGCGTCGCATTCGGTCATCCTGACCGGGCTGTGGAGGAGGCACCAGGTGAGATAGACGTCGCCGAATTCCGGCGCGAGAGCGCGAGCGCGGTCGCTTGCGCGGCGGCCGAGAGCAAGCGCTTCGATACGCTCGCCCTGCGGGATTGACGACATGGAGAAGCCCGTCTGAACCGCAAACCCCAGCTGCGCGATTGCCGAATCGGGCGCCGCCGCCGCAGCGTGGCGGGAGAGCTGATAGGCGCGAAGATCGCCATGGTCCTCGATCGTCAGCACGACCGCGTTCATGATCTCGGACGCGATCTCGGGATTGAGGTGCTCCCTGGGGTCGAGCACCATCTGCGCGCCCGTCCATGCGAGCTCGGCGGCGACAGCCGCGCCGATCCGGTCGGGCAAGTCGGCCGCGCGGTCGACCGGCGCGCTGAAATCGTGGGCGTAGAGAACCGTGCCGTCGCGCCTCGCAACCAGCTGCACCGTCGCGTCGACCGAGCTCGCCTCGTGACGGATGTTGCCGGTGAACACATAATCGGTGACAGCGGGCTGTCCGCCGGCGGCATCGTCGCGGACGATCGCGAAGCCGCTCTCCGCCATCATATGTGAAATCGACAGCGGGGCCGCCTCGGCGACGCGCCGCGCAACCGCATCGCCCGCTTCGGCGCGGAACGGCATCACCGAGACGCTCGGCGTCGGCGGCACGCCCTGGCTTGGCGGCTTGCGCTCAAGCCATGCCCATCCGCCAAGGGCCGCGACGGCGAGAAACAGGACAGCGGCGGCGGCCACCCACCGCGGCGCACTTTGCGCCGGGACTTCGCTTTCGACCAGGCGGTAGCCGGCTCGCGGTACGGTATCGATCTTGAATCCGCCGCTCTCGTCCGCGAACCGCCGAAGCAGCAGGATGCAGCGGTTGATCACATCCTCGCCGACGATCCGGCCGTCCCAGCAGCGGTCGACGAGTTCGTCGCGGGTGACCACCTGGCCGCTCTTGTCGTGGAGCGCGACGAGCACCTTCAGCGTCTGCGGCTGCATCCGCTCCGGCTTGCGGCCGATCGTGACTTCGTGCGCGGGCGGATCGACGCTGGCGCGGCCGAGCTGGAACGGCAGCTCGATCGACAATTCGATCCGCCGTGCCTCCAGTGAAATTGCCCGGTCCATGCCGCCCCCCGATCGAACCGCCGGGCGAGCCTAACAGAAATCAGGAATAAATCAGCTTTTCGCCATCGCTCATCCTTCCTGAACCGGGACAGCCTCGGGCGCGTGTGACGTGAGCCGCCGGACCGGCGACCCATTCACGCAAATTCATCTGGGGCAATTTCTGGAGAACAGGTCATGAGCAAGACACTTACCAATTCGATTCGCGCCTCGGCGCTCGCCTTCCTCGGCTTCGGCGCGATCGCCTGCGCGACAAGCGCCTCGGCCTGCGGGACCGAGGCGCTGGCCCACGCGGCATCCTTTCAGGACGGACAGGGCATGGGCCGCCTCGGCGCGCTGCTGCACCAGGCCGACATGGGCAGTCCGGGCAACCATGACATCGTCGGCATGTGGTCGTTTCGAATGATCTCCGGCGGCCAGACGGCCGATTTCGGCTATCAGCAGTGGCATTCGGACGGGACCGAGCTGATGAACAGCGGCGGCCGCGCTCCGGCGACCGAGAATTTCTGCATGGGCGTATGGCGGCAGGTCGCACCGTCGAAATACCACCTCAACCATCTGGCCTTGAGCTATGACGCTTCGTCGGGGACGCTCAACGCACGGGTGAACATCAAGGAAGACGTGACCCTCGATGCGAGCGGCACGAGCTACTCGGGCACGTTCACGATCGATGTCTACGATCCGAACGGGACGACCGTGGTCGCTCGCCAGAGCGGCCAGGTGACCGCCCAGCGCGTCCCGGCCAACTGAAGGACTTGAGCGCGGCTTCCATCGGGGAGCCGCGCTCGGTGCCCCGATGGGATATTCCCCGGTTCCGCTTGCGCTTGCAGCGCTCGGCTTGCTGCTTTCGTCCGCATCTTCCGCGGCGAACCAGGCGCCGCTCGGGCCGGGCTGGTTCCAGCTGCCCCCGCACGGGCCGGACACGGGCGTCGAGCCGGGTGCGCCGGGGGCCGTCGCGATTGCCCCGGCCGGTCCCGCCGGCCTCATCGCCGAAGAGGGCGAGGACTTCGAGATCGTGAAGCTCAAATATGCCGACGTCAGCGAGATCGTCGGCCTGCTCACCGGCAATCAGACGATCAAATCGAACGACGAATTCATGCCCGAAGAGCCGAATTTCGGCTCCGCCGGCGGCAGTGGCGCCTATTTCGGAAACGGCGGCGGACTGCCGGCGCGGCCGATCCTCGTCTCCTCCAACGGCGTCGTCGGCAACAGCGAATCCCTGGGTCAGTCGGTCGACGGCACGATCGGCATCGACCGGCGCCTGAACGCGATCATCCTGCGCGGCTCTCCCGCGCGCGTCGCCGCGATCAAGCGCGAGATCGCCATGCTCGACGTGCCCGTCACCAGCGTCGTTCTGGAGACCGAATTCGTCGAACTCAGCGAGACCGGCGCGCGCAACCTCGGGCTCGATTTCAACAACGCCAACGGCCAGATCGGCGCCGCGGTCGTCAGCTATTCGAAGGGCTTTCCCGGGTTCAGCGATACGCCGAAACTGGGCGGCGTGAATGCCAGTTTCCAGGTGGCGCTCTACGCCCAGATCGCCAAGGGCGAGGGCAAGATCGTGTCCAAGCCGCGCATTTCCGCGCAAAGCGGCTCGCCGGCCAAGATCGTCACCGGCGACGCGCTGCCGATCCTGACGTCGATCGCCCTCTCCGGCGTCAATGCGGTGCAGCAGCAGGTCGAATATGTGAACGTCGGCGTGACTCTTCAGATCGCGCCGCGAGTGACCGACGACGGGTTCGTCACCGCCCATGTCTTCGCCGTCGTGTCGAGCGTCACCGGCTTCTCGCAAGGCTATCCGACGATCAGCCAGCGCGAGGCCTCGACCTCGGCGACCGTGCGCGACGGCGAGCCCTTCGTCATCGGCGGCCTCACTGAAGAAAGCCGCATCTCCAACCGCAGCAAGATTCCCCTGCTCGGCGACATCCCGCTGCTCGGCGCGCTGTTCACCGTCGAACACACCAACCGCGCCAAGCGCGACCTCTACATCGTCGTCACCCCGCACATTGTCGCCGCGCATTCCGGCCGCGAGGCCGGCGGGCAGGCATCCACCCCCGATTGACGTGCGCGCATATTCGCCAAGCAGCAGGGGCTGTCACGCCGTTCTGATTTGGCTTCAACCCTTCGTCTGTCGCGCAATGCGCCGCTCGGCATGACGGACACGATCATCGTCCGCTGACGACAAGCGAAGCGTTCTGAGACGTGCGGCCGGTCGAACGACCGGCCGCCCATCTTACTGCGCCGGAGCAGGCACCGGTGCAAAGTTGGCGTGGACCAGCATCCAGTGGCCGCTTTGCTTGACGTAGACGCGAGTGGACTTGGCAATCGCCGGCTTGCTCTTGCCATCGGCCCCAGCGCGAATTCCCGCAAAATTGTAGGTCAGGATCGCGGTGTCGCCGTAGACCTGCACCCGCGGGTTCTGCATGTCCGAATACATCGCCTTGTCGTACGGGACGACGGCAGCCATGCGGCTCGCGACATCCTTGCCGACGAGCAAGGTCGGATAGTCTGCGTTGAACTCGGTATAATCGTCGGCCAGCGAAACGAGCTGCTGCCCGGGAGTCTGCCCGGAGATTTCTGAGGCCCACTGCGTACGCGCAAGCGCCATGACTTCCGCCGCGACCTTGGGATTGTCGCCGGCAAGGGCGGGACTGCCGATCATCATCAGGCCGGCAATCGCGCCGGTGCTCGCGCCGCGCGCAAGCATGGAGAGAATGGTCATAGTGAATTCCTCTGTTGAAAGATCGCGCGCTGGGCCGCGCCGGCCGCCTGGAAGTTGCCCCCCGACCACCGGCGCGACCTGGTCGCACGCGACAAATGCTGCCGGGCGAGCGCCGCGAGGCGCCCGCCTTTTTCGATTAGATCGTCTGCAGGTTCACGGCGCGAGGCTCGCGCTCACTGTTGGCGCCGCGGTCGTAGCTCAGGCGCTGGCCGACCGTCGGCGGGTTTTCGTTGCCCCACGAGATTGCGGCCTTGTCGAAGCGCAGGTCGTCACCGCCTGCCTCCTGCTTGATCTCGCCGTGGCCAAGCGCGCTGTCGAACGACTTTACCGTTCCAAAATATTTCATGGTGAGTTCCTTTGTTGGCACGCGCCAGAATTGCCGCGTGGCCGCCAGGAGACGTCAAAGATGGAGGAAGGTGCGACTTAGCGCCAAAAACCGTCGATACCGACTGGTAGCGCCCCCTACATCGGGATCAGCATCGCACTTACAAGGCCTGCTGCAGCAAATTGGCCCGAAGCGCTTGATTGCGGCGGCTTCTTTATTTTTGCCAATCTGCTTTCGCCCGATGGCGCGGGCAAAGCATCGCTGTAGAGTTTCATCGGCTATCGTGCGATGCTCGCACGGCGGAGAGCCGGTCCCATGATCCAGTCAGTGTTGCTCGTCCTCATAACCGCCGTCGCCACCTGGTTTGTCATGCGTCAGGTGCGGTCGGCTCCCGCTCGTCCAAAAGCGCTGTCGGCCGAGGAAAGGGAGATCGGTCGCGCCAGGGACATCGGCACCCGGCTCGACAGCGCACGCGACCGCGCGAGCCTCGCCGAGGTCGAACGCAACAAGCTGGCGCTGGCCAAGGCCGTCAAAGCCGCTTTGTGGGTGACCGAGGCGAGGCTCAATCTCGCCGTGCCCGAGCTGCTGAAGCTGGCGCAGCTTTGGGTTGGAAAGGCCAAGGTCCGCGGCCGGAAATGGAAGCCCCCTGAGGGTGTGACGGAGATCGAGGGTCTTGATGATCCAAGGGCGCCGTGGGCCTCATGGAGTTTCAACGGCCATCATTGGCGGATCGAGGCGGAGTGGCGGCCTTCCGATCTTCCGGAGGAGATCGAGGAGGACGTTGGGCGATGCAAGGTCCTGGTCGATCGCGAGCTCGTGCTGGACATGACGATCAGCAGCAAGGATCCGGAGGTGATGTGGATCGACGCGCTGACCGTCGGGCCGTGGGTATCCGACTTGCTCACATTCGCCGGTGCGCGAACGTCGGATGCGAAAGCCCGCTCGAGCGCCCGCTCCGCGCGTGAGAACCAGGAGCGAGCCGACAAGATCCACTGGTCTTGAGGCGCGAGAGCGCTTCACGCAATCGACCCGCCGCGCCGTCCGGCCCCGTACGTCACCCCGGCCTTGATCCGGGGCCTGCCTTCTTTTCCACGGAGACGAAGTCGAGGTGGATGCTGGCCTTCGCCGGGATGACGAGACGGCGCCCCTCGTCACCCCGGACTTGATCCGGGGCCTGCCTTCTTTTCCACGGAGCCGAAGTCGAGGCGCATCAGCGGAGGCGTGTTGACTTGAACGTGACCAGAAATGTTCGCATTTCCTGAGAGGTCTGCTCCTGCTGTTCCCGCGTCGGGTCAACACTGGCGCAGGAAAATGGTGGTCATTACTTCGTCCTCGCGTTGTGAAACACAAGGACAAAAATGAAGAACAAGGGAGGAAAGAAGAAGAAAACCCAGTGGGCTATCAGGTCCAGATCGACAGCGCCGAGATTGCTTACATAGAGTCCTTCAAGGACGCCATTCACGCCGAAACCGTAAACGGCAAGGCCGTAGGAGGCCAACCACAAGATCATCAGTGATACAGCGGCATCCTTCACGCCTTATCTCTTGTCGTAAGCGAGCTTGCCGCCTTCGGCGGGCTCGGGTTCGGGCAGGTCCAGGGCGCGGACCAGGTCATAAATGAACGGTCCGAAGTTCGCCTTTTCCGCGCCTCCCGCCAAGCCGCTCCACTTGTCGATGAATTCGTCGACCGTCACCCGCTCTCCCCGCCCCGAGCGCGCTCACCTTGGCGGGCGCTCCCTCAAAAGAAAAGGGCCGCCCCACGGGAGCGGCCCTTCCTTCTTCGCGTCTCCGCGTCTCCGCGTGAGAATCAATCTCGCCGCGGGTCGGCGGCTCTCGCTCACACCACGTGTTCGCTGTGGCCGTAGACGAGCACCGACAGATAGCCCGCGCGCGACTGCGCGGCGCTGGCGGTGAAGCGTTCGGTCGCGGCGTCGGAGCAGCCGTAATTGGGCGCGACCGAGCCCGAGGTCTCGACCACCTTGCAGCCCTTGACCGCGCCCCTGGCATCGATCGCCAGCGCGAGAACCTGGCCGCTCAGCAGCACGTCGCCGGGCTGGAGCGCGGCGAGATCCGGCTTGGCGCTCGGGCTGAAGCGCCGCTCGAAGGTGATCCGCGTGACTTCGTCCTTGGCGCCGCCGCTGTGGCTGCTCATCGACGCCTGCTGGGCGCCGGGCGTGCTGACGACCGAGCAGTCCTTGTTGGCGTTGGGCGTGAGGCTCGATTCATAGCGGCACGACTGGGTCTGGCCGTCGTCGGTGACGGTCACCGTCACGCGCTCCCACCAGGGGACGCTCGACGCCAGGGTAGTGGAGGAGGCGGTGGTGGTCGGTTGGGCGGAGGCGGCGGACGCCAGGGCCAATGCAGCAAGTGCGCGGAACACTGTTCACTCCATTCGCGCCCGCTCCGGCCGCACCATTGCTGCCGCCCATCAACGACGGAAAACCGCCGTCACCTGCCCCGCCCAACGCGCAACTTTGCGTTCGTGTCCGTCGCGATTTTGCGATGGTTGCGCCGGGGCGGGCTAGGCGGCGCGGTCGAGCCGCTCGAGCAGCGGCAGCAGCTCGCGGTTCTCGCGCGTCAGGCGGTCCATCAGCGCGTCGAGCAGGCCGCGCGTGTCGCTGCAATAGTTTGGCCAGTCCGCGGCGATGCTGTTCGCGGTCCATTTCTCGCAATAAGCGAGGAAGGCCGGGGCAAGCCCGCCCATCTCTTCCTTGAAGAAGCGGCCCCTGGCCGAAATCTCTTCGTCGCCGCTGTCGATGAGGCGCGGGTAGAGCGCCCAGTCCTCGAGCTTCAAATGGGCGATCAGCGTCTGCATCAGCGAGCGGCGGAGCTCGAACAGTTCGAGCTGCGAGGGCGCCTGGGGCAGACCGATGATGCGCTCGAGCTGGCGGAACATCCGCGCCAGCTCCGCATGATCGCGGCGCAACTTCATGAGGTCGGACATGACGCAACACTCCGGTTGAGGAGCGTTGTTGTTAACCCGTGCGGTCTAACGAGAAGTTAACAAGTGATCCGCTTCGGCTGGAATCCGGCGGCGTCGGCGGCGCGCAATCCACGAGCACACGGGCACGGCATTGCCCCAAAAGAAATGGGGGCCGGCATTGCTGCCAGCCCCCACTGCGCCGAGCGAAGGATCTGCCGGTGTTCGTAACCTGGTTGATAGAAGCTTTCGCCCCATCTACCCGCTCTCGATCCTGGCTCACCAGCTCAGGCGTCGCTTCCCATCTTGCAGTGCCCTCTTGCGAGGAGCCAGGCTGTTCTACTCGACTGCGCCGCCCGAAGGTTCGCTGGTCTTTCGACCGGCCCGGCCTGGCACTCCTGAGATTTCCGATCCGAAGACCGAACCTCTCTCGGGGCCAAAACCGCCCGATGTTCTGCGGCCCTTCTTGGGGAAACCGCTCTTGCGTCCCGCTTCGCTCACCGAAATTCCGAAGAACTCCAGGAACCGCGTCGCGCGAGAGGCAACTTCCTCTTCCGGCGCCTCTTCCCGGCTGGCCCCGCTTCCGCTCCCGAAAGAGCCTTGGCAATGCCTGCCGGCGGAGATCGGACCTTTGGTCACCTGCCGCAT
>Ga0207674_10010761_pt1 | contig 10322 bp, 10 predicted proteins | sample KBSCornC72_FD_184303 | JGI IMG/M metagenome (GOLD analysis project Ga0207674, IMG submission 184303) | Corn rhizosphere microbial communities from Kellogg Biological Station, Michigan, USA - KBS Corn C7-2 (SPAdes) (version 2) | ecosystem: Host-associated > Plants > Roots > Rhizosphere > Soil ...
TTGAAATGATCGGCATCACTGGCCGACGCACACCGCAAGCGATCCTGCAGGATGCTCTGGATCAGATTGAATCGTTGGAAAATGGAAAGTGTTGTGCGGGTCTTTCGCCTCATGCGCCGTACTCAACGTTGCCAGAATTGCTCAAATTAAGCGCCGACGCCGCAAGGGAACGAGAACTACGAATGTGCATCCATGTTGCTGAATCGGCGCAGGAGTTTGAAATGTTTGTGCATGGACGGGGCGAGATGCACGAATGGCTGCGACGCAGCACGCGTGACATGTCGGATTGCGGATTGGGTTCGCCGGTCCGGCACTTGGACCGTTGTGGGGCTCTCGGGGAAAATCTTCTGGCGATCCATGTGAATTACCTGGCGAGAGGAGATGCCGATTTGCTCGCAAAGCGCAAAGTCAACGTTGTTCATTGTCCACGCAGCTATCATTATTTCCGCCACGATCGTTTTCCGCTGAAACGGCTCCTGAAAGCGGGCGTAAACATTTGCCTCGGCACAGACAGCCTTGCAAGCGTGGTCAAAACGAGGCGTGAAACGGTTGAGCTGAACATGTTCGAGGAGATGCGGTCACTGGCGGATTGCGAAACTTCACTGTCAGCAAAAAAGATTTTGCAAATGGCGACGGTAAACGGCGCGCGGGCGCTCGGCATGAAAGGCCGAGTTGGTGAACTGTCGCCAGATTCATGTGCGGACCTGATAACGATCCCGTTTTCAGGAAAGTTGTCCGTACTTCACGACGCGGTTCTTGCTCACAAGGGCGAGGTGGCTGGTTCCATGATTGATGGCGAATGGGTGCGGGGAGAACGCGTAAGTCAAAAAGCAGTCGCCGTCTGAGTTATCGGAAGCGCTCACAATTAATGAACTCGTTCGAAAAAATGTTGGATGAGCGCCTCACCGAGATTCAACAAAGCGATCTTTATCGCAAACTTCGCAGGATAGATTCACCGCAAGGGACGCGGGTTGAGATAAACGGCAAACCGGTCCTGAATTTCTCATCGAATGACTATCTTGGTCTGGCAAATCACCTCGAGCTGAAGGCGGCAGCGAAGGAGGCAATTGAGAAATATGGCGCTGGTGCGGGAGCGTCGCGTTTGATTTGTGGGTCACTGACGCCACACCATGAACTGGAAGAAACGTTGGCGGAATTCAAGGGAACGGAGGCGGGGCTGACCTTTGCAACGGGATTTGCAGCTGCAATGGGAACGATTTGCTCCTTGGTCGGCAAGGAAGACATTATCATTCTGGATAAATTGGTTCATGCATCGATTGTTGATGCCGCAAAACTTTCCAGGGCAAAACTGCGAGTTTTCGCGCACAATGATTTGAACGACCTCGAAGAGATATTGAAATGGACGGAATTCAAATCACGTATCGTGAACCCAAAATCCCGGATTCTCATCATCACAGAAAGCATCTTTTCAATGGACGGAGATCACGCTCCACTTCGCCAAATGGTCGAGCTAAAGGACAAACATGGCGCATGGTTGATGGTGGATGAAGCACATGCAACCGGACTTTATGGCGCAAATCGGCGCGGATTGGCTGAAGAACTGGGTGTCAGCAACCAAATTGAAATTCAAATGGGTACTTTGGGAAAAGCGATTGGGGCAGCGGGTGGTTATGTTTGTGGGTCGCGGAGATTAATAGATTATTTGGTCAATCGAGGGAGGACATTTATTTTTTCGACAGCGCCTGTGCCGGCGGCAGTTGCCGCGGCCACAGCGGGAGTTCAGATTGTGAGATCGTCGAAGGGCGAAGTGCTGCGGGACCTGCTGTGGCAGCGCGTTTCGGAAGTAAAAGAGAAGCTGAAAATGTCAACGGCAGACGGTCTCGCGGCGATTATTCCGTTGCTTGTTGGGAATGAGGCAAAGGCAACGGAAATCGCCGCGGCTCTGCTGGACGGCGGAATCTTTATTCCAGCCGTGCGGTATCCAAGTGTGCCGCGAGGCGAGGCTCGGTTGCGTCTGACGATGAGCGCTGCACATACGCCGGCTCAAATCGAGAAGTTAGCCGAGGCCCTGAAACCTTTCGAGGCCGGCCTCAAAGGAGCGAGGGCATAGAAATGAATCGGCTCGCGGCTCTCGACCATCGTTACGTGTGGCATCCATTCACACAGATGAAGGATTGGCTCAAGCGTGAGCCGATTGTGATTGTCGAAGGTCAGGGGGCTGTTTTGCGCGACGTTCAAGGGCGGGAGTATCTGGACGCGAACTCATCAATTTGGACGAATTTACATGGGCATAATCATCCAAGAATTAACAACGCGATTCAGCGACAATTGAAGAAAATTGCGCATAGCTCGGCGCTTGGATTGGCGAATGAACGCGCATCTCTCTTAGCCGAGAAGCTTGTAAGCGCGGCAAATCACCGTGAGGCAAGGCGCGCCGGGGAGCCCAAGCTGGGCCCGCCTTCCGCGCCCTACTTCGAAAAAGTTTTTTTCTCGGACGATGGATCGACAGCGATGGAGGTGGCGCTGAAGTTGGCATACGAATACGCACGCCGGTCTGGACGAAGCAAGCATCCAAAGTTTTTATCATTGGAGGGTGCTTATCACGGAGATACGGTGGGAGCAGTCGCTCTCGGGCATATCGATTTGTTTCACAAAGCTTATTCAGGATTGCTGTTTAAGACGGACAAAGCAGCCGCACCGTATTGCTATCGTTGTCGATACAATCAAGCGAAGCCGGAGCGGGCTGATGCTCGCGAGTATCGAAAATGCAATTGGGAATGCCTGGACAAGTTGGGGCAAAAATTTTCGAAACAAAAGAAGAATTGCAATTCGTACGCGGCATTTGTCGTGGAGCCGCTTATTCAGGGCGCTGCGGGGATGATTCCGCAACCAACGGGTTGGTTGAAACGGGCGGGTGAAATTGCGCGGGGGCACGGCGCGCTTTTGATTGCGGATGAGGTGATGACCGGATTTGGTCGCACGGGCAATGCGCCAGGACTATTCGCATGTCAGCACGAGGGCGTGCAGCCTGATTTCATGGCTCTGGCAAAAGGGTTGACCGGCGGATACTTGCCAATGGCTGCCACGCTAACAACACAGCAGATTTTCGACGCGTTTCTGGGTGAATATCACGAATTTAAAACGTTTTTTCACGGACACAGTTATACGGGTAATCAGTTAGGTGCTGCCGCGGCACTTGCGAGTCTGGAGATTTTGCAGAGCGCGGCCTCGATTCGAAGTCGAACCTCTTTGCAAAAGACAATGCAGGGGGAGTTGAAAGGTCTTTGGGACTTGCCAAATGTCGGAGACATTCGACAGGTCGGTTTGATCGCGGGCATCGAATTGGTGAAAGACTGGCGAACCCGCGAACCATTTGACCTCCGCGACCGGGCGGGCATTCGTGTTTGTGAGGTGATGGCGAAGCGTGGCGTTTTGACGCGTCCGATCGGAAATGTTGTGGTTTTGATGCCGCCGTATTGCACAACGGATGAGCAGGTAAAACAGATGGTCGCGGCGCTCGGGGAGGCGATTGAAACGTTGAAACGTTAAAACGGGAAAACGAAGAACATCAGGTATTGCGAATGCCTCGAGTCAATTGGACTACGCGAAAATGCTCCTTGCCTAGGGAGACAAGAACAATTCCATTCGCTGCGAACATAGCCTCGAGATGCGCTTTTACTTCGGCGACGCTGAAGAGGCCGTCGCGGTGATATTCGATACCGCTGCGAATGGGCAGTCGCGATTTTACAAGATGCCAGCGGCTGAGATAGCCGCCGAAGAATTCGTCGAATTGTTGCGAGATGGGAGTGGTGTTTGGCAACTGTGTTCGCCCGATCAGTTCCGAATACATGATTAAAGCCTGGGCGAGATTTGTTTGATTGATGTCCACTGTGACGCGCTCGGAGGATGACAAACCGGCACGCAAAGGCAGCTTGCCCGACGTTACATGAGGCCGGCGAGAGTTTGTGCCCAAAGTCAGGAGGACTAAAGCCGGAAGGAGCAATGCGAGTAAATGCTTTCGCACATGAGAACGTTACCCGGACATTAGGGTAAATTCAAATGCAAGTCCGGGCGACTCTTGCCACGAGAACTTGATTCCTCCACATTGCGGCTATGATTACCAATTCCGCTTTGCGCCCGAGCCCCTTGTCACGGCGCGAGTTCATCGCCCGAACTACACTCGGCGCGTCGGCGATTGCGCTTGCGAGCGCGCTTCCTTCTGCGGTTGCGGCGGAGAAATTATCTCCGCCAATTGTCGTCTTCAGCAAAGTGTACCAGACGTTGTCGCTGAATTTTGACGACGCCGCAGCAGTGACGGCTGAGGCAGGGTTGGACGGTGTGGATCCGCCGTTGCGGCCAGGGGGCGAGATTTTGCCGGAACATGCGACGGAGGAGTTGCCGCGATACGTGGAAGCGGTGTGGAAGCGGAAGTTACAATTGCCGCTGCTAACGACGGCCATCGTGAGCACGTCATCGCCGCATACTGAGGATATTGTCCGGACCGCGAAAAAGTTGGGTGTCCAATATTATCGGCTCGGATTTATAGATCGCGAAGGCGACGCGAAGAAGCAAGTGAAAGATTTCAAGGTGCAGCTCAAGGATATCGCGGCGATGAATAAAGAGATTGGGATTGGCGCATTGATTCAGAATCATTCGCCGGCAGGGCATGGGAATTATTTGGGCGGGGATTTGAATGATATGCGGGAAATTGTGAGCGGATTTGATCCGGCGCAAATTGGTATCGCGTTCGATATTGGGCATGCGATTATCGTGCATAAGGACGAATGGCGTCCACGTTTCGAGGCGTTGAAGTCGCACGTCAAAGTGGCATATGTAAAGGATGCGAAGATGGCGGGACGATGGGTGCCATTCGGGGAAGGAGATGTGGGCCATCTGGGGTATTTCAAGTTGCTGAAGGAAATGGGTTATAGTGCGCCAATCTCGATGCATATCGAGTTTGATTGGACTGAGAAGGGCAAAACGAAGAATCGTGAGGCGTTGGTGAGAGCGCTGCGGGAGAGCGGGACGGTATTGAGAAAGTGGCTTGCTACGGCGTGAGAGGGCAAAGATTTCACTTGCATTTTGAATCAATTATTGTAATTTCTGAATAGACAGAAATGATAGAAGCGATGCCAAATCTAGGCCCGGTGCAGCAGAAGTTCATCCTCCATTGGGGTGAGATGGGGACGAGGTGGGGCATCAATCGCACCGTGGCGCAAATTCATGCACTTTTATATCTGTCTCCCAGACCACTGCACGCTGAGGAAATTGCGGAAACCCTTAGTGTTGCGCGCTCGAACGTGAGCAACAGCCTGAAAGAGCTTCAAGGATGGGGAATCGTGAAATTGGTCCATGTGTTGGGAGATAAGCGGGATCATTTTGAGTCGATGAAGGATGTCTGGGAAATGTTTCGCGTGGTGCTTGACGAAAGGAAACGCCGGGAAATTGATCCGACTTTAGCAATGATTCGAGACTGCATCAGCCAGGCGGAAAATGACAAGCAAACTGACGAGTACACCCAGGACCGGCTGCAAGAATTGGCAGGATTTTTCGAGACGACGACGGCCTGGTATGGGCAAGTCCGCTCCTGGCCAACGGCGGCGCTGGCGCGATTTGTAAAACTTGGGGATAAGATTCGCAAAATGTTGGGTGTGGAAGGAAAGGGAGAATCGGTTAGTCGATGAAAAGGCCGAGTTTTTGTTTGCGCGATTATTTCTGTGAATACTGAAATTACTGACATTAACGTCGCAGAGCGCAGTGGCGTCTGGGCACCCGCCTGGTTGCGGCGCCATCCGATTCAAGTCAGTGCATTCTTCCAACATTCGCTGGTACTGACATACGCATTGCCAGAGCCAATTCTTGAGCCGCTTCTACCGCCGGGCCTTGTTCTCGACACGTACAGTGGATACGGCTTCGTCGCCATAGCAATGGTCCAAACGGAATCATTGCGACCGACTTGTTGCCCAAAGATGCTGGGGCAAAGATTCTTCCTGAGCGGCTATCGAATCTTTGCGCGATACAGAACCAAAGCGGGGCGCACGTTGCGCGGTTTACGAATTCTTCGAAGCGATACGGATCGGCGGCTGATGGTCGCTTTCGGTAATTGCCTGACCCACTACAATTACCGGCTCGGATTGGTCAAATTCAAAGAATCGGCAGACGAATTGGAGATCGAAGTACAAACGCCCAATGCGGAAGCTGATCTTCTTGTCAAAGCCGACCTGACGGATCGTCCGACCGCGCCTCCGGCTGGTTCGCCATTTCGCAACCTTCGAGAGGCACGATTGTTCGCCGGTCCGCTTCCGTTCACGTTTGATTATGAGGCAGACACTCGTTCGATCATTATGATCGAAGGAGTTCGGCGTGATTGGAACCCGCTGCCAGTCAAAGTAAATGTCCTTAAGCGGACATTTTTCGAACGCGGGCCATTTCGAGGAACAGAACCCGTTTTAGCGAATGCCTTCCATGTCAAAAGCATCCCCTATACGTGGAAACGTGGTGTTCTGGAAAGGTTGGACCGATGAAAACTAATACGCTGGCTCGACTTCCCGAAATGGGCACGTTGGACACCTGCAACCGCTATCGCGGCATGCTGCAGATTCTAATGTTCAATTGGCCCTTGTATGCCGTTGCGTTTGCGATATTCGCCCTGGCGGGCGCAGCCTTACCGCTCTTGAGGATCGGACTGATTTTCAAGGGTGTTGTTGTAATCGGCATCGGCTGCGCACTGTTCTGGACGTTCACATCGCTGCTGGTATCACACTGGATTTACGATCTTTCGGGGCTCACAAGATGGAATTGGATCAGGAATTTCATTCCGACGCATATAAACCGCGCTGCGAGTATCCATTGTGGATTTGACGAAAGCAGAGGCGCGCTCCATCGCGTATTTCCGGCGGCAACGATTGTTGTCTGGGACATTTACCAACCCGATCTGATGACCGGAGGCTCAATAGCCAGAGCCCGAAAAATCTGCCCGAGCACTTCAATCACAACCCCAGCGGATTTCGCCAGATTACCGGCGACGGCAAACACGCTCGACGCCGTCTTTCTCCTTTTTGCCGCACACGAAATTCGCCTATCTGAGGCAAGAGAGAATTTCTTTCACGAACTGTTCCGTATTCTAAAACCCGGAGGAACTGTGTTGCTCGTTGAGCATTTGCGCGACTGGAGAAATTTGTTGGCATTCGGCCCGGGTTTTCTGCACTTCCTGCCTGAGAAGGAATGGCTGCGGTTATCAAAGAAGGCCGGATTTTTAAAAATTGCACAGGAAAGAATCACGCCGTTCGTCCTGGTCTTAACGTTATCGAAGCCGGAAAACTTATGAATGCATCTTCTTTTGCGATACTGCTGCAAGGCGCTGCCGCGGTTCAACTCGGCGTCGCATTACTAAATCTGTTCCTGGTCTCCCTGCTCAAGTGGAAAGAAGATCTAATGCGTGCTCCCCTGCTCTTACGTGAGGTGTTCCATGTCCATGCGTGGTTCATCTCGGTGACGTTAACGATCTTTGGATTGATGACCTGGCGGTTTGCTGGAGACATCGCAGCACATGCAAACGCAATTGGTGCGTGGCTTGCGGGCGGCATTGGAATCTTTTGGGCCATTCGAACGATTCTGCAAGTTGCGTATTACAGCAGTAGTCATTGGCGCGGCCAATCGGGCCGTACAATCATTCATCTCACGCTGCTCTTTTTGTACGGCGGGATGGCAGCGGTGTATTTGTGGGCGGCATTCGGAACTTCACGTTGAAGCGATGATTTATGAATGCGCTGAAGGAAGTCCATGAGAGCGAAAGTGATGTCGCGCAAAAGCGATTGCTCTCTGTCCCTGGAGATCCCTTTCTATACGCGGACTGGGAGCGCGCTTTGTTTCTGCATTTTGCCATCGCTCCAAAGATATTGGAGCCGCTGATACTTCCACCGCTGGAACTTGAGCTATACGAGGGAAAAGCGATTTTGTCGATTGTCGCGGTAACGATGCGGAGATTCAAGTCAACGCGACCATTTCCGCTCGGTTGGGTGCCTGGCCTGCTAACGAGTCAACGATACCTGAACTTCCGAACTTACGTTCGCCACAGCGAGGAGCCAGGAGCGCTGTTTCTGTGGGGCTGGCTATCGAGGCCAATTTCTGTGCCATTGCCAACATTTGGTTTGCCATGTGCTTTCGCAAAAGTTGATTACCGGCATGATATTCAGTCAGGAGAGCTCCGCGGCGAAGTGAAAGCAGATACTGGCGGCTTCAGTTATAGCGCAGAATTCAACTCCAAAAACAGTTTTGAACCATGCCCCGCCAGCTCGCTCGGCGAATTTGCGATGGAACGTTACACGGGGTTTTTCGATCGCGGCAATCGAGCCAAAATTTTCCGGGCGTGGCATCCGGCATGGCTGCAGACTGGCGTGGACGTTAATATCAGCGACGCTTCACTCCTGACGAAGAAATTTAGTTGGTTTAAAGAGGCGAAATTGGTCGGGGCAAACTTCGCTCCAGGGTTCAACGAAGTTGCGTTGGGGCGCGTCCATTCACTGGAAACTATGGTTAGGCGATCTCGCAATCGAGGGCATGGAACAAGCGCGTTTTTTGAAATGCCGTAAGAATTGTTAAATAAGTTAAATGGGTTAAAAGGTTAAATAACTAGAAAGGGCGCTAACGGATGAACCATGAACGGATAATCCTCGCCGGCGGGAGCGGATTTCTGGGGAAGCTGCTGTCGGAGTATTTCAGTCAGAAGGGCTATGAGATAATCGTCCTGACACGCCATCCGAAGCAAAGGAAAGACGCCGTCAAAGAAATCCATTGGGATGGCCAAATGGTGGGAGCCTGGGCCGAGGAGTTGAATGGCGTGAAGGCGGTAATCAATCTCGCCGGGAAGAGTGTCAATTGCCGATATAATGAAAATAACCGGAGGGCAATACTCGATTCACGCGTGAATTCGACGCGAGTGCTTGGCGAAGCGATTTCGCTTTGCGCGCGACCGCCGACGGTTTGGTTGAACTCGAGCACTGCTACAATCTATAAACATTCGCTGGACCACGCGATGGATGAGCATGGGGAAATCGGGGCGACAGTGGAAGCGAAGGACGTATTCTCGGTGCATGTGGCGCAGGAGTGGGAACGCACATTCGAATCTGCAAAGACGCCTGCAACGAGAAAAATCGCACTTCGCACCACGATGGTGCTTGGAACACAAGCGAACACGGTTCTCTACGTCCTGCGTCGGTTGGTGCGTACGGGCCTCGGAGGGCGCATGGGCAGCGGGAATCAATACGTATCCTGGATTCACGAAGCAGATTTCTGCCGCGCCATTGAATGGTTGATTGCCCAGGAAAATTTTTCCGGTGCTGTGAACCTTGCCTCTCCAAATCCAGTTCTAAATTGCGAGTTGATGGCGACTCTTCGCAGAGCTTGCGGCCGGGGTTTTGGACTTCCCGCGACCGGCTGGATGCTTGAAATAGGAGCCTTCTTTATGAGGACGGAAACAGAACTCATTATCAAGAGCCGGCGAGTCGTTCCGGCACGTTTGCGGGCGTCTGGATTTGAATTTCGTTTTCCGCGTTTGGAGGAGGCACTTAGCGATTTGCTTCCAAGAATGCACAACTGACGATTTTATCAAATGCACAGCCCTATCAACGCCGAAGGATGTGCTGATGGTACTTGCGTGGGAGCTCTATCGCTGAGCGAAGCCGCTCGCAAAAGGATGCTCTCGGTCCCTGGCGAACCGCTTTTTGTTGCAGATTGGCATAGGACGTTAATGATTCATTACGAAGTCGAGCGCAAGGCACTGCAGAGAGTCGTGCCTTTTGAACTGGACGCCCGCGACGGGCGCGAATTCGTCAGCGCTGTGGCATTTACGCTCAGTAAAATGCGACCGCGATTTGGTGGACGAGTGGCGGCATGGCTGCTGAAGCCAATTTCGGCTCACCATTTTCTAAACGTTCGCACTTATGTGCGAGTGAACGGGGAGCGAGGGATATATTTTCTGTCGGAATGGCTTTCGAATCGTCTCAGCGTCAAGCTCGGGCCCCGAGCGTTTGGACTTCCTTACCGATTTGGCAGGATTAAGTATCGACATGAATGGAAAGCCGGACCACCAACTGCCCCGGCACTGCCGCGACTTTCTGGACGTGTTGCGGACGCCAGGTCCGGAGATGCATTCGCTTACGATGCCTCCCTGGCTGCCCAACCACAATTCCGCGAATGCGAACCTGATTCTCTGACTGAATGGTTGATGGAGCGTTTCACAGCGTTCACAATGTTTCACGGCAGACGACGATTTTTTCGCGTGTGGCATCAACCATGGCCACAGGTTCCAGCGGACGTTTGTGTCAGCGAAAGTAGTCTTCTCCAGCAAAATTGGCCGTTCA
>Ga0207674_10010762_pt1 | contig 10321 bp, 11 predicted proteins | sample KBSCornC72_FD_184303 | JGI IMG/M metagenome (GOLD analysis project Ga0207674, IMG submission 184303) | Corn rhizosphere microbial communities from Kellogg Biological Station, Michigan, USA - KBS Corn C7-2 (SPAdes) (version 2) | ecosystem: Host-associated > Plants > Roots > Rhizosphere > Soil ...
GGAAGATTCGGCGCGCGGCGGTTGGGGGGTCTGGTTAACACCGGCCCACTGTCATTCGGAACGTGGAATTGCGACGGGCCGGGTGGAGCGCTATCGGGAAGCGGCAGAAGTTCTCTAATATAAGGTCCGGGTTCCCCGGCCGCCGCGCATCCCGCCTCCTCCTTTCCCCGAGTTTGGTTATGACTGTCTTTGAATTAACGCGCGCGCTGATCGATATCGATTCGGTAACGCCCAATGAGGAGCAAGTAGGGGTGTATTTAGCCGACTACTTGTCGCGGCTGGCCGCGCGCACCGGCGGCCACGTCGAGCGCATCGAAGTGGAGCCGCACCGTTATAACGTGCTGGCGTATTGGGATGCGCCAGTGGTGACGCTGTCGACGCACATCGACACCGTGCCGCCGTTTTTCGCTTCGCGCGAAGATGACGAGTTCATCTGGGGCCGCGGAGCCTGCGACACCAAAGGCATCATCGCGTCCATGATCTTCGCGGTGGAGGCGCTGCTGGCGGCGGGTGAACGGAGAGCCGCTCTGCTCTTCGTCGTCGGCGAGGAGCGTAACAGCGCGGGCGCGCTCGCGGCAGCCAAAGACTCGCGCGGCAGCAAATACGTGATTAACGGCGAGCCTACCGAAAGCAAGCTAGTCCTGGGATCCAAAGGCGCACTACGTTTTGAAGTGGTGGCGCAAGGGAAAATGGCGCACTCCGCGTATCCGCACCTGGGCGAATCGGCCATCGAGAAATTGCTCGACGCGCTGGAGCGTGTGCGCAAGACCGCGCTGCCGAACGACGCGGTCCTGGGCCAGAGCACGCTGAACATCGGCACCATCCAGGGTGGCCGCGCGCCCAACGTGATTCCGGATCATGCCATGGCCGAAGTTTTCATTCGCCTGGTCGACGACGGCAACACAACGCGCCGCGCCCTGGCCGAGGCCGTTGCCGGAAAAGCGGAAGCGAAGGAAGTCCTGTGCATTCCGGCAGTGCACATGGGATCGATCCCCGGCTTAGAAACGACTGTGGTGGCTTTCACCACCGACATCCCGGCATTCAACGGGGCCTGGGGGACGCCGTATTTGTTCGGACCCGGAAGCATTCACGTCGCCCACACCGACCAGGAGCGCATTGCGAAGAGCGAACTGGTGGCAGCGATTGAGACGTATCAAATGATAGCGAGGCATCTGTTAAAACCATGAACGAAAAATATAGAGTCGCAATAGCGGGCGCCACCGGAGCGGTGGGCGTCGAATTCCTGCGCCTCCTGGAGGACCGCCATTTTCCGATTTCCGAGCTGCGGCTGTTGGCGTCGGCGCGTTCAGCGGGCAAGACCATGCGGTTTCAGGGCCGCGACGTAGTGGTGGAGGAGTTGACCGAGGCCAGCTTCGCAAACATCGACATCGCGTTCTTCAGCGCCGGTGGATCGATTTCGAAAAAGTACGCGCCCATCGCGGCGCAGGCAGGCGCGGTGGTGGTGGACAACTCGTCCGCGTTCCGCATGGATCCCAAAGTGCCGCTGGTGATTCCGGAGATCAATCCCGAAGCCATCGCGGGACACAACGGCATCATCGCGAATCCGAACTGCTCGACGATTATTGCCATTGTCCCGCTGTGGCCGATTCATCAGAAGAATCGCATTCATCGGTTGATCGCGGCGACCTATCAGGCGGCCTCGGGAGCCGGAGCGGCGGCCATGGAAGAGCTGCGCGAATCGACGCGCGCGCATTTGGAGGATCGCGAGTACGCCAATACCGTACTGCCACATCCTTACGCGTTCAATTTGTTCAGCCACAACTCGAAGATCGATCCCGCCACCGGCTACAACGAAGAAGAAACCAAGATGGTGCAGGAGACCAAGAAGATTTTCGGCGACACCGAGATTCGGATCAGCGCCACGTGTGTCCGCGTGCCCGTGTTGCGGGCGCATTCCGAAGCGTTAACTTTCGAGTGCGAGAAACCGATCACTCCCGCGGAAGTTCGTGAGATTCTGGCGTCGGCGCCGGGCGTCAAACTGATTGACGATCCCGTGAAGAACTATTTCCCCATGCCCAAGGACGCGTCCGGGCAGGGAGACGTGTTAGTAGGCCGCATCCGCCAAGATACCAGCGACCCCAGCGGTAGATCGATTGCGATGTTTGTCGCGGGCGATCAGCTCTTGAAGGGCGCGGCACTGAACGCGGTGCAGATCGCCGAGGTCATGGTGGAGAAAGGATTCCTGCAAGGAGCCGCAGCAAAACGATGATAGTGATGAAATTCGGCGGGACCTCCGTCGAATCGACTGAAGCCATCGAGCGTATTGCAGGCATTGTGCGTGGACAACTGGCGCGGCGGCCGGTGGTCGTGGTGTCTGCTATGGGCAAGACTACGAACAAGCTGTTGGCTATCGCGGACGCTGCTGTTGCGGGCGAGCGCGAAAAAGCGCTGGTGTTGCGTGACGAACTGCACAAGTTTCATCGGAAGGAATCAGAGGGCCTCGGCGTCGAAGATAAGGTCGACGGCCATTTCCAGGAATTGACGGAGCTAGTGAAAGGCCTCGCTGTGATGGGCGAGATGACGCCGCGCTCGACCGATGCTGTTTCCGCGTTTGGCGAACGGCTTTCGAGCATCATCGTCACTGCGCGCTTCCGCAGCTTGGGCATCGACGCGGCGCATTTGGATTCGCGCTCGGTGATCGTGACCGATCGCCGCCACACACAGGCCGCCCCGATGTTCGCCGAGACCTACCGGCGCGCGTGTAGCACGATTCCGCCACTCACAGCGAAGCACGTGGTAGTGATGGGCGGATTCATCGGCTCGACTGAAGACGGCGTCACCAGTACGTTGGGGCGCGGCGGATCGGACTACACGGCATCGATTGTGGGCGCGGGCATTGGCGCCGAAGAGATCCAGATCTGGACCGACGTCGACGGCATGCTGACTGCAGACCCCACCATTTTGCCGGGCGGTTACCGCGTGAAACAATGCTCCTTCGCGGAAGCAGCGGAACTCGCATACTTTGGCGCGAAGGTGTTGCACCCGGCCACGGTCCTGCCGGCCATCGAAAAAAACATTCCGGTGCGTATACTGAATTCGCGGCGGCCGCAGGTGGAAGGAACGCTGATTGCGGCCGGAGCTCCGCGCTCCACCAGTCCGATCCGCTCGATCGCCTGCAAGCGCAATATTACGCTGGTGAACATCGTTTCGACGCGCATGTTGATGGCGCACGGCTTCTTGAAGCGCATCTTCGAGATCTTTGACCGCTATGAAACGCCGGTGGACATGCTGGCGACATCGGAGGTCAGCGTGTCTTTGACCATCGACAACACAAGCGCGCTCGCGGTGATCACCAAAGAGATCGAAGAATTCGCGGAAGTCACGGTGGAGGAGAACCAGGCCATCGTGTGCATGGTGGGCGACAACATTCGTCACACGCCCGGCGTAGCCTCGCGCGCTTTCGCAGGCCTCAAAGACATCAACGTGCGCATGATTTCCCAGGGTGCGTCGCTGCTGAATATCAGCGTGGTGGTGGCGGCGGCGGACTTGAAAGGCGCGGTAGAATCGCTCCACCGGGAATTTTTCACGAATCCCGACCCGGCGGCTTTTGAAAAATGAAACTGGCGATTATCGGTTACGGCAAGATGGGCCGGATGGTCGAACAACTGGCGCCGGAGTACGGCTTCCAGTCGATCGTCGCCATCGACATCGGTGATGAGTTCGGCAAAGCCGCTGGAGCCGACGCGGCCATTGAGTTCACCACGCCCGAAACCGCCTTGGACAATATCGAGAAGTTGGCCGCGATGAAATTGCCGGTAGTGGTGGGTACGACGGGATGGCTCTCTCACATGGATAAGGCACGAGCGGCGGTTGAGAAGAATGGCAGTGCACTGGTGTGGAGTCCGAACTTTTCAGTAGGTGTCAACGTGTTCCTGCGCGTCGTTCGGGAAGCGGCACAGCTGCTGGCGGATGAGAAAGAATATGGCGCCTGGGCTTGGGAAATCCATCACGACACCAAGAAGGACGCGCCGTCGGGAACCATGATCAAGCTGGTAGAAGAGATGAAGGCCGCTGGTTACCCGCGCAACATTGACGTGAGTTCCAACCGCGCGGGCCGGCACCCGGGGACGCATGAGATCGGCTTCGATTCGGCGGCCGATACCATCACGCTGCGCCATGCAGCGCGGTCGCGCGAAGGGTTCGCACGAGGGGCGCTCAAAGCGGCACAATGGATCGTAGGCAAGCAAGGCGTGTTCGAGTTCGGCGACGTTTTATTTTCCAAGAGGTGACCTATGTTCTCAGGATGCGGTACAGCGCTGGTGACTCCGTTCAAAGCGGATTTGTCTGTGGATGAAACGACGATGCGCAAGTTGGTTCAGCGCCAGATTCGCGAAGGTATCAACTTCCTGGTGCCCTGCGGCACTACCGGCGAAAGCCCGACGCTCACGCGTGCGGAACACTTGCGCGTGGTCGAGATCACGGTGGACGAAGCCCGCAAGGCTGACCGCAAAGTTCCGGTAGTCGGCGGCGCCGGGGGTTACAACACGGCTGAAGTCATCGAACTCGCGAAAGAACTGCAGCACCTGGGTGTTGACGGACTGCTCTCGGTGACGCCCTACTACAACAAAGTCACGCAGGACGGTCTCTATCGCCACTACAAAGCCATTGCCGACGCGGTACCGCTGCCCATCATCGTCTACAACGTGCCGGGGCGCACCGGGGTCAACGTCGAAACCGCCACGCTGAAGCGCCTGTCCGATATTCCAAATATTTGCGGAGTGAAAGAAGCCTCCGGCAACATCAGCCAGATGGCTACAGTGTGCCACAGTCTGCCGGATACGTTCGACATTCTGTGCGGCGACGATGCGCTCACCATTCCGCTGTGCGCGCTCGGCGGACGCGGCTTGATTTCGGTAGTCTCCAACCAGATCCCCGGCGAAATGACCAAACTAGTGCAGTCCGCCATGTCCGGCGATTTCGCGAGCGCACGCAAGCTACAGCGCCATTGGTTCCCGCTGATGGAAGTAAATTTCGCGGAGTCGAATCCGATTCCGGTGAAGGCCTCGATGGCGATGATGGGCTTGCTAGAGCCGGTGTACCGCCTGCCCATGTGCCCGCCGCTGCCGCAAACGCAGACGAAGATCGAAGCGGTGCTCAAGCAAGTAGGACTGCTCGCAGGCGCACTCGCGGGGGCCGGGAGCAGAAATGCAAACTGAGATCGAACACCTGTTCGACCACAAACCACCCACTTACACCGCGGAACATTTTGATCTCTTCTATCAGTTCAAGCACAAGCTGAATCTGGGAGAAGTGCGCGCGGCCCAGCCCGATGCCTTCGCCAAAAACGGCTGGCGCGTGACGCCGTGGGTGAAGAAGGGAATCTTACTTGGCTTCCGCATGGGAGCGATCGTCGACATGTCGATCGACCGCTCGCGCCAGCCGTTCTTCGACAAGGCCACCTACCCGGTTCGCCAATTCAGTGCCGATGACGCGGTGCGGATCGTGCCCGGCGGGTCGAGCATTCGCGACGGCTGTTTTATTGGGAGCGGCGTGACGTGCATGCCTCCGATGTTCGTCAACGTCGGCGCGTATGTGGGCAACAATACCATGATCGATTCTCACGCGCTGGTGGGAAGCTGCGCGCAGATTGGCGGCCATTGCCATATTTCCGCGGCCGCGCAGATTGGCGGCGTGTTGGAGCCCGTAGGTGCGATGCCGGTGATCGTGGAGAACCACGTGATGGTGGGCGGCAACTGCGGCGTCTACGAAGGCACCATTATCAAGGAACGCGCGGTGCTGGGCAGCGGCGTGATTTTGACGCGCTCGACGCCGGTGTACGATGTGGTCCGCGGCGAGGTGCTGACCGCGACAGATGACGAACCGCTGGTGATTCCCGAAGGCGCAGTGGTAGTCGCCGGGTCGCGTCCCATCAGCAAAGGGCAGGGAAAAGACTGGGGCATCTCGCTCTACACCCCAGTGATCGTGAAGTATCGCGATTCGAAAACCGACGCGCGCGTGCAGTTGGAAGATCTACTGCGCTAGGCCTGGGTTCGTCTTGAGAAACTCCGCGATAAGCTGCCCTACAGACGCCCCTGGGAGTAGAGGGTAACCACCGTTATCACGTAGCTAAACGTTTCGAGAATTGCCACGCTCATCATGTGCCGAAAGCGGACCGGGTCCGTCGCGATCACAAAGAAGGCAGCTTGCCAGCCGAGCGCAAGCCCGATGAACCCAAAATAGAAATCGGGGTGCGTTATCGCCGGAGGGCACGCCCCCACACGCCCGCTATACGGAATACATTCTTCGCGAATCTCAAAGCGGTCACCTGTGATGGACTGGAATGTCCGAGAACCCGTCGGCGCCGAAGCGCAGCGCCAGCACCGACACGGCCCCGTTGGGCACGGAGACCACCACTCGGCCTTTTTTGCCGGAAATACCCGTCATCCCCGCATAAGCGCTTAGAACATTTACGGACTTGGCATGCGGGGGCAACGTGAGTTGCGCGGACCCGACTTGATCTCCGTCGTCGCCCCATGCGACGACTGTAACGGGGGTCTGCTGGTTGCTCGGATTCAAGAGCGCGACTGCTGTCGTAAATGAAGTGTCGTCGTAGGCGAATTCGGCAGCCTGGCTGGACTCGGGAACGAACGGGAGCAGCGCCTCATGATCCGCACGGCCCTCCATCACCTCACGCGCCACAACGTAGCCGATCACTCCGGGTGGCAGCGAGATGTCCGCCCAACCTTCTGTGAACGGATTCGGTCCATTGAGAGCCTCCAGCAGCACGGTTGTTCCGGGGTTTAGAATCACGATCCGGGAGAAGAGAGATCCAATCCCAGCCAAAGGGACGAGCAGCGGCGCGCCGGCATCGTCTCTGAAGGTTATCTGAACATTCTCCAACGCGTTGGTTGTATTCGAGAGATAAATCGCGGAGTACCAGCGGTCGCCGAAAACAAAATGCGGCAGGGCCAAGTGTGTGTTCATCCCGTGACCCGGCGCGGCCACGGTGAAAAAGAAGACATTCGAAGGCTGCCCATCGCCGTTGATGACCTGCGCCGTCCAGTTTCCAGGCGCGATTCCAAAATTGAACGTAAGGCAAAGCTGCTCGGGGTTGAAGAAGTTCACCGGTACGTCGATCAGCCCGGCAGGCCAGGTCAAACGCACTTTTAGCGCCGAGCCATTGCTGAACCCGCTTCCGTTGATGCAAAACGGTTGGTCGCTGCTGAGGGCCAGCGCCGGGTTCGGGCTAACCGAAGAAATGGAAGGCGGAGGCTCCACCGCATACGCTCGCGCCAAAAGGCTGGTAGCGAGTGCCAAGCGTAGAAAAAGTGACTGGAACGACAATTGGAAAGATCCCCTTACTTTGAATTAACCCTACTATCGCATTGCGTGCGCTCAAAACGGTGTGGGATTTGTAAACAGGTTGTAAAAAGGACGTCGCTAGTTCTCTGCGGCTTGAAATAGGGGAAAGGGATTACTGTCCCCGGTTTCGGTTTCGGTGGCGCCGTCTAGATCGAGAAAGCGTGGGTCGAGCAAACGGCCAGTCTGAATGTTGCCCATCGCGGAGAGCAAGGTTTCCTTCAAATGCGGATGTTCCTTTTCGAGCTCGCCGAACATATCGCGCAACGTCCGGCGCACGGTTCCGGTGCGCTGCGAACATCCGCACGGGATCACCGGCGCGCCCAACGATTCCGCAAAGCGCGCGGTCAGATCTTCGGTGACGTACACCAGCGGACGGATCAGGCGGAAATCACGCTGTCGTGAATAAGTGATGGGCGGCAGCGCACTGATGCGTCCGGTGAACAGGGCATTGCGCAGGAACGATTCGCAGAAATCATCGGCGGTGTGCCCGAAGGCGATCACGTTGGCGCCCAGGCCGCGCACGATCTGATACACGGCGCGGCGCCGGAAGCGGCTGCACAGGTCGCAGCCATGATCTGGCTGCTCGTCGATCAAACGGATCGACGGATTGTCCGTGTGATAAGTCCAGTCCACGCCGCGGGCCTTGAGATATTCGCCAAACGGCTGAATGGGACGCAAAAATTTCCCCTGCTCGACGGTAAACGCGCAGACCGTGAAATCGATCGGCGCGCGCTCCTTCAACAGCAGCAACGCCTCTAGCATCGTCACGGAATCCTTGCCGCCCGAAAGCGCCACCGCCACGCGATCGCCATCGCGAATCATCTTGAAGCGGGTCACGGCCTCACCCACTTTCCGCAGCAGTACTTTTTCAAGTTCCAAACCACCATTATATGGGGGGGCGGCTGCTACAGTGGAAATACATGGCGAATTTGTACGATTTGGACCCCGGCCCGGAGACTCCGGAAGTCATCCGCATGATTGTTGAGATCCCCAAAAACTCGGCCAACAAATATGAATACGACGGCAAGCTGGGCGTCTTCCGCCTGGACCGGCCGCTGTATTCGCCGCTGCATTATCCCGGAGATTACGGCTTCGTTCCCGGCACACTGGCAGATGATGGCGACCCGCTGGATGTTCTCACACTGATGTCCGAGCCGAGCTTCACCGGCTGCCTGATCGAAGTGCGTCCGTTAGGCGTGCTGGAGCTGGTGGATTCATCCGAGCGGGACCAGAAAATTTTGGCGGTCCCCAAGAGCAGTCCCCGCTATCAGGAAATCGCCACGGTGGATCAAGTGTGGCCGCACATGCGCCGCGAAATCGAGCACTTCTTCACCATCTATAAGGAGCTGGAAGGCAAGGAAACGCGCATCGACGGCTGGCGTGGCCCCATCGATGCGCGCAAGCTCATTCTGGATTGCCGCCAAGCCTACCTCGACGCCAAGGCGGAGACGGAATAGACTGGGAACTGAAGAACATGAGAAACCCAACTTGTCTCTTGCTTCTCGCGCTGAGCCCTGCGCTCGTGATGGGTCAGAAGCGCGACGATATTCTTTCCATCCAACGCGACGTGGCGCAACTGCAGGATCAAGTGAAGCTGTTGCAGGCCGGACAGGACCAGAAGCTGACAGCGCTCCAAGGCCTGGTCCGCCAGGCCCTGGAACAATCCAATAACGTTTCAGCAGCGGCCGGAACGCTGCAGCGCACTCTTACCGACCGTTTGAACGAACAGCAGGCCAAAGTGGAAGCGCCCATCGCTGTCCTGGGCACCAAGGTCGATCAGTCCGCCGACGAAATGCGTGTCGTGCGCGAGAATCTGGCCGACCTGGCGCGGCGCTTGGCGGCGCTCGACAACAAGCTCGCCGATATTTCGAGCGCCGTGCGCACGATGAACACGGCGGCCGTGGCGCCGCCGCCCCCCCCGACGGCAAGCGTTACCCCAGTGTCGACGGCCCCGGCTGCGCCACGCGGCGTTACCGCGGAGAGCCTGTGGCAGAAGGCTGTCCGCGATTACACCGGCGCGAAAGACAAGCAAGCGCTAGCCGAGTTCGCCGACTTCCTGAAGTATTTCCCGGACCACGCCAACGCCCCCGAAGGCCAGTACTACATGGGATTGATCTACGACCACGGCGAACAATACGACGACGCCGCGCAGGTTTTTCAGGCAGTGGTCGAGCGTTACCCGGAAAGTCCCAAAGCCGCCGACGCCATGTACATGAAGGGCGTCGAGTATCAGAAGGCCGGCAGCGACAAGGAAGCCATCGGCGCCTATCGGGCGTTCATCAAACAGTATCCCAAGCACATCAACGTGCCCAAAGCGCAGGCCCGCTTGCGCATCCTCACCGCCGTTCCCACAAGAGGAGCCACGAAGAAGCGCAAGTAGTGGTGCTCGCACAGAACCGCGCGCGCAGCAAGCGGCTTCGCTAGAAGGCTCGCATGCCTCCACTCGACCTCTCCCAGTTGTGGGAAGAACACACCCAGCATGAATTCGCCACCCGCGACACCGAAGCCACGCTAGCCACCATGGTGGAGGACGCCTACGTCAACCACATCCCCGTGATGACCGGCGGCTTCGGCAAAAGCGCGCTGCGCCATTTCTATTCGCGCGACTTCATTCCCAGCACGCCGCCCGACACCACGCTCACGCCCATCTCGCGCACCGTCGGCGAAGACCAATTGGTGGACGAGATGATTTTCTCGTTTACTCATACCCAGGAGATGCCCTGGATGCTTCCCGGCGTCGCCCCCACCAACGCGCGCGTCGAAGTAGCGCTGGTGGCCATCGTGCGCTTCCGCGACGGCCAGCTCGCGCACGAACACATCTATTGGGACCAGGCTTCGGTGTTAAAACAGATCGGCCTGCTCACCGATCCGTCGCTGCCCGTCCGCGGCATCGAGTCGGCCAAGAAAGTAGCAGCCGGCGCCAAGGCGGCCCCCAAAATCCGCTAGAATGTAAGTAGCCAACGGCGCCGGAGTGTCGGAATTGGCAGACGAACCGGAC
>Ga0207674_10010763_pt1 | contig 10321 bp, 9 predicted proteins | sample KBSCornC72_FD_184303 | JGI IMG/M metagenome (GOLD analysis project Ga0207674, IMG submission 184303) | Corn rhizosphere microbial communities from Kellogg Biological Station, Michigan, USA - KBS Corn C7-2 (SPAdes) (version 2) | ecosystem: Host-associated > Plants > Roots > Rhizosphere > Soil ...
CTAGAATCTGGCCAACTTTAAAATTCTGGACAGAATGATGCGGACGAGCGGCATCTTCGAGGCGAAGCAGAACTTCTCGGCGCTGATCGACGCCGTCGAGGCCGGAGAAGAGGTGCGCATCACGCGCCACGGCAAGGAAGTGGTGCGCATGCTGCCGGTCAAGCGTGTGCCGGTGATCGCGCAAAGCCAGATCGACCGCGAGCTGCAGGCGATTCGCGACCTGCACGCGCGCGTCAAGCCCGGTCCGGGCTGGCGCGAACTGCGCAACGAAGGCCGCGAATGAGCGGGGCCGCACGTCCGTCGGCCGTCGTCATCGATGCGTCGGTCACGACTGCCTGGTTGTTGCCCGACGAACACAGCGAGAGCGCGCAGCGCGTCTATGCCCGCATTCGCCTCGGCGAACTCGAGCTGCACGCTCCCGAGCTCTGGCTCTGGGAATGCGGAAACATCATCGCCAACAGCGTGGCAAGGCAGCGCGTGACGGCGGCGGATGCGATGCTGACCTGGTCGGTGCTCGACGCGATCCGCAGCCGCGTCGAACTGACGAGCCTGGTGCCGGCACAGATCCGCGCTGCGTTGACGCTTGCGCTCGACCATGCGCTTTCGCTGCACGATGCAGCGTATCTCTGGCTGGCGCTGTCGCTGAAGCTGCCGCTGCTGACGCACAACCGCAAGCTGGCTGCCGCGGCCCGCCCGGCGGTCGATGTGCTTACCCTGGAGGAACTGGCGTGAACGACGCCCCTGACAACAACGACAAGGGCACACCCCCCGCCGCTTCGAAGCGCCAGGCGGCGATGCCGTTCATCATGCTGACGGTGCTGATCGACATGGTCGCGATCGGCCTGATCATCCCCGTGCTGCCGCCACTGGTCGGCACGTTCACGAGCTCGCCGTCCGCGCAGGCGTTCTGGTACGGCGCGATCGCGGCGGTGTTCGGCATCGCGAACTTCTTCGCGTCGCCGATCCTCGGCCGGCTGTCCGATCGTTACGGCCGCCGCCCGGTGCTGCTGATGGGTTTCGCCGGGTTTGCGCTGAGTTTCTTCGTCACCGGGCTGGCGACCTCGCTGTGGATGCTTGTCACGGTGCGCATCTTCAGCGGCGCGCTGCAGGCCAACGTGGCGATCGCGAACGCGTACGTCGCCGACATCACGCCGCCGCACGAACGCGCGAAAGCCTTCGGCAAGCTCGGCGCGATGCTGGGCATGGGCTTCATCCTCGGCCCCGTGCTGGGCGGCCTGCTCGGCGGCTACAACCTGCATCTGCCGTTCTTCGTGTCGGGCACGCTCGCCTGCATCAACTGGCTGTACGGCTGGTTCGTGCTGCCCGAGTCGCTGCCGGCCGAACGGCGCCGGCCGTTCGTGCTGCGCGAGGCGAACCCGGTCAGTTCGCTGCGCGGGCTCGGCGAGCTGAAGGGCGTCGGCGCGCTCGTGCTCGTCGTTGCGCTGAGCGGACTTGCGCAGTTCATGACGCACACCTCGTGGGTGCTGTACACGACCTTCAAGTTCGGCTGGGGGCCGACGCAGAACGGCTGGTCGTTGTTTGCGATCGGACTGATGTCGGTGCTGGTGCAGGGCGTGTTCCTGAGCCGGCTGCTGAAGCGGTTTTCGCCGCAGCGCCTCGCGGTGATGGGCCTGATCTCGTCCAGCCTGTGCTACGTGCTGTGGGGTGCGGCGTCCGAGGGCTGGATGCTGTACGTCGTGATCTTCGCGAACGTGCTCGGCTTTGCAGTCTCGGCCGCGATCCAGAGCCTGATCTCGAATGCCGCCGATCCCACGACGCAGGGTCGCACCGCCGGCGCGGTCGCGTCGCTGAACAGCATGATGGCCGTGCTCGCGCCGATCATCGGTGCGCCGCTGCTCGCGACGGTGTCGCACCTGCCGCACGGCGACTGGCGCATCGGCGCACCGTTCTACTTCTGCGCGCTGCTGCAGGTCGGCTCGACCTTGATCGCATTCCGCCACTTCAGGCGCGAACGCCGCAAGCGCGAGATGCTTGCTGCGGCCGGCTCTGCCGCCTAACTTTCTGGTCTTCACCATGCACGACAAGATCCTGATCCTCGATTTCGGCTCGCAAGTCACCCAGCTGATCGCACGCCGCGTGCGCGAAGCGCATGTCTTCTGCGAGATTCACCCGAACGACGTGAGCGACGCGTTCGTCCGCTCGTTCAACCCGAAGGCAATCATCCTGTCGGGCAGCCATGCATCGACTTACGAAGAGCACGAACTGCGCGCGCCGCAGGCGGTGTGGGACCTGGGCGTGCCGGTGCTCGGCATCTGCTACGGCATGTTCACGATGGCGGTGCAGCAAGGCGGTCAGGTCGAGGCGGCCGATCACCGCGAGTTCGGCTACGCCGAGGTCCGTGCCCATGGCCACACGAAGCTGCTCCAGGGCATCGAAGACTTCAGCACCGCCGAGGGCCACGGCATGCTGAAGGTCTGGATGAGCCATGGCGACAAGGTCACCGCGCTGCCGCCCGGCTTCAAGCTGATGGCGAGCACGCCGAGCTGCCCGATCGCCGGCATGGCCGACGAGTCGCGTGGCTACTACGGCGTGCAGTTCCACCCCGAGGTCACGCACACGGTGCAGGGGCGCGAGCTGCTGAACCGCTTCGTGCTCGAGATTGCGAAGGCCAAGCCCGACTGGATCATGGGCAACTACATCGACGAGGCGGTGGCGCGCATCCGTGAGCAGGTCGGCAGCGAGGAAGTGATCCTCGGCCTGTCCGGGGGCGTCGATTCGAGCGTCGCGGCGGCGCTGATCCATCGGGCGATCGGCGACCAGCTCACCTGCGTGTTCGTCGACCATGGCCTGCTGCGCCTCGATGAGGGCAAGCTCGTGATGGAGATGTTCGCCGGCCGGCTGCACGCGAAAGTGATTGCGGTCGACGCGAGCGAGCAGTTCCTCGGCCACCTCGAGGGCGTGAGCGATCCCGAAGCGAAGCGCAAGATCATCGGGCGCGAGTTCGTCGAGGTGTTCCAGGCCGAGGCGAAGAAGCTGAAGTCGGCGAAGTGGCTCGCCCAGGGCACGATCTACCCCGACGTGATCGAGTCGGGTGGCGCCAAGACCAAGAAGGCGACGACGATCAAGAGCCACCACAACGTCGGCGGGCTGCCCGAGACGCTCGGGCTGAAGCTGCTCGAACCGCTGCGCGAGCTGTTCAAGGACGAGGTGCGCGAGCTCGGCGTCGCGCTCGGCCTGCCGCACGACATGGTCTATCGCCATCCGTTCCCGGGCCCCGGCCTGGGCGTGCGCATCCTCGGCGAAGTGAAGAAGGAGTTCGCCGACCTGCTGCGCCGCGCCGATGCGATCTTCATCGAGGAGCTGCGCAACACCCGCGACAACGCGAGCGGCAAGACCTGGTACGAGCTGACGAGCCAGGCGTTCGCGGTGTTCCTGCCCGTCAAGAGCGTCGGCGTGATGGGCGACGGCCGCACCTACGACCACGTGGTCGCGCTGCGCGCCGTGCAGACCAGCGACTTCATGACGGCCGACTGGGCCGAGCTGCCGTACGCACTGCTGAAGAAGGTGTCGAGCCGCATCATCAACGAGGTGCGCGGCATCAACCGCGTGACCTACGACGTCTCGAGCAAGCCTCCCGCGACGATCGAGTGGGAATGAACTATCTTCATCCCACGTCGTTCAAGGTCGTCTCGTGCTTCTGAAGAGTGACACGCTGACAGGGGCTTAGCGTCTCGCTTCGTCTGGCGTCATCCCGTGACGCTCATCCATTCGACGGCTACGTCCGTCGCAGTGACCCCTCCCGGCGTCGCCAGCTTTCGCTTTGACCACCGGCTCAATGGGCCGCCGCGAGACGCTCGTCATCGGGCACGGCCGCGTTCCGACGCCGCGCAGAGCGCTACGGGAGTTGCGCAGAGGTCCCCTTCAGCGGCGAGTGGACCTTCATCATCAACACAGCGGCAGACGACCCCATGCAGTTGCCTGTGCGATCGTTGATCGCGGCTGGCACGGAGCAGCTCTTGGTCGGTCTGGACGTGCGACACGATTCGTCGCACGGTGATCTTGTCATGGTTCTGATATGTGAATACAATTCAAGTATGGGAATGATTCGGCGCCTGCACTTTCACGCGAGCAGGGCGGCCGCAACCAGGAAAAGGGATGGACCGAACAGGATCACGAACAGACGCGACGCTGCTGGATCTGGTCTCCTTCAAGTGGCTGATGGCAGGAAGGGGTTGGCGGGTGGATCTGGCGCGCCTGCGCGAGGACGCTGCCTACGCCAGGACGTGCGTGCAAAGGGGCCTGGACAGCGGTCTGGAACTGCTCAGGCAACGCAGCATCGAGCTGCAGCCTTCGCTTCCAGCAACTCAAGCCGATGTTCGGATCATCCAATGATGTTCGTATCCGCTCGCGTGGCGAGTCAGATGCGGCGTCTTGCCCGCACGTGGACGCATGAGCTCGAATGACCTGCTGATCGTGATAGGTGCGGGGCATGCCGGTGCGGAGCTGGCAGTGCAAGCGCGCGAGGGCGGCTGGCCGGGTCGCATCGCGCTGGTCGGCGACGAGCCGGCATTGCCCTACCACCGGCCGCCGCTGTCCAAGGCCTATCTCGCGGGAGCGCTGGCACTCGACGCGATGGCCCTGAAGTCGCGTGCCGCCTATGACAAGGCAGGTATCGAGCTGATGCTCGGCCGGCGCGTTGTCGAGCTCGACCGGTCAGCCGCCCGCCTGCGCTTCGAAGACGGGCACTCGACGCAATACTCGCGTCTGGCCTTCGCCAGCGGCGGCCGGCCGCGCCGCTTGCCGGCTGCAGCCGCAGGCGCCGATGCCGCGGAAAACTTCCACTACCTGCGCACGATGGCCGACGTCGATCGCATCCGGCCGCGCTTCGTGGCGGGCGCGAGGCTGGCCATCGTCGGCGGCGGGTACGTAGGCCTCGAGGTCGCCGCGGTCGCGATCAAGCACGGGCTGAAGGTCACCGTGCTGGAGGCGGCATCACGCGTGCTGGCGCGCGTGACGGCGCCGCGCGTGTCCTCCTTCTACGAGCAGGTGCATCGCGAAGCAGGGGTCGATGTGCGCACCGGCGTGCAAGTCGACGGCTTCGACCTCGACACCACGGGCCGCCTCGTGACCCGGGTTCACTGCAGCGATGGTGAGCGCATCGAGTGCGATCTCGTCATCGCCGGGATCGGCCTTGTGCCGAACACAGAGCTGGCAGCGGCGGCCGGACTCGCGGTGGACGACGGCATCCTGGTCGATGCCGCGTCGCGCAGCAGCGATCCGGCGATCGTCGCTGCCGGCGACTGCACGCGTTACCACAGCGCCTTGTATGGCCGATCGATCCGCCTCGAATCGGTGCCCAACGCGCTCGAGCAAGCGCGCTGTGCGGCCGCTGCCGTGAACGGCAACGAGCGTCTCCACGAGGCCGTGCCTTGGTTCTGGTCGGACCAGTACGAGCTGAAGCTGAAGATGGTCGGCCTCTCGCAAGGCTACGACCGCATGCTGCTGCGCGGTTCGCTGGAGCAACGCTCGTTCTCGGCTTTCTACCTGAAGGGCGCACAGGTGCTGGCCGTCGACACCGTGAACCGGGTGCCCGAGTTCATGCTCGCCAAGCGCCTCGTGGCCGAAAGAATCGCGGTCGACCCCGACCGCCTGGTGGACGAGGGCGTCCCCCTCAAGAACCTGCTGCCGCTCGCGTGACGCGAGGCCGAGCCAACACGAAACAGGAGACCGAAAAATGCCCCAACTGACAATCATCGAGTGGAGCGGCAAAGAGCATCACCTCGAAGCCGAGACGGGCCAATCGGTGATGCAGACCGCCCTCGACGCCCTGGTTCCCGGAATCATGGCCGACTGCGGCGGCTCGTGCAGCTGCGCCACCTGCCACTGCTATGTCGACGAAGCCTGGGTGCCGCGCCTGCCGCCGCCCGAAGCGGCCGAGCGCGACATGCTCGAGTGTGCCCTCGATCCGCTTGCCAACAGCCGCCTGAGCTGCCAGCTGCGCGTCACGGCGCAAAGCGATGGCCTGGTCGTGCGCTTGCCCAGATCACAAGTGTGAATTCAATCGACCCGCACCGGAGAGCTTCATGAGCGCGAGCGCGACCAGCACCACCACATCCCCTGCGACCCCTGTCTTCAAGGGCTCGATCTTCGACGGCGACACGCACCTGTACGAGACGCCGGACGCCTTCAGCCGCTACCTGCCCGAGCAATTCAAGAAGGACTGGAGCTACGAGTGGAAGACCGGCGCCGACGGCGAGTACGCGCTCTATGTGGGCCGCCAGAAGGTCGAGATCAGCGCCGGCTACACCGCGGCCGACGGTCGCGTTCCGCCTCCGGGCAAGCTGCATGAATGGCTGCGGGCACAGAAGGAGGGCAAGGAGAACGTCGACATGCGCGTGCCGATGACGCCCGACATGGTCGGACGCGAAGCGCGCCTCCTCAAGATGGACGAGTTCGGCGTCGAGGGCTGCTTTCTGTACTGCGGCCACATGGTCGCGACCATCAGCTACCTGAGCGAACCGAAGGCCGCTGCCGCCGTGATGCATGCGTACAACCGCTGGATGCTCGACGATTGGGGGTTCAACTACAAAGACCGCATCTATTCGGCGCCCCTGGTATCGCTCGACGATGTCGAGGCCGCCTGTGCCGAAGCCGAATGGGCCATCAAGAACGGCACGCGCCTGTTCCTGATGCCGATGGGGCCGTTCGGTGGCAAGTCGCCGGCGCATCCCGACTTTGACCGTTTCTGGGCGTTGCTCAACGAAGCGCATTGCCGCGTGGTCTACCACGTGAGCGAGGCCATCTACATGAAGGACCACATGGCGGTGTGGGGCGAGAAAGTGCAGCAGTCGCGCCAGCGCCAGACGGCCTTCATCTGGATGCACGGCTACAGCGAGCGCCCGGTGGTGGAGACGCTGTCGTCGATGATCTTCTGGAACTTCTTCGCGCGCTTCCCGAACATCCGTCTGCTCTCGGCCGAGAACGGCAGCGAATGGGTGCCCAACATGCTCGTGAAGATGGACAAGTGCCGCGGCATGTCGAAGAACGGCTATTGGCCGGGTGGCCAACTGAAGGAGCGGCCGAGCGCGATCTTCAAGCGCCACGTCGGCGTCATCGCCTACCCGGAGGATGACCTGAAGACGATCATCGATCAGGTCGGTTCGCACGAATGGATGATCATGGGCTCGGACTATCCGCACGCCGAGGGCGTGCCCACGCCGCGCGACTTCGCCGACGAGGCCTGCCGGGTCATCAGCGCCGAGCAGACGCAAGGCGTGATGCACGACAACGGCCGCCGCTTCCTGGCGCCGGTCTATTGAAGTCGTGACGAACATGAGAACACGCATCACCGACCTGCTCGGCGTGCGCTACCCGGTCGTGCAAAGCGGCATGCGCTGGGTCTCGCGCGCCGAGCTTGCCGCGGCCGTCTCCAACGCCGGCGGGCTGGGCGTACTCTCGGCCCATACCCAACCCGATGCCCAGGCCTTGCGCCGCGAAATCGAGCGCACGCGCGCGCTGACGGCCTTGCCGTTCGGCGTGAATCTCACGCTGCTCGCGGCCAACGCGGGCGTCGACATCGACGGCTTCGTGCGCGTCGTCGTCGAAGAACGCATTCCGGTCGTCGAGACAGCCGGCGGCAGTCCGGCGAAGTACCTCGGCGCGCTGAAGACCGCGGGCGTCAAGGTGTTGCACAAGGCAACCAGCGTGCGACATGCGCTGAAGGCGCAGTCGCTCGGCGTCGACGCGGTGATCATCGATGGCTTCGAATGCGCGGGGCATCCGGGCCAGGACGACGTGCCGGGCCTGGTGCTGATTCCGGCTGCGGCCCAGGCCCTGTCGATCCCCCTGCTCGCCGCCGGCGGCATTGCCGATGCGCGCGGTCTGGTCGCCGCGCTGGCGCTCGGTGCAGACGGCGTGTGCATGGGCACGCGCTTTCTGCTGACTCGCGAATCGCCGCTGCATATCGACGTCAAGGCCCGCATGCTGGCCGCGCGGGAGACCGACACCACACTCGTCGGGCGCCGCTTCGGCGACAGCATTCGCGTACTGCGCAACCGGACGGTCGACGAAGCCGCCAGGCTGGAGGCGCAGGATTCGACCACGCACCACGACCTGCTGCCGCTGATCGGCGCTGCGCGCTGGATGGACGCGATGGAGCGTGGCGCAGTCGAGGAGGCCGCGTTTCCGCTCGGCCAATGCGTTGGCCTGATCGATGATCTGCCGACCTGCGCTGCGCTGATCGACCGCCTGATGCAAGAGACGCGTGCGCTGATCGAACGGCGGCTGGCCGCCATGCTTTGAGCCCGCTTGCTCCGTCTCCCGCAAGGGGACGCCGGAGCAGGCGAATCGATCAATCGAAGCGGACGTGAATGTGCTTGGGCACCCGCATCATCGTGCCCTGGATTCGCGGTGGCGGCAGGTCCGGATCGAGCCGGACATTGGGCAGGTGATCGAGGATGGCATTGAGCGCGCGCGTCATCTCGACCCGCGCGAGGTGCTGGCCGATGCACACGTGCGGGCCGAAGGCGAATGCGAAGTGGCGCTGCTTCTTGCGGAAGATGTCGAAGCGATCAGGATCCTCGAAACGCGACGGATCGCGGTTGGCAGAACCCGCGGCCACCGACAGGCAGGCGCCGGCGGGCAGCGTCACGCCGCACAACTCGGTCTCGACCCGCGGAGTGCGCGAGGCGATGAGGACCGGGCCGTCCCAGCGCAAGGCCTCTTCGATGGCCTGCGGAATCAACGAGCGGTCGGCGCGCACGGCAGCGAGCTGATCCGGGTTCGTCAGCAGCCCGGTGAGCAGGACGCTGGTGGCACGGTAGGTCGTGTCTCCGCCGGCATTGACCAATTGGCGCAGGAAGGAGATCAGGATCTCTTCGGGCAAGGTCTCGCCGTCGACCTCGGCCTGCGCGAGAAGGCTCACCAGGTCGTCGCCGGGGTTGCGGCGCCGTTCTTCGAGCAGGGCCTTGAAGTACACACCGAGCTTGCGCGAAGCCTCGGTGCCGTGCGCCACGTCGTAGCTGACCACGGTTTGCGCGATCGCAAGCTTGTGGAAGACGCTCACGTCTTCTGGCGGCAGGTCGAGCTGCTTGTAGATGATCTGGAACGGATAGTGGTGCGTGAACTCCCGTGCCAGGTCCGCGTGGCCCCGGCCCGAGAAGTTTTGCATCAGCGCGGCGATCACCGGGTCGACCAGCGTGTCGCCCCACGTCGACACCACGTTCGGCAGAAACGCCTTCTGGAAGATCTTGCGGTAGCGCGGATGATCGGGCGCGTCCATCGTGCTGACGCTCTGGCCGAAGCAGATGCCCAGATTTCGCGCATAGATCTGGTTCGAATAGGTCTGCGGGTTGAGAAAGATGGTTTCGACCGCGTCGTAGCCCAGCGCCAGGTACGAGGGCAGGCCAGCCATCGTCACATCCGGGTAGAGCCCCATGGCGCTGCGGTAGTCGAAGGCATGCACCGCGCCCTGCTCGCGCCAGCGCGCGAGCTGCGGGTAAGGGTCTTCACAGTCGCCGAACGCGGCATCGTCCGAGACGAAGGGGTCGTAGGCCGAGTCGTCGAAATCCTCGATGCGTTCGATGTGTGTACCGGCACCCATGGTCTGCTCCTTCAAGGCTGCAGCGCGCCGCGCACCGCGTCGGCAATCGTGAGGATGGCGTCCTCGTCACGAGTCGTCGGGTTGAACAATCGGTTATGGCAGATGGCCACGGCCAGTTGCGCGTCGGGGTCCGCCCAGCCGATCGAGCCGCCCTGGCCCGGGTGACAGATCGCGTGCGGGTTCTTCGCGGAGCACACCGGCGGATGCTCGCCGCCGAACCAGAAGCCGCCGACGGTGATCGGGATCGGAAACCCGAACATCACCGGGTCGGGTTCATCGCTGTGTGGGCGTGGCGCGTTCAGCGTCGCAACGAGCTCCCTGGACAGAAGGCGCACGCCGTCGAGTTCGCCGCCGCCGGCGAGCATGGCCCAGAAGCGGGCCTGGCTGCGTGCGGTGAAGATGCCGCCGACGCCCGCGACTTCGGCGCGGCGCACGTCGGGCCGCTCGAACACTGCGGGCACCAAGGCCACCGCGCTTGGCATCGAGGCGAGGAACAACGGCGGCAGGGACTCGGCCGGAATCGCCGCCATCGCATCGATCTGCCGGGCAATGCGCGGTTCGACCGCATCGGGAATGCCGATCCACAGATCCGGCGCGTTCAGCGGCATGCCGATTTCATCGCGCACGAAGCGGCCGAGCGAGCGGTGGTCCGGGTCGGCGCGCCGGATCAGTTCGCCAAGGATCCAGCCGAAGGTCATCGACAGATACAGCGTCTTGGTGCCGGGCTCGGCCAGCGGCCGCAGATCGGCGATCGCGCGC
>Ga0207674_10010764_pt1 | contig 10321 bp, 4 predicted proteins | sample KBSCornC72_FD_184303 | JGI IMG/M metagenome (GOLD analysis project Ga0207674, IMG submission 184303) | Corn rhizosphere microbial communities from Kellogg Biological Station, Michigan, USA - KBS Corn C7-2 (SPAdes) (version 2) | ecosystem: Host-associated > Plants > Roots > Rhizosphere > Soil ...
GAATACCAACGCTTATATGCAAGTGAGCAAGTGGTGGACCAGTTGTCCAATTATTTTTCAATTCTCGCCATCTTTATTTCGTGTCTTGGTTTGCTGGGCCTCGTGATGTTTAGCGCAGAACAACGAACCAAAGAATTTGGAATAAGAAAAGTGCTTGGTGCAAGTCCAGCCATTCTATTCAGTTTGCTTTCAAAAGAGTTTTTAGTACTCGTACTGATAGCCCTGGCGATCGCTTCCCCTCTTGCATGGCTGGTTATGAATAAGTGGTTACAGGATTATCAATACAGGATAAATATTACGTGGAGCATATTTGTGATCGCAGGATTGTTGGCGTTAGTTATTGCGTTGCTCACAGTGAGTTTCCAGGCGATCAAAGCAGCGGTGGCTAATCCGGTGAAGAGCTTGAGAACGGAATAGTGTTGTGAATAGTGAGTGGTGAGTGGCGAGTGGGTGAAGGAAATTTCTAAATGACCGTACCTTTCTTTGCCGTGAGCCGTGAGTCGTCAATCGTGAATCGTCAATCGTGAATGGCGAGGGAGGAAGTGGGCGAGGAAATTTTAGATGACGCACATTGTTCTTTGTGAACCCCTGCCTGACGGCACGCAGGTTTTTGGATTTGTGTCTTTGTGGCCTAAAAAGATGAATAGGGTTCGGAACGCACAAGTGAGTGACACAACGGAAGCCAAATAGACAATAGAGAGTTTGCTACATAAATTTTATACATAAAAAATAAAACCAAATGAAAAAGTATCTTTTATTTTTCTCGCTTGTGTCGTTACAATTTGCCCTGAAGGCACAGTCAGACAAAACACCGTTCATGACAAAATCATTAACTAATGAATCCATCAAAGATGTTGAAGTAGAAACATCTGGCGGCAGCATTTCGGTTTCAGGTGTAACTTCTGATGCCCGTGTTGAAGTTTATATCACTTCGAACAATAACAAGCAGCTCACAAAAGAAGAGATCCAGCAAAGACTAAATGAAAAGTATAACCTGGATATTTCCGTCGCTAACAACAAGGTGACAGCTACTGCAAGGGTCAAAGGAAAAATGACCGACTGGAAGAAAGCGCTGAATATTTCTTTTAAAGTTTTTGTTCCAAGGAACGTTTCTACCGACCTGTCAACAAGTGGCGGAAGCATCGATGCAAAGAACTGCGAAGGAAAACTAAGGCTTTCGACTTCGGGCGGATCGCTTGACCTGAAAGATCTGAAGGGAGATATAAGAGCCACTACCAGTGGTGGAGGCATTCATGGCAGCGATATCTCCGGCGAGCTCATTGCACATACCTCAGGAGGAAGCATCCACTTCTCAGATCTCACTTGCAGCCTTGAAACATCCACGAGTGGCGGAAATATAGATGTGTCGATAACAGAATTGGGAAAATATGTCAAGATCAGCAACTCAGGCGGAAACATTGATGTCACGCTTCCAAACAAAGGACTCGACCTTGATCTCTCTGCCAACAAGATCAAGACGGGAATGCTAAATAATTTTAGTGGAAAGACAAGCGACGAAGAGTTGAATGGAAAATTAAATGGCGGCGGAGTGCCGGTCAGAATTGATGCAGGTAGTGGAAGGATCTCTTTGAGTTTGCGTTGAGTGCTCGTCAAACGTGAAACGTCAAACGTGAAAAAACTGCTCTGATATTTCACGTCTTACGTTTCACGTTTCACCCTGATAATAACATATCCCTAAAAGGAAAATCATGAACAAAAACTATCTCAAGATAGCGTGGAGAAACCTGGTAAAAAATAAGGTTTATTCATTTATCAATATTGCCGGCCTGGCTACGGGAATGGCTGTCGCCATGATCATTGGGCTGTGGATATATGATGAGATCTCAGCTAATAAGCATTTTAAAAACTATAGTACGCTTTACCAGGTGATGATGCATCAAACCTTTGATGGTAAGCGGGGCTCGCAACTGGCTTTGCCGTTTCCATTGGGCCAGGAATTGAAAGCTCAATATCCCGACTTCAAAGGAGTGGCTATGTGCGATTGGGGCAGCAGTCATTCGCTGATGTATGGTGACAAGAAGATCAGCAAGCCGGGACATTTTATTGGCGAAGAGGCAGTCAGTATGTTTTCACTGAACATACTTAATGGTGATAAAAATCCTTTACACGAGCCGTATTCAATTGTCCTGACTGACGAAACGGCCAAAATACTTTTTGGAAATGAAAACCCGGTTGGCAAGATCGTGAAGATGGATAATGCGACCAATTTGAAAGTGACAGCAGTCGTTGCAAAACAGCCGAAGAGCAGCTCACTCAGTTTTGATTACCTGGTACCCTTTCAATTGGAGGAAATTCTCCACGAATACATCAGGCTATATCACAAAACAAACTGGGGAAATAATTCCTGGGAAGTTTTTGTACAATTAAATGACAATGCCGATCCGAAGACTGTAAATGCCAAGATAAAAAACGTCGTATTGTCTCATTTTACGGATGAGAATACGCTGAAGAGTATCATTCCTGAACTTTTCATTCACCCCATGGCAAAGTGGCGTTTGTACAGCGATTTTGAAAATGGAAAAAACACAGGCGGCTTTATAAAATATGTAAGGATGTTTGGTATCCTCGGGCTCATCGTTCTGATCATCGCATGTATTAATTTCATGAATTTAAGTACTGCCCGCTCAGAGAAACGCGCAAAAGAAGTGGGTGTGCGAAAAGCGGTTGGTTCGGGTAAGAGACAACTCATCAGGCAATTCCTGAGCGAATCAATGTTGATCTCCGCATTAGCATTTTTACTTGCATTATTACTTGTTGCAATTGCCCTCCCTTACTTCAATAAACTCACCGACAAGGCCATGAGCTTACAGATCACCAATCCATTGTTTTGGGGAATTATGATCGCGTTTACTGCAATCACGGGTCTTTTGGCAGGAAGTTATCCCGCGTTTTATCTTTCTTCTTTCAACCCGGTACGTGTTCTTAAAGGAAATTTCAAAGCGGGTCGGGGTAGTTCATTGCCCCGTAAAATATTAGTTGTCGTTCAGTTTGCAAGCTCAGTGATATTGATGATCGGAACAACGATCATTTACCAGCAGATACAGCATGGTAAAGACAGGCCTATTGGTTTTGATAATAAAGGATTGATATCGGTGAATTGGTCGGATGATATCGGTAAAAATATGGCGGCACTTAAACAGGAGCTGTTGAGTTCAGGGGCAGCCTATTCGGTTTGTCAAAGTAATTCACCGCCATCAGATATATACAGCAATAATAATGGCTGGGAATGGAAGAACAGTTTGCCGGTAGAAAAAACGGTTGTTTTCTCAACCATTACTACCGAATATGATTACATGAAAACTATGGGAATTAAAATGGTCGATGGCAGAGACTTTTCCAGGGACTTTGCAGATTCAAATGCAGTCATACTGAACCAGGCTGCAGTAAAACGTATGGGACTTAAAAATCCTGTTGGGGAAATGCTGAAATGGAATGATAAGCCCATGGTTGTAATTGGAGTGATACCTGATATACAAATGGAGTCGCCTTTTCGCCCGATCTCACCTTTGACGATCATATTTAATAAGGACTGGGTAGGCTGCATCGATGTGCGCATAAATCCAAATATGTCGGCGTCGAAAGCCATTAGCATTATGAAACCCATCTTTGATAAATACAATCCTTCCTTTCCCTTCCAATATCAATTTGCCGATGAACAATACGCGAAAAAATTCAATTACGAAGAACTGGTAGGGAACCTGGCAGCGATCATGGCGATACTAGCCATTTTTATTTCCTGTCTCGGTCTTTTTGGTTTGGCTTCATTTACGGCGGAACAACGGGTGAAAGAAATCGGTGTTCGAAAAGTGTTGGGAGCAAGTGTTTTCAACTTGTGGAAATTGCTTTCAAAAGATTTCGTGGTGCTGGTCTTAATTGCCTGCGCCATCGCTATTCCCATTGCATGGTATGCTATGAATGAATGGCTGAAAAATTATGAATATAAAATTAGTATTGGCTGGGCGACCTTTATTTTAATTGTCGCTTTGTCGATTGCCATTACACTAATAACCGTCAGTTTTCAATCGATCAAGGCGGCGCTTTCGAACCCTGTAAAGAGTTTGAGAACGGAGTGAATTTGTAAAACGTGAAACGTGAGACGTGAGAAGGAACCCTCGATCTTTATTTCACGTTTGACGTTTGACGTTTCACGCGAACAACGTGGTCGCTCGCAAAAAAAAGAAATGCCATGATAAGAAACTACTTCAAGATCGCCTTTCGGAATCTTTTGCGGTACAAAGGATTTTCGTTCATCAATATTTTCGGCCTGGCAACCGGAATGGCGTGCAGCCTTTTAATATTCCTTTTTGTAAAAGACGAGATCAGTTATGATCGATTTCATAAAGATGCGGATAAGATCTACCGTGTAGTAAAAGATTTTGTGAACGATGATGGTAGCCGGCTTCCGGATGCTACCACGCCCCCTGCTCTTTCTCCTGCAATGCAACGTGATATCCCTGAAATCGCACGCACCACAAGAGTATTTCCAAATTGGGGAGCTAACTTCCTCATCAAGTACGATGACAAAAAGATCGTGGAGGAAAAATTGTGCAGGGTTGACAGCAGTTTTTTTGATGTATTTACTTTCCCATTTGTTTATGGAAATGCAAAAGATGCTTTTAAAGAGATTAATTCGATCGTGATCACAGAATCTGCGGCGAAAAGATATTTTGGAAGCGACAACCCGATGGGAAAAACGCTCCAGATAGATCGGTTGGGAGACCTGATGGTGAAAGGAGTAGTAAAAGATGTCCCTTACAACTCACATTTTCATTTTGATTTTTTGATCCCGATCAGGAAATTTGCAGGGGACATTGATGGAAACTGGGGGTTTTATAATTTTTATACCTACATAAAACTAAAATCAACTCCTGGCATTGCAACTCTTGGCAAAAAAATACAAGACGTTTACAAACGTAATAATAAAGATGGTAAGAATATTTTTTATGTTCAACCTTTAACCGGAATTCACTTATCGTCCAATCTCAAATGGGAACTAGAGCCGAACAGCGACAGGCTCTACGTATATGTATTTACAATCATTGCGATTTTCATTATTCTCATCGCAGGCATTAATTATGTCAATCTTTCGACGGCAAAAGCGTCTGTAAGAGCAAAGGAAGTTGGAGTCCGGAAAGTTGCCGGCGCATTTCGTTCTTCATTGATCAATCAATTTTTAATTGAATCGATCATTACCTGTCTTATTGCTGCCGTATTGGCTGCGACGATCGCTCAATTATTATTGCCTGTTGTAAACAATTTAACCTTAAAGCACCTGACAGTGATCGGCAATCCATCCGTACTTGTATATATGATCGTGGCGGCCTTATTTCTTGGAATTGTTGCAGGCTTTTTCCCTGCCGTTTACCTTTCATCGTTCAAACCGATCCTCGTTTTAAAGGGATTAAAGTTTTCTGAAAAAGGGACATTGACCTTGCGCAAAGCATTAGTAATCGTTCAATTCACCATCTCGACGGTATTGATCATTGGGGCATTAGTCATTTCACAACAAATGCATTTTATTCAATCGGCAAAACTGGGTTTAAATAAAGACCAGGTTGTTGTGGTAAAGAATGCGGGTTCCCTGGGAAGAACAAACGCAGATGCCTTTCAAAATTTGGCATTGCAAATTCCGGGAGTTAAGAAAATTGCCACATCAGATGGAGTGGTTGGTGGCCAAAACTGGACAAATTCAATGAGCCTGAAAGGATCACAGAATTCCCAGCTGATGAATTTTCTCTCGGTAAGCTATGATTTTTTGAATGCATTAGGAATACAGATAAAAGAAGGAAGAGATTTTTCATCACAATTTCCCGCTGATACCATGACTGATGGAATTCTCAAAGGCCCGCTTGATCAAAATATCGGCAGTATCATTGTAAATGAAACGGCCGTTAAAGACCTCGGTATTCCCGAGCCCGTCGTTGGCAAGCAAATCCTCTGGGGAAATGATGCTGACACGATGTATTATGCCACCGTGGTGGGAGTTGCAAAGGATTTTCATTTTACCTCATTGCGGAACCAGATAAAACCATTTGTCTTTGTGAATATCCCCGGAAGAGTGTCCAATTTCACGATTAAGTTGTCAACCAATAATATTAAGCAAACCATATCACAACTGGAAACAACCTGGAAAAAGTTTTCGGCAGACCGTCCTTTTGAATATAATTTTTTAGATGAAACTTATGCCGGTCTTTATCAATCCGAAACTCGTTTTCAAAAAGTATTTGTCAGTCTTGTCGTACTCGGGATCATCATTGCGTGCCTGGGATTATTTGGGCTTGCCACATTTGCTGCGCAACAGCGGGTAAAAGAGATCGGCATTCGTAAAGTGTTGGGAGCTTCGGTAAGCAATCTTATCGGCTTGCTTTCAAAGGATTTCTTAAAGCTCGTGATCATTGCACTGATCCTGGCCATTCCTATTGCCTGGTTTGCGATGAATAGATGGTTGCAGGATTTTGCCTACAGGGTCAACATTCATTGGTGGGTGTTTATCATCGCTGCTGTAATCACTGTACTCATTGCCTGGATCACAATCAGCACGCAAGCTTTTAAGGCGGCGGCGGCCAACCCGGTGAAGTCGTTACGAAATGAGTGATGAGTAATGAGTAATGAGTTTGATCCCACTCATTACTGATCACTCATCCCGATAGCTATCGGGAGGTGAAACGTGAAACAGAACCCATCGCTAGGAATTTCACGTTTGACGTTTGACGTTTCACGACTGATATCACTAATTACCGAAAATGCAAAAGTCATGATAACAAACTATCTAAAACTTGCCTTCAGAAACCTGACCAAACGCAAAGGTTATTCTTTATTGAACATTGCAGGGCTGGCCATCGGTATTACCTGCTGCCTCCTCATTTTTCAATATGTAGCTTTTGAAAAAAGTTATGACAGGTTTCAATCTAAATCGGATCAGATCGTCCGATTGCGGCTTGACTCTTATCAGCAGGGTAAACTGCAATGGAAATCTGCAACGGTATATCCTGCATTTGGTCCAACCATGAAAAAGGATTTTCCGGAAGTGGAGGAGTTTTGCCGGCTCATCGACGCCAATGGGCTATTCTCAAACGACGACCGGAATGTAAAGTTCAGCGAAGAAAAAGGTTATTATGCCGATCCTTCCGCATTGTCAATGCTGGGAATTCAATTGACGAAAGGAAATTCAAAAACAGCGCTGAGTGGTCCGGATAAGATCTTGTTGTCTGAGAATACTGCAAAAAAATATTTTGGGTCCGATGACCCGATGGGAAAAAAATTGACGTATCGTGATCCGGATTTCACAAGAACCCTGGAGGTGACAGGCATCTTTAAAGAGTTTCCTGCCAACTCACATCTCATTATTCACCATCTATTATCATACTCCACGCTTGGAAGTATTTTACGCCAGTTTGGAGATACAACCAACGCTACCGAAACCGCCTGGGGCTGGTATGATTTCTATATTTATCTCCAGTTGAAACCTGGTACAGACCGAAAGAAATTAGAATCAAAATTCCCGGCCTTTTGTGACCGGTATATCAATAGCCAGGAATGGAACAAAACCAATAATGTGCGCTCTGCGATATCAATGCTTCCTCTTAGCGATATTCATCTTTACTCGAATTATAACCAGGAAGCAGAAGTAAATGGCAATGGCCAATCAGTTTCTTTTCTTTTCCTCATTGCTTTTTTTATCATTTGCATTGCATGGATCAATTACATCAACCTCGCGACCGCGAGATCATTGGAAAGAGCCAGGGAAGTAGGTGTGCGAAAAGTGATGGGCGCCAACCGCCGTAATCTCATCATACAATTTTTAGTTGAAAGTTTTTTGATCAACCTGATAGCTTTTCTGCTTGCACTTTCTATTGCCTATTTAATCACGCCTTCGTTTAACCACATGATTGGAAGAGCAGGGCCTTCAGGATTCTCATTTCCCACAAATTACTGGATTGGTTCTGCGCTGGTGTTTTTCTCAGGTTGTATGTTGGCGGGTCTTTATCCAGCCTTTGTATTGTCCGGATTTCAACCTGTATCTGTTTTGAAAGGGCTATTCAAAAGTAGCGCTGGTGGTCTCGTGTTGCGTAAGGGTCTTATCATCTCACAATTTGCCATATCCCTCGCCCTGATCGCCGGGACTATTATTGTATTTCAGCAGGTTTCCTTTATGCGAAAACAAAAGCTTGGAGTGAACATCAATCAAACTCTTGTTCTCGATGGCGCCGGTTCGCTTACGGATTCTCTTTACCAGGGCCAGTTTCAATCATTCAAGAATGATCTGCTTAATATCAGCGGTATAAAGAATGTGAGTGCTTCTAGTATCGTAATGGGCAAAGAAATTTATTGGACCAATAGCAGCCGAAGACTGGGCACAGACAACCAGGGATCAGTGACGCTTTACAACATAGGAATAGACTATGATTTTATTCCTTCGTTTGGCCTGGAAGTAAAAGCAGGCAGAAATTTCTCAAAGGATTTCCCGACAGATGAACATGGAGGTGTGTTGCTTAATGAGGCAGCGGCAAACCTGCTTGGTTTCAGTGATTATAATAAAGCAGTGCATGAAAAATTCTTTTCCGCCGGTGATACCGTTTCATTGTTGGGCATTGTAAGCAACTATCACCACCAGGGGCTGCAAAAAGCAATTGATCCAATGATCTTTCGCCTGCGCCCAAATTCCCGCGGTGCTTATTCGTTAAAGATCGAGAGTAAGGACATGGCTTCAACCATTTCCTCCGTTCAGCAGGCATGGAATAAATTTTTCCCTGCTGATCCTTTCAATTATTATTTTTTGGACGAATTGTTTGATCAACAATACAGGGCTGATCAACTATTTGGGAAGGTATTCGGATTGTTTGCTTTTCTCGCGATCATTATTGCTTGTTTCGGATTGCTGGGCTTGTCGGCGTACAATGTTTTGCAGCGCACAAAAGAAATAGGCATACGCAAAGTACTTGGCGCATCCATACAAAATGTGCTTTACATTCTGTCAAAGGATTTTATCACGCTTGTATTGATCGCTTTCGTTATCGCTGTTCCTGTAACGTGGTGGATCATGCACAACTGGTTGCAGGGCTTTGCCTACAGGATCAATATACAAATATGGGTTTTCGCGATCGCAGGGATATTGGCCGTTTTGATCGCGTTGCTAACGATCGGCATCCAGGCGCTGAAGGCGGCGGTAGCGAACCCGGTGAAGTCCCTGCGAACGGAATGAGTAAAGACGTGAAACGTGAATATATAAATCAGATCAAACAATCACATATGATAAAGACTTATTTCAAAATAGCATGGCGCAATTTGAAAGCTAACAAATTTTACAGTATCGTAAATATAAGCGGGCTGGCTGTGGGTTTGGCAACAGGAATTATGTTGCTGCTTTGGGTGCTGAATGAATTTAGCTATAATAAATTTAACCAGAAGTGGAAAAATATCTACCAGATAAATTCGCACATTACTTTAGAAACAAAATCACTTGCGTGGCAAGGAGTACCAGGACCATTGTCTATAATGGCAAAAAAAAATCCGAATGTAATTTCTGTTTTAAGATTGGTAAGTGATAATGAAAATCCAAAGCTGTCCAATAAAGTGTTGTCCAATATTGATCTGACAAAAACCTTTGACAACAACAATATTGTTTATGCAGACAGTAATTTTTTAAGCTTCTTCGACTACAAATTGTTGAAAGGTAATCGTGATGCCTTTCTGCCAAATGCGAACTCTGTCGCACTTACACAATCAACAGCCAACAAATTATTTGGCACAGATGATGCCATTGGCAAAATCGTGCGCTTTGATAAAAATAGTTTCACAGTAACTGCCGTTTTGCAAGACTTTCCTCATAATTCCTCTCTGCAATACGATGCTATCTTTCCGGTAGATTACTATGCCCAACAATTTACAGCTAATGGCGGCAATCATGGTTGGAAAACAATCGATGAAGATATAAACGATTATAGTTTTAGAACATTTCTTCTGATAAATTCAAATACCAATACTTCACGTATTGAAAAAAAACTTACTTATTTATTTAACGCAACAAGAAATGGTCAAGCTGCAACAACTTTCCAATTACAGAATTTAGGAGACCTTCATCTTACAGGAATTGACGGAGATGATTCTGCATTACAGATGGTAAGAATAATGGCTCTTGTTGCAATATCAATATTGATTATTGCAATCATTAATTATGTAAACCTTTGCACGGCTCGCTCTCTTATAAGAGTTAAAGAGATAAGTATAAAAAAGATCATTGGCGCAAAAAAAGGACAATTGTTTTTGCAATTTATCACTGAGACCGTATTAACATTTGTGT
>Ga0207674_10010765_pt1 | contig 10321 bp, 8 predicted proteins | sample KBSCornC72_FD_184303 | JGI IMG/M metagenome (GOLD analysis project Ga0207674, IMG submission 184303) | Corn rhizosphere microbial communities from Kellogg Biological Station, Michigan, USA - KBS Corn C7-2 (SPAdes) (version 2) | ecosystem: Host-associated > Plants > Roots > Rhizosphere > Soil ...
TGGCACATCACCGTGTCCGGGCGCTACAACGAAACCGGCGTGCGCAATCGAGACAAGATCCAGCCGGGCGGCGGTGCCGGCTCGCTCGACGGCGATCACACGTTCCGCCGCCTGAACCCGGCCGCCGGCGTCAGCTTCATTCCGTCGCCCACCCTCAACGCCTATCTGGGTTGTTTCGTGACCACCAACACGCAAGACACCCTGGCTCAGGCCCGTTATAGCGAATTTCAGCAGCAGGCGGTCAAGCTGTCGCTGCTCAGCACGCGCTATGCCGCCTGGATTGGTTCGCTGGACGTGGATGGATTGATTGCACGTTCAGAGATGGCCCGCGATCATGCCTATTTGCTCCAGAAGGCCAGCGTCCAGGCCAAACACCTGATGTCTCCCACTGAAGAGGACCTGGCTGCCGAACTGCAACTGAGCAGCGGCGCGGGCTGGGAGAAGCTGCATGGCGACATCACCTCGCAGTTGATCGTGCCTGTCGAGATCAGGGGAGAGCATCTCGAACTGCCCATGAGCAGCGTGCGCAACTTTGCCGACGACTCCGACCGCGAGGTACGTCGCGCCGCCTACGAGGCTGAACTGGACGGTTGGAAAAAGGCCGCTGTTCCCCTGGCTGCCGCGATGAACGGCATCAAAGGTCAGGTCAATACGCTGGCCCGTCGCCGTGGCTGGGATTCGCCGCTCGATGCCTCGCTTTTCGACGCCAATATCGATCGCGCCACGCTTGAAGCCATGTTAACCGCCGCGCGTGAGTCCTTCCCAGATTTTCGCCGCTATATGCACGCCAAAGCCCGTGTGCTCGGTATCGAGAAGCTCGCCTGGTACGACATCTTCGCGCCTGTGGGCAAAGAGCAGCGCGCCTGGGAGTATGCGGAGGCGAAGAGCTTCATCGTCGAGAAGTTCGGCTCCTATTCACAGAAACTCTCCGATTTCGCCGCCCGCGCTTTCCGCGAAAGCTGGATCGATGCCGAGCCGCGTCCCGGCAAGGTCGATGGCGCGTACTGCACGCCGCTCCGTAAGGATGAATCGCGCGTCTTTGCCAACTTCAAGCCCTCGTTCAACGGTGTCAGCACGCTGGCTCACGAGTTGGGACATGGCTATCACAACCTGAACCTGGCCGGACGCACCGAGATGCAGAAGGATACGCCGATGACTCTGGCCGAGACCGCCAGTATCTTCTGCGAGACGATTATCACTCATGCCGCGCTGGCCAAAGCCGACAAAGACGAGCAGATCGCCATTCTGGAGAACTCGATCCAGGGTTCATGCCAGGTCGTAGTGGATATCATCAGCCGCTTCCTCTTTGAGAGCCGCACCTTCGAGCAGCGCAAAGCCCGCGACCTCTCGGTTGACGAGTTCAACAACCTGATGATCGAGGCGCAGAAAGAGACGTATGGCGATGGGCTGGACGAGACGCAGTTGCACCCCTACATGTGGGCTATGAAGCCGCATTACTATAGCTCGCTGCTCTCGTTCTACAACTATCCCTACATGTTTGGCCTGCTCTTTGGCCTCGGCCTCTACGCGCGTTACCAGCAGGACCCTGAAGGTTTCAAGACCGGTTACGACGACCTGCTCTCTTCAACTGGTCTTGGCGATGCTGCCACGATGGCTGCGCGCTTCGGCATCGATGTCCGCTCCACCGATTTCTGGCGTTCTAGCCTCGATATCGTGCGCAAAGATATCGACCAGTTCGAGAAGCTGACAAAAGAGGCATAGGTGCTTTTCATTTGAAAATGAAAACATCTCGACGAACACATAACTGGCCGCGCCTGTTCTTCTGGCTGCACGCGCTGGGCGTGGCCGGTTTCTATACCTTTCTCTGGTGGCGCACACGACCACAGGAGACGCAGCTCGCGCCCGCCCCAGGTATCTCGCCAGAACAACGAGCGCCGCGTGTCTCGATCATCGTACCCGCGCGCAATGAGGAGCGCAACATTCGCCACTGTGTCACGTCCCTGCTAGAGCAGGATTATCCCGCTTACGATGTACTGGTGGTTGACGACGCTTCAGATGATGGCACGGCGCGTATCCTGGCTGAGATCGGGCGCACGCATCCACAGGGTGCGCGGCTTCGCGTCCTCCATCTTTGCGAACTGCCGGATGGCTGGGCAGGTAAGCCTCACGCGGTCCACGCAGGTGTGCAGGAAGGTCAGGGCGATTATCTGCTTTTCACTGATGCGGATACCTGGCACGCGCCTGGCGCGCTTCGTACCGCCATTGCCAGAGCCGAAGAGAAGCAAATCGATCTGCTTTCACTCGGCACTACGCAAGAGCTGCCCGGTTTCTGGGAACAGGTCATGATGCCGCTGGCTTACCTGGGGATCAGTATGCAGTATCCGCCAAAACAGGTCAACGACCCACGTAGCCCGGTGGCCCTGGCGAATGGGCAATATATTCTGCTGAAACGCGCGGTCTACGAGCAGCTTGGCGGCTATGCACGCGCTGATTTGCGCCATACTCTGCTGGATGACCGCGACCTGGCCATGCTTGTCAAAAAAGAGGGGTTCCGTCTGGAGATGCTCGACGGGCGTGGATTGGTGCGCGTGCGCATGTATCGCGGGTTGCGCGAAACCTGGCGCGGCTGGCGCAAAAATGTCTTTCTTGGCAGTCGTGGCGGTCTGCCCTTTGTGCTGCTGCAACTGTTGGGATTACCTATGGTCACGCTCCTCCCTTTTCTGCTGCCGCTCTGGCTTGTGCGTCGGATAAATCGACGAAATGTGATGCAATCAGGTGAAGCAACTATGTTCAGTTTACTCGAACTGGGACCGCTGCTGGCCTATCGAAGCTGGATCGACCGGGAATTGCGTGTCCCCTGGTATATTCGCTTTACGCATCCACTGGCTGGCCTGATCTTTACCGGCATTCTCGCGCAATCGACCTGGCGCGTGCTGACACGCAGGGGCGTCGATTGGAGCGGCAGACAGTATTATAAAAGGGAAGCACGCTGATTTTTAGCGAAATATTAAGTGAGCGAAACCATAGACAGCATGCACTTTTTCATCTTATAATAATATTTACGTAGATAAATCGATGATATTTTGTGGAGGGAGCCAACTTGTTTAAGACGCTCACACGCCTGCTTCTGGTGCTGATTATCGCCGCTGGCCTGTTCTGGTTTTTTGCTCCCCGCTTTTTTAGCAACGCGGCGAACTCAATTGTTAGCTCGATCGATCCTTCGGTGGCTCAGGCGCAAGGATTGGCTCAATTTGTTCCGGCTGGCTCGACGACAATGGATCAGGGAAAATCGGGCGATCTGCAAGTGGATGTCAGCAGTTTGGAGCCTGATACAACCTATGATATTACGCTGGATCAGGGTCAGTGCGGAGTCGAGAGCAAGGATCTCGGTCAGGTTACAACCGACGATAGTGGTAGTTTCTATGCTGAATTGCCCCTGAAAACGCTCGATACCAGCCAGACCTGGTTTGTCGATATTCATGATCAGGACGCTCAGGGTTCGAGCGTCGCCTGTGGGCAGCTCCAGACCAACCAGGATGCCAGCAACCAGGCAGGAATTTCCGCGCAGCCCGGCACCAATGTCTTCAATGGCTCACAGCCTTTGCCCAACGATTCGGGCAGTGCGGATAGTACGCCAACTGCTACAACCACGCCATCGACGCCCAGCGGCCTGCCCAATACGGGCGCGAATCCTGGTAATGGGCAGTACGATAATAATACGAATCCGCGTAAATATTAAGCTCGTTAGCGGCGCATAATCAACACTTTGAAATTCCCCATCCCTGCCATATCGGTCAGAATGGAGGCGCGCTGGCGCAGATTGTACCAGCCGAGCAGCGCCGTCTGACCGCGATCGCTGGCTCGTTCGCTTTCGGCGAGGGCAAAGTCGCGTGTGCGGCGGTGTTCCAGTTCGGCGGTGAGGCCGCACGCTTCCAGCCATTGGCGTTGCGTGGTGTACTGGTGCAGACGCAAGCCGAGCGCGCGTCCCTGTTTGGTGAGCGCGCTAAAATCGACGTGCGCGGTGATATCCTGTTCGCCAGGCAAGCGTAGCGGGCGCTCATTGGTCTGATGCTGATAATAACAGAGCAGCGTCCCCCGCCGACGATCGCGTGTATAGAGTTCTCTGGCTTTGTCGCCGTAGTCGATAGCCAGCAGAAAAGCGTGGGGATGCAAGAGCTTGACGGACTGTTCCAGCCAGCGTGTTGCGTCCAGATTGATCTCAGCTCGCCAGCCAGTCGGGAACGTTTGCCAGGGAACATTCGCCTGATCCAGATACGCCGCGACCTCTGGCGAGGAGGGTTCCGCCAGGTGTTCGCGCAGTTGCCCATTCTGGCTCTCCACGTAGACCTCGTAAAGTTTGCCCTCGCGCGCCTCGACCACATGCACAGGAAAAGCATCGATCAATTCGTTAGAGAGCAAGACATGGAAGCGAGGCAGCTCCGTGGATGTAGTGGCGCTCCTTGCGCGCGCCACGTTCGCTAGCTGCTGCTCGGTTGAGGGTACATTGATTGGCTGCAAACTATCCTGCCCGGTGTTGATATCCGCTGTCGCGTACTGGAGGGCCTGGGCAAAATCCGCCGCCTCGCTCGCGGCCCAGGCGCGTACGGCTTCAGCCAGATGTCCGCGACCAGCGCCCTGCTCCAGCACGCAAAATGGCGCGGGCCTTTTGAGCTTTTCCCAGAACATGTAGAGTTGGCGGCCCAGGCAGTGCGCGAAAAGTTCGGAGACATCGGTGCTGGTAAAATAATCGCCGCCCCAACCCATGTGCGCGGGTCCGGTTACATAATAGCCATAACCCGGCTCGTAGAGCGCCATGCGCATATATTCCGCGAAGGTCAACGGTCCCTCGCGCTGGATACGTTCAACGATTAATTGTTGCAGTGGAGACGACGAAACGTGCGACATAACCTATCCTTCATTGTTCTGCCAATGGATATTTTTGCGTTTATGCGTGGAATTGACAGGCGGCTAACTGCCAAATTGTACTACCAGGAAATCCAGGGCCATCTCTGGCGTGAGGCGGCTGCGTTTGAGCGCGGAATCGGTCTCCATGAGCTGGTGATACGTCTGCTCAAGTTGCGCGGTGCTGAACTTGTTGACGTTGCGCAGGGTCTTTTCGACGACGAAGGGTGGCGAGCCGAGTGCCGAGGCGATCTGGGCTGAGCGCAGACCGCCGGAGGCCAGTTCCTTGACCAGCAACAAATTGCGCACCTGTGAAGTGATGGTTGGTAACAGCGCCAGAGGATGCTGACCATCGGCCAGCAGTTCGTGGAGCAGGTTCAGCGCCTGGGTACGGTTGCGTTGTGCCAGAGCGTCGGTGAGGTCAAAGATGCGCGCCTCCTGCACCTGGGGCGAGAGCAGACGCACATGGCTGGCCTCGATCGTCTTACCCGGCCCGACGTAGGTCGCCAGCTTCTGTAATTCGCTCGCCAGCATGCGTAACTGGTTGCCGATAAAGTTCGCGAGCAACGTCACCGCTTCGCCGCTAATCTTGACGCCGATCTCTTGCGCGCGTTTCTTAATCCAGCTCTCCAGACCCGTGCCCTTCGGTAAAGTGGACAGCACAACGGTACCATGTGCCTGCGCTGCCTTGAGCAAAGGACTGCTGGCGGGCAACTCTTCATCCACCATGACCAGCAAGATCGTCGAGTCGGGAAAACCGGGTATTGCTTCGGCCAGGCCCTTTTCAAAGCCCGCTCGCGTCTCACTGCCGCCCTTGCTTTTCCGCTTTTTGCCTTTTTTTCCACCCGTCTCAGCCGCCTCAGCAGGTGCAGCGGACGCGGGCGAATCTTCGCCACGCCGTTTTTTTGGCAAGCCTTCAAGGATGACCAGGCGTTGTTCGGAGAGGAATGGGAGGGTACTACACGTAGCGGTGAGGGTTGCCAGAGGAACCTCACCGCCAATATAGTGATCCTGGTTATAGGCAAAGTCGCCCTGTTGACGCAGCTTTTTCAACTGCTCGCGACAGGTAAACTCATCATTGCCATGCAGTAAATAGAACATAGCTCTCTGCCATGCACGACCAGGCGCGCATTAACTATTCGTGTCCCACGTTCACTGCCGCGCGACGGTAATCGCGACGGTTGAAACGCGCGACCAGCAGATCGGCCCCCATGCCGAAGAAGAGTTCGAGCGCGGCACAGAACAGCACACTGCCAAAGAAGACCGGGCCACCGCTCGCACCAGGCAAAGTGGTGTCAAAGATCAACGTGCCGCACCAACCCAGGATAATCAGGAAACCAACAATGCCGCCAATGAGCGCGCCGACCACAACGACCGAGCGTTTGCGTACCGCGCTCATCCAGAAAGCCAGGAAGAGTGCGATTGGCAGCGAGAGAATAAGCCCAAAGAGTGCGCCCCAGAAGACGCCAGCCGAGTCTATCCACATGAATGCGGGACCGCCCATGATAGAATGCCTCCAAAATAGATTCGTGGTAATAGCAGGGCGGACCGCTATGGTTGCCCTTTTTTCAATTATACGGCAATCATTCAGGTCTGACAACCTCGCGTTTGGGAGGTACCAGGGAAAAGAAAGGGTGGGCTAGCGCCTGCAAACCTCTGCAAAATTAGGAATTCTGTCTTTGCAGAGGCGAGGCGCAGCCCACCCTGGACCGGGCAAAATTGGAAAAGGTGAAAACACCTGCTTTTTCAATTATAGCCGATAAAATCATATTTTAAAAGGGGCTAATCGTCGATTTGTTCGTTTTTGTTCTCTTGCCAGAGGGAGCGTACCACGTGGGCGACGACGCTATAGGAGAAGCCGCGCCGCTGGAGAAAGCCGCCCAGACGATTGCGAAACTTGTTATAATCCATGTCTGGCGCGCGTAAGAGGATGTCAGCCTTTTTGCGTGCCGCGCGCATGGCAAGCTCTTCGTCGTGTTCATCATCGACCATTTCATCGACAATCTCACGTTCAATGCCCTTCATACGCAGTTCGTTGCGCAAAGCTTGCGCGCCGCGTGGATTAAATTGCTCGCGATTCTCGACCCAGAACGAAGCAAATGAGCGATCGTTGACGTAATCCAGCTTGCCCAGTCGCTCAATCACGGCATCGATGATCTCCGGTGGCGTCTCTTTTTTGCGCAAATAGCGCCGTACCTCCGCCTGGCTACGTGGGCGGAAGGAGAGATAGTTGATGGCACGCTCAATCGCCTGCTGACGAGCTTCCGCGTCCTTCAACTCTTCCAGGTCAGCGGCGGAAAGCTCCTGATCGAGATGCAGATCGAGCTTGAGCATCAGTTCCGCGCCAATTCCTAGCGCGAATGCTCCATCGATGTAGACGTTAAAACGTTCCGGGTTGCGTGCCTGTTGTTCGAGTGCAGTGATACGCATAACGCTACTATAGCACCGCCAGAAGAGAGAAGCAAGAACGAATATTCACCCGGTTAGCAATTTGCCTCAATCAACGGATATGGAACCTGTTGAATGCCCGTAAGACTGGTTCCAACCGACCAGGTGTTTTTTCCGGCAGAGGCAAGATTGCTCAAGGTTCCGCTTGCCTGCCTTTGCTGTGGTATAACGTTCCACTTCTGACCGTCCCAATGCTCAATTAGTGGTGTGGGTGTCTGGGCATTTGCTAATTTGTAGCCAGCTATCCAGACATTTTCTGGCGAGAGAGCGCGTATTCCCAGAAAAGAGTTACCCGCGTTCGACAAGGGAACGGTTACTCTTTTCCAATCTGTCCCGTTCCAGTGTTCGATCAATGGTGTGCCTGTCGTATGGAGATTGGTCAAACCAACTGCCCAGACATCATTTGTCGCGTCAGCACTGATGCTAGTCAGTTGCCCGCCTTGATTTCCGAGAGATACACCTTTAACTGTACTCCATTGCTGGCCATCCCAATGAACAAAGATCGGTTGCCGTTGCCCAGGGTCACTATCATCGGTCCCGGCAACCCAGACGTCTTGCGAACTGATAGCCGTTACACTGGTGAGTACACTATGGCTCAATGTTACAGGAGGATTGACGAGGTTCCAATGGCTGCCATCCCAGTGTTCTAAGATGGGAGCAAAAGAAGTATTTTCCTCTTTTGTGGCAGTAGCTCCCACCGCCCAGATATCATTAGATGCCACGGCGGAGATGCTTAATAGGCCAGAAAAGAGCGATGGGTCGATTGCAGAACTAGAAACAATACTCCATTGTTGACCATTCCAATGTTCAATCAGAGGTTGAGTACCTAAAGATGGATCACTGCTCAAGAGCGAACCGGGAAGACCGGCTCCCGATCCTACGGTGCCCACCGCCCATACATCACTTGATGAGATAGCTGCGACACCATAGAGGGCGTTGTTTTTACTACTCAATTGAGGACTGGCTACTATATTCCAGGAGTTCCCATTCCAGTGTTCTATGATCGGCTGGTTGGCTGTGCTTCCCACTGCCCAGGCGTCAACAGAAGAAATCGCGGTAATGTTTTGCAAGCTTGGCGTGCCGCTATTTGTACTAAACCCCGCTCCCTGACTAGCACACCAACCCTGGTTACGCTGAGTGGTAGTGGTAATGGTAGGTGCTGGTCGTGGAGAACGCAAAACCTGGATGATAACAAAACCTCCACCTAGCAAGCAGACGAGCAAGATAACTGCCAAAAGCTGTAACCAACGTATGCGGATGCTTCTCCCACTATTATTTTGTTGTGTATCGTCTGGAAGATGGTGTATAGGATCTGTTTCTCCATTTCGCACATCTTTATTCATGGTATCACCTTTCCTTGCCATTCGTCGGAACTTCGCTGTTCATGAGTATCCTCCCTGAAAACACGAAAAACGAACTAAATAGTTCTCCGCTGCGGTTAGTTCTCTACTGTATGTGATATATTAGTGTCAATATGGTTTTAACGTCAAGCTTTCCTGCTGGTACCAATCATTTTGCGCTCAGACCAATACTACCTATGTATCATCTTGCGTCCAATAGATTCGTTATGCTCAGCCAGCGCATTCTTAGCAGGAGAGGAAGTCGAGAAGAGTCATGGGGATGGCCTCGATCATAGGCAGCCTGGCCGCCGGCGGTGAAGTGACGACTGTGCAACAGGTGGAGCTACTGGTGATTCTGCTTTCGGTCACGCTGGTGGTGTCGCTGGTCTCGAAACGGTTGCGTTTACCCTATACGCTGATGCTGGTCATTGCCGGGCTGGTTATCGGCTTTGCGCCTTTTATCGCGAGTCCAAAACTCGACCCAAACCTGGTGCTCTTCCTTTTCTTGCCCGCTCTGCTTTTTGAGGGCGCGTGGAATGCTGAAGTTGAAAAATTGGCTGCCGACTGGCTCCCCATCTTTCTGCTGGCCGTGCCTGGCCTGCTGATCGCCCTGGGGCTGCTGGCTGTTATACTGCACCTGGCTGCCGGCTTCTCCTGGATGCTGGCGATCCTGCTTGGGGCAATCGTCTCACCAACCGATCCAATCGCCGCGCTCGCCCTCCTGCGCCAACTAGGCCTTTCTGAACGCCTGCGGACGGTGATTGAGGGCGAGAGCCTCTTTAATGATGGCGTGGGCGTGACGGTCTTTGAGGTGACATTGCAACTTCTGTTGCCCTCGCTGGGTCTGGCCAGCCTCAGCGCTGCATTCAAGGGCGTTTCGCTGCTGCACCTGGACATCGAGATTCTCTGGCTGCTGCTGGGAGGGCCGCTGGTTGGCACGCTTTTCGGCTGGCTGGTCGCGCAACTGCTGCGGCTGGCCGACGACCATCTCTTTGAGATTATGGTGACGTTCAGCGCCGCCTATGCATCCTATTTGCTCGGTACGCTGCTCCATACTTCCGGCCTGTTGAGCGTGGTCTGTGCCGGTCTGGTGATTGGCAGCTACGGGAGAAAACGGCATATGTCTCAAGAGACTGAGCAGGCCGCGTCAGGCGTCTGGGAATTTATTGGCTATCTGGCGAATTCGCTGCTCTTTCTCATGCTTGGTATTCAGATCGGCAGCGTCACTCTTTTGCATAATTTAGCGGGCATAGGTTGGGCTTTTCTTGGCGTCATCGCGGGTCGCGCGCTCATCATCTACACGCTACTCCCCTTACACGACATGTTGGCGCGTCGTCTGTCCAGGCGACCTGCACGCCCGCACACAGGACGCTTCCGCTTACCCCGACCTCGTCCACTGCCTCCATCGTGGCGTCCTCCGCTCGTGCTGGTTGGGCTGCGCGGCGCGCTTTCGATTGCGCTGGTTCTCAGCCTGCCCATCAAGTTTACCCAGCGCGCGAATCTGGAGAGTATCGTGTATGGCGTGGTGCTGATTACCTTGCTCGGTCAGGGCCTGGGACTCCGTTTTCTCCTCCCTCACTGGCGGATCGCGAAGGATGAAGAGTAATACCATTTTTCATTCCGTGAATGTAGCGGCGCTCCTCGCGCGCCACGTTCGCCTTTATTCGTCT
>Ga0207674_10010767_pt1 | contig 10320 bp, 8 predicted proteins | sample KBSCornC72_FD_184303 | JGI IMG/M metagenome (GOLD analysis project Ga0207674, IMG submission 184303) | Corn rhizosphere microbial communities from Kellogg Biological Station, Michigan, USA - KBS Corn C7-2 (SPAdes) (version 2) | ecosystem: Host-associated > Plants > Roots > Rhizosphere > Soil ...
CGGTGGGTCGGGGCCAAGATCATCCTGTACCACGCCCGCCTCCGGGCACGAAAACGGCGGGCGGCGTAACCCTTCATGCAAAATCGTGTTCAGCGAGCGGTATTCTCTTCCTTAACAAACGGCTCCGGCCCAATCTCCAGCGCCGTAAACCGGTAGAGGCTGGCGTTGGCGCACCGCCAGGCATCCGCCGGCAATCCCATCTTCTCCGTGCACAATCGATCGAGCAGTTGCTCCTTGTTCCACCCCGTCTCCCGCGCCACCTGCGGAAGAAAACACCCCGCCCGCCCCCCGCAGGTGAGGTAAATGCCGTCGCCGTGCAGGTCGAACGAAGTCGGCCCGGCCGTAGGTTGCAGTGGCGACAGGACGCTGAGCTCGATGTCCAGCTCCACCAATTCCTCCGCCGTCACCGGGTCTTCCACAAATCGCGGATCTTCCAGCACCGCCCGCGCCATCGTCGCGACCGTTTCGCCCAGCGGCGCCCTGGCGTCCAGCCGCCCGATGCACCCGCGAAGTCGATGCGTCCCCCGCTGGTGCAGCGTGACGAACACGCCCGCCGGCTGGCGAAACTCGGGATCGTCCGGCACGGCCGGCCCACGGGCGACGCGCAGCGCGCTCCGGATCGAATCGCGCGCCAGGTCGAGAAGCTGCGATTGTTGGTCGGGCGAAAGAATCATGCGCGGCCGCGGCGACGTGGGCCGCTCGCGTGCCCTCAAAAGGGCACCGGCGGCACGAGGATTATACCATTCGAGAGATCGGTTAGACTTATAATCGCTAGACGCCCGGGCGCGGACGATGATTCTTGCGTGAAGAAAGGTCGCAGCGATGGAACAGGTGTTCATTCAGCCCAAGGCGTTGCTGCTGATCATGATCGTAACGTTCTTCGTCATCGCGACCGTCGCGTCGCGCCGGCGCAAGCAACTGGGCCGAAGCCGCTACGACGTCATCGTCTGCGGGCACTGTGGAGCAAGTCAACCAACGCACGCCGCCTTCTGCCGGCAGTGCGGGCAGAGGCTTTAAGTCGTACGCAGTAGGTTAACGAACCGGTGGGGATGGCTCTCACAGACGAAGGAGGTCTGTCATGAGCGGGCTTGGCGTACAGGAATGGGTCTCGGGTCTGCGGCGCAAGATCGCCGGTGGCGGCGGGGGCGGCGGCCAGCGCCCGCCAACCACCGGAATGTCCCCCAACAGCGGCGGCGGACGTGGACGACCCAACTCAATGGGCAAGCGCCTCGTCGGCGTCGCGCTCGCCGGCGTGATCGTCTACGGCCTCTACTTCTGGGAAGGCCGCCGCGTCGTCGTCCCCTCCGACCACGTCCTCGTCCTCATGAAGAAGAACGGCAGCAAGACCCTGCCCGACGGCCAACTCATCATCCCCCGCCCGCCCGACCGCGCCAAAGAACCCGCGCGCTACGCCGAATGGGAAAACCAATACGGCGACACCAACGGCATCTGCGAGCAGGTCCTCCTCGAAGGCACCTACTTCGGTTACAGCCCCTTCGACTACGAGCGGTGGGTCGTCCCCATCAGCCGCACCAATGCCGCCGTGCCCAATAAGAAGGTCGGCGTCGTCGTCAAGAAGTTCGGCAAAACCCTCCCGCCCGGCCACGTCCTCGCCGACGCCTCGAAGGACGAGCGCGGCCCGCTGCCGCAACTCCTCTACCCCGGCCGCTACAACGAATACGCCAACCCCTACGCCTACGAGATCAAGCTCTTCGACCCCGTGGTCATGGAGCCCGGCCAGGAAGGCGTCGTCACCCTCATGGCCGGCAAACTCGCCAAAGACCCCAACCAATTCCTCGTCGAGGCCGGCGAGCAGGGCACCCAGCCCACCACCGAGCCGCCCGGCTTCCGCTACGTCAACCTCTACGAAAAACGTATCACACCCATCGACGTCCGCTCACAGAAGTTCGAGATGGTCGGCAGCGAATCGATCACGTTCCCCTCGTCCGACAGCTTCAGCATTCGCATGCAAGGCTTCGTCGAGTGGCGCGTCATGCCCGCCAAGCTCCCACTCATGTACGTCCAGTACGCCGAAGGCGGCTCGCTCATCCCCTACCTCGACGAAAAAGTTATCCTCCCCTACGCCCGCAGCTTCAGCCGTCTCGTCGGCAGCCAGTACGCCGCCCGCGACTTCATCACCGGTGACACCAAGCTCAAATTCCAGCAGGAATTCGAGCGCCTCCTCCGCGAGAAGTGCAAGGAGCAGGGCATCGAGGTCCGCCAGGCCCTCGTGCGCGACATCGAGCCGCCCCAGGCCATCAAGGACCCCATCAACGACCGCGAGATCGCCAAGGAACAGATCAAGCAGTACGAGCAGCAGATCCTCGTCGCCAAGACGCAGGCCGAGTTCGTCACCCAGGAACAGATGGCCGAGCAGAACAAGGCCATCGGCGACGCCAACCGCCAGGTGGTGACGATCACCAAAAAGGCCGAGCAAAGCCGCGACGTCGCCGTCACCAAGGCCAACCAGGAACTCGCCGTCGCCAAGCTCCGCCTCGACGCCGCCCAGAAAGAAGGCGACGCCCTCCTCGCCCGCGGCCAGGCCGAGGCCGCCATCGTCCTCCTCAACAAGGAGGCCGAGGCCAAGCCCCTCGCCCAGCAAGTCCAGGCGTTCGGCGACGGCATGGGCTACGCCCAGTTCTTCTTCTTCCAGAAGGTTTCCGGGTCCGTCAAATCGGTGATGGCTACGACCGACGGCCCCTTCGGCGAGATGTTCAAACAACTCACCCAACCCTCAACCGCCCCCTCGCGATCCAATTCGTCGCCGGCGGGCGCCAAAGTCACCGCGGAGGTGCGACCGTGAAGATGATCATCAAAGTCGGCGTCGTCCTGGCCGTCGTCCTCTGGGGATCGTGGATCGCCTTCGAGTGGACCGTCATGCGCGTCTACGTCCCGCCGGACAAGGCGCTCAAGGTCACCAGCAAGTTCGGCCAGCCCCTCCCGCCCGGCCTGATCGCCGTTCCCCGCGATCACCCCGAATACAAGGGCGTACAGGAAGAACTCCTCGGACCCGGCCGCTACTTCCTCAACCCCGTCGAGTACGACTGGGAACTGGTCGACCTCGTCCAGATCCCCGCCGGCGACCCCTCGCAATGGGACTGGGACCCGAGCGGCCACCTGAAGAACAACGGCAGCGCCCCGATGATCGGCCTCGTCTCCTGCAAGCAGGGCAAGACCGCCCCGCCCGGCCAGGAAGTCGTTGACGTCGGCTACCGCGGCATCCAGAAGGACGTCCTCACGCCCGGCGTCTACAAGCTCAACCCCCACGTCTACGAAGTGACCCTGCTCCCCGCCGTCGTCGTCCCGCCCGGCAGCGTCGGCGTCGTCACCCGCCTCGCCGGCACCATCGGCGCCGCCCCCGCGCCCACCTCGCAAGGCGTCGAGGCGGACGTCAGCCGCATCGTCGGCTCCGCCGAGCACCGCGGCATCCTCAAGGACGTCCTCCAGCCCGGCATTTACTACAAGAACCCGCGCGTCGAAAAGGTGGACATCGTCCCCGTCGGCTACGACGCCATCACCACCCGCACCTCCCCGACCGAAAACGCCCCCAGCGCCCTCAAGTTCTACAGCTACGACGGCTACCAGGTCGAAGCCGATCTCACCGTCGTCTGGGGCCGCTCCCCCGCCGACGCCCCGCGCATCGTCGCCACCGTCGGCAACGTCGAACAGGTCGAACGGAACGTCATCGAGCCCGCCATGAAGGCCGCCTGCCAGAACGTCGGCGCCAACTACACCGCCAAGGAACTGATCCAGGGCATCACCCGCAGCAAGTTCCAGGACGAATTGCACGACTCCCTCGAGAAACAGGTGCGATCGCGTAACGTCCACATCCTCCTCGCCCTCATCCGCAACGTCACCATCAAGGACAAGTCCGGCCAGGACGCCACCAACGGCCTCCTCGCCACCATCCAGCGCGCCAACATCGAGGTCGAAAACCAGTTGACCTTCAAGCAGAAGACCCAGACCGCCACGTCCAAGGCCAAGCTCGACGCCGAGCAAAAGCTCGTCGAGGTCGCCAAGGACACCGTCACCGCCGACACCCTGCTCAAGGTCGCCAACATCATGGCCCAGGGCCAGAAGAAGGCCGCCGAGATCGACGCCCAGCGCCAGCTCGACGTCGCCACCATCGAGCTCCAGATCGCCACCCTCGACGCGCAAACGAAACAGATCCTCGGCAAGGCCAAGGCCGACGTCGAGCGCCTGCGCAACGAGGCCGAGGCCAGGGGCGCCGAGATGATGGTCCACGCCTTCGGCACCCCGCAGGCCTACAACGCCTACGTCTTCGCCAAGAACTTCGACCCGACCGACATCCGCCTGATCTTCGCCGGCCCCGGCACGTTCTGGACCGACCTGAAGAACTTCCAGGACGTCGGCGCCGCCCGCATCATGCAGCAGTCGCAACCCGACAAGAAGTAGTTGCCCGGCGTGGTAGAATATAAGGAGTGCCCGAAGATCAACTCCTGCTCGAATACGAACTCACCCCACCGCCGCCCGATTCCCGGCGGTTTTCCCTCGCCCGCCTCCTCGCCCTCGGCTACGTCGCCCTCTGCGTCGCGGGCCTGGTCACCATGGGTTTGATCATGGCATTAAACGTTTGAGGGTCGATGGGCGCCACCGGTCGCCGTACGCCGAGCCCCCGCGGTCGCGTGAACCTTCCAACGGGCTCTCTGAAACTCCCGCACGGGTGTTTGGACGTTCCTTACGGCTCTTTGGAACTCGCTTACGGTTGTTCCGAGTTTCCCCACGGCTCTTAGGAACTCGCTTACGGTTGTTCCGAGTTTCCCCACGGCTCTTTGGAAGGTTATCGCGCCCGTCTGCACCTTTCGCGCCGGGTTGGCGAACCGGTTCTCGGGCGTGCGCGGCCTCCATTCCCCGCTTTGGAACTTCCTCACGGCTCTTTGGAAGTCGCTCACAGTTGTTTGGAACTTCCTTACGGCTGTTTGGAAGATCGGCAGGCGCGGAAGCAAGAATGATCGGCCACGGATGGGCACGGACGCACACGGATCGGAATTGAAGTCATCTGCGTCCCTCCGGCTTCATCCGTGGCGGATATTCTTCGAGCGCCCCAGCCGCTAAAATACGACGATGCGGCCCGCGGCCCGGATTGGCTTCCATCTCGCGGCGGGGGTGTCGCTGCTGTTGTGTGTGTTGGCGGTGGGGGCGTGGGTGTGGAGTCAGTGGTGCTGGCTGCAGGTCGAGCGGGTGGCTCCGCCCTCAGTGCAGAGATTAAATGTCGCGGGCGGTGAACTCGAAGTCGACAGCACGTGCCCTGTAGAGCCGTCGCACCCTTACCCGGCCGCCAGGCTCGGTTGGACCTTCAGAGCCTATTCCCGGAACCCGGTCCTTTTCTGGGACTTTGAACTCGTCCCCCGAAAGGTTCGCTTCTATAACAGCACCCGTCCGCCGGTGGCGGGTTTCTTCGTCGGTAACTCGAACGACGTGTATGACGAGGAGAGAGCGATCCTCCTCCCCCTGTGGTTCGTCGTCGCCGTGTTGGCCCTCCTCCCCTGCGCCGCCGGCGTGCGCCTCGCGCGCCGCCGTCGCCGCCGTCGCCGCCGCGCGCGTCGCATCGCCGCCGGGCACTGCATCGGCTGCGGCTACGATCTCCGCGCCTCGCCGAAGGGGGGGCGTTGCCCGGAATGCGGACGCCCCGCGCGTGCCGCCACGATCAGCCGCTGATTACCATCCTCCATCGTCCACCCTCCCTCCTCGTTTTCCCGCAGCGAGCATCACACCTTGAGGATGCTGATCCCCCGCAAGATCGACTCCACCGCGTTCCGAATCAGATTCTGCTCCGGCGCCTGCAGGTTCAACGCCACCATCGCATAGCCAATGCCAGTCATGATCAACTGCCACGCCGGCCCCTTCGGGTCCAGTTGCGGCCGGAAGATCCCGCCGGCCTGCCCCGTCGTCACGATGTGCACGAAGAACCGTTCGATCTGCGCGTAATGCTCCTTCATCACCGCGGCCACCTTGCGGTCGCGGCTGGTCGCCAGCGCCCCGTGAATCACGTGATACGCGTCCGCCAACGTCCGCACGTGCTCGGGAAACTCTTCGGCGATCCGCCGGATCTGTTCCGCCGGGTCCGCGATCTCCCCGATCACCTCCCGCCAGTGCTCCATCGTCAGCTCGCTGACGCTCCGCACGATCGCCACGAACAGCTCCTGCTTGGAATCGAAGTGGCGGTACAGGATCGGCTCGGTCACCCCCGCCGCCTCCGCGATCGCCGCCGTCGTCGTCGCGTCGTACCCCCACTTGGCGAACAGCTTGGTCGCGACCTCGATCAGTTGTTCCCGGCGCTGCGGAGCCTTCAACCTGCGCATGGCCGAGTTTGATATCGGCAGTGACTACGCTTTGCAAGCAGCGCCAGACCCGCCACGTCCGCCGCGCGTCGCGCAACGATTCCGCCTTGCAATCACCGCCCCGATCGGCAGACTTCCCCCCCGCGTGCACGACCTCCCGCTCATCACCACCATCGCCGCCGCCTTCACCGCCGCCTGGGTGCTCGGCCTCGTCACGCAAAAGCTCAAACTCTCCCCCATCGTCGGCTACCTCCTCGCCGGCATCGCCATCGGCCCCCACACCCCGGGATTCGCCGGGAACCTCCTGCTCGCGCAGCAGCTCTCCGAGGTCGGCGTCATCCTCCTGATGTTCGGCGTCGGCCTGCACTTCCACCTCGACGACCTGCTCGCCGTCCGCAACGTCGCCGTCCCCGGCGCCATCGGCCAGAGCATCGTCACGACACTCGTCGGCGCGGGCGTCGGCGTGGCGTTCGGCCTCCCGTTCACCTCCGGCCTGGTCGTCGGCATGGCCATGGCGATCGCCAGCACCGTCGTCCTCACACGCGTCCTCTCCGACAACCACGTCCTCGACACCACCCCCGGCCACGTCGCCGTCGGCTGGCTGATCGTCCAGGACGTCCTCACCGTCATCGTCCTCGTGCTCATCCCCGCCCTCGCCGGACCGACCGCCGCCGCCGCCGCCGCCGCCGCCGCCGCCGCCGGGGACGCCGCCGCCGCCGTCCACCACGCCCCGCCCAGCCTTTGGATCGCGCTCCCCCTCACGCTGCTGAAACTCGCGGCGCTGGTCGTGCTGCTGCTCTGGCTCGGCCCGCGCGTGATCCCGCGCGTGATGGTCTTCGTCGCCCGCCAACGCTCGCGCGAGCTGTTCACGCTCACCGTCCTGGTGATGGCCCTGGCCATCGCCGTCGGGTCGTACTACGCGTTCGGCGCGTCCATGGCCCTGGGCGCGTTCCTCGCCGGCATGGTCGTCGGCCGCTCCCCCGTCGCCAACCAGGCCGCCGCCGACGCCCTCCCCCTCCGCGACGCGTTCGCCGTCCTCTTCTTCGCCTCCGTCGGCATGATGTTCGACCCCCGGTTCCTCCTCGCGCACTTCCCGATGCTGCTCGCGGGCCTGGCCGTCATCCTCGTCGTCAATCCGCTCGCCGCCGTCACGATCGTCGCCCTCGTCGGTTACCCCGCACGCACCGCCCTGACCGTCGCCCTCGGCCTCACCCAGATCGGCGAGTTCTCCTTCATCCTCTCCCAGCTCGGCAAAGATCACGGCCTGCTCAACGACACCGCCCACAGCCTGCTCGTCGCCTGCTCGATCGTCACGATCACCCTGAATCCCCTCCTCTTCCGCGCCATCCCCGCCATCGAACGCTTCCTCCAACGTTCCCCCGCCCTCTGGCGCTTCCTCAACCGCGGCGCCAAGTCCCGCGCCGGCGACATGAACCGCCGCGCCGGCGAACTCCTCGAAAAGTCCGACACCCCCGTCGCCGTCATCGTCGGCTACGGTCCCGTCGGCCGAACCCTCGACCAGATCCTCCGCAATTCCGGCCTCGAAACCGTCGTCGTCGACCTCAACATGGACACCGTCCAGTCCCTCACCCGCCAGGGCCGCGCCGCCATCTACGGCGACGCCTTCAACATCGAGGTCATGCACCAGGCCCTCCCCCGCGCCACCCACCTGATCATCACCCTCCCCCACTCCGCCAACCGCAACCCCCTCATCGCCGCCGCCAAACTCATCAACCCCCAGATCAAGGTCTTCGTCCGCGCCAGATACCTCCACGAACGCCCCGAACTCACCCAGGTCGGCGCCGACGCCGCCTGCTACGAAGAAGCCGAAGCCGCCGTCGCCCTCGCCAAACTGGCCCTCGCCGACCGCGGCGCCGACCCGGAAACCATAAGGCGCGAAACCCAACGCATCCGCCAGCAACTCGGTGGGTAAAGACGGCCAACAGGCCGTCATCCTGAGCGCGGCGAAGGATCTGGCCGCGAAGACCAGGGCCATACCCCTCAAGCCAGATCCTTCGGTCGTTGAAACTCCCTCAGGATGACGCCTCTCGTACTCGCAACTCAGAACTAACAACTCGCAACTGCCCCCGGCCAACTGACAACGGACAACCCCAACGCTATAACTCCCCCCATGACCGCGACGACCAAAAAGCGCCTCCTCACCGGCGACACCCCCACCGGCAAGCTCCACCTCGGCCACTACGCCGGCTCCGTCGAGAACCGCCTCGCACTCCAGGACGAGTACGACTGCTATTTCATCATCGCCAACAAGCACGCCTTCACCACCCGCGCCGACCGCCCCGACGACATCCGACAGTCCGTCATCGACATCGCCACCGACTACCTCGCCTGCGGCATCGACCCCGACCGCTCCAACATGTTCATCCAGTCCGAGGTCCCCGCGATCGACGAGCTCACCTTCTTCTTCGCCATGCTCCTCCCCTTCAACGTGGTCATGAAGAACCCCACCATCAAGGACGAGATCCGCGACAAGGGCCTGGGCGACCAATACTCCTTCGGCTTCCCCATGTACGCCGTCGGCCAGACCGCCGACATCCTCGCCTTCCGCCCCCAGATCGTCCCCGTCGGCGAAGATCAAATCCCCCACCTCGAGCTCACCCGCATCGTCGCCCGCAAGTTCAACCAGCTCTATTGCAACGTCAACCCCCACACCGAGGACAAGGACTATGCCGCCGCCGGCGGCCTCTTCCCCATCGCCGAGTACAAGCTCGGCCGCGTCAAACGCCTCGTGGGCCTGGGCCCCCCCGGCCCCGACGGCAACCTCCTCAAGATGTCCAAGTCCCTGAGCAACGCCGTCTTCCTCTCCGACGACGCCGACACCGTCCAGAAAAAAATCATGACGATGTACACCGATCCCAAACGGCTCCGCGTCACCGACCCCGGCGAAACCAACCCCGAAAAAAACCCCCTCTGGGCCTTCCACGAAGCCTTCAACACAGACAAGGCTTGGATCGCCGAACAACAGGACGCCTACCGCAACGGCAAAGTAGGCGACGTCGCCATCAAGAAAAAACTGATCGAAATCCTCAACACGCTCTTGGAGCCCATCCGTGCGAGACGCAAACACTTCGAAGACCGCCCCGACGACGTCATCGCCGCCCTGAAACAAGGCACCGCCAACGCCAACCAAATCGCCGAGGAGACGTTAGCACTGGCGAAAAAGGCCATGCGCCAGGACTACTTCCCGCGCGACTTGCAACTGCTGTCCTGAATTCCAATTTGCATCCCCTCACAACGTTTAGCCGGCCCGCTTGCGGGCCGTGTCCCACGGCGCCGACGTGCGGGAAGTCTTTAGTCGCAAAGCGACGACAAGTCATCGCGCATTGTCACATCTGCCCGCGCGCCGCACTCTCAACGTCTACGCCCCGCCCCGCTTCACCTCAATCACCCGCCGCTCCGGCTTGCTCCGCCGCACCAACCATACCAGCGGCCGATACACCAACAGCGCCACGATCCCCCCGATCATCCAATACTGTCCCTCGTTCATCATCGACACCGGACTACCGCCCGGCCCGATCAGCAGCACGTCGCCCGTCGTTCGCACCCCCCGGTCCATATACCGCACAGAGAACACGCTCCCAAGTCCCCGCCCCACCACGCGCGTCCCCGCGACCACGCCCCCCGCGACCAGCACCACCGCCTTGAGCGCGTTCGTCCAGTCGCCGCTGAATGCGGGGCCGGCGATCGCCCTCGGCCAGTGCAGGCACAGCGACCAGCCGAGGATCAGCACGGCGGCCTCGAGCGCCGCCTCCCGCGTCCACCGCCCGGCCAGGATGGCGCCGCCGCTCGCCAGGAACAGCGCGCCGGTGACGTAGGCGATCAGGTGCTGCTGCGCCGGATCGGCCGGCCACGGCGCCGCGCGGGCGACCACGTAGTGCCCGAAGGCGATGTTCTCGAGGCCGAAGCCGACGAGGGCCAGCGCGAAGAACAGCGGCCCGAGGCGCTGTACTGGAGGCATGGTGGCGAAGTGTATGCAGCCCCCGCCGGCGGCGCCGCC
>Ga0207674_10010769_pt1 | contig 10318 bp, 5 predicted proteins | sample KBSCornC72_FD_184303 | JGI IMG/M metagenome (GOLD analysis project Ga0207674, IMG submission 184303) | Corn rhizosphere microbial communities from Kellogg Biological Station, Michigan, USA - KBS Corn C7-2 (SPAdes) (version 2) | ecosystem: Host-associated > Plants > Roots > Rhizosphere > Soil ...
GCAAGAAGGAAGCGCCGGAGAATCTCTGGCTGAAATGCGCCAAGTGCGAGCAGATGCTGTTCATGCGCGACTGGGAAGCGAACCAGGAAGTGTGCACGCATTGCGGCCACCACATGCGGCTTCGTCCGATGAAGCGCCTGCCGCACCTGTTCGACGACGGCAAGTTCGAGCTGCATCCCTTGCCGCGGGTGGTGTCTGATCCGCTGAAGTTCCGCGACACCAAGCGCTATGACGCGCGGCTCAAGGAGGCGCAGAGCAAGGCGCAGGGCTCGACCGACGCTTTGGTCGTGGCGAGCGGGCTCTTGGGCAATCGCACGACAGTCGTGGCGGCGCTCGATTTCGCCTTCATGGGCGGCTCGATGGGCACGGCCGTCGGTGACGGGCTGGTGATGGCGTCCGAGCTCGCGGTCAGCCGCAAGGCGCCGCTGATCGCCTTCTCCGCATCCGGCGGCGCGCGCATGCAGGAAGGAATCCTGTCGCTGATGCAGCTCACGCGCACGACCATCGCGGTGCGCCGCGTCAAGGAAGCGGGCCTTCCCTACATCGTCGTTCTGACCGATCCCACGACCGGCGGCGTGTCGGCGTCGTTTGCCATGCTGGGCGATATCCATCTCGCCGAGCCTGAAGCCATCATCGGTTTTGCCGGCCCGCGCGTGATCCAGGATACGATCCGCCAGGAGCTGCCGCCGGGTTTCCAGCGGTCGGAATACCTGCTCGAGCACGGCATGGTCGATGCTGTGGTCCATCGCCACGAGCTGCGCGCGACCTTGATCCGTCTGGTCACGCTGCTCATGGATCCACTGGTCGTCGAAAGCCGCAGCCTCGTCGTCAGCGGCGGTTGACCCGCCTGTGAGCGATGACATCATCCAGCGTCTGATGAGTCACCACCCGAGGGTGATCACCCTCGGGCTGGAGCGTATCGAACGTTTGCTGAAGGCGCTCGGCTCGCCCGAGAAGAAGCTGCCGCCGCTCGTCCATGTCGCCGGCACCAACGGCAAGGGTTCGCTGGTGGCGTACCTCAGGGCCATGGCCGAGGCGGCCGGCTACCGCGTGCATGTCTATACCTCGCCGCATCTCGTTCACTTCAACGAGCGCATCAGGATCGCCGGTCGCCTGATCGAGGATGGCGAGCTCGACGAGCTGCTGACCGAATGCGAGGAGGCGAACGGCGACCAGCCCATCGCTTATTTCGAGATCACCACGGCGCTCGCCTATCTCGCTTTTTCACGCGTGCCGGCCGATCTCGGCATCATCGAGGTTGGTCTGGGCGGGCGCTACGACGCCACCAACGTGATCACGCCCAAGCTCTCGGCCATCACACCCATCGGCTACGACCACACCGGCTTCCTGGGCGACAAGCTCGAAGGCATCGCAGGCGAAAAGGCGGGCATCCTGAAGCGCGCCGTGCCTGCCGTGATCGGCCGCCAGCGCGAGGTGAGCGCCGAGGTCATCGCTGCCGAAGCCTTGAAGCTCGATGCGCCGCTCTTCCGCATGGGGCGGGAATGGCAGGTGATGCCGACGGCTGCCGGCTTCCGTTACCAAAGCGATCTTTTGGCGCTCGATCTTCCGGCGCCGGCGCTCGTCGGTGCGCATCAGATCGACAACGCCGCGTCAGCCGTCGCCTGTGTCGAACGGCTGCGGTTGGCCAACTTCAGCATTGACGATGCCGCGATCGCCAAGGGCCTTGCGACGGTCGACTGGCCGGCCCGGCTGCAGAGGCTGACGCGTGGCCCTTTGGTCGAGGCATTGCCGCCGGGTTGCGAGCTGTGGCTCGACGGCGGCCACAACGAGGATTGTGGGCTGGCGCTCGCGCGCATGGCCGCCGACTGGGCGAAGGAGCCGGCGGCGCTGCCGCTCTATCTCGTGTTCGGCATGCTGACCAGCAAGGACGCTTCGGGCTTTTTGCGACCGCTGGCGCGCCACGCGAGAGCGGCGCGGGCAGTGCCGTTCCCCGAAGGCCACAGCGCCTACACGCCCGACGAGGCATGCGGGAAGGCAGCCGACGTCAATCTCGATTGCGCGCCCGCAAACGACATCGGCGCAGCCCTGGAGGACCTTCTGGCCACCCAGCCCGCGCCGATGCGCGTCCTGATCTGTGGGTCGCTCTACCTCGCCGGCGCCGTGCTGGAACGCAACGGCTGACGCGGCGGCAGCGCCTCAGCTAACGACAGTGTTGATCCAGCTCACCAGCTTCTGCTTGGGCTCGGCGCCGATCTTGGTCGCAGCGATCTGGCCGTCCTTGAACAGCAGCAGTGTCGGAATGGAGCGCACACCGTACTTGGTCGGCACCATCGGATTCTCGTCGATGTTGACCTTCACGACCTTGAGCTTGCCGTCCATCTCCTTCGAGATCTCCTCGAGCGATGGGCCGATCATGCGGCAGGGACCGCACCACTCCGCCCAGAAGTCGACGAGGACGGGCTTATCGGATTTCAGGACCTCCTGCTCGAAGGAGGTGTCGGTCGCTTTGACGGTCATGGTGGGCTCCGCAGACAAATAAGGCCGGTCGATCGACCGGCGCCGCTCTTGGCCCAAAGCTAGGAACACGGTCCGGCCAAGTCAAGGTTCGGTCGCATAAGGCATTGATCTGTCGAGCATTCTCGCATCGAGTTCCATCAACTGGGGCGCCGACGTCCAAAGCAGGAAAGCCCGTACTGGGCGGCCGGGATAGAGGTCGCTGAGCAGCGCCCGGTAGAGCGCCAGCTGGCGCCGGTAGGCGAGCGGCACCTGGCTGACCTCGGCGGGCGGCGGGCGGTTGGTTTTGTAGTCGACGATCAGGACTTCGTGTTCGGATACCGCCAGCCGGTCGACCTGGCCGCTCACCGTGAAGGTGCCGCGTGGCGTCCTCACCATGCCGATCAACGGCACTTCGGCCCGCGAACCTGGCCCAAACAGCAAGGCATGCGCCGGCGCTTCCGTGACGGCCAGCGCTTCGGCGGCCCATTGCCCGGCCTCGGTTTCGGTCAGCCCGTGGGCGGGCTGGGCCAGGAAGCGGTGCGCGGCGTCGGCGCGGTTGGCGGTTGGCAGGGCCGGCAGATGGCGCAGCAGTTCGTGCAGCAGGCGGCCGCGCTTCCAGCGTTTCGCATCGCCAGTGCCGAGCGGGCCGAAGGCGCGCGGCTGGGCCGCGGCCTCGTCGGACAGCGGCTGCGAAGGCGCAAGCGGCGTGGGGGGATCGGGTTCGGCCGGGGCGGGCTGCTCCAGCCAGGCCGGCGGCGCGGCGGTTTCCGGCAGCGCCAGCGCCTGTTGCTCAGGCACGGTGATATGACCTTCATTTAGAAGCTCGAAGCCGTCGCCCGACCAGCCTTCGTCGCCCAGCCGGTCGGCGAAGTTGAAAGGCTTCGCGGTCGCGCGTCGCCGCCCCGCGGTTCCATCGTCGGCCGCGCTGGCGGCGAGGCCGGCGGCGATGCGATCGTACCAGCACCCCGGGTCCTGCTTGCGCACGCCGATCCAGCCGCCGACGTAGAGGCGATCCTCGGCGCGGGTCATGGCGACATAGAGCAGGCGATTCTGCTCCTCGATGGCACGCTCGCGCACCTCGGCGCGCCAGGCGCGTGCGGCCTCGTTCGCATCGTCGGCACGTGGCAGCCAGAGCCGTGCCTTGCCGTCCTGGGCGGCGAGCAGCCGTTCGTGGTCGCGCGGCACGCGCGTGGTGTCGGGCAGGTAGACGATCGGCGCCTGCAGGCCCTTGGAGGCATGCACGGTCAGGATGCGCACCTCCTGCCGGCGATTGGCGTCGAGGTCGCGCTTGATCTCACCGCCACCCGCCTCGAACCAGCGCAGGAATCCTTGCAGCGAACCCGCCTCGGTCCGCTGATACTGCAGCGCGCGCGCCAGCAACTCGTCGATCGGATCGGAGGCCTCGCGGCCGAGCCGTTCGAGCAGGCGCTTGCGGCCACCTTCCGGTCCCAGCGCCTGGGCGAAGAAATCGAACGGCGTCGTGAAGTCGGCGCGGGCAAGCCACGCGGAAAGGCGTCCGTACGCCGCCACGAAGCCGAGCTCGTGCGAGCGCTCGCGCAAGGCGCGCCACAGCGTGCCCGTGCGTTTCCAGGCCAGCACGAAGAGTTCGTTCTCGTCGAGGCCGATCAGGGGCGACTTCAGGAGGCAGGCGAGATTGAGATCGTCCTGCGGCAGCAACACGAATCGCGCCATCGCCAACAGGTCCTGGATCGCGAGCTCCTCGCCGAGGTTCAGCCGGTCGACGCCCGCGACTTCGATCTGCTCGCGCTTCAGCGCCCGCACGAGGGCATTCACGAAGGCATTGCGCCGCCGCACCAGCACCATGAAGTGGCCGGGATGCAGAAGCTCGCCCCGGCGCGCGCGACGCTCCTGGCCGATCAGGCTCTTGGCGTGGACGGCAATCAGATGGGCCAACCGCTCGAGCGGCGCTGCGGTCGTGCCCTTTGGTCCCTCGATATCAGTGAGGTCGGCCTCGGTCTTCTGTGGCGCGACCAACGGCCAAAGCTCGACACGACCCAGATCGTTGCTGCGGCTCGGCAGATGGAGAACATTCCCCGGCTCGGCCACGCCTTTCGCCGCTTCAGGCTGTTCGAACACCCAATCGACCGCATCGAGCACCGCCGGCGTCGAGCGGAATGAGACGGTGAGATCGACCGCTTCGAAGCCTTTCTGTGCCTGATGGCTCTTCTCCTCAAACCACAGGCGCATCTCGGCGAGCTTGCGCGGGTCGGCACGCTGGAAACCGAAGATCGATTGCTTGGTGTCGCCCACGGCGAAGATAGTGCGGTCGCGATCGCCCGCTCCGCTGGCTCCGACGAAGAACTCCTCCGTCAGCCGGCGAATGACTTCCCATTGGTCGGGATTGGTGTCCTGCGCCTCGTCGACCAGCACGTGATCGATGCCGCCGTCGAGTTTGTAGAGCACCCAAGCGGCGCTTTCGGCGCTTTCCAGCAGCCGTCGCGTGGCGACGATCAGGTCGTCGTAGTCGAGGGCCGCGCGGCGTCGCTTGGCGGCGCCGTAGCGCTCGATGATGTCGAGGCCAAGCCGCATGATTGCCAAGGTGTAGTCGACCAGCGCCAGCCCGCGGGCATGATCGTTCTCCGCGCCCAACCGCTCGGCCTCGGTCCGCAAGACATCGTCGAGGTTGGGCATCGCGCTGACCGCAGCTCTGCTGGCAAGCCGCACCTGGACGGAGTCTTCCTTGGTGAAGAACGCCCGGCGATAGGCGTCCTGGTGGGAAGCGCGCTCGTTGCCGGCGTCGAGCCACGTCGCAATCGCCTCGGCACGGCTGACATCGGTTTTACTGCCCTTTGTCAGCGCCTTCACGGCGGCGCGCAGATTGGACTCATTTGGCGAGGACACGTGTGGCTTATCGCATCCGAGCCGGCGAGCCAGCCGCTGGCGCAAGTTCGCTAGGCCCTTTTCGTTGGCGATGCGCGCGAGAAGCCAGGCGCGCTCGCCGAGAAGCCTGGTCATGAGCTCGGCATACTCGGTGATGGAGACGCGGCCCGCGACGACGGCGAGGGCGTCGCGCAACGCTACCGGCGCATCGGGCCGCGCCAGGGCTTCGATTTGCGCCTCCTGCGCTCCGCGCAAAAGCGTCGCCGCTTCCGCCTCGTCCATGACCTCGAAGGCAGGGGCGACACCCGCCTCCAATGGGAAACGCTTCAGGAGCGCCTGGCAGAAGGCGTGGATGGTGAGGATGTTGATGCCGCCCGGCGCATCGAGCACGCGCGCGAACAGCCGGCGCGCGATGATGCGCTGGTCCGGCTCGGGCGACCTGTCGATCAGCTTCGTGATGGCATCATCGAGCGCTTCAGGCGTCGCCATGGCCCAGCCGCCAAGCTGGCTTGCCAGGCGATTGCGCATCTCGGCCGCGGCCGCCTTGGTGAAGGTGAGGCAAAGGATGCGCTCGGGTCGTACGCCGGCCAGCAGCAACCGCATCACACGCTCGGTCAGCACTTTGGTCTTGCCGGTCCCCGCGTTGGCCTCGACCCAGGCCGAACGATCGGGTGCCGTCGCCGTGCGTTGCGCTGAATTGGCGATCTCGAGCGCGTTGGCGGCGTCGTTCATTCGTCGGCTCCACCCGCCGTCGACCATTCCGTCACGCGTTCGAGGTGCTCGTAGTCGTTGAAGAAGGGACCGAACTCGGGCCAAGGCAGCGCGATGTAGGGCGTTGTCCGATCGGCAAAATGCTCGGCCATCCGCGCAACCAGTGCCAGCATCTTGGACACCAGCTCGTCGCTGTCCTTGACTTCCTTCGTCGTGCCGCCCTCGCCCAAGCCGTTGGCCTGCCAGTAGGCGAGATGGACGGCCCGCGCCTTGCCCTTGATGTCGGTGAAACCGCCACGTTCGGCCATTGCCGCCTCGAGCAGGAGCTGCGGCGCGAACAGCGCTTCGATCTCCCGCGGCGAGGGCACGCGGCCGGTCTTGTAGTCGATGATCTCCCAGCCACCGGGCTCGGTTTCGTCGATGCGGTCGGCGCGCGCCTCGATGGTGAGCGGCCGCGAGGGTGGGCCAATCGTGATGGCGCCGCTGGTCTCGCTGCCCAGCAATCTCGTACCTGCCGCGCGCCGCCTGTTCTCGGTGTCGATGAACCAGCGCGCGAGCCGCCGGAAGCGCGGCCACCAGAAAGCTCGCTCGGCGGGGGCGGCCATCAGTCCGCCGAGATGCTGCTCGCCCAGCGCCTCGAAGCGGGCGAGCGCGTCGGCGGGCAGCAGCCCCGACGGATAGGCCTTCAGGAATTCATCGAGCGCCTGGTGCAAAGCCGAGCCGCGGTCGGCAGCGCTGAGCTCTGCTTCCAGCGGATCGAGCGTTTGGAGGCCGAGGATGCGCCGGGCATAGAGCCCGTAGGGGTCACGCCGCCATTGCTCGATGCTCGACACCGAAAGCCGCTTCGGCCGCGCCTCGACGGGCGGGCGCGGCTCGGGCCGCAGCCATGGGCGATAGCGCCTGGGATCGTCGATCGCCTGGGCCCAGGCGAGGAGCTCGCGTCGGCCACGCTGGATATATTCGGGCGGCGACGCGTTGCCTTCGGGATCGTAGCCGAACAAGGCATCGAGCCGTGCCAGCCAGCGCGACGGCACGGTCGGCGCACCACCTTCGCGCTCGGCGCGGGTCAGCAGCACGCGCTCCGCCGCAAGCGCCGCCACGAAATCATGCGCCGAAAGGCCGACGCGCCGCTCGGGCTGCGGCAGGCCGAGTGCCGCGCGCATCGGTCGGTTGATCCACGGTCCGGTCTCGACCGACGGCGGCCACGAGCCTTCGTTCAGACCGCCCAGGATAAGGAGATCGGCCCGCTGCAGGCGCGCTTCCAATGGCCCCCAGATAGCGAGCCGAGGATGGCGGCCAAAGCGTGGGCGCACCATCTCCGGCATCACCATGGCCGAGAACAAGGCCGGCCATTCGCCGCCGCTGATGGCGCGGCGGCCCTGCCACGCCGCCCGCAACCGTGCCAGGACATCGGCCAGGGCTTCGCCGGCTTCGCCTGTCCATAGGGTGTCGCCCACTGTGATCTTTTCCGCAGCGACGATGGTGGCCTCGAGCAATGTCGCGGGATCGGCGTCGCCACGCATGATCGCAGCCAGCTCGGAAGTGGCCTCATCGACGCGCCGGACGAGGTCCGTGACCTGCTTGCGGTCGGCCGCGTGGCCAAATTTCGTGTCGTCGATTCGCGCCTGGATCGACGCGAGACAAGGCGCGGGCTTCAGGCCGCGCAGGCATTTGCGATCCAGTCGGCGCGCCGCGTTGAGCAGATCGGCGCGCGGGAGGCCAAGCGTGCAAAGCGGATGCTTCAGCAGCGCCAGCAGATTGACCGGTGCGAAGCCGCTGTCGACGGTTTCGACCAGTACACGGATCAGCGTAGCCGGCGCGAAATCGGCCAGCGGCTGGCCCGCGGAATCGTCGATGTCGATCTTCCAGCGCCTGACTTCGGCCGCGACGCGCCGGGCCAGATCTCGATCGGGCGTTACCAAGGCCGCCGTGCGCTTCGGCACCTCCAGGGCTTCGCGCAGCGCCAGCGCGATCACCAGCGCCTCCTGATGGGGCGTCGCGCAATCGACGCGCGTCACATGGTCGAGCGCGGCATCGGGTGGACGCGTCCAATGCTCGCTGGTCTCGGCCGGCCGCATCAGCTCGGCGATCAACTGACGGCGCGCCGGATCGCCTGGTTCGCCCGGCCAATCGGCGACGGCGTCGCGATCGGTCGCGAAGGCCGTGAGCAATTCCCGGAGGCCAAATTGCGGGTGCGACGGTTCGAGCTTCGCCCAGCTGTCCTCGTCGATCTCGCGATCGAGGCCGGGCAGGACCACCGCGCCCTGCGGCAGACCGGCGATGACGGCCAGAAGCTCGCGCGTCGCGGGCTGCGAGCCGGTCGAGCCGGCGGCGATCACCGGTGTCATCGGCGGCCGCTCGCGCCAGCGCGCGGCCTGGGCGCGGATCGCTTCGGTGCGGCGCGCGATGGCATCGATTTGCCCACGCTCCGTCAGCACCAGCGGCCACGCCTCGCCGACGATGGCGAGGAATTTCAGCGTCCGTTGCCAATGGCTGGCGAAGTTGCCCTCCACCAGGGCCTCGAGCCTGTCGAATGGCACGCCATCGATGGCGAGTTCGTCGAGCAGGCTGCCGAGTTCGCGGGCAAGCGCCAGCGCTTGCGCCGCGGATTGGGCGATCGCCTGGCCCTGGTCGTCCCTGAAGGCGAGCACCAGCTCGGCGAGCAGTGCCTCGCGTTCGGCGGAATCGATCGCCGGCGGCAAGGCGAGTGCGGCGCCATCGTCGGCCGCTTCGCTCCAGTCGCTGTCATCGAGATCGCCGAGCGGAGCGAGCCGCGGCAGGATGGTCGGCTTGCCGTTGGCCGCCCGCAGGAAAGCATCGCTGAGCGCACGCACCGCTCTTCGCGTTGGCAGCAGGATCAGGATGTCGGCCAACGCCAACGGATCGCTGCCGTATTCAGCGAGCACGCCACGCGCCAGATCGTCCACGAAGCGGCGATCCATGCCGATGGTGAAGAGGCCTCTCACGCCAGCGCCTTCTCGGCTTCGGCCAGCGCCTGCGGCGTGCCGATATGGAACCAGTCGCCGTCATTCACCAGACCGAACAGACGTCCTTTTGCTTGGGCGCGATGCCAGAGTGGAACGACAGAAAACGCGCCGTCGGGTGTGCCGTCGAACAGGCGTCTGTCGCAGACATACAGGCTGGCATAAAGATGGGGCGCCAGCGCTGCGTCGCCGCGATGGCGGATACGCCCGTCGGTGTCGAGGAAGTAATCGCCGCGATCACGCGCCTCGCGGCCGAACATGCGGTCGATCGGATGGAGCAGCAGGAGCGCATCCATGCGCTCAGGATCCCACGCCGCTTCGAGGCGAGAAAGGATCGACGTCGGTCCGTCGCGCCACAAGCCGTCGCCATTGACGACGAAGAAGGCGTCGCGACCGAGCAGGCCAAGGGCGTTCTTGATGCCGCCACCGGAATCGAGCAGTTGTTCTTCGTGCAGAACGGTGGCGCGTCCGGCGAGATGGCGAGCGATCTGGCTGCCAAGATAGTGCGCATTGACCACGATCTTGCGGACGCCATAGGCCTCGAGGCGATCCATCGAGCGGTCCAGCATCGACCTTCCAGCGACCGGCAGAAGCGGTTTCGGAATTGTGTCCGTCAGCGGCCGCATGCGTTCGCCGCGGCCGGCAGCGAGGATCATCGCGGTCTCGATCATGCCGCTCCAATCCGCCGCGTCTCTGGTGGCAAGTGGCGGTCGACCCAGGCCCGCAGAGGTTCGAGTGCGTCGTGCTGCAAGGCACGTTCGAATAAGCGCCACACGCGCGGCAGATGCGGCAGGTAGACCGGCTTGCCGTCGCGCTTCCACAGGCGGACGAAGAGGCCGATCACCCGCGCATGGCGCTGCGCAGCCATGAGCGCGAAGCCGGTCCGGAAATCGGACGCATCGAGCCCGGTCATGCCGATATAGCGGGCGAGGCAGGCGTCATAGACTGCGGGCGACACGTCGCGGCGCGCATCCTCGATCAGCGAGACGAGGTCGTAGGAAGGATGCCCGCGCTGGGCATCCTGGAAGTCGAGCAGCCCGCAGGCGCGCACGCCGGCACGTGCCGGCAGCCACATCAGGTTGTCCTTGTGGTAGTCGCGCAGCAACAGCGCTTCGGCCGTCGATGGCAGATGGCCGAGGCTGGCACGCCAGGCAGCACGATAGGCGTCGATCTCGTCGGCCGGCGTCGGGCGTCCGGTTGCGGCGGGCAGATACCACTCGGGCAGCAGCATGGCGGCGTCGATGAGCGCCTCGCCGGTGTAGGCGCCGAGATCCGGCAGCAAACCGCGATCAGGTGCGGCATGCAGCGCTGCCAGTACGTCGGTG
>Ga0207674_10010771_pt1 | contig 10316 bp, 9 predicted proteins | sample KBSCornC72_FD_184303 | JGI IMG/M metagenome (GOLD analysis project Ga0207674, IMG submission 184303) | Corn rhizosphere microbial communities from Kellogg Biological Station, Michigan, USA - KBS Corn C7-2 (SPAdes) (version 2) | ecosystem: Host-associated > Plants > Roots > Rhizosphere > Soil ...
TGCTTAATTAGTAATTAGGTAGTCATTATGGCCGAGTGAGAAGGCAGTCCTGTTGCCCGCTCCTCCGCCCAATCAACAAACAAAACAGGATGCTGTTATCATAGGCTGTGCAGGTAACAAAAGACACATGCAGCTAAGGAATTAATCGGTTGTTTGTTGATCGTTCATCGAATCCGCCTGAGGCGGAACAGATGGATCCAGTTAATTCCCGAAAACATCAAAACAAAATAAGCATGTAGAAAGCTTTCGGGGAACATGTTTGGACACCGGTTCGATTCCGGTCACCTCCACCTTAAAGGACAACTTTAAATTTTAAAAAGTTGTCCTTTTTTTGTGGTGGAACCCTTGTCAGCAGCAACATCAGAAGTGAAAGTGTATGGTCAGCGAAAGAACCAATGCAAAAGAAAAATATTCATAGCGCTCTATTTGAGCTGTGTGCCGAAAAAAAATCGCTCAGCTTGGAACGATTTGCGATCTCGAGGTCATCTGGTTAATGATGAATTTGGCCGCATCTCTAATCGCTATTATTATCGTATATTGCTTCACGACAAATTGTTCGTCGAACCTCCTGCCATTTAAACTCATCCCAAGCCAAAACTGTTCACATGAGTTCTGCAAAGCTGCTTGTTGTTTATGTTTTTTTCCTGCTATGTTTTTCCATAAAAGTTTCGGCGCAGCCATCGCAAACAAAGAAGAAAGACCCTTTATTGACCTCAGTCGATAACCTTTCCGAAAAATTAATGCCGCAGGTGATAGCGTGGCGACGCGATTTTCATAAGCACCCCGAATTAGGTAACAGAGAGTTCAGGACATCGGGCATCATTGCGCAATATCTCCGTTCATTGGAAATGGAAGTGACAACAGGTGTTGCGAAAACCGGTGTGATCGGCATTCTTAAAGGTGGTAAGCCGGGACCTGTGGTAGCATTGCGTGCCGACATCGATGGGCTGCCCGTTACTGAAAGAAACAACTTAGATTTCCGGTCACTTGACTCGACGATGTATAATGGCCGAATGACGGCGGTGATGCATGCCTGCGGTCACGATTCACATACGGCTATGCTGATGGGGGCGGCACAAATTTTATCGTCGATGAAAAGGGATCTGCATGGCACCGTGAAATTTATTTTTCAACCTTCCGAAGAAGGTCCTCCCGCTGGCGAGGAAGGAGGAGCCAGGCTGATGGTGAAAGAAGGCGCCCTTGAAAATCCGAAAGTCGATGTGATCTTCGGACAACATATTTCATCTGGCGACAAGATCGGCACATTTACCTACAAGCCCGGAAGTGTTGCTGCCGAAAATGATATATTTAAAATTACTGTTTACGGAAAACAAAGTCATGGCGCATCACCATGGTTAGGCATTGATCCTATTGTCACGGCCTCGCAAATGGTGATGGCATTGCAAACGATCATCAGCCGCAACAGCAAACTCACATCCGAAGCAGCAGTCATTACTGTCGGTTCATTCCATTCAGGTAACCGGCAAAATATAATTCCTGAAGAGGCTGTGTTGACCGGGACGATGCGCACACTGGATACATCAATGCGCAACATCATTTGGCAACGCATACGGGAAGTCGTTGCGGGCATTGCCCAAAGCGCAGGCGCTACCGCTGATGTCGACATCAGCATGGAAGACGCTATGCTGGTGAATGATCCCACATTAACGCAGGAAATGTTACCCGCGCTGCAACAGCTCGTCGGCAATGACAATGTTGAGTTGGTACCGGCGGGTACAGGCGCAGAAGATTTCGCTTACTTCGCACAAAAAGTTCCGGGTTTTTATTTTGAAACAGGCGCCTTGCCGCCAGGAAAAAAACCTTCTGAAGTGCAGCACCATACGCCGGATTTTATGATCGATGAAAACGGTTTTATATGCGGTCTGAAAGCGCTTTGCTATCTGACTATTCAATATATGAACACACATTCAAGCGGCAAATAAAAATGTCATGAAGCATTTGTACAAAAAAAATTTTCTTCTTGTCCTTTGTTTTGCATTTTCACTCGCCGATGCGCAACAAATAATTCCTCCTGATTTGGATAAATATGTCGACAGCGTGCTTCGCATTTTTGAAGTGCCGGGTATAAGCCTTGCCATTGTAAAAGATGGAAAGCTGGTGTTGGCCAAAGGTTATGGTATTAAAAAGCTTGGAGAAAGAAACCCTGTAACAGAGCACACGTTATTCTCAGTCGCGTCAAACACAAAGGCCTTTACTGCCGTTGCTCTTGCTATTTTGGTCCAGGAAAAAAAACTGCAATGGGACGACCCGGTGATCAATTACCTGCCCTGGTTTCGGATGTCCGATCCATGGGTGACTGCACAGATCACGGTGCGCGACCTTCTCGTTCACCACAGCGGCATTCCGGCGTATGCAGGCGATCTTCTTATATTTCCACCCTCTGATTATTCACGCAAAGAAATTGTGAGCAGGGTAAAAGATTTTTCATTGGTTCAAAGTTTCCGAACGCATTATGCGTATGACAATATTTTATATCTCGCCGCGGGCGAGGTGATAAAAGCTGTCTCGCAAATGGAATGGGAAGATTTTATCCGGACGCGAATATTTGATAAGGCTGGAATGAATGAAAGCGTGTCGCGATTTTCTGAACTCAGGGATCATTCGGATGTATCGGCGGCCCATTCACGCATACAAGGCATCGTTCAACAGGACAAACAATATTATGAACAAGCCATTGGCGATGCGGGAGACCCGGCCGGTGGCATTGCAAGCAATGCTGTTGACATGTCCAAATGGCTCATTACGCAACTTGATTCCGGGCTGGCCGCAAACGGCAATAGAATATTCGATGCTGCCGCAACAAAAGAATTATGGAATGTAGTAACTCCCATTCCTGTTGATAAAGCGCCCGCCGGCTTAGAACCATCGCAAATAGATTTTGCCGGCTATGCATTGGGAGTTCGTTGTTATAATTATGGTCAATACAAGATCGTTGGGCATGGAGGAAAGCTTGATGGCTTTGTGTCGCAGGTGGCTCTGGTACCGCAGTTAAAACTTGGGATCGCGGTGCTCACCAACCAGGAATCCACAAGCGCATACTGGGCTATCATTTATCACCTGCTCGATCATTATATGCAAACCAAACCATTCGACTGGATAAAAGCTTTCAAAACTCGAATGGATTCTTCACTGGCTGAATCAAAAAGAGAATGGCAGAAAGCGAACATCCTTCCTTCACAAAAGACCTGGCTGCCCTTGCCAATCGAAAAATATGGAGGTCGGTATCGTGACAAGTTTTATGGTGATCTTGTGATTGAAAAAAATGAAAGTGGTCTTTTGTTAAAGTTCAGCCATACACCACAGTTCATAGCCGACCTTATTCCTTTTCAATATGGAACATTCATCGCCAGGTTTCGCAATCCGACATTGAAAGCGGATTCATACGTGACATTTACCATTGGCGCGGATGGGAATATTGAGCAGATGAAATTAAAGACCATTGATCCCGATAGCGACATAAGCTTTGATGAGCTTTTGTTTAACCCCGTGAAAGAAAACTAATTCTGAGTATGATAGTAATATCTCATAGAAATGTTTAAACGAAAAGGCACGGAGGATCACGATAAATTCCTCCATGGGACTTATTAATCAATTTTTATAGATTATGATGACTTTGTTAAGTACTGATAACACGTATGAATTTTAGTAGTTAATCATTCATATATCACTTAAATTACTTCTATGGATCTTTCTAAAAGCAAAAAAGGAACGGCTGCCGTGTGGGGCGGCGAAGGAGATTTGAATACAAAGGGAGCGGTCACATCACCCATCGTAAACAGTGTCGCGTTCTCTTATCATGACCTCGATGAATGGCACCATGTGGCAACCGGCAAAGCCAACGGTTTTATTTACAGCCGCAATACCAATCCTACCGTAGCAGTGCTGGAAGAAAAGATTCGTATACTTGAAAATGCCGAAGCAGCCACCGCGTTCGCAACCGGTATGGCAGCGATCAGCAATACACTCTTTACTTTTTTAACGGCAGGTAAACGCGTCGTGTCTATCAAAGATACTTATGGTGGCACCAGCAAGATCTTTCTTGATTTTCTTCCGCACTACGATGTCGGAGTAACACTTTGCGACACCAGTGATCACGATCAGCTTGAAGAAGAGATTGCCAAGGGCTGCGATCTTGTTTACCTCGAAACGCCCACCAATCCTACATTGAAAGTAGTAGATGTCCAAAGATTGTCGGAAGCCGCAAAAAAAGTAAATGCCATCGTGGTGGTAGATAACACCTTTGCCACACCGATCAATCAAAATCCTTTGCAACTCGGCGGTGATCTGGTGATACATAGCGCTACGAAATTTCTTTGTGGTCATTCGGATGCCATGGGTGGCTTGATTGCTGGCAACAAAGCATTAGTTCAGAAAATTTTCAATTTCAGGGAGATCAATGGTGCCAGCTTGCAGGCTGACCCAGCCTACATGATCGCAAGGGGAATGAAAACACTGGAGCTTAGAATAGAAAGACAAAATACATCGGCTTTAAAAATTGCTGAATATCTAAAAGGGCATGAAAAAGTGAAACATGTTTTTTATCCGGGGCTTGAAACACACAACGGGCATGATATTGCGAAAAAGCAAATGCGCGGTTTTGGGGGCATCATCAGCTTTGCACTAGATGGAAACTACGATATGGTAAAAAAATTTCTTACAGCATTGAAGTTAGTACATCTTGCTGCCAGCCTCGGTTCAGTCAGTTCACTGGCGGGTCCTCCGCACACAACGAGTCACGTGGAGCTTACCGAAGAACAAAGAAAACAGCTCGGCATTCCAGAGAGCCTCATTCGTTATTCTGTGGGCATTGAAAATGCAGATGATCTGTTGCAGGATCTGGAAGAGGCGTTGGCTAAGTTATGATAACGAGTCGAAAACAAATCCATCGCAAGGTTTACGCAAAACAGGAATTGCAATTTTTATGAATCTGAACGTTGCCGGGAAAACATTTACGAAAACGATGTTTACGTCTTTATTACGGTATCCGTGAGTTCTACCTCTATTCAAGTAACATTTCTGAGAAGTGGGGTATTCAATTGCCGTAACTGGTTTGCCGAGAGCCTTGGCGTCACTGATCCTGGCGCCGTTCTTTTTTAATAAAAAGGGCCGGATTAAAAATCCAGCCCTCTAAATCCCTCAAAAAAATAAGTTGATTGACGAAATAAAGGTTTTGCCAACCTTTATTAAACAATCTTCAACAATTTCTATGCAGAATTCTTTCAAAGGAGAAAATATGCAGCTCTAAACGAAAGTGGGAAATCATTTCCTCAAATATTTGTCTTTTTCAGGACTCTTTTCCTTGATAGCCTCCTGAATACACTCAACTTCTAACTTTGTGTCCCTGTATTCTACACCATCAACATTTTTTTTATCCAGTAAATCTAATAAACGAAGAGTTTTGTGTACGAGCAGATCGTTGAGCTGTTCGAGTGTCAGATCGTTTAGATCTTTTTTAATCCGTTTTAATCGTCTAACTAACATCGCAGAAAACTTATTTAGCAAAACCGCGGAGAGTGGAATTTTTGACGTCGGGAGAAGTTAAGAATAATAGCTGGCTCTACCTTATTTACTTTTGCACCCTGAACTCAACATTGGTAACGCAATGAACGACATTCCTTAAAAACGTACACGGCAGGCCAAATATTTGGGATTTATGGATATTAAAAACTTTGCCTTGGCAGACTAAGAATGGCCAATGACAACTGGGTTTTCGACGTACACCAAAGTCCTCTTTCATTTTACGGTTAAATCATTCCCTGTGTGGCTAAAATTCATACGTTCGCCTACAGGTTTAATTATTTCAAAAGTTTTTAATAACGGGGGATTGTTTCTACAGTCCCCTTTTTCTTTTTAAGGACTTTCCCTTACTCTAGATGTAATCTATCTTACGGGCCCGTTTTTAATTTTCAATAACTGGCTGGCCTTCGTATAGTGCGGAGACTTTTTTATACAATCTTCGATGAGTTGATTTCTGAGATCAAAATGATAAGGGTCAAGACAAATGCAAGCTTAGATGTGAAAGGAGGCCGTACTCACAGTTCCAGTGATCTAATGATAAGCGATTAGCCAATGCGACCGCCATGTTATAAAAGACCAATGCCGGTGAAATGATATTTAGGTCGGCGGAACAGAACACAATGGTTCTGTTTATGAAGGAACATATTGGAAAAATGGCGTTGCAACTTCACTCGAAAAAAATTATTTGTATAGCGTAGACAAAAGACTGATGAATGAAAAAGATAAAAGTATTAACTTGAACAACTAAGGAAAGAGTTTGGGTTGTTTACCGAGGCAATTTCAAAATCAATCTGTGTTGGTGTTATAGCATAGATTTTGATACCACCGATAATATAGATTTAATAAACAATTGAATAGTTATGCCAAAGTTTATCATTGAAAGGGAGATTCCGGGTGCCGGAAAATTTTCAGCTGAAAGTTTGAAGGCGATTTCTCAGAAGTCGAAAGAGGTATTATGCGTCCTTGGTTCGGAAATTCAATGGATTCACAGCTATGTTGCTGGAGATAAGATTTATTGCATTTACATTGCTCCCAGCGAAGAGCTCATTCGCAAACATGCCCAATTGGGCGGATTTCCTGCTAATAGCATTACCGAAATATCAAATATTATTGATCTGCAAACGGCAGAATAATTAAGGTGTTCGGCCAGATCCGTACAATAACATACAACCCTGTTCAACGCAAGCAAAACAATCAGTCTCTACCTCTCATAATAAGCCCTCTTAATTCCTTTCAATTTATTTAAATTGGCTTATGGATAGCCAGCGGCAAGAAAAGCTAATGGAAGAAAACGCCAGTTTGAAAAAGCAACTGGCCGACCGGGTCATCGAATTGGAGCTTAAGAAACGGCAACTCGAAGTTGAAGCTGCCCTCGATAATGTAAGACTCAGGGCTGGGGTCATGCGATCCAGTTCTGAATTGGGTGAAGCATCCGCGGTTTTATTTCAACAATTAAACGAACTGGGTATTAATGCGATTCGGACCGCCGTTGGCATTTTTGACGATCCTAACGAAGCAATGGAACTGTGGCTAACGAGTTACGCCGATAACGGCGAAATGACCCGGATGCTTTACTATTTTAATTTGCATATTCATCCGGTATTTGAAAATATCATTCCGGCCAGGCAGGAGAACAAGCCATACGCCCTTACGATACTTTCCGGCAATGAAGTCAGATATTATTACCAAACCATGTCTACGTATCTCTCGGTACCAAGGCAGCAGGTATTTAATGAGACCGAATATTTTTATTCCTTCTTTTTTTCTGATGGCACAATCAATGTGGTCACTAGTCAGCCGCTCACCGAAGAACAATGCAAAATCACGATTCGCTTTGCCCAGGTATTTGGATTAATCTACACCCGCTTCCTTGATTTGCAGACGGCAGAAACGAGTGCCAGGGAAGCACAAATTGAATCGGCATTAGAGCGTGTTCGCGCTAAAGCACTGGCTATGCAACAACCCGAGGAGTTGAAGGATGTAGTACAAGTTTTTCGGCACGAGATGGGTACATTGGGGGTGGACGAGCTGGGGACGTGCGACATTTATATTTATGATGAAAACACCAGGAAATCGGAATGCTGGTCTGCATTAAAAGATTCCCAGAGGGCTGAGAGCAAAATAGTAACACACGAATTTGAAATTGATCTGAACGATACATGGGTAGGCCGTGAGATGCTGCGTTTTTTTCATTCGAACGTCAAAGAAATGTCAATCGTCATGACAGGTGATCACCATAAAGAATGGATTCGTTACTGCGAGACAAAGTGTGCACCTTTTCGCGGCCATTATGGCGACGAGAGGCCTGACGAATCGTATCACCTTTACAAATTTTCGAACGGGGCAATTAGCCAGTCTTCCGCAAGTGTTATTTCGCAGGAGAGTTGGGATTTGCTGAAACGGGCAGCTTCCGTTTTTTCTCTTGCTTATTCCCGATTTAAGGATTTGACGCAGGCCAGGATAGATTTGCAAAACCTTAAAGAAGAAAAGACCAGAGCTGAGAACGCTTTGACGGAACTGAAAGCCACTCAGAAACAATTGATTCAATCTGAGAAAATGGCCTCCCTGGGTGAACTCACCGCAGGTATTGCACATGAGATACAAAACCCGCTAAACTTTGTGAATAATTTTTCCGAAGTAAGTGATGAACTGATCGATGAAATGAAACAGGAATTGGCAAATGGCAATATGCAACAGGCAAATGACATTGCAGACGATCTCAAACAAAACTTAGAGAAGATCAATCACCATGGCAAACGTGCGGACGCGATCGTGAAAGGAATGTTGCAGCATTCCAGGAGCAGCACCGGGCAAAAAGAAATGACTGATGTTAATGCCTTGTGTGATGAATATTTTAGGCTCGCTTATCATGGTCTTCGGGCAAAAGACAATTCATTTAATGCACGATTAAAAACCGAATTTGATCCTTCAATTGGAAAAATAAACATCGTTCCGGAGGACATTAGCCGCGTCATTCTCAATTTGATCAACAATGCTTTTTATGCGGTAGGCGAAAGGCAAAGGGCTGAGGGTGTAAGGTATGAGCCAACTGTTACTGTGGGCACAAAAAAACTTAATGGCAAGATCGAGATCAATGTGAAGGATACCGGTAATGGTATTTCTCAAAAAAATTTAGACAAAATCTTTCAACCTTTCTTTACCACAAAACCAACAGGACAGGGAACAGGGCTGGGGTTGAGTTTAGCTTATGATATTATCAAAGCGCAGGGAGGAGAAATAAAAGTTGAGACGGAGCAAGGTAAGGGCAGCGAATTTATCGTTCAACTACCAGTGACTTAATCGAGGCTAGCCGCATCCTGCTGCGACTGATACTTAATTTAGCTTTATCTCCTTTAAAAAAAAATAGCCCAATTTATTAAACGTGTTAGCTTGAGATATTAGCGTGTCAAACGTTCCTGTAATCGTGCGAATCTTAATCGACGCACTATTTGATAAGGTTATACCCTTAATAATAAAGTAATTCCATGAATCGTTTATACTCATTGAGCGGTGATACTGCGTGTACGACACCTAAAAATAACCGTATTATAATCACCCAAAAATCTAAATCCTATGCTCAGAAAAACCTTCATCATTAGCTGCACATTGCTAACTCTGTTAATTATTAGCTCTTGCGTCGTTTCTAAAAAAGATTCAAAGGAGACAACGGAAGGCCTGACAAGTTTAAGGCAAATTGATGCCACCAATACCATATTACTTATTGAAAAAATAACCTCGGGTATGTATCATGGTTTGTACAATAAGCGGCGCCTGGGTGATTGCAAACAGTTTTACAAAGGCCAGGTAGAAGCCGTGGTTTTCAAAGAGGTTGATAAAGATCCGAAGTACCAGGATAAGAACATTTACCGCTTTATGCTGGTGGACGGTTCGGAGAGTCATGAATGGATCACTACTTATTCCAATGGGGCGATGTCGACCAATACCCATACGATAACAAATTATTTTCTCCTGGACCGGATGACCGGAAAACAATTTGACCTGAATGTGGCGGGTGTAAATCCCGACCGCGTATTCAAAAAAGCGGTTAAGAAGCTCAATAAATATATGATGTTCAAATAATATTTTTTACGGGAGTACCTGGTGCACAATAGAACCTTTTTATCCAAAATTGAAACAATAGTCTTTTCCCAATGAAAAAACTTATCCTGGTTCCCCTTCTTGTCGCGGTTTACTTATCAACACTTTCACAGACGAACATGCAGGTTTTCGGAAGCTATGTAAAAAACTTAAATAAAGATTATAGCGGGTCGACTTATGGAGTAGGTATAAGGTTTGAATTTGGAAAGGATGATGCCTTCTTTAATAAGTATATCGGGTTTGCGTATAATGGTCCGATAACGACACATGCAATCAACGAGGCGCATGCCTACAGCAGTCTAACCGATCCTCAAACGATAGATGTCCCAACTGTTTATAAAATTCCAACTTATAGACTCGAAGGCGGAGGACGGCTCTATTTTTCAGGTTCAGCACATAATTATGGCGGCGTGAATGCTTTTTTGAATGCTGGCGCTGAAGTGATATTTGCTCCTAACCACCCCGAGTATGCAAGTTATGATCAAGATTTATACACTTTAGGATTTTCGCAAACCAGTGATGTTAATGAAGATGGAACCGACAAATTCGCATTGAATTTAATGCTGGCACTTGGCGCTGGTATTGAAAAAAATATAGGACCAGGCAATATTTTTCTGCACGTGGCCATTGCTTTGCCGGTCATCCAGAGCAGTATGAATTCCGATATTGAAGATTTTGCT
>Ga0207674_10010772_pt1 | contig 10314 bp, 8 predicted proteins | sample KBSCornC72_FD_184303 | JGI IMG/M metagenome (GOLD analysis project Ga0207674, IMG submission 184303) | Corn rhizosphere microbial communities from Kellogg Biological Station, Michigan, USA - KBS Corn C7-2 (SPAdes) (version 2) | ecosystem: Host-associated > Plants > Roots > Rhizosphere > Soil ...
CATGTATTTTTTCGTGTTGAATTCGCCATAGGCGCTCGGCCAAAGTGCAAATCCTTCATGATGCCGTGTGGTCAGAACCGCGTAAGTGAAACCGGCCTTTTTTGCCGCCTTCAACCATTTGTCGGGATCGTATTTTTGCGGATTAAAATTTTTCGCCTGTTCGAAATACTCGTTCGGTGTTATCTCGGGTGGCTTGCCGGTAAGGTTATAATCGCTCTCTCGAACCACGCGCTCGCGTTCCTCCGGCGTCAGCTTTACCTTTGCAAGGGCCCGCCCCGGCCGCATCGGCCATGAGATGTTTATCGCACGAACGGACGCGATACCCCAGTGGATAAAAAGCCCGAGCCCGGCATCGGGGAACCACTGCGCGTCCGGGTGCAACGTATGCACCGCCGCGGGGTTTTTTGCCGTTGTGATGCCAATGCTCACGTGCTCTGCCTTGACCGCTTCGGCATCCGATTTTTGTTGCGGAGATTGAGCGTGAACGGTCACCGCGCAAATTGCGACGATCAAGGTCGTTATTAACCGATGATAAATTTCCGATTTCATAATCAAAGACTAATGTTGCGAGGCCACGGGGCGCCGCCGTTCAGTCATCAGTAACCAATATTCCGGACAGCGGCCTTTCCGAGGCGATCCTCTAATTGCTGAAGATACAGGCTTTCCGGCGCGACATGCCGGCCCTGCGATTCCCAATAACCGTCGGGCCGCGGAGCAAACGCACCAGCCTGTTTTTCGCCAATTTGTCCGATCGCCCAATTCTGAGCGGTTGGCGGCCGCTGGCATACGAGCGGTCCTTCGCAGTTCCACGCAACATAGTTGGCTCCGGCCCAGCCGTGTCCGCTGCCCATATACTGCCGGTCCTGTATCGCCATCGGAGCTTTCACGTTGTCATATAGTCCACCAACCGACCAACGGTGATGCGGTTCACTCGTCGCAAAATTCGCGGTTGCCTTACAGTGCAAAAAAACGTTCGGGCCACAGACGCGTCCGCCGACCACGAATGAATGGCGTCCCGTATCCGCTTCACATCTCTGTACGAGATTTTGCTGGCCGTCGACGTTAAAACAATAACGTCGGCCGCCGGTGATGACGGAAACCATGTCCAGGCACTTGCTGTCCTGCACGGTGACCCGCTTTGCCTGACCGATGTTGACTGCCGAATATCCGTAATGAACAGCTGTTATGCCGCGAACCCAAACGTTCTCAGCGTTGCTTATGCTAATGAAATCCCAACCGTGCTGCTCGTCCGAAAAATATTTACTTTTCTCGCGACCGTATTCCGCCGTTATGGTCTCGTCAAATTCGGAATCACCACGCAGGTTCTCAACGCCTATTTGCTGAATCCTCGCGCTCTTATCAAGCCCGTAGATCTCGCCGCCACCCCATTTTTGCTCTATCGCGCTGACTATCGGCGCATCAATCGTGATCCGGTCGCTGCTAATAGCCGTAATGACGCGGTCAAAATCCATATTGAACGGCTCCCACTGCTTTGTTCCGCCGGACGGTCGCGGTGTGATGCGGTCCATTGCGATTTCGTGGATCCACTCCTTGTTTCCGATCCGGCGGACGATTATCGCATCGCCGACTCGCAAACCTTTCGTTGAATCGAGTTTCAGGTTGTGCGCACCGACGGGTGAATACACGTCGAGGACGCGCCGCGACGACCCGACGGCCTTTCCAAATCCCCGTCCTTTTATTTCGATCAAGGCATGCTGCTTTTTCTGAGTAGCAACGAGAACGGTGCCGTTTTCGTCCTGTCCTTCACCACGCAGCACAACACCGCTTGTCGTGATCCTCAGCGGCTCGCCGATCTTATAAACGCCTTTCTTGATGAGAACGGCACCGCGAAAACCTTGTCTGTCCGGTTTCATCGCAGAAACCTTATGAATAGCGGCTTGTATCGCGTTTCCTGCATCGCCCTGACCGACGCCGACCGTCGCCCGCACGGGAACGTCAGGTAATTTCACGCCGCCGCCCATATATCCGCAGTTCGAAAAATCGGGGATCGTGTTGCCGTTTTCATCTAGCACATAAATCATCTTTCCGCTCTTGCCCGGATAAACGATCTTGCTGTAATTTGCAGACGAATAAGCGAAAGCTTCTCGAGCAAAGGGCAGAGCGCCCAATAGAAATAAGAAATCACGTCGCTTCATTTTTTGTCAGAGTTCCTCAATTGTTCACTGCCTTTCTTGATGTGCAGGCTCAGGTCGATTATGGCCTCGAGATCGCTGCGTGCCTTGACCGCAGACGAAGCTTCGATCACGCCGACTTCCTGGAAAATAGGATTCTTTTTGAAGTTATAGATAAGCCAACCCAGTTTTGTTATCGACGCCTTCAATCTTATGGAATCAGAAATCTCCTCGGACTGGGAACGCAACGGGCCCGTTCCTGATTCAGGCAGCGCGAGATTGGACAATAACCGTGCGGCTCGCCTGTTGATCTCAGACGCCGACTTGGAAACGAAACTAAGGTCAGGCGCCTGAGTTTTTGCGGTTTTCAGCACAAGATCTTTGTTCAGTATCTGAAGCTGTGTGAAATCCTCCTGGAGTTCTTTGAGTGCAAGCGTTGGGTCCTTTTTTCGATTCCGGCCGTTATCAGCTAACGTCGCCAGATACCGCATATTGGCAATACGTTCTTCGAGATCGCGGTCGCTTTCGCTTTGCTCGCGATCTGCCGTTCCGCCCTGTGCCATAGGAAGCTGCGCCCGTACGGAAAACTGCGCCGCGAGTGCAGTGAAGGCAGACATTAGCACCAAAAACCTGAGCATATGCTTTTTCATACGCAACCCCTTATCGGTCGACGGTACAAAGCTATTTTTTAACCCGCAAGAAGACAACCCCATGTGACGGGACCGTAACTTTATAATCGGGGCCATCAACCTTTACGTCCTTTTTGTCCCACACGTCTCTCACCTGCTTCACCTTGCCCTTAATTCCCAGATCTGTCCATTTGATGGCTACATCTGCCGGGGCCGCTCCACGATTAAAGACGCCAACGGCACGATCGCCGTTAGCAAGCTCGCGCACCCAAACTTCCTGGTCGCCAGTCTGCGAAACTCGTTTTCCTTGTATTCCGGCCTTGTCTTGATTTACTGCGATGACTTCGCGATTTAGCAAAATTTCCTTGGTCGCGGGCGTCATGTCGCGCAAGTCGTTGCCCGCGAGGAGCGGAGCCGCGAGTATTGCCCAAAGGCTCATGTGTGTCTTGTATTCCGTATCCGTCATGCCGCCGTTGCCCACTTCGAGCATGTCCGGGTCATTCCAATGCCCAACCCTCGCATGTTGGGCAAGATCATTTTGGCCAAAGCCGATACGTGTCATCGAATCCCACCTGTCGCTGATGTCGCCGGTCGTCCGCCACAGGTTACCGCCAACATCGGGCCCCCATTTCCACACATCCTGACGGCCGTATTGACACAAGCTGTAAACTATCGGCCGCCCGGTTTTTAGTAGAGCGTCGCCCATTTTTTGATAAACTGCGGGCATTTCCTCATCGGTGTAAATGTTACGCGCTCCACACCAGTCGTACTTTAGATAATCGATACCCCAGGCAGCAAACGTGCGTGCATCCTGTTCTTCGTGGCCATAGCTGCCCTCGTAACCGGCACATGTGTTCGGTCCGGGTGAGGAATAAATGCCGAGTTTCAGTCCTTTGCTGTGGACATAATCAGCAAGCGCTTTCATATCCGGAAATTTTTTGTTTGAAGTGATGTTGCCCTGAGCGTCGCGCTCGCCCTCCCACGTATCGTCAATATTGATGTACTGGTACCCGGCGTCGCGCATGCCGCTGATGACCATGGCATCGGCGATCTCGCGCACCACTTTATCACTGACCTGGCTTTTGAATTTATTCCAACTGTTCCATCCCATCGGGGGAGTTTTTGCAAGGCCGTTGTAAGCGACTTTGTGCAGGGCAGGCAATGGAAGTCGCGCCGGCATTGCTCCTTCGCCTTCAGGTACGCGTTTCGCGACCGATTCGGTCGGGTTGTCCGTTGGACGGCGTCGGGTCGAAACATGCAGCTCGTCACCGACCAATTTTCCCTCGTATTTAACGGTGCGGTCACTTTTGCCGTCCCGCATTGTGCCGATGATCGTAAAATTTTCGGGACCGCCCGCACTTTCCTTTATTGTGTAATAAAACTGCGTAACCCGGATCGATCCTGTGATCTTGTCGCCGTTCTGTTTCAGATTGAAATACGCCCACGTGTTGGTACCGTCCGATCGCGGCACTTTTACGGCCCAGTTACCGGTCAGATCTGCGGATGTGGCAGCAGCGGTCGAGACGGTTTGTCCTGACAAAGTATATCCGCCAAAACAAATCATCAAAATAACAACTATCGCCCAAGTCGGATAACGATTGAAAAGTCCTGAATTTTTCATTTAGCGCAACACCTCGGAGAAGGGAATTTTGAATGCAAACACTATAACCGATTTCTGTTACCGTTAACAAGTCCGAAGTGTTCTGATGGTGTTACAAAGCAAAAAGAGGCTCGCGAAAGCCTCTTTTTTAAGAAATGAGTTGTGGTGCGCCGTTTAGTATTTTGCGGCAACAAAGCCATAGAATTTTCCCAGGAACTTTTCATACGTAAGCGGATTTCCCGGCGGTGTTTCCGGCACCTGCCGGTTGCCGTTGCCCCACGTGTAAACCTGAAACGACGCAAGATCGCTGTAGTTTGTCGTGCCGGCATTCGATATCGTCGAGTTGAGAACGACCCAGTGGTCCGGATACAACGAGAAGATGTCGTTTTGCGTTTCAGCATCCAACAGATCGCCATCGATCAGCATGCACACATAATAACCATCGGCGAATTTCTGACTTGCCCGCTGTACGCACATTGATTTGACCACCGGGATATCGCCGCCGGTCAATGACGTATCGTTGATAACATCTGTATATCCGGCATCCTTGAACCACTTCTCGATGGTTGACGGAATGGTCACACCGGCGAGGTTTGAGCCGAACCATCCGCCGCCGGACAGGAACCAATTGGAGCTGTCGCGGATGCTGCCGAGCATGATCCAATCGGCGACGTTCGTGTTTGCCGGCACCGAAGCCCGTTTCATATTGTTGCCCGGCGTTACGGTCAGGTTGCCGATCCGGGCCGTTCCACGCGTGTAAAGGTCGATCGCGGCCTGAGCATAGCCGTCCGGATTTGTTGTAGCGAGCGAACGCACGAGCGACGCCGGGCCGCAAAACGGCGTTCCCGATTGATTGATAACGTTCGGGTTGTCGATCCTCGCGATCAGTCCGCTCGCGAGGTCCAACTTATCGATGTTCGGCCATTGGCCGATCAGAGCGGCATTATAATTGAACTGGTTGACCAGAGCTTTTGCTGTATCCTTTGACATAAACTTCGCACCTCTAAAAGACTAGGATTTTATCCCGTTAAAGTCGGGACGCTTTGAATATCAGATTTTGCGGACCTCAGGTAACTCTTTAAGTGTCGGAGTGCCGACATCTGAGAACTTACTTCAACAACTACATATGATAAGCTGTTGAAAATGAATTCTGCCCAGCATGAGATCATTGGCCCAAGGAAACGTATCGCTCTGGTCGCGCATGACAACAAAAAACGCGATCTGCTCGAATGGGCAAAATTCAACCGCGAACTGCTGCTCGGCCACGACCTCTATTCAACGGGCACAACAGGCCGGATGCTAGAAGACACGCTTGGCGTCACCGTGTTCAAATTTCGCAGCGGCCCTCTCGGCGGCGACCAACAGATCGGAGCCAGGATTGCCGATGGCGAGATCGATTTTTTGATCTTTTTCTGGGATCCACTCGAACCGCTGCCGCACGACACTGATGTAAAAGCGCTGAGAATTGCGGTGGTCTGGAACATTCCGGTAGCCTGCAACCGAGCGTCCGCCGATTTTATGATCTCTTCGGTGCTGATGTCCCGCGAATACGAACGCCTGTCTCCATCATACGAGCCGTATATCGAGCGTTACGAGATGGATAAATCAGTGTGACCGTACTAACCATATCCCGGGACTGGCCTATATGCGTTAAGGGATCACATTTAAAGTAATTCCTTAAATGTCGAACCTCCGACAGTTAAGATGGCACTTTAAGAAGCGGGTGTAAGACCGAATTGGCGGATTTCCGCTAATTAATTAAGTAATTATCAATTATTAATTAGTTAATTATCAGCAGAAAAAATTGACCGATTTCGGATCCGAAACTGGAACCTTCATTCTAAAGAAAACGTAAATGAATCAATATGTTTTGTCCGAAATGCGGGTTACAAAATGCCGATGAGACCAAATTTTGCCGCGACTGCGGGACGGATCTGGGGAATGTGCTGGCGGTTGTGGAAGGGAAGCTGCCCGAAATGCCGGCGTTGGCGGAAAAATATGCCGAGCTTTATAGCCGGGGAATATACGGTGTGCTGATCGGCCTCGGGCTTTCGTTTATCTCGTGGATCGTATATACGATCCCGCCGGGTTACGGAATTGTTTGGACCGTTTTCCTGGCATTTGCGTTCATTTTTCTCGGGGCTGGAATTTCTCGTTTCGTCCACGCCGCTAAGATTAAAGCACTGATCGAGAAAGACGAACCTGCTGTGCTCCCGAGCGGTAACATCGAGTACCTCAAGCCTTCCACATCGATTTACGACACCGACAATCTGCTAAAACGGCCCGCGAGCGTCACCGAACACACGACACGGCATTTAGAAATGAACCCCGACCGCGAAACTAAGAATTAATAGTGATTAACTAAAGCCTGATTTATTTCGTGTCTTTTCGTGGTTACTTCCTGTTAGGCTTGAAGAACTCAAACCACTAAATTATACGAAAAAACGCCAAACTGATCCACTATTAAGCATTAAAATCGCTTGCAAAACTCCTCAACTTCTTATATCGTACCGCGCGCGAAATGTTTTCCCTGATTTTGTCTTATTACCTTGAAAGGCCAATAAAGCGTTATTGGTCGGTGCGGCGTGCCCAGATCCACGCCGTTCGCGAGGTGGCCGCTCTTTTTAAGACAAAACGGGTTTCGTGAAGGTAATTTTCTCCGGTCAAAAAGAGATCGGCTCCCAAGGCTTCATAAATATTTATATTCGATCGTTGTCTTATTAACGGGTCACCCGAATTTAATTTAATAGGAGATAAAACGATGGGTCGAATTCTTGCTTTGGCTTACGGAGTCGTGAGCTATTTAATTTTTTTCCTCACATTTCTTTACGCGATCGGGTTCGTAGGGAACCTGTTCGTACCAAAATCGATAGACAGCGGAACTCCTGCCGGCTCTCTCACCGCTGCAATAATCATCGATGTTATTTTGCTCAGTATTTTTGCCGGGCAACACAGTCTGATGGCGCGGCCGTTTTTCAAACGGTGGTGGACGCAATTTGTGCCAAGGCCGGTCGAGCGAAGCACCTACGTGCTTTTTGCGAGCCTCGCGCTGATACTGCTTTATTGGCAATGGCGGCCGATAACCGATGCTGTCTGGAGCATTCAAAGCACCGCTGGAATTTACGTTTTTTACGCGATTTTCTTTGTGGGGTTTGTGACTGTGCTGCTGAGCACGTTCATGATAAATCACTTCGACTTGTTCGGGCTGCGGCAGGTTTATTTGTACGAGAAGGGCGAGGAGTACGCCGATCTGGACTTCAAGGTTCCGTTTCTTTACAAATATGTCCGTCACCCGATATATCTTGGGTTTATCATCGCCTTTTGGGCGGCTCCGACGATGACGTTCGGCCACGCACTGTTTGCCGTAATGACAACGGCCTACATCCTGGTTGCGATCCAGTTCGAAGAGCACGACATAGTTGAGCGATTTGGCGACCAGTACGTCAACTACCGCCGCCACGTCTCAATGCTGCTGCCGCTGCCGAAGAAGGGATAGGGAAAATTGCGGATTTGGGATTGCGGAATGAGGATTTACAAATTGCCCGGGTTTCTTCAATTCCAAATCCCAAATCGAATCGCTTGCGGTGGGTGGTTGAACGCTGAAATAAGCAGGTTAAGGATGAATATCAGACTTCCATATTTCCTGCACAACGCGCGAAATTCATATTCAAAACTTTGCTTCTTTTGCGGCAGTATAGCCGTTATATCAGAAGTTTTTCCGTGGTGTAATCACCCCGTATGATCGTCGAAATTCCTCACTATGTGCTAAAACAAGCCGGACTAACTTCTAAGGAGCTTTTGTTGCGGGTCGCGTTGCTGCTTTTCTAGGAAGAAAAGCTGACGCTCGGGCAGGCAAGCAAATTGGCGGGACTTCACCGATTCGAATTTCAAAAAGAACCGGCGCAGCGCAAGATACCGATCCATTACGGTCAAGAATACCTTGAACAAGACCTGCAAACGCCAGGCCTCAAAAAATGATCGTCGTTTCCTACACCTCCGACCTGTTTTTTGATTTGAATCTATCAGAAGAAAAGAGGGCCTTATTTTCCTAAGAGCCTATGACCGGCCTGTTAAGAAAATACATTTAAAGTAATGCATTAAATGTCGAACCTCCGACAGTTGAGAGGTTACATTAGGTTTCGGCGCGTATCGGCAGTTCGGACGCAAAAGTTTTTCTTGTACGCGCAAAGGTTTCCGTATCGTCTGCAGCAAGGATGAGCGATAGGAATACCACATTCGGTTCCTTACAAAGAAGCCGATCGACACAGAAGGTGTCCAAATGAGATATAGCTTACGTCCGCCCTTTCTGAACGAAGATGTGTTACGATTTGAGACATTCAGACTTTAAGGAGCCACGCAATGAAACTCTGCATGCTGGGGTTAGCCGTTATCGGATTTTTTTCCACAACCGTTTTCGCGGGCGATGCCGAAGAGGCGAACAAGGCTCTGGCCCGCAGATTTTACGAAGAGGTGTGGTTTTCGCATAATCCGGCGGCGGTTGACGAGCTTGTTGCACCGGTCTATTTCATTCACGATACGGGCGACCGGAAAAATGTTACCGAACCGGCTGAGAAGCAGAAGGAGATTGCGGAATTTTTCTGGCAGCGAGGAACGATGACCGGCAAGATCGATTTTCAGATCGCCGAGGGCGATCTCGTTGCTACGCGTTGGCAGTGGGATTTCGAGCCGACATCCTGGTGGATGAAGGCCCTTGGCGGGCGAAGGCCAATACCGATCATGAACGTCTTTCGCTTTCGGGACGGAAAAATAGTTGAGATATGGAACCACCGCGATGACATAGAAAGCGGACTCGGCAACCTAATTTTCGTCAAAGGCCTAGCCGTCGGCCTTTTGCCTTCGCTTGCGCTATTGGTGTTGGGATTTGTTCTCTGGCGCAAATTGGGTAAACTGCGCCGCGTCCGAGAATCGCCCGAAGGAACGGCGGCATAACGGCAAAAAACAGAAATACCACATTTCGGAGCACCGGAAAGGAAGCAAAAAAAGAGAGCGGCCAAAACCGCTCTCCTCGCTAAAAAAACGACCCTGCCCGCTGCCGCAGGCGGTACTGACGAAACTAGGTTCCGGTTTCCCAGGATGTCATGTATTCGATCATTTCGGGTGTGAGTTCGTCGATCGAGACGCCCATTGCCCGAAGCTTGAGGCTTGCGATCTCCTGATCGACCTCCGGCGGCAGAACGTGGACTCCGTTGGCGAGCGTTCCTTTATTCTTAACCAGGAATTCGGCCGACAAAGCCTGGTTGGCGAACGACATATCCATGACGGATGCCGGATGGCCTTCGGCGGCGGCGAGGTTGATCAAACGGCCTTCGCCGAGAACGATAACGCTCTTTCCTCCATTTTTGCTAATGTATTCTTCGACAAACGGCCGGCGCTTGACGGCCGGTTCGGAAATTTCGCGAAGAGCGTCGAGATTCAGTTCCAGATCGAAGTGGCCGCTATTTGCGACGATCGCTCCGTCCTTCATCACCTCAAAATGTTCCTTATCGATAACGTGGCGGTTGCCGGTTACTGTAATAAAGAAATCTCCGAGCTTGGCAGCTTCGGCCATCGGCAGCACACGGAAGCCGTCCATAACTGCCTCGATTGCCTTGACGGGGTCGATTTCGGTGACGATCACATTGGCTCCCATGCCACGCGCCCGCATCGCAACACCTTTACCGCACCAGCCGTAGCCGACAGTTACCAATGTCTTTCCGGCGAGCAGGATGTTCGTCGCGCGAATGACGCCATCGAGCGTCGATTGGCCCGTACCGTAGCGGTTATCAAAGAAATGTTTGGTCTGAGCGTCGTTTACGGCAATTGAAGGGAAGTTAAGAACGCCCGCGTTCTGCATTGCTTTGAGGCGGACGATACCGGTCGTCGTCTCTTCGGTTGTGCCGATCAGCGATTCGGTTAACTCCTTTTTCTCCTTCAACATAGTCGCCACGACATC
>Ga0207674_10010776_pt1 | contig 10313 bp, 7 predicted proteins | sample KBSCornC72_FD_184303 | JGI IMG/M metagenome (GOLD analysis project Ga0207674, IMG submission 184303) | Corn rhizosphere microbial communities from Kellogg Biological Station, Michigan, USA - KBS Corn C7-2 (SPAdes) (version 2) | ecosystem: Host-associated > Plants > Roots > Rhizosphere > Soil ...
CCCTAACGAACCTCCTCCTGCCTCACATCACGGGACACGGAAGGGTCGTCACGGTCTCGTCGGGCGCTCACCGGTTCGGCAAGATCGACTTCGACGACCTGAACTGGGAGCACAAGAAGTACCGGCGCTGGCGTGCCTACGGCCAGTCCAAGCTCGCCAACCTGCTCTTCACCAAGGAACTCCAGCGCCGCCTGGCGGAAGCCGGCTCAGGCATCTTGTCGATGGCCGCCCACCCCGGCTACGCCGCGACGAACCTCCAGTCCCGCAGCGACAGCAAGCTGATGGAATTCGCCATGGGCACGCTGGGCAACCGCCTCCTCGCCCAAGATGCCGCCGGCGGCGCCCTCCCCACCCTCTATGCAGCCACCCAAGACCTCCCAGGCGACACGTTCGTGGGACCGAAGAACGGCATGCGCGGTGCCCCCGCCCCCTGCTCCCGTGGGGCGGCGGCAAGCGACGAGCAGGCGACCCGCCGTCTGTGGCAGGTCAGCGAGACTCTCGTCGGCATCACCTTCCCGCATCTGTAAAAACCAGTAAGCAACGCCTCCGAAGACCTAAACCAGACCGCTTTGCCCTAATTGTCAGCGGATGGTTAGCCGTGATCGCGAATGATTTCCACTATCTGGGGTCCATTTCCTGTTAATGCCTTAGGGAAATGCCGTGGCATGCCAGTATTAGCGGATGCTGGCGAAAATTGTGTATGGGGCTGGTCGCTTGGTCGGGGGCTTGACGGGCCTCGCCGTCATCGCCGCGATCTTCACGCCGGCTGGAATGCGCACCCCCGGCACGTCATCGTCGGCGGCCGTTTCCTGGACGATCGCCTTGGCGGTCGTTGGCGTCCCGGCCGCGGTCGCCATCCACGAGGCAGGACATGCGCTCGCCTGTCTTGCGCTCGGGGCGAGGATCCGCGCCGTCTACCTCGGCAACGGCGATTCAGCCTGGCTCCGCTTCACCGTGCGCGGAGTCAAGGTCTCGCTCGGCAATCCGTACATGGGCCGGGTCGAGCACGAGATCGCCCGGTCAGTTCGCCGCGGGGCGTTCATTACCGCGGCCGGGTCGCTGACTAACTTCATCGTGGCTGGGGCGTTGTTTGCGATTGGCCGCCCCGGTAACTGGGGCATTGTCGGGCTGGCGCTGATCATGGCGGTGGTCGGGGTGCGCGGACTGCTCCCGTACCGGGCGCGGACTGGCAGGCTTACCGACGGCGCGAATCTGCTGGCACTGCTCGGCGGCCAGTTCGCCGCGGCGACACGCCGACGGGATGCGAGCGGCTGGCTGCCGTTGGATGGGATGCCCTCCGCGATGCGCCTGGAGTACAGGGAAATGCTGCTGGACCGCGATGGCAGGCTCCAGGGCGAGCGGACGACTAGGTGGCTCGCGGCTTACTACCAGCGGGATACGGCGGCGTGGCTGGCGGTGAGCGTCATCGGCAGGGCATTGCGGAGAGAGGGCCGGATCGCCGAGTTGCTCGAATTGCACGCCGACCTGCCGACGCCCACGGGCCCACTGGCGAACGAACTGGCCAGCGCGACGCATGGGCTCACCTGGGAAGTGCTGCTGCTCCCCGACCTGCCCGCCGAGGCGGCGGACTTGGCGGTCCGCAGGGTGGAGTGGGTGCTCGATAACGCCGAATTCAAGCCGGGTTATGTCGGCTGGAGCCCTGAGGCCGTGCGGCACACCCTGGCCGTCGGGAAACTCCGCCAGGGACAATTCGCCGAGGCCGAACAACTGTGCCAGCCGATCCTCGCCCAGGGGACCCTGGACTCCGCCTCTCGCGCCACCGTCCTCGCGACGATCGCCCTGGCCCGCAAGGCACTGGATCAGCCCTACGAAGAGTTCCTAACCGAGGCCGTAGCCCTAGCCCCGACCGCCGATCTGGTCCCAGAGGCATCGGGAATGTCCCAATTCCAAACCAGCTAACCGGCGAACCTCGGCCGCCGAGTGCGAAGAATAAACCACGCTAACGCCGCCGGGAAAGTTTGCGAGACCAGCCGAGCGAAGCATGCCAAGCGCCAGCCACCCCCGAGAAGATTGCACGGCAGAGCCATGCAGCGCACGAACCCGTTCTGGGTCGGCGCATGTCATCTTTGATCTTGACTTTGGCCGGTAACACATGCGGTGCGGGGAACGAGGGGTGCTGGGGATTAGGCCCGGAACCTTCCGAAGGAGGTTCCGGGTAATCCTCCAGCACCCTGCTCATCCCTTTACCGCGCCGGCGGTGAGACCGGACACGACGTTGCGCCGGAAGATGAACACGAGGACCGCGATCGGCACTACCGCTACCACGCTGGCGGCGAAGATGTCGCCGTAGGAGGTGATGAACTGCCCGCCGAACAGCGCGACCCCTACCGGGATCGTGCGGTAGCTTTCCGAGACGTTGAACGACAGTGCCATGAGGAACTCTGTCCAGCAGGCGGTGAACGTGAAGACGCCCGCCGTGAACAGGCCCGGCAAGGTCTGCGGCAACACGACGGACCAGATGGTGCGCAGCGGGCTGGCACCGTCGATCCGGGCGCTTTCTTCCATTTCGCGGGGGACCGCCATGAAGTAATTGCGCAGGATCCAGATTGCGAACGGCAGGAAGAACGCGGTGTAGGGGATGATCAGGGCCTGGTAGCTGTTTAGCCAGCCGATGTCGCGCAACAGCGCGTAAAGCGGCACCACCACCGCGATCTCGGGGAACACCGAGATCATCAGCAGGAGCACCAGCACGGTGAACCTGCCGCGCATCGGCAACCGCCCCATCGCGTACCCGGCCAGCGTGCCGAGGACGAGCACCAGCGCGGTTGACACCACCGCCACGACCGCCGAGTTCACGATGTAGCGGCCGAACGAGTAGTGGGAAAACGCATCGGTGAAGTTCGCGACGCTTAGCGGATGCGGAAAGTACTGCGGCGGCGACACCTCGACGTTAGACGGCGTCTTGAAGGCCGCGGTAATCATCCAGTAGAGCGGGGTGACGATGAAGAGGAACACCAGCAGTGTGGCGAGGTTGACGCCGTTGAACACCCGGCGCCAGCCGCGGCGTGAGCGGTTGCGCATCATGCCTCCGTTCCGGCCTGGGCGCGGAAGACCTTGATGAAGGCCACGCAGCCGACCACGACGAGCAGCGCGGTGCTGGTCGCCACGGCCGCTCCGGGACCGAAGTCAAGATCCCGGAACATGGCGTTGTAGGCCAGGACGGCGAGCGGTTGCGTGCTGTACCCGGGGCCGCCGCTGGTGAGGACGAACGGCAGGTCGAACAGGCCGAACGCCTGCAGGACCCGGAACAGCACCGCGAGCGCGATCGTGGGCCGGAGTTGAGGCAGCGTGACTTTCCAGAAGGCTTGCCAGCCGGTCGCGCCGTCCACTTCGGCCGCCTCGTAGTAGTCGCGCGGGATCATCACGAGCCCGGCCAGGACGATGATCGCGACGAACGGGGTGGTCTTCCATACGTCGGCCACCATCAGCGCGGCGATCGCAGGCACCCGGGTCCCCAGGATCACCGGGGTCCCCAGCCCTATGTGCGAGAAGATGTTGTCAAGCACGCCGTAAACGGGGTTGTAGATGTAGAGCCACAGTTCGGCGTTGATCACCGTGATCATGGACCACGGGACCAGCAGCAGCGCCATCATCCAGCCGCGGCCCGCGGCGAGCCGCTCCAGCACCAGCGCGATGCCCGTGCCGAGCGCCACCTCCACCGCGACCGTGATGACCGTGTAGAGGATGGTGAAGAACAGCGCATACCGCCACTGGGGTGCTTGCACCATGATCGAGTAGTTGCTGCCGGTAAGTCCGGACAGGCTGAACCCGTTGCCGGTCGCGGTCACGTTCGACAGGCTCATCGCTATCGCGTAAGCGATGGGGAAGATCGTCACGCCGGCGACTACGACCAGCGCCGGGGCCGACAGTGCCCAGCCGAGCCTCGCTTGCTGCCGCCGGAAGGCGTCAGGATGCCGCTTAGCCCGCGGCGATGCGGACCGCCCGATCGCGTCGACCGGAGCGGGGGCCACAGGAGATGTGCTCATCGTCGCTCCTACTGCCAAGTGCCCTGGCCGGGCCCAGTGTCCTGATAGGACCAGTGTCCTGATAGGAGTAGCGCCCGGCCAGGGCACTGCGGCAGTGCCGTCAGAGGCCGGAAGTCTTTACGGCCGAGTTGATCTGGCTTGCCGCGGCCGAGACCGCTGCGCTGGGCGAGGTCGCCCCGGACAGCATCGAGTTGATGTTGGTGTAGATGGCCTGGCTGACCTTCGCGTACTGCGGGGTCTGCGCCGGGCGCGGGATGAGCCTGGTCTGGCCGACGATGGCCAGCACCGGGTTCTTCGCCTTCACCGCCGCGGAGTTCCGCACCGACGTCACGGTCGGGATCTCGGAGAACTGGGTGGCGAGGATGGTCTGCGCGGCCGGGCTTGTCATCCACTTGATGAACGTGATGTCCGCGGCCGTGTTCTTGCTGTGCGGGTTAACGTACAGGTTCCAGCCGCCGATGTTCGACGTGCCCGGTGAGGGCTGACCCTGGAACGACGGCAACGGCATCACGCCCACGTCACCGACCACGCTCGACGGGGACGACTTGGTCTGGGAGTAGCTCCAGCCGTAGTCCCAGTTCCGCAGGAACGCGGCCTGGCCGGTCGCGAACGCCGACATTGCCTGCCCTTCCTGGAACGTGGTGACCGCGGCCGGCGTGGCGCCGGACGTGATCAGCGAGCGCATGAACGTCGCCGCTTTCACCCCGGCGGCGGAGTCGAGCACCGACTTGTTCATGTCGGAGTTGAGCACGGTGCCGCCCGCCGAGCCCAGGTACTCCATGAAGTTACAGGTCAGCCCCTCGTACGAGGCGCCCTGCCAGACGTAGCCGTACTTGGTCAGCCCGGCGTTCTTGATCTTGACGGCATCGCTCTCTAGCTGTTCCCACGTCGTGGGCACGGGGAGGTGCTCCTTGGCGAGCAGGTCCTTGCGGTAGTAGAGGAAACCCTGGTCCTCGAAGAACGGCGCGCCGTAGACCTGCCCGTTGTAGGTCGCTCCCTGGACGAGGCCGGGCGCGAAGTTACTCCAGTAACTGCTTGGCAGGTATTGCGACAGCGACGAGGCCAGGCCGGCCTTCCCGAACTGCGCGGGCCAGATCACATCGCCCATGAAGACGTCAGGGGAGGACGCGCCGCCGGAGATCGTGGTGATCAGGCTGGCCCGGTTGGTGTCCGTGTCGGTCGGCGCGGACTGAAGCGTGACGTGGATCTTCGGGTAGGCCTTCTCAAACGCGTTGATCAAGACGACGCGCGGATCGGGGCTGGTCGTGGTGATCGGGCTCGCCCACCAGGTGATGTTGCCACTGGCCGCGTTACCGCTTGCGCTCGAAGTCGCTGAGGCGCCCGGAGCGCTTGCGGAAGTGGATGGCGAGGAACTGCTGCTGCAGGCGGCAGCGGCGAACGCGGCTACGGCACAGACGACGGCGGCCTGCATAGACCGGCGTCTGCGACCTGTTTGATGCGCTGTCTTCATTGACAACCTGCCTCTTTTCGGTCTCGGACTGTTGTGAAATGTGTCGCGGCGGCTGCCGCTTACTGTGGTCGCCCAACTCGTTGCGCTAAGCCGTCGCGGATGATCTGAGTGAGCTGCTGCTGCAGTTCGCCCAGGGCTTGCTGCGGGGTCTTCCTGCCGGTTAGCGCCTGGTAGACCGCGCTGGACATCGCCAGGCTCGCCTGGTCGTAGTCGATGATGGACGGCCGCGGCTGGGCCGTGAGGATGGCCTGCTTAACCACGGGCAGGTAGGGAAACGCCTTGTCCATCGCGGGGTCGGAGTACAGCGACGTCCACACTGGCGGGAAGCCGCTGTCCATGAGCAGCTGCCGCTCCTCGGGCAGGCTGGTCAGGTACTGGATGAACGCCAGGGCGGTCGCCTGGTGCTTCGAGAAGGCGCTCACCGCGAGGTTGGCGCCGCCGAGCGAGCTCGACCCCGGGCCGCTCCGCCCGGGCAGCGGGGTGACCCCGACCTTGCCGTAGACCTTGTTGGCGGGGCCTTGCTGGGTCGCGTAGCTGTAGATGAACGGCCAGTTGCTGAGGAACAGCAGCTTGCCCGACTCGAAGTCGCCCCAAGACGACTCCTCCTCGTAGCTGAGCGAGGACTTCGGTATCCACCCCTCACGCAGCCCGTCCACGAGGAAGCCGAGTCCCGCCTGGGCCTGCGGCGAATCCACGGTTACGGTGCCCGCGGGAGAGAGGATGGAGCCGCCGGCCGACTGGAGTGCGTCGGCGAAGTTGACGACCAGCCCTTCGTACGGGGCCAGCTGCCCGGCGTAGCCTTCCAGGCCGTACTTCGGCGCCACCGTCTTGGCCTGCGCCGCGAGCTGGGCCCAGGTTTTAGGCGGCAGCTTTCCTGCCTTGGCCAGGATGTCCTTGCGGTAGTAGAGCACCTCCGCGTTGCTGTAGTAAGGCACGGCCCACAGGTGACCGTTGTACATGGCGGTGTCAACGGCGGGCCGCAGGAAGTCGCCGAGGGGGAACATGCTCGACTCGACCGGGATGATCCACCCGGCTGAGGCGAACTTCGCGGTCCAGATCACGTCCATGGCGATCACGTCGTACCTGGAGCTGCCCGCCTGCAGGTTGGCGGTCAGCTGGGCGAGCTGCCCGTTCTCCGCCTCGGGCAGCCGCATGAGCGTGACCCGCTGATCCGGGTGCGCCTTGTTCCACGGCGCGATCAGGGCCGCGAAGATGTCGGCGTCGTCCCCGCCGACGGCGAACGTGATCGGACCGATCCCGTCGGCTGACGGCGCGGTCCCACCCGATGGAGAGCTGGCCGGCGCGCATCCCGCCGTGAGCAGGAGGCTTGCCGCGACCATGGCCGTGGCAGCGGCGATGATCGCGCGCCTCATGCTCATCACCAGCCCTCCATTGGGCAGCTCCTGGTTTTGGGATACATTCATGTTATGCACAGGCGTTATGTAGGTGTCAACGGGCGTACACCAAGCTGTAACCGCCCCTTGCGCCGCGCGTAACCACCCGCGTAATCACCTGCGTAACCGCTGCGGGACAAACACCCGCTACCCGGTAATAATCAGATGCAACGCGGCTCCACCTGAGGAGGCAAGAAAGTGCGGCAGCCTCTGCTGGCGCTGCTCGCGAAGGAACCAGCGCACGGCTACGAGCTGAAGCTCGCCCTTGAGCAGACCTTCGGGCAGGCGTACCCGTCCCCCAACATCGGGCAGATCTACGTCACCCTGAAACGGCTTGAGCAGGACGGGCTCGTCCGCAGCCAGGACGTGGCACAGGACAGCCGCCCGAACAAGAAGGTGTACGAGCTGACCCCCGACGGGCGCGAGCAGCTCGCCACCTGGGTCACCGAGCCGATCGAGGGGCCGCGCGTGAGGGACGAGTTCTTCATGAAGCTCGTCCTTGCGCCGCTGGCGGGACTGGCGGACAGGATGGAGCTCATCAACTCCCAGCGCCGCCACTATTTCGGCATAATGCGTAACTTGATGGATATGCAGGCGGGCATGGAGAGCGCGACCCCAGCGGCACGGCTGCTGGTAGAGGGGGCCGTCCTGCACCTGCAGGCCGACCTGGACTGGCTGGAACGCTGCCAGGAGGAACTCGTGTGAGACAGAACCCCGAGCCGTGCCCCGCCCGCGAGGCGCCTGCCCTGCTGCGCGCCCGCGGGCTTGCCAAGGCGTACAAGTCCGGCGGCGGGAGCGTGGAGGCCGTCCGCGGCGTCGACCTTGAGGTCGGCGTGGGCGAGTTCGTCGCGATCATGGGGCCGTCCGGCTCGGGGAAGTCCACGCTGCTGCACGTACTCGGCGGCCTCGAGCCTGCCACGCGCGGCGAGATCTGGCTGCGCGGCAAGCGGGTGGACGGGCTGTCGCCGTCCGCGTGGGCGGTGCTGCGCCGCAAGCACGTGGGCTTCGTCTTCCAGTTCTTCAACCTGCTGTCCACCATGACGGTCGCCGACAACGTCGAGCTCCCGGCGCTGCTCGCGGGCGCGACCCCGAAGCAGGCGCGCAAGCGGCGCGAAGAGCTCCTTGAAGAGCTGGGCATCGCCGCCAAGGCGGGCGCCGCGCCGTCCCGGCTGTCCGGCGGCGAGCAGCAGCGGGTCGCCCTCGCCCGCGCCCTGGCGAACGAGCCGAGCCTGCTGCTGGCCGACGAGCCGACCGGCAACCTCGACAGCGCCAACACCCGCGACGTGCTGCGGCTGCTGCGCCGCACCCACGCCGGCGGCCAGACGATCTTGATGGTCACGCACGACGCCAAGGTCGCATGCCTCGCGGACCGGGTGATCAACCTGTTCGACGGCATGATCGCCGACGACGCCAAGGTGGTGCCCGCCCCCCGCGAGAAGGCAACGGTCCGGAACTTCCTCGAACTGCGCGGCTGACATGCGGGGCGCGATCCGCTGGGTGCGCACGGACCTGCGCGCGCACCGCGCCCAGTCCGCGGTGACCGTGGCGGTCATCGCCGGGGTGGTGGCCGCGCTGGTCCTCGCCGTCATGCTCCTTGAAGGCGCGCTCAACCCCTGGCAGCAGCTGTTCAACCGGACCAAGGGCGCGGACGTGCTCGTCTACCTCGCCGGCGGGACCTCGGCCGGGCAACTGCGCGACCTCCCCGGCGCCGCGTTGGTGGCCGCCCCCTACGACGCCGCGCCGGCTACGTTGGTGCAGGGCGCCCAGAAGTCCCCGGTGCAGCTGGACGGGATGACGCCGAAACTGCCCGCGATGTCCGCGCCGCTGGTGGAGGCGGGGACGTGGCTGCGCGTCAGCCAGCCGGACGGCGTGGTCATCGAGGCCTCGTTCGCCGCCGCCACCGGCGTGGGCCTCGGCAGCGGGATCGTCCTCGACGGCGTTGACGGCACCACGGTCCGGATGCGCGTGATCGGCATCGCCGACACTGCCGACCAGGGCTTCTACCCGCAGTGGACGCCGGGCCTCATCTGGGCGACCCACAGCCTGCTCGCCAAGGTGGAGCCCACCCGAAGCGAGACGACTGAGGTTGTCGGGCTGCACCTGGCCGACCCGTCGGCGGCCGGGACCGCCGAAGTCACGCAGGCGGTCTTCAACGCCTACAACGGCCCGAGCGAGAGCTCGCCGGTCGAGCGGGTCACCACCAGGCAGCGGGTCATGGACTCGATGGCGAGCGACGACCGGCTGCTCGGTGAGCTGCTCGGGCTGTTCGGGATCATCGCGCTCGTCGCCGCGCCCTGCGCGATCGCCAACGTCGCGTCCGGCCGGGTGCTGATGCAGCGGCGGGACCTGGCGATGCTCAAGGCCCTCGGCTTCACCCCCGGCCAGGTCGTGCGGATGCTCCTCGCCGAGCAGGTCGCGCTGGGCGTCGCAGGCACCGCCCTTGGCCTGGCGGCCGCCTGGACCGCTACGTCGGCGGCGTTCGTCCGCCCGGCCGCCGGGGTCGGCGTCACCCTCGCCCCGCTCCCCGCCGCCCAGTCGGCGCTGGTCGCGGCGGGCGCCATCCTCACCGCGGGCATCGCCACGGCTATCCCAGCCTGGCGGGCGGGCCGGGTGTCCCCGGTCGCGGCTGTGCAGCCGAGCCCGCCCGGGGGGCACCTGTCGCCAGTCGCGCGGCTGTCCCTGCTCGTCCGGCTCCCTGCCCCCCTGGTGCTCGGCGCGCGCGACGCCCTGACGCGGCGGCTGCCCGCGGCACTGACTGTGGCCGGCGTCGCGATACCGCTCGCCATGATCACCATCGCGCTCACCGTCTGGTCCACGATCGGCTCGTTTACCGCCAACCCCGGCCGGGTCGGACTGGCCGGCGCGCTGACCGTCTATGCGAACGGCCCCCTGAGCACCGCGCAGACGACCGCCCTCATCGCGGCCGACCGCCAGGTCAGCGCCAGCTACCCCGGTGCCCAGTTCGACACGCTGCTCCCCGGCGACAACGGTACGTTCATCGCCCGTGCGATGGGCAGCTCGCACCACCCGTACCCGCTCCAGGTGGTGCAAGGGCGGATGTTCGCCTCGCTGGAGGAAGCGGTCGCCGGCCAGGGGTTCCTGAACCTGATGCACGTCAAGGTCGGCTCATGGATCGACCCGACCATCGACGGCGTGCCGGTCATCCTGCACATCGTCGGCCGCACCATCGAGCCGGACAACAACGGGGACGTGGTTGACTTCGGCCTTGACGCCCTCTCGACGGCGAGCGCGTCCGCGCCGACCTTCTACAGCCTGGTGCTCAAGCCAGGGGTCGACCCCGCCGCCGCCCGCGCGGCCCTCCTGACGGCGTCGGGCAACCGGCTCAATATCCAGGTGGCGGCCAACCCGGCCGACAGGCTCGGGGTAGTGCGCGTGGTTATCGTCGTGGCGGTCGTCATCCTCGTGCTGATCGCCATGGCG
>Ga0207674_10010778_pt1 | contig 10311 bp, 10 predicted proteins | sample KBSCornC72_FD_184303 | JGI IMG/M metagenome (GOLD analysis project Ga0207674, IMG submission 184303) | Corn rhizosphere microbial communities from Kellogg Biological Station, Michigan, USA - KBS Corn C7-2 (SPAdes) (version 2) | ecosystem: Host-associated > Plants > Roots > Rhizosphere > Soil ...
TGCTCGTCGACGGCGAGGTCGTGGGGGCGTTCGGCGAGCTCCATCCCGCCGTCGCGGCGGCGTACGATCTGCCGGGCCGCGTCGCGATCGCCGAGCTCGACGCGGATGCGCTGCGCCGCCACGCCACCGCGGATCTCGAGGTCCGCGACGCTCCCCGGTTCCCGCCGGTGCGCCGCGACCTGGCGTTCGTCGTCGGCGCGGCGACGCCGGCCGGCGAGATGCTCGATGCGCTCTCGGACGCTGCCGGCGACGTCCTGGGAGGCGTCTGGCTGTTCGATGTGCACGAAGGGCAGCCGCTGCTGCAGCGCTGCCGATAGCTGTCCAAGAAGCGTGCCCTGATCTCTCCCAGCTGGCCGCCCTGCTTTTGCAGGTAGTCGTGTTGAATGTCATGGAGCGACAGGAGACCCTGTCCATCGCGTCGGACGAGCGATCGAAGCTCTCGGCGAGGTGCGGCACGAACTCGAAGTGCTCGTTCTTGCGCACGAGCGAGTCGAAGACGATTCGTCGTGAACCGCCGACGACGATCACCGAGTCGCGAGCAAACTGCGCGCGGTCTTCAGCCGTCAACGTCCGCACGAACGCCACCCGGCCTGCGGGCCGCGCCGCGTTCGCGATGGAGACGCGCGGCGCAACACCCGCGAGACCCAGGAGCGCGGCGGCACTCACACCCACGGCCACGCGTGCGGAGCGTGCGCGAGGAGTAGCGCGGCGCTCGAGAATACGTCCGACGCGCCGTACGAGCGGAGAGCCTCCCGCCTCGACCATGGCGGACATCGGGTGCAGCTGCGCTGCGTGGGCGCGCGGTGCACGCGTCACCCACTCGGCGACGGCGGCGAGACACCTGGCCAGCGTCGCCGGGTGACTCATGCGCGACACCGCCCAGTCGTCGCACAGGTATTCGGCGACCTCTTGCATGCGATGGCGCGCCAGACGGTTGAGCGGCTGCATGAAGAACACGATCTCCATGACGCGCGCGACGACGAGCCACTGCGGATCCCGACGGACGAGGTGGGCGACCTCATGCGCGAGCATACCGTCCTGCTCGTTAGGCTCGAGCTCGTACAGCGCGCGACGCGGCAGACAGATCTCGTTGCCGGGAAGCGCGACCGGACTCGCCAGCGTCGCAGACGCCGTGAGCTCGACCGTGCGGTTCACCCGCGCGCTGTCCAGCAGCGCCCGCAACCGCGTCCCTATCGGGGTCCCATCCAGCGTCGTGCGTTCGCCGAGTGCGCGGAGCGTACGCGCGTGTCCGATCGTGAGCCAGAGCAACCCCGCGCCCGAGGACGCCAGCCAGAGCACGGCGAGTCCGGCCGTCCATCGCGTTCCACGCGGCCGTGTTACCAGAAAACGCGCCGGCCCGCCCTCATCCCGCATCGTAACGCGCATCGTCGTCACGGCCGCGCCCGTCCGCGACGCGAGTCGAAGCTGTCCGCCGAGCGGTTCTCGCGTGACCGCCATCTGGACCGTCGCGGTCATGAGCCCACCGACCAGCGCACACTTCCATAGAATGTCGCGCACCGTGTCGCTCGTTCGCGCCCACGACGTGACGAGCCAGGCCGTCAGCAGCAGCAGCGTGCTGTGCACGAGATACGTCAACAGCCAGCCTGCTCCGACGTCCGTCCACCGCGAGACGAGCGAGTCCGTGAACGGGGAGGCGGCGAGCAGGACGTCAGGACGCATCGCCGCCACCGTCCGCGTTCGCAGACTCCCGCGATCGCCGATTCCCGTTGCGGTCGCCGCCTTCGGACTCGGCGATCATCCGCTTCACGCGATCGAGATCGCCCGGAGCGATCTCCCGGGAGCGAAGCAGGTGGGTCATGAGAGCGGCGGAACTGCCGTTGAAGAGCAACGTCGTGAGCTCGGAAACCATCGAGCGTCGAACGTCCTGCTCCGTCACGAGCGGCCGGTAGACGAACTGCCGGCCGTCGAGCCGGTGTTCGACCACGGCGCGCTTCTCGAGTCGGGACAGCAGGGTCGCAATGGTCGTCTGCGCCAGGTCGCGCTCCGGCCGCAAGGCATTCTGGACATCCAGCACCGTCGCCTCCGCACGCTCCCAGAGGATGCGCATGATGGCGAACTGGAGGTCGGTGAGCGAGGTCGTCACAGTGAGAGGGATGAAGGAACAGGCGCGTTCATGGACTCGAACGACGTGCCGTCATCTTGTCAGACAAACGGCATGGGTCCGGGGTTGCCCGGGGCACCGCGATCCGCCCAGGAAGCCCAAACCAAGGGTTGCGCGTCCGTTCGGCTGCAACAATTTGTTTGTCCGGCAAAAAGACACCCACGCACGCCGACCGTCCGCGCCTCATGCTCGGACGGATCGGATCATCTACATCAGGAGCCTGTCCGTGATGCATCACAACGCGCCCTCCGTCAGGATGACCGTCGCCATTGCGGCGTTGATCCTGGCGTCTTGTGCAAAGACCGAAACCCAGTCCGCCGATACCGCAGCGACCGCCACGCCCGTTCCAGCCGCGGCCGCAACGCCGAATATGGTCAGCTTCACCGCGAAGGAGTTCTCGTTCGAGGGACCGGACTCGATCCCGGCTGGACTGACCATGTTCCACCTGACCGACGCCGGCCAGCTGCTGCACCACCTGCAGCTGATCAAGCTCGAGGAGGGCAAGACGCTCGCGGACTACCTGGCAGCAACAAAGGTCGCCGGGCCGCCGCCGCTGTGGGCGGTCCCCTATGGCGGCGTGAACCCGCCGGCGCCCGGCGAGACGACGGTCGCGAGCCAGGTCATGGAGCCGGGCAACTATGCCGTGGTGTGCTTCGTCGACAGCCCCGACCACGTCCCGCACTTCGCGAAAGGCATGGCCAAGGCGCTGAAGGTGACCGAGTCGGCGAACGCGAACACGACCGAACCGACGGCCGACGTCACGATGACGCTCAGCGACTACGCGTTCACGCTATCGAAGCCGCTGGTAGCCGGCCGGCAGATGATCAAGGTAGAGAACGGGGCCAGCCAGCCCCACGAGGTCGTGCTCGTGCAGCTCGCGCCAGGCAAGACGATCGAAGATGTCGGGAAGTGGGCCGTGGACATGAAGGGCCCGCCGCCAGGCAAACCAATCGGCGGCATTCCGGCGTTCATGAAGGGCAAGAACGCCTTCTTCGAAGTCAATCTGACGGCGGGCGACTACGGGATGATCTGCTTCGTGCCGGACGCGAAGGACGGCAAGCCGCATTTCGCGCACGGGATGGCGCAGACCATCAAGGTGACCTAGGCGCGTTCCGTTGGTTCTGTTGGGGTCAGAGTCCAAGGGGATCATTCCAACGCCGCGGACGCGTTGGAATGATCCCCTTGGACTCTGACCCCAACCTGGCTATTTCTTCGCGGGCTTCGGCGGCGGCGTTAGGCTGGCGCGCCACGCCGAGTCCAGACCGGCAACCGTGCGGGGGAGCGACACAGCACGCGCGATGACCTCCGATAGCGGCTCGCCACGGCGACTGCGGTAGACGAGCTGCTTGACGATCCCGCGCCCCTCGCGCGCCCACATGAAGTCCACGAGGCTGCCCGCCTGGAGCGCGGCCACGGTCTCCGGCGGCAGCCTGCGCGGCGGCGGCGCATTGATTGGGCGACCGCGCGAGTCCACTCGTCCCGACTGCGTCCCGCCCATCGCGCCGTCGGCTGTGGCGCCCGAGGGGACCGCCGATTCGGGGATCGGCATGCGCGTGAGCGAATCGATGGGAATGAGATCGGCGAGCTGCGAGGCGAGCTGCGAGTTCCGCATGCCCGTCGTCGGAAAGCCCGTGACCAGCTGCGTCGCGCCGGCGACGACCCAATCGGGCAGCGGCTTGGGCCCGGCCGCGGTATCGGTTCCGAGAATCCACGCGCGTGCAACCTTGCTACGCACCGACGACACGATGAATCGCGCGATCGGGAGCGGGTTGCCCTGGTTGTCGCGCGGAACGTTGACGCGCTCGTACACCACGACCGGAGCGCGGCTCGCCTTCACCACGCTGTCGATCGCGAGGCTGTCCTGCGGCTGGAGGAGCAGGCCGACCGTCGTTTTCGGCGGCAGCGCCTGAAAGTACCGCCGGTACGGAAGCTGCGCGTCATCCAGCAGCAGAAACATGCCTCCGAGCAGGGTACGGTCGCGCGATACGACAACGACCTCGTTGCTGTCGATCACGAAATAGCGATCGTTGGCGCCCACGTTGAACGCCTTCACGGTCGGCTCGAAGCCCGGAATACCGGACGTTTCCGGGTCAGGCCCGGAGGAGCAGGCCCAGCTCAGGCCAAGCGCGAATGCCATCGCCAACGCGAACGCCGCCGCGTTTCTGTATCGTCCGCGAGTGCTTCGTCGCTCCGCCCTTTCTTCACCCGTGAGTCTGCTCATCGACCTCGTTCCGTCCTGTTCCAAAGCGTTGTCACCATGGTTCCGGTCGTCTACTCCCGACCGGACCGCGAGTTCCTCGCCCGATCCCGGCGGACTGGAGTTTAGTGCGTCTATTGCCGCGGAACGAGCGCGACGACGCGAACCGGACCTCCGGACCCACCTTCGATCTTCATCGGGAGCGCGAATACCAGCGCGCCGGTGGCCGGAAGCAGGTTGAGGTTCGTGAGGTTCTCGATCCCCGGCACGTCCGCGGCGGCGGCGATGCGGTGCACCATGAAGTCCTGCGACGCCCCATAATCGATGGACGCAGCATCGACGCCGATCGCCGCCGCGCGTCGCTCCTGAATGAGCAGCCGCGCCGCTTCCACTCCAAAGCTGGGGAAATGCAGCTTCGACGCGTCGTTCGGCGTGTCATCGCCAAGGTACGACTTCCGATCGGGCCAGCGCGTGCTCCAGCCGGTACGGAGCAGCACGATCGCGCCCGCCGGGATCCGGCCGTGCGCCCGCTCGAACGCGAGGACGTCATCGCGCGTTAGGCGGTAGTCGGCGTCGGTGCGCGTCTTCGCCGTGACGTCGATGACGACCGCGGGCGCGATCAGCTTGTCGAGCGGCACCCGGTCGACCGTGAGCTTCCCCTCGCCGAAGTGGATCGGCGCGTCGAGGTGCGTACCGCCGTGTTCCGGCGCCGAGAACGCGTAGCTGGAGTAGAACCACCCGCCGGGCGTCGGCCCGAACGACAGCTGGTCCAGCTTGAACGCTGTTGGGGACGTCGGCCAGTACAGCGTCTTCGCGTTGAGCGGGTGCGTCAGGTCGACCGTTTGATAGCGCGAGAGGTCGAGCGCCTGGGCGCCGACGTCGCGCACGAACACGCAGCCGGCGACGCACGCCAGCGCGAGACGCAGGTCACGACGAGCGATGATCATGGCTTTCGACCCTCCCCTCCCGGTGATCGTCAGTGATTCGCGGTATCGCCACGCATGCGTGCGGGCACGATGGACGTCGTGCAGAACCGCCGCGCCCCCGCGCGAACACCGAAGCCGAAGCGTTGCGATATGCGCGGAATGCCGCCCGAGAGCAAGCGCGATCGCGATGGCGCCTGAGCACAGGACGCTGCTTGCCGACTTGCGACCCCAATGGACTGTCTCTTGCGCAAACGCGACGTCGTGCGATCTCGTCGTCTTCCCGCTCGCATTACCGTCGCCATTCTTGCGCTCGCCAGCGTCGCCGTCACGTCCTGCAGCGAGGATGACGATAGCCCGCTTGGAATCGCCAGCGACAATACGACCGTACGCGTCGTCAACGCCTTGTCGGGTGGAACCAATCTCGACATCGCGGAAGGCGGGACGGTCGGTACGAGCAGTCTGACGACGGGCGCCGGGAATTGGGACATCTACGTGAACCCCGGCACTGCGCTCGGGACTCCCGCCGCGACGGTCGTCGGTCGCAACAAGGCGTCGCCGTATCTGACCGTGCTCGCCGGCCAGGCAACTACGATCCGATTGACAAACGCGGGCAGCACGACGACGCTGCAGGACATCCCGGTGCCGAACCTGTTCTCGGGCACCGGGACGACCATCGTCGTCGGCGACGCCGCGGCGGGCTCGACGCAGCTGCAAGTGTTCGCGCTTCCGGCCTGCGCCTGAACTCCGGCATCTGATTTCCGCCGACTCGAGGAGAAGCCATGACGACCGATCAGCAGGAACGTACCGAGCGGAGCGAGCATCAGGGCATGGCGTCGGAGATCGCGACGCGTCTCGCTCCGGGGTTGTCGTACCTGCGCGACCGCATCGTGAACGTCGCCTTCATCGCGTCGGTCGATGGGCGCGATGATCCGTGGGTCCTCGTGGACGCCGGGCTTCCCGGCTCCACGTCACGGATCATCCACGCGGCAGAGACGCTCTTCGGATCGGACAGCGCACCGGCCGCCATCGTCCTGACGCACGGCCACTTCGACCACGTTGGGTCGCTCCGGGAGCTCGTTAGGCACTGGGACGTGCCGGTGTATGCCCACGAGCTCGAGATGCCTTACCTGACCGGACGGTCGGCGTATCCGCCCCCCGACCCGGCGGTCGGCGGAGGCGCAATGGCCCTGATGTCGCGCTTCTTTCCGCGAAAGCCGATCGACCTCGGCGACAAGGTGATCGCGCTGCCGGCCGACGGCGCGGTGCCCGCCGTAGATGGCTGGCGATGGATTCACACACCGGGGCACGCGCCCGGCCATGTGTCGCTGTTCCGCGACTACGATCGCGCGCTCGTCGCCGGCGACGCGTTCGTGACCACGAAACAGGAGTCGCTCTCGGCGGCGTTGACACAGCGACCGGAAATCCATGGTCCGCCCGCGTACTACACGATCGACTGGCGCGCATCCGAGGAGTCGGTCGAACAGCTTGCGGCGCTCGATCCGCTGGTCGCGGTGACCGGTCATGGTATCGCGATGCGAGGGGAACGACTCCAGCGGGATCTGCGGAATCTCTCGGCGACTTTCCGCGAGCAGGCGGTTCCGAGGCGTGGCCGCTACATTCGCGAGCCGGCCATCGCGGACCGATCCGGCGTGGTGTTCGTTCCGCCGCCGGTCGCGGATCCGGTCGGACGCACCGTTGTCGGCGTGGCGGCGGTCGCCGTGGCGGCATTCGCGCTGTCCGCGGTCAGGCGGCGAAACAACCGCTAGCCAGCCGACTGCCTCCACTGTCATCCGAGGAGCGACAACGGAACGCCCTTCTGCCCGTCGAACTGCGTGCCGTCAGGCCGACCAGCTGGTCGGACGGCGATCCCAGCGGTGCTCGCGGAGCTGCGCGATTCGTCCGTCGTCGAGAGGCCCGAGATCACTCGCCGCAATGTTCGCCCGCACGTGCGCGGGCCGGCGCATGCCCGGGATCACGGTCGCGACGTCGGGGTTCGCAAGAATGAATCGGAGCGCCATCTCCGGCAGCGTCGAATCGGGCGCCACGAGCGGCGTCAACGCGTCCACGCGGTCCATCGTCGGCCCCAGATTCTCCTCGCCGAAATACATGCGCCGGAAGTCGCCCTGAGGGAACCGCGAGCTCCTCGTTAGGCTGCCGGTCAGGGATCCTTCATCGAACGGCACGCGAGCGATGACGGCCACGCCGAGGTCGCGACACAGCGGAAAAAGCTCGTCCTCCGGCGCCTGATCGAAAATGTTGTAGATCACCTGGACCGCGTCGATCAGGCCGGTGCGCAGCGTCTCGAGCCCGTTCTCCGGCTCCCACCGATTCACGCTGATGCCGACGCCGCCGATGAGTCCCTGGCGTTTGAGATCCTCCATCACACGCTGCCAGCGCGTGTCGTGCGCCCACGCATCCTCCCAGACGTGAAACTGCAGCAGGTCGAGGGAATCGACCTCCAGGTTCTCGAGGCTCGATTCCGCATGACGGCGGATGTGATCCGGCGGAAACACGTCGTCCAGCGAGAACCCGGCGCGTGATGGCCACGTGCGGTTCTTCGGGGGGATCTTGGTCGCGGTGTAGAGGCGCTGCTCCGGATGCGCTCGCACGAGCTCTCCGAGGAAGCGCTCGCTCACACCGTCGCCGTAGGCCCACGCGGTGTCGAAGAAGTTGCAGCCCAGGCGAACCGCGTCGTCCAGTGCCTGGCGTGTGAGCTCGTCGTCCGAGCCGGTCCAGCCTGCGAGGCCCCACATTCCGTAGCCAACCTCGCTCACCCGCCAGCCGAGTCGGCCGAAATTCCGATAGCGCATTCGAGTGTCGGCTCGCCCTGTTCGTCGAGTGAAATTTTCGTCCCGAAAGTTAGCCACACCGTGGCTCAGCTCGAGTCCGAGTCCAGTGTTTGTTTCAACCGCAGAGAGCGCGGAGATCGCAGAGAAGAGCGGAGATGAAGAGCGGAGATAAGGATATAGAGTCTCTTTCACCGTTCCGAATTCTTTGCGGTACCCAGCAGCGGCGTAGCCGCGGTGGCCTCTGCGCCCTCCGCGCTCTCCGCGGTTAAATAGCTCACCACCCTCTCGACTCGGACACCAAGGATTCCTCACTGCCTTCGGCATGACATGAGGGGCTCTCGCCCGCACGAGCCGTCGTCTGTTTTGCCGACCCACCGATCAGCCGTTCGAGCGATCCCCGCCATGGAAATCCCATCGCATTGTTCCCTCAGGTGGGCGGCCCGACACGTCTCCGAAGACGCGGGCGCCCCGTAACTCGGGAGATCTCATGGCTGGAACATCAACCACGACGCCGACCGCTGGCGTGCTCGAATCCCTCTCCAACGACCTCGCCGGCGCCGTCGACCGCGCGGGACAGTCCGTCGTTGCCATTCACGCCCGACGTCGCATTCCCGCCAGCGGCATCCACTGGCGACCCGGCATCATCGTCGCTGCCCACCACACCATTCAACGCGACGAGGAGATCACGATCTCGCTCGCGGATGGATCGACCGTCGCCGCCACGCTCGCCGGGCGCGACCCCACCACCGACCTTGCGGTCCTCAAGGTCGACGAGGCCAAGGTGCCGGTCGCATCGGTTGCCGAGCCGGCGGGAGTCCGCGTCGGCGCGCTCGTCCTCGCGCTCGGGCGACCGGGCACCGCCGTCACCGCGAGCCTCGGCGTCGTCAGCGCCGTCGGCGGAGAGTGGCGCACGTGGCACGGCGGCATGATCGACCAATTCGTCCGCCTCGACATCTCCATCTACGACGGTTTTTCCGGCGGCCCCCTCATCGACGCCGGCGGGCGCGTGCTCGGCGTGAACACCTCGGGCCTCTCGCGGGGTGCCGCGCTCGCGATTCCCGTCACGACCGTGAACCGCGTCGTCGACCAGCTGATGACGAGCGGCCGGGTGGCGCGCGGGTATCTCGGACTGGGCATGCAGGCTATCCGCCTTCCGGCGGCTCTCGTCGAGCGCCTGTCGCTGCCTAACGACATCGGTCTCATGGTCGTGAGCGCCGAGCCGGATGGTCCTGGCGATCGGGCGGGTATCATCATTGGCGACATCCTCACCGCGGTCGGCAGCACGCGGGTGTCCGATCCTGCCGAGCTCCTCGCGCTCCTTGGCGCTGACCGGATCGGCAAGGCCGTCGAGGCGAAGATCATTCGTGCCGGCGAGCCCCGGTCCGTGACGATTACCGTTGGCGAGCGGCCGCAGCAGACGCGTGGCCCGCGGAGGGGCAAATGATTTCCGAAGCCACACTTGGAGTGACCGTCGAACCGCTGGGGCGCGAGCTCAGCGACGTCGCGTTCGCGCTCCGCCAGTCGACGGTCGAGATCCGCACCCGCGGCACCGGCGTCGGCTCGGGGATCGTCTGGAACCGCACCGGCACGATCGTCACGAACGCGCACGTCGCCCGGTCGGATCGCGCGACCATCGTGCTGTCGGACGGACGGGAGCTCGCGGGTATCGTCACCGCGCGCGACTCCCGGCGAGATCTGGCAGCGCTGACCGTCGACGCCGGCGGCGATGCATTGCCAGCGGCGATCATCGGGCATCCGACCGACCTTCGCACCGGCGAGATCGTCCTGGCGCTGGGCAACCCGTTAGGCATCACCGGCGCGCTGGCACTTGGCGTCGTACACGCGGTAGAGCAGCGCCGTGGCGCGCCACGCTGGATTCGCGCCGACATTCGCCTCGCACCCGGAAACTCGGGCGGGCCACTGGCGGACGTGCGCGGCCGCGTCGTCGGCGTCAACACGCTGATCGCGTACGGCCTCGGCGTCGCCGTTCCGGTAACGACCGTGCTCCGCTTTCTCGCGGACGTCTCACAGGGACGACGCAGCGCAGGGTACCGCGCCGCGTGATCCGGACGCTCGTCGCCGCGGCGTCACCGGTCGTTCGGGCCGGCCTCGAGACGCTCCTCACCCGGAGCGCCTCGGTGGCCGTCGTCGCGATCACGTCCGGCGACACGCTCGCTGACGACGTCGAGACATACGAGCCGCAGGTCGTGCTGTTCGCCGTCGACGCACGCGACGGCAGCGCACCGGCGCTCGTGTCGCGGATCGCGCTGTCGCCCG
>Ga0207674_10010779_pt1 | contig 10310 bp, 18 predicted proteins | sample KBSCornC72_FD_184303 | JGI IMG/M metagenome (GOLD analysis project Ga0207674, IMG submission 184303) | Corn rhizosphere microbial communities from Kellogg Biological Station, Michigan, USA - KBS Corn C7-2 (SPAdes) (version 2) | ecosystem: Host-associated > Plants > Roots > Rhizosphere > Soil ...
CCAAGACTTAGCGGACGCGGCCTCAAATCCAGATGCACGGGACGGCTGGCTAAAAGTAGCACAGGGCTATCGAAAACTGGCTGCCATTCTAGAGCCCACATTCAAACTGTAACAGTGTCTAGGAATGACTCTGTTCATGGTTTGCATTGACAGAGCTGGGGCGCGGGCGCCGACGGCGGTTGATTGTTCGTGCTACCATTCTGGAACTGCCGAACCGCATTGCGACATTTCGCATCTATCCTGTTCAGCTTAGATATCTTGCACCTTATATGGTGCGAGCGGTTCGTTCGGAAATTTTGTCAACCGGCCGCCAGGCATATTTTCAAATGCTCGATGTTAATGCAGCGATACAGCTAATAACGAACTGCCTTCGATAACCGTTCGCAAAAGCCTTGTATTGCGGGCTTTTCGTACTATCTACAGTTTGGCCGTGAAATAATCATAGCCCAACAAAAAGGTTCATCATGAACGATAAAGTCACGCCCATGGCGACTGCACCGGTTTCCACTCCTTCAGACCAAAGCAAGACCGGAGCACAAGCCGCGCCGGCCAATAAGGCAGAAGAGGCCAAGGTCGAACCCGCGATCATACCGGCGGCCAAAAGCTAACGATGAGGCGGGAGGGTGCACTTGCCATCCTCCCGCACATTGTCCCGCGGGACGGCCATCTTGGGCAAAGGACCAACATGAAATTGCAGCAGCACAAGAAGCCGAGTCAAAATCCAGGCAATCAATTCCGGCAAGACATCCTCGCGCTAGTTCCACATCTTCGCGCTTTTGCGCGCAATCTCTGCCGCGGCGCCGATATGGCGGAAGATCTGGCCCAGGAAGCCTTGGTGAAGGCCTGGCGGTCGCAGGACCGGTTCGAGCCGGGTACAAATCTCAAAGCCTGGCTGTTCACCATTCTACGCAACGAGTTTTACTCCCAGCGGCGACGCAACTGGCGCCAAACCCATTGGGATGAGGTGAAAGCTGAGCGCATCGCGGCGCCACCCGATCCTCAATTTTGGGCCCTCCAGCTTTCGGATACCGAACGGGGCCTTCGCGACCTTCCGGACGGACAACGCGAAGCCTTGATCTTGATAGCGGCTGCGGGATTTTCATACGAGGAGGCCGCTGAAATTTGCGGGACCGCCATCGGCACCATGAAGAGCCGGGTCGCGCGCGGCCGCCTGGCACTGGCCGATATTCTCGACGGCAAAACGAATTTTGCGGAGCGCGACCGTCGCATGAACCCATCCGATACAATTCTGGCGCAGCTCAGTGCCCTCACGCCTGCTGGCGCCCCTTGCGCCGCGTATGCGTGATTTGGGCAATGCATGTGCCGGAGTGCGCGGCCGGGCGGCAGGAATGTCATTCGGCCGCTGCTCTCATTCAAAAGGATCCGATGATGGATACGCGCAGTACAAGCAGCCAAATCACATTCCGCCGGTCCTTTCGCTTGAACGGCGTTGATGGCTTGCAACCCGCCGGCTCCTATACGCTGACGGTGGAAGAAGAAAAGCTGGATACTCTGTCTGTCGATGCATGGCGCCAGACATCCGTCACCTTGTATGTCCCGCAAGGCGGTGCCATCGATCACGCCGCCATCAGTATGAAAGACCTTCAAGCGGCGCTGGCGCGCGATATGTCGCTCGATCAGGATTTATCCGCACAGCCCTTGCCCATCGAGCCGGATGCATCCCGCAAACGTGAAATCCTGCACTTGCTGGCCAACCGGTCATGACGCATGCCGGCGATCGGGACGCGTTCCGCTTCAGCCGCATCTATGCGGAGGGTTGGAAAGCCGCGCGATCCCTGCTGAAAATGAGCGACAGTGCCGCAGAGATACAAGCCCTGAATCCTTACGGGTCCGGGCTTGAGCGCGCAAAATGGAGCGAAGGATTTGCTCAGGCTTCGCGATAAATGAACATCGGCCGGTTTTCGGGCACTCTGCATCTGACGAAAATGGAGAGCGATCTGCCATCCACGATCGAGATAGGTCAGACCTGGTCGGCCTGGATACCGGGGCGGCGGCAGTGGCTGCTGGTAACTGTTATTCGCCGCAACAACGGTGAAGCGATCCTACAATTCGATCCGCGTTACGGCGCCGGTAAGGGCTATGACGAGCAGCGGGCCGATGAAGCCACGATGCTGAGCGCACCCAATCTTTTTCGCTTTGTAGACGCCGGCTAGGCAAAAACCCTCATTCGCCAGAGGCACGGATAGCTGTTACACCTCGCGCGATCCCGCCGCGAAAAGGCGCCCGGAGCAATCGGATTCGCGACAATAGGAGCACCAGCAAAATTGGATGATCAGGTCTCATATCTGGAATACCAGATCAATATCGCCGAAGTCGGCGCGCGGTTTACCGCTCGTGTCACGCGTGATGGAGGACTGATCGAACATGACGGCCGCGCCTCCCAAGTCTGGGTATCAGCAAGTTGCAACACCCGCGATCGCGCCTTATGGGTGGCCAAGAACGCCATAGACACTGATCGCATCCGGTGATGTGATCAGTGAAGTAATTGCATCGGGGCCGGCACGAGGTTCGATTTGCATTCCACTATCCCGATATCATTTGGCGGGCCTAGCCTCTTCCAATCATGCATCACCCCGATTCGGGGAAATCATTTCCGGAACGTTGCGCGACACGAAATTTGCGTGCGCAACCGACACATTCATGCCCATGGGACTGCTCGTCGTGGTCACCTTGGCGTCCAGTTGGTGTGCCAGCGCGGCAACAAGGCTGGTGCCCAGTCCGCCCTTCGCTGGCACGAAGGCATAAGCGGGCCGCCCCACGCCATTGTCGGACACGGTGAGTTTCCAGTCCGCCGCATTGACCTCAAAGCCGATCGTCACCACACCGGCTACAGCCGGGTCGGGAAAAGCGTATTTCAAGGCGTTGATCACCAGTTCGGTGACGATAAGGCCCAGGCTTACGGCATCGGCCGAATGAAGGGCGCCTTCATCGGAGGTAGCTTTAAGCCTGGCCGGGCGGCTTTCACCAATCATGGATTCCGCCAGCGAGGCGGTGAGTTTCGACAGATAAGGCCCGATCTCGATCATTTCGGCTCGGCCCGAACTGTGCAGGTGCTGTTGTACGGCGGCCACCGACATGACGCGGCGGTGCGCATCCTTAAGATGCTCGCGGGTTTCCTCCGATGTCACCGCCCGTGCCTTCAGCATCAGAATGCTGGCGATGATTTGCAGACTATTGACGATACGGTGCTGCATTTCCTCCAACAGCATTTCTTTCTGCTGCAAAAGCTCGTCGGTGCGGATTTGAAGCAGGCTTTTCTCTTCCTCGATTGCCCGTCGCTCCGTCACATCTTCGAAGCCAAGCAGAATTAGGGCATATCCTTTATCGGTACCGGGCACGGTCCGGGCATGAAGCAAGAAGATGCGTGTCCCGATGCGAGGAAAATCTTGGGTGACTTGAAAACCCTCTACCACTTGCTGGCTCACCAACGATTTTTCTAAAAGCGTGTGCAGCGCTGGAATATCCCAGGCGCCCCTATCCAACGTGAACAATGGCTGATCATAAGTTTGCTCGGGATGCAGCTGGAACACGCGATGAAACGAATCGCTGGTAGCCAGAATTCTCAACTCGTTGTTCAGCACCAGGAGAGGTTCGCGCACTGTTTCCATGACGATCTGCGCGAGCGAGCGATCATCTTCGACCTGATCGAAGAGGCTGGTAATGTTCATATTGCTCCTATGGGATGACCCTATTCCCAACATGCGGCAATAGCAAAGCGTGGTCATCGCTTTCGCTGGCATCGGAGAAATGCCAATTTATCTCATAGATTCAGGGCAGCCCGGCCTGAGCGATGCTAAAGAACGGTGTCGTGAATGGCCTGTAAAATGGTTGCCGGCAGATAGGGCTTGGCGACAAATCCAGAAGCGCCCGCGTCGGAAGCCTGTTTGGCGGTCGCATTGCCCGAGATCACGATTGTGCGAATGGCCGGATAATCAGCCCGGGTCCGGGTGGTCAGCGCCAGCCCGTCCATGCTTCCGGGCATGCGCACATCCGTCAGCATAATTTCGATCTCGCCATGCCGGGACATCATTTCTATCGCATCGGCACTGTTTTTGGCCGCAAACACGCAAAAGCCCGCATCTTCAAGTGTGGCGACCGACGACATGCGAATGATGGCGTCGTCTTCGACGACCAGGATCGTTTGCTGATTTGTGCCATGCCCCATGCTTAAATAAAGAGCAAGTGCAGCATAAGTTCCGCGGTCGTTCGGCATTTCCCTGAAATTTCAATTATTTACGATAAATTAGCAGCTCGTCCGTGCTGGCACCTTTTAGGTCACACAACAAACGCGAGGGATCCAATTCGCAGTTGGCGCGCTAGGCCGGGAGAGTTCATTTCGCATCACCGGCTCAAGCCGAACGTCAGGTCCTGCTCCCGGCCCGAAAGGCTATCCATGTATAATTCCCGAACCAAACCGGAAGTCCTCGCGATTTCTTGCCTGCTCCTCATAATCGCGGCGCTTTGGGGCGCCTGGTTTGCACAAGCGCCAGGCCTGTTGCCGTTCTGAGCGTCGAGCGAGGCCGATCCTGAAAACTGGTCGCGACCCTTCCGCGCAAAACCCGAACGCGGCTCCCATGTCACCGTCATAGCCAATCGCACATCATTTTATACGAACAACACGAATAAATGGGTCGAAAGCGAGATCCAGGCGTTTGGTCTAGGCGTCCAAGGGGTGCTGCCTCCCGCGGCATCCATCCAGGGCGTTTCACCCGGATCTGATATTGGCGCCGACAACGGCGTTCGGTCGTGGGCAAGGAATAATCTATGCGCAATCTTCTCATCGGCACGCTTGCGGTCGTCTGCCTAGCCGGCCCGTGCTTCACTACGGCGCCCGCGACCGCCAGGGAGGCGATGGACCTGCGTGCCGGTGATCTAAGCATCTCCATAGGGAACGGGCATTATTACGACCGCCATCACCACCGCCAGAGCTATACCTATCCCTCGGATTGGAGGTCCTACCACCACCCACGGTCTTGGTATCGCGGCCATTCGCAATGGAACGACCGCAACCACGCCGACTGGTATCGCAACTAGATATTCCCGGATCCTCGCCCTGTGAAAGCAGGGCGCGGATCCCGGCCGGTCTTTGCAGCGGATACGATCCAACACGAATGGTTTTGCGAACGGCGCGCCCCATCTTCATCCCATTCACCTCGACGAAAGCGCAACAAAGGCTATTAGAATCGCAGTCGTCGCGGCCGGCTCACCTTTCCGAAGGAATAAGAAAATGTTGGTGCAAACCGAAACGTCACAGTCGGGCGGAACTACCAATGCGCAAAGCGAACAAGAGGTGATGATCCGCCACGGCATCACACGCGTGCCGGCCGATTATTTCCTCTATCGGCAGTATCGATACACCCAGCTGAAAGACGCCATTGCGCAGGCTGAACGGGATCAATCCACCGTATCCTGAGCCGAGCTTTTCGCTTAGGCGCAATCAGCGAAGGAATATCGAAATGAAATTTCGCAATGCGAATTCCGTACCAATGCAGAACCGTCCTATCATCGATGGTGTCGTGGTCATGTTCGACAAGCGTGTCGTTCCGCCCGTCCGATCCGCCGGACGTCCCACCGGGACGCTCCATTTGCCGAAACTCGTGCTCGTGAACAGAGCGTGATGACTGATATTGTATCGTAAAGTCTTGTTTCCTGGTCTTTCGTCACCATTTGCCGTATATAACGCAAGCGGACAAAAGGACGTCGGACGGGCTGCTATTAATCGCCGTCGGCCCTTCACCAATTCTTATCGCAGTGAACCCGAAAGGTCTCGCTGGAGCGAAGGCTATGCCGGGGGCAAGGGCTTAGCGTAAGGCGTCACCTGTCATGTACCCCTCAACCTGGCTCGTGTAGCGAGAACTGCCAAATCTCGGAAAGACCAGCAAGCGGTCCCCCCGCGGACAACCTGGAACGGCTTAACGGGAGGCGTAGCTGCGCAGCTCGATATTACTTTTTCACATAGGAGTACGACCATGGCGGCGCGCGGAAACAAAGCAAAGAAGAAAGCCAAGAGGCGGCGTCACGCCGAAACTAGGAAGGTCGCCAGCAATATGTCCGCCTCTCTTAATCAATCACCGGCACGTCGAAGCTCGGAAGGCCAATTCAGAAATAACTGACATGGGGCCACAGTTTGGAATCCAGGCCGCTTCAGGGCTGCCGCATGCGTCTGCTTCATGCAAAAAGCGAACCGGGTTTCGCAGTCCAATTAGCTTGGTTGTGAAGGTAGCGCTCTTTCGACCGTTTAATCGGTTGCAGGCAATGGAACTTTTTTTAACTGGATGCGTTATCATATCGCCGCATCCCACCAAGTAAATTCCGGTGCGAACACCTCCAGCCGCCCGGCTGCGGGTCAGGTTTCCTTCGTGGAGAATTTCATGAAAACGAGAATTGCTGCGATGGCGGCCGCCTTGCTCGCATCAACCCTGGCAAGCCAAGCTCAAAGCTACGACAGCCAACGCGATCCGAACGGCTACTATAGTCAATCGGACCAGCGCGGCTATTATGATCACAATGGCCGTTATCGTCAGATGCGGTTCGGCCGTGATCGGTACGACCGGCAGGACAGGAGTGGCGACACCCGCTACGACCAATCCGCCAAATATTATCGCCAGGGCGAATATGAGCAAAGCTGCCGGCGTGGAAATGCCGTTGCCGGTACGGTCTTTGGCGCTGCCGCCGGTGGCCTGGTCGGTTCGGCCATCAGCCATGGCAATGGCGGTGCAGTTATTGGCGGCGCGGTGCTGGGCGGACTGCTCGGCAACACGGTGTCAAAGGATATCGATTGCGACGACCAACCTTATGCTTTCAACACCTACTCCGAAGGTCTTAACGGGGAGGTCGGTCGCCGCTATGACTGGAATCACGGCGAGTCCCGGGGTTACTTTCAACCGACCCGCGACTATCGCAGATCAGGTAGTCAGTGTCGCGACTTCACGGAGACCACCTATCGCGGCGGGCGCGAATTCACGCATGTGGGAACGGCCTGCCGCGCATCTGATGGTTACTGGCACTTCGACTGACCGGCGCTGTTAGGGCGGGCTGCAGTCAATCCCGTCGAAGTTCAGGTAATAGGAAAGACCAATAAATGCGTCACCTGGGCACGGTCGCCGGCCTTGGCCTAGCTGTTCTATCTTTGCTGTTTCTTACCTGCTGGCCTGTATCCAACGCCCGCGCATTGTCCGACGCAGAGGGATGGAACGGACCGGGCTGGTATATCACTGGCTCCGCGCCACCACGTTCTCAGTCAGCTGTCGCTCCGAATTACATCTTATTTGAAGGGCCATACATCCTGCCGGGTGACTGTATCCGAACATACGACAAGCTGTATTCGCCAATAGGAGTGTGCCGCTATCTGAGTGCAAAACCCGGCTAGCTTCCGCGACATCAACAGGAGGATTCGCATGTCACTTGGTACCATCTTACTCATAATCTTGATCATCGCTCTGCTTGGCGGCTTCAGTGGTATCGGGGGTGGCCGGTTTTACGGCATGGGCAACTATGGCGGCGGCGGGCTCGGTCTCATTTTGATCGTCGTGCTGATCTTGGTTGTTCTGGGAAAAATTTGAACCAGGCAAAGGTGCTCGGCGCGGATTTTACCGGGTCCAGTACTGACTACCCATTTGTGGGCTTTACTCATCGCAACCACGTTATTGAAGACGTTTCTCAAAAAAAGGATTTCAGTCATGGTAAAATTTATGAATGCAGTTGGGGCAATGACCCTTGCCGTTGCTTGTTTCGGCCAATTGTTCTTCAGCTCCAACCCAATTGTCGCCGATTGAAGAAACCCAAGCTTGCCAAGAAAATGCCTCGTTTCCAGCGAGCGCTGGATTTAAGCATGCACGTCTGAGGTCAGATGGACTCATTCCAGTGACCTGCTCCCCGTAATGCCCCCGTTTATGGGGAGAGTCTGTTCTGGTTATGCCCCTGGATAGGGCGTGCTGCAAACTCCGTCGGTGTGAGCCCGTCCAGGCTCGTGTGCGGTCTGAGCGTGTTGTAGTCGATCCTCCATTCTTCGATGATCCTTCTGGCCTCCGGCAAGCTGGCGAAGAGGTGCTCGTTCAGACACTCGTCGCTCAGGGGGCCATTGAAGCCCTCGATGAAGCCGTTCTGGGTCGGCTTGCCCGGTGCGATGTAGCCACGCCCCGATCTTCCTGCCAAGCCAAGATGGCGCGTGAAGTGAACTCAGTGCCGTTGTCGCTGACCACCATGCACGGCGTGCCGCGCATCTCCAGAACCTGATCCAGTTCGCGGGCGACACGGATGCCGGACAGCGAGTTGTCCACGACCAGGGCCACGCATTCCCGGCTGAAGTCATCGACCACGGTCAGCATCCGGAACTTGCGGCCCGAGGCAAGGGTGTCGGAGACGAAGTCCAGCGACCACCGCTGATTGCGCCCTTGCGGGATCGTCATCGGTGCCCCGTGTTCCCAGCGCCCGCCTGCGGCCACCACGCTTGCACACTGTCAGCCGTTCCTCGCGATAGAGCCGATATAGCTTCTTCCAGTTCAGCACGACGCCCTCCCGACGCAGCAGCAGGTGCAGGCGCCGGTATCCGAACCGCCTGCGTTCCGAAGCCAGTTCTTTCAACCGTTGTCGCAAAGCCCGGTCATCGGAGCGCTTCGTGGCATAGCGGTAGGTCTTGGGTTCCAGCCCCGCCAACCGGCAGGCCCGCCGCTGCGTATAGCCCTTGTCCTTGATCGCCCAGCTCACGGCCACTCTCCGCGCCCTGGGCGTTAGAAGTTTTTTCCCAGCATCTCCTTCAGCGTCGCCGCATCCAGGGCCGTCAGGTCTTGCGCGTCAGCTTTCTAAGTCGGTTTAGCCATTTCACCGTTTGAGGGTCGAGTTCCGTTCCCTGAAGCACTGCATGCATCTCCATCGCCTCCAATGAAGAGAATTTTTCGCTGTGGCGTCCGTAATGGTCTTTGAGCGCCTGCTCATGCATTTTGAGCATTCGATTCAGGGAAGGCCCATGGCCGTCCATTGCCCTCTTCCTTATCTTTAACAGCGCAAGCTCGATCGCTGTGTATTTCTTGACACCATCCGCTGTCTTAACGGTTATGAGTTCTTCAGTGATCGAAAGAATATCGCTCGATAGTTGCCTTGGAAGAAGAGAGCGTTCACGCTTGAGAGGACGGCCTTTAGGATTGGCAGAACGTCCTGGCTTGAACCGACCATTTGCGAGACGTTCAATTGGTGCTTTTTGGGGTGGTGCCTCTTCCGCCCTTGGAGCCGCTTGCCCTCTGCTAGAGGCGTTTTCAGAAATATCGTCGATCATGCTGCCCATCCTTGTTGAACTTGTTCAGTTGCAAGGGCGGCTTCAATCTCTTCGAAACTCTTCCCCATGCCGGATAGACGCGCGTTCCTGCCAGTCAACTTCTGCCAACGACGAATTATGACGTCGCAATATAGAGGATCAATTTCCAGGATGCGCGCGCAGCGGCCGGTTTTCTCTGCAGCTATCAGTGTCGTACCTGAGCCCCCAAATACATCCAAGACCACCTGACCGCGGTGGGATACATCACGAATAGCATCCGCAACCAGTGCGACCGGTTTCACGGTAGGATGCGATGCGAGTTCCTCCATACGCTCCGACTTGAAGGTATTAACACCTGGATAGTTCCAAACATTGGTCCGATAGCGACCCTTATCGCCCAGCCCGAACGTGTTGGTGTGCGGTGCGGTGCCAATCTTGAAGACCAACACCATCTCATGCTGCGAGCGATAGAACGTCCCCATGCCACCATTGGTTTTCGCCCAAACGCAGATATTCTTGAGTTCGGAGAATGCGATTTTTCCTGCAGCTATAACTTCTCCTAAGTGGCGCCAGTCCATGCAAACATAGGCGATGGCCCCGTCGCGGCAGACATTCGCTGCCGCTGCCAGGGTCTGGGCCAGGAACTCGATGAACTGGTCCTGGGACATTTCTCCCGAGGCTTCTACGAACTCGCGGTGTTGGGTTCGGCCTTTCCCGGAGACATGACCCTCAATAGGGACGTTGTAGGGAGGGTCCGTGAAGACCATGTCGGCCAGCTTGCCAGCGAGCAGGGCGTTCAGAGCTTCTGGGTCCTTTGCGTCGCCGCAGACCAGCACATGGCGCCCCAGGGCCCAGCGGTCACCGGCATTCGTCACAGGGAGGCTGCCAGGTAGTGGACAGGCATCGGCGGCCTCTACGGCCTCCGGGGACGCGTCGGCGGCATCGCTAAAGAGGATATCGATCTCCGGGAGCTCAAAACCGGTCAACTCGATCTCAAATCCCAAGTCCATGAGCTCTTGGAGCTCGACTGCCAGAGCTT
>Ga0207674_10010782_pt1 | contig 10309 bp, 7 predicted proteins | sample KBSCornC72_FD_184303 | JGI IMG/M metagenome (GOLD analysis project Ga0207674, IMG submission 184303) | Corn rhizosphere microbial communities from Kellogg Biological Station, Michigan, USA - KBS Corn C7-2 (SPAdes) (version 2) | ecosystem: Host-associated > Plants > Roots > Rhizosphere > Soil ...
ACACACCGTTCGTAGCATAAGAACCTCTGCCAAATGTCGTTTGAGCCTCAGGCAACTTATTAGCCCATGATGTACTTACTTTACTATTGAAATTAACCACTACTGCACCTGCAGCCCCCTTCTTGGTTGTAATAATGACAACACCATCAGCAGCACGTGAACCGTACAAGGCAGCTGCCGCAGCTCCTTTCAACACCGATAAACTCTCTACATCTTCCGGGTTAACATCCATGATACGATTTGAGTAAGTTGTATTACTGCGTGACAAACCATCAGTACCTGTGTTACCGGGAACCGTAGTTGAGTTGTCATATATAATTCCATCAATAACAAATAATGGCTGGTTTTGCCTGCTCTCCGATGTTGAATTACCTCCACGAATAGTTATAGATGCTCCTGCACCCGCTGAACCACTGAATTGCGTAATGTTTACACCTGGAACTTTACCCGCTAAAGAATTTATGACATTCGTATTTTTATTTTTCATCAATTCCTGTGCACTCAAGTCAGTAACCGCATACCCTAATGCCTTTCGTTCTTTTTTAATACCTAATGCAGTTACTACCACCTCATTCATGTTACTGCCCGAAACATTCATAGTAACGGCAAAAACAGAACTATTGTCCACCTTCAATTCTTTTACCTCGTAACCTACATACGTAATTAATAAGATTTCGCCAGTAGTAGCCTGGATACTAAAGCGGCCATTAACGTCTGTTTGTGTAACCCGGTTGGAGTTCTTAACAGTAATGGTTGCCCCCTGTAATGGACTTTGATTTTCCCCCTTTACTGTGCCGCTAATATTTCGTTGTTGTGCCATTCCAATTATTGGCAACAACATTACAAGCGGTATCAAGAACACGAGAGATGTAATTTTTCTTCTCATCATTTTGATTTTTTAATTTAATAAGCAGTTATAAAATAAAATTTTCCTTCATAATAGTTGAGGACTTTAAAGAAGGCACAAAAAAAATAAAAGCATGAACAATGAAAATCACGGTTTAATCGCACAAGCAGTAGTTTGTTAAAAATGAAGTTAATGAAAAAAGTGAATTACAAAGGCTGATTACCTGCATTTTACCGCACAAAAAATCCGCAACTCAGGCAAAAGACAAAATAAAACCCGGAAGTGCTGCAAGCTTCCGGGTTTTATCAATATTAATATAAATGTATTACTCCGATACTGTTTGAGCCTGTGATTTGCCAAATGTAAATCGAATAGAGAAGCCAACCGCTGCGGGTTCAAAATTGATGTTGTCAATTATATTTAATTCAGGTTTCCAGTCAAGTGAGAGATTTAATGGAAGGTTGGCAAATTTATAATCAAGACCAATGATGCCCTGTGCCCCCATTAATGCACGGTCCGTATGAGTTTTATCAGAATCAAAACCCAGGTAAGCGCCGGCTCCATAAAACCATTTTAAACCTTCCGTTGATGGCATTGCATTATGCACTTCGAATAATGCGCCAAGGGCTGCTGTCTTATCAAACGTGAAAAGACCTTCGATCGCAAGCTTGGGATTCATAAAATGCTTAAAGCTTACCGAATTGTTAATGGCCGGGCCATTGCTGCTAAGGCGAAGACCCAGCGCTGTTGTATAATCCTGTGCTTTTAATTGAGTGGCGGAAAATAGAATGGCTGCAATAAAAAATAGGAATAATTTTTTCATGGCGGAATGTTTTTCACTAGGGTTAACGAAAAGAATGCCAGATAAGTTTAAAGGAAATGCAAAAGTTAGTTGGCAGTCGTCAGATTGCAGTCTATAGCAGGAGTCAATAATCGGTCAGCATTGCCAACTGCAAACTGCTGGCTGGCGACTGGATCACTCAAACAACTCATACCTGGTCTTGGGTCTTTCAGCATCCCGCCATCTGAAATTTTGAAGATGCATTTCCTGGGGAGTTTTTTGTTTCATTGGCCAAATAGTTCCTTTCACGGCAGTTCGGAAAACAACACGTTGAATTTCTTTTTCTTTAAAATAAACATCCATCAATTCGGCATTTGATTGATTGATGCCTGTAAATGCGCTGTCTTCGTCTTGTATATAATATACACATTCAGCAGAACCCCGTGCCCTGACAGAATCAATTGCGCCATCAATAAAGTATGCATCCATCCGGGTCGATTTTACCTGGTTGAATATTTCTGGTTTTATAAAACTTGCTATAAAACTATTTTTAAATGCCTGCATCCTGTCTGCTTTTTTGTTTTTGGTAAAAAGCAAAATGGTATCGCCTGTTATTTGGTTTTCGTTTGACCAGACAACAGGATCATCATATAATCTGAATACAGAATCTTTAAAGGAATAGAACATACTGTCACAAACTGCCTGCAAAGAATCAGAAAAAATTCTTACATGCCGGAAGGCTTCAAAATATCTATTCGTGCTGTCTTTTGTTTTGGTGTCAACAATTTTTACTCCTTTTAGAGTGTCTTTTTTTACAACCGAATCTTTTGCTCCATACAGATCAGTGAGCCTGGCAGAAAACAAAGTATCTGCCGCAATAAAAATAGAATCTTGTTCCTGCTCTACGATCATGAGCGGCTTTGCGAAGGCGAGAAAGGATTCATTTTTTTTGTTAAAGAAAATGGTATCGGCAAGTACTGTTGTTTTATTTGCTGTATCAACAATTATTCCCCTGCCGAAGATTTGCGTAATACCACTGCTGTCATCGCTTTTGATTATTTGACCCGTTACCTGGATATCTTTATCTGTAATGATCGGGCTTTGTCCAAATTCTGCTTTGCCGGTTCTCTTGTCATACGAACCTTCTCTTGTTTTTATAGTCCGGCCACTGCTGTCCTTAATAAATGTTTCCGCAATGAATCTTACTATCTCTGTACCTGTATTATATAATAAGGAGTCAGATTGCAGATCATAACTTGGATCTTTCAGCTTTACATTCTTTTTAAAATAAACATCTTTCAGATCGGCATAGTAATAACCTTCTTCACTTGTTAGAACTGTTTCTTTATTTACTACTCTGCCTCCATTGCGGTAAATACCAACTTTAGTATTCATATCATATTCCAATGTTGGCGTAGTAAGCACACCTTTGCCATCAGTTAATTTGACATTACCATCTAAATAGGCAATTTTTCTGTCAGTAAGATAACGGAGATGATCAGAATATACATCCGCTGTATCGGAATCATTGATATGAACATTACCAAATGCTTCGAAAAGATTAATTCTTTTGGTGATCACACAACTATCGCATTCAAAAATGGTATTACCTTGTCTCAGCCTCACATTCCCCGCAAGAATTTGAATTTCTGTAACAGAATCTATTTTTCGATATTCTAATTTCCTTACACCGGGAAGAATTTCAACTGTTCGAACCGTGTCAGCAGGAGTAAAAGTTTTTGTTGTTGGCAATTCCTGGCAAAAAATAAATAGGGGGCTTGTAAACAGCGACAAGATGAGTAAAACACGAATAAATTTTGTCGGGATCATTTTTGATTGCCTTGCGGAATGGAATCCTTTTTCGCTGGCGAAGTTAATGGGCCTGTTTTATCTTTTCTGTTAAATATCAAACTGCCGGTGTATCGTTTTGGATTAACCCGGATATCATCAAGGAGAATTTCAAGACCAAGAAACAGGTCATTTAACTGATCATATAGTTTTCGATCTTTCATCAGCAACCCAAGAGTGCCTTCATTCGTATTGAATTTACTTAACACATTTTTAAGCTCATTTACAGTAGCCTGTAATGTATCAATCGTAGGTTGTACTTCAAGAGAAGAAAATTTATCGGCCGCTCTTTTAATGCTGCTTATGGTAGCAGTAATACTATCATTATTCTTTTTAAGATTATTAGTAATTGAATTTGCATTAGCCAATGTGGCAGCCAGTGCACTGCTTTCTGCATTCAGCAGTTTATTCAGGTTCCCGGTGGTTTCTTTCAGGTTGCGAATGATCTCGCTGATATTTCCTTTGGTGTCTTTTTCAAATAACCGGTTAAGGCCACCCAGCACTATTTTCAATGAATCGATCGCACCTCTTACACTCGTTAAAGTGGGAGTGATCTGCGCTTTCACATCTCCAAGAAAGGAGGTAGCAAGGTCAGTTACTAACGTATCTCCATCTTTTAAATATTCGGTTGATTGCCCTTGTTCTATTTTTAAATAGGCAGATTCGAGCAATTCAGATTCTATTGTTGCTTTTGAATCCTTAGGGATATTTACATCCCGTTTCATGGTGATCGTAACAATGATACCGCTGAGATTCTTATCAATCTCGGTATAGTCGTAAACGGTGCCAATAGGGAGCCCTTTCATCTTTACTTCATTTGATTTTCGAAGACTACCGAGATTGGAGAAAACGGCATATAAATGTGTTTCCCTGTTGAAAACATTTTTGCCTTTCAAAAAATTAAAACCTACGATAAGTAGGGTGAGAGCCACAATTGTTAAAATCCCGACTTTGGTTTCGTTGCTGATCTTCATGAATATTCGTTTTCCCTATACGTTTACAGAATGCCAAATTAATAAAATAATTCAAGCTATTTAAAACTTTAAAAAGCGGGGATAAAATGGGACTTATCAGCGTTTAGCGACCGGAACTTTAGAAACATTTTTGCGGGTAAGATTTGCTGCATCAGTTTGAGCACTCTTTGTATCGGGACTCTTCCCGCCATTACTTGCCGGCGCTTTTTCTTTTGAAGCGATATAATTAGCTAATGCACTAGTTAAGTTGTCTACTATCTCATTTTGGCCTTTTTCACTATTCAGGTATTCTTCTTCATCTTTATCGGTAATGAAACCCGTTTCAACCAATACGCTTGGCATTCCTGTAGCCTGCAATACCCAAATACCTTTCTCGTTTCTTTGCTTAACACCCCGGCTAAACCTGCCTCCTTTCACAAATTCTGCTTCGATAAGATTGGCAAAATGAAGAGAGTTTTCAAAATATTTTTTTGTATATAATAATTGAAACGCCTTCATGACAGGGTCATTGATCTCAGGCATAACTATTGTACTGTCAGTTTCTCCAAATTCATCATCAGGAGTTATTGTGCCCGACTTATCATCGGTTCTGTCTGCAGCCCAAATGAATGTTTCTGTTCCATGAGAAGGATTAGGTGTATAATAATACTTATATGTCTTCACCTTTCTTCTTTTTTTTCCTTTACCAACCCATTTATATCCGCTTTCCACCTTGTGTTTTATTTTTGGGGCTGCATTAACGTGAACTGCGATAAACAGATCGCCGGCGGATTGATTAGCAAATTCGGCGCGGTAACGGAGAGCCTGGTTTTTATCTGGTTTGTTACCGGGAAGAACATCCGTGGTTCTTGTATAAAGAACCTTAACTCCTGGAAATTTTTCTTCGATTGCCTTACCAAGCTTTAATCCTACTGCAAGACATATCTTAGCTTCAGTGGTAATGGCGCCTTTCGCCCCCTGGTCTTTACCGCCATGGCCAGGATCAATAATGATGGTTTGAACCCCTTTCTTCTTAATTACGGAAGCACTTTTGAATGCAAATGCAAAAGGTAGAACTGCAATAAAAATAAGGACGCTGATAAATCGCCTGGACATGGTGGATATTAATTTTAACGGATTAGTTTTCAATCTTCACAAATCCTTTAAGTCTGAATGATTTATTTTTGTTTTCCAACGCTATGATACTGCACAAATTTAGATCAAATTACCTTTTTGCCGGCCTGCTGACTGCAATCTTCTTTACACAAACGTGGAAAAGTACCGCTAATTATAGCAATCATCAAAATTTTTACATCGCATTAACAGCCCAACTGGATACTGTACCCCAAAAAAATAAAGACAGTCTTATAAAACAGCTACCAATAAGCGCCGCTGATACATCAAGAAGAGATTCATTATCGAAAATAAATGCGTTAGCTGATACCTCCATTGTCAAGGTCGATACTTTCGATCTCAAACTATCAAAGGACACATTGGATGCTCCGGTTGAATATGAAGCAGAAGATTCTGTTGTCGTTCTTATAAAAGATAAAAAGGTTGTTCTTTATGGAAAAGCGAAAATGCATTATAAGGATATCGACCTAACGGCTCCAAAAATGGAGCTTGATCAGCAAACACAGATCCTTACGGCTCTTAAAAGTGTTGACAGTGCCGGTGATCTGATAGATAGGGCCCATTTTTCACAAGGGGATACGAAATTTCAAAGCGACACGATCAGGTATAATTTTAAAACGCAAAAGGGGCTAACGAAGAGTACATTCACGATGATGAATGAATTAGTAATGTATGCGGAGAAATCGAAAAGGGTGGGCAATGTTCTTTATGCCCGCAGGGGTGTGCTTTCAACTTGTAATCTTGACGATCCTCATTTCGGTTTTCGCTATGATAAAATAAAAGTGGTTAATAATAAGGTTGCAATAACAGGTCCCATTCATCCGGAATTTGAAGGAGTGCCGATCCCCATTTATTTGCCTTTTGGTTTTTTCCCAATGAACAAAGGAAGGCATTCGGGTATCCTTGCACCCACCTTTACAGCAAATGAAGATTTTGGTTTAGGACTCGAAGGGTTGGGCTATTATAAAGTGTTAAGTCCCTATTTTGATGTTACAGTTCGCACCAACCTGTATTCTTATGGTGGATGGACGTTCAATGTAGTTCCTACATATCGCAAAAGATATCGCTACCAGGGTCAAATGAATTTCAGTGTTCAAAATACTAAATACAATTTTAAAGGTGATCCCGATTATGTGGTAAACAAGAGTTATAGCATCCAGTGGAGTCATTCCTCCGATAGCCGTGCAAGACCGGGTACAAGTTTTTCCGCGAATGTAAATGCCGGGTCCACTACCTATAATCAGTATGTCCCCAATAATGTAAACCGGAATTTTCAAAACCAGCTAGGCTCTTCTATCACCTATTCAAAAACCTTTAAAAATTCCAATTTAACTGTTAGTGCAAATCATAATCAGAACAACAGTCTTCATTTGATCAACTTAAATCTGCCCGATATTGGTTATTCTCTAAATACGCTTTACCCGTTTCAAAGAAAGGCAGAGGATATGACAGGTGCACCAAAATGGTATGACAAATTGGGTTTTGGTTATAATGGAAATGTAAGAAGCCAGGTTTCATTTTATGATACTGCAGTTCGTGTGAATGATTTGCTTGACACATTGCAATGGGGGGGTAAGCATAATTTTCCTATCACACTTTCATTACCACCGATATTTGGCGGCCGGTTTTTAGTGTCGCCGAATATTTCTTATGAAAATACATGGATTGCTGAAAAAGTAAGAAGAAAATGGAATAGCACATTGGATACACTTGAAACTACGGTTACCAAAGGCTTTTATGTGGATCACAGGGCATCTTTTGGCATTGGTATCAATACTGCGCTATATGGCACTTTTAATTTCAAAGGCCCAAAACAGATGGCTATCAGGCACGTGGTTCGTCCTACCGTGAGCTTTAGTTATTCTCCTTCGTTATCAAAAGCACATTGGTATAAAACGCAAATTGACACAACCGGTAGATTATATTCATTCGCGGAATTTGAACGAAGCCTTTTTGGTTATTATGGGCCGGAAGATTTTGGTGGTATAAGTTTTGGCATAGATAATAATTTGGAGATGAAGAAAAAATCCACAAAAGATACGGCCGTTGAATCAAAGAAGATCCGTTTGATCGATGGATTTGGCTTTAATGGCAGCTATAATTTGATCGCTGATTCATTTAAGCTTACTCCTATCAGTTTTTACCTGCGAAGCACTCTTTTTGATAAAATAAATATTACGGCAAGTACAATACTGAATCCTTACCAGGTTGATTCAAATGGGTTCGTTATAAATAAATATGCATGGCAAGGTGACAAGTTTTCGTTAGGAAGATTCACAACCGGTAGCCTTTCCATGTCAACAGATTTCAAAAGCAAACCAAGAGATGAGAAAAAGGCCCAGGAACGAAAACAAATGGAGCAACAACTGTTGAATGATCCATTATTGGCGACTGATGCGCAAAGCCAGTTGGATTATATGCGCCGGAATCCTGCAGATTTTGTTGATTTTAATATTCCATGGAGTATAAGTCTTAGCCTTAGCGTTTATTATAGCGAAAGGTTTAGAGTTGATCGCAGGGAATTTGAAAAAGAATTCAGCAGTAACTTAAACTTCAATGGCAGTTTTTCATTGACGCCGAAGTGGAATTTTTCAATGAATGGCTATTATGATTTCGAAACAAAAAACCTGCAGACATTTACAATGAGCATTAACAGGGAGATGCATTGCTGGCAGCTATCTATTAATGTAACACCGGTAGGCCCGTATCGGTATTTTAGTTTTACAATTAGTCCAAAATCGGGAATGTTGCAGGATCTGAAGGTCAACCGCACACGATATTTTTACGGCGATTAAGTAAGCTTACTTATATAATGATCTTTCATGATCATAAATACTTTTTCTTTTAATGCAGGGAAAGAAATCCCATTATCTACAGGAACTGCAGGTAAAAAATGTATTTCTAATTTATGTGGCCAGAAATAAAATGTTTTACCCATTGGTAAAACTTGTTTTGTGTTCAACATTATTGCAGGAATAATATCGTGTCCCGTCTCTGTTGCTAACCTGAATGCGCCATCGTGAAATTTTTTCAATGGTTCGGCAGTCCTGTTTCTCGTGCCTTCGGGATAAATGCTCATATGCATTCCTTTTGCAAGCACTGCTTTCATTTTTTCAAAACTTTGCCTGCGGCTTGTTTCACTTTTTCTATCAACCAATACCGAACCCTTCATATAAAAAAAACCAAACAAAGGAATTTTTGCAAAACTGCTTTTAGCAATTGTTTTATTTGGCCCTGGAATATAGGGGCATGAAAGCGGCACATCCATTAATGAATTATGATTGCAGGTAACGATATATGTTTTGCCGGGAATGAAATTTTCTTTACCTCTTACTTTTATAGGACAACCAACAAGCGTCAACCACACATTCATCCATAACCTGGCGATCTTAATAAAAATATCCTGGCCTTTCGGTTCGCGGATCAGCCAGCAAAGCATGGAAGGAATAAATATGATAAGAAAAGTGATAAGAAAAGTGGCCAATGCCCAGCAGGCAAAAACACGACCGAGTATTTCTTTTACAACTCTCATTCTGAATATTGGAAAGAAGTGATCTCTTTAAAAATTGAATTTTTGATCTTGGGCCATTCGTCTTTTAATATGCTGAAAAAAACGGAGTCTCTTCTTCGGTCCAATGGCATTTGCATGTGACTGCGCAATACACCTTCCTCCTTTGCACCAATTTTCCGAAGACCCTGTTTAGCTCTTTCATTCAGGTCATCCGTTTTTATTTCCACCCGTTCCCAATCCAATACATCAAATGCATAACTAAGCATGCAAAACTTTGCATGAAAATTTATTCCTGTCCCCTGGTAATGTTTAGCCAGCCAGCTCCATCCAATTTCAATTCGTTTATCGTAATAAGAAATAGTGCCAAGGCTTGTGCTTCCACATACATCACCGGTTGCTTTTTCAATAATAGTAAATGGAATTCTTTTTCCTTCTTCTCTTTCTTTCAAAGCTGTTTCCACCCATCGTTGAAGTTCTGCCGGGTTATTTAATAAAAAAGTAAAGTATCTCCATACAGATGCATCATTTGTTAGGCGTGCAAAAGAAGCAATGTCTAAATGCTGCATTGGACGAAGTATGACTTTATCTGTTTCTAATTTTAGATTTTGTGAAATTATCATGTAGGCAAAGTAAAAAGTTAAAAGGGAAAAGTAAAAAGAAGCCTTTTACAGGTTACACTTTATCTGCACATATACTTGTCATTCGAGCAAAGACGAGAAATAGACAAAGAACTTCTTAACTAACCAACTTTTAACTTTATACTTTTAACTTATCACTTAGCTTTGCGGCCATGAATGCGGTATCAACAAAAGCAGCCACATTAATTGGCTCCGAGATTATTAAGCTTGGAAATGAAATCAACGATAAGATCAGGCAGGGTGAAAAGATTGCTGCAAACATGGAGCCGTTCCAGCCGACACATGGCGATCTGGTCATTTTTATTCACGAGGGGATATTGGAGATAAAACGCGTCATTGGTATTCCCGGAGATGTTGTCGAGGGCCGCGATCTTAAAGTTTTCATGAATGGCAAACTGCTGAAGGAAGAATACGTTGAGCACACGGCCAAACTACCTCTTGGTCTAAAAACACTCGAGACATTCGGGCCGACCACAGTTCCAGATGGCAAACTATTTGTCGCCGGCGATAATCGAGACTACTCGCTGGGCAGCCGCGATCCGCGATTTGGCCTCGTTGAAGTCTCCGACGTGAAGGGCAAGGCAGTTGAAATCGTTC
>Ga0207674_10010790_pt1 | contig 10304 bp, 7 predicted proteins | sample KBSCornC72_FD_184303 | JGI IMG/M metagenome (GOLD analysis project Ga0207674, IMG submission 184303) | Corn rhizosphere microbial communities from Kellogg Biological Station, Michigan, USA - KBS Corn C7-2 (SPAdes) (version 2) | ecosystem: Host-associated > Plants > Roots > Rhizosphere > Soil ...
ACAATGCCTTTGCCAGCGTCCGCTGATCGTCGGACATGTCCTTGAGCGTCAGCCCCTTTCGGGGCTTGGGGATGAAGTGCCAGTTGACGCGCTCGTTGTCGGTGAAGGCGAAGCCGGCCGTGTCGAGCTGCTCGGGCGACAGCGAATCGAGGAAGCGCTTGGCGGCGGTCGCCATCTCCGACGACGCCTTCGCCACGTCCGCCGCGGGCGCGTCGGCATGCGCGGCGGGCATCGACGGCATCCACGCGGGCATCGATACGGCACACAACGTCACGATCAGGCGGCGAAACGGGTTGCGCTTCATGGTTGTCCTTCTCCTTCGGTTCGAATCGATCGACGCTCGCTCGGCATATTGTCCTACAGTTGCGGCTTGGGCGGAAGGGGTATGTCCTGGAAGAACAGAACGCCCTGGCACCGCGTTTTGCGGCGATACACTTTGTCGCCCTGCGTGATGTAGAGGTATTCGTTGTTCGGCCCGCCGAAATCGACGTTGCTCGGATGCTTCCCGGGCACCGGGCCGGGAATGATGCTCGTCACACGACCAGCCTGGTCGAACACCTGCAGGCCCAGGTGCGTGGCGACATATAGGTTTCCCTTGGTATCCATCGCCAGGCCGTCGGCGCCGCTGGTCGATTTGTTCACCGGGATTTGGCAGTAAAAGTACAGTGCCTTGTTCGTCAGCGACCCGTCTTCCTTGATCGTGAAGATGTACAGGCCCGGCCCGTTCATGTCGGCGACGATCAACTGCGTCTGGTCGGGCGTCAGGATCACGCCGTTGGGGAATTGCAGGCCGGTATCGACGACGCGCTTCTCGCCACCCGGCGGGATGTACCAGACCTGCTTGTTCTTGTGATCGGTCGCGTAAACCGCGCCCTTGCGCGTGACGACCAGGTCGTTCACCGACGGCATGCCGGACGTAATCGTCGTCTTCTTCGACGGGTCAGAAAGGTCGAACGTCACGATCGAGTTCGTTTTGGGCGCACAGACGTACAACTTGTTCTCCGGCCCCACCATCATCCCGTCGCACCCGCCGGCATCTTCGACGAACAGCGACACCTTTCCGTCGGGCGTCACCTTGTGAATGCGGTTCGCGCCCCCTTCGGAAAAGTAAAGGTTCCCCCCCGCGTCCGCCGTCGGCCCCTCCGTGCCCTTGTTCCCCTCCGACACGATCTGCCACCCCTCGCCCGGGATAAGGATGTCCATGACGTGCCGCTTGTCGTGATTTGGCCCGTCGAAGGTCCCGACCCTTGGCAATTCCGGATACCCCTTCCAGATGTACCGCAGCGCGTCGGGAAAGACGGCGGCGGCGTGCTTGCCATTATGGCCTTCGCTGCCGACAACGAACTGGTGCTCGTATCCCGCGAACGTCAGCGCCCGGTCGACGTCCGTGTTCCCGACGAACCACGAGCCGGAATAGATGTCGAGGTCGTTTGTGCCGTCCTGCATGTAAATGCGAATCGGCTTGGCTTCGGTCTTGCGGATCATCGACGCCAGCGTCTCGCCGCCGCGCAGGTTCGTGAACGACCCGACGAACGACACGACGCGCGAGAAATAGTCCGGCCTCTCCCACGCCGCCACGAACGCCGCAATTCCGCCGGATGACGACCCGCAGATCGCCCGCCCGGTGGCGTCCTTGGTCAGGTTATAGTCCTTCGCCACCTCGGGGATCAGCTCCTCGATCAGGAATCGCGCGTAAAGATCCGTCGGCGAATCGTATTCGTACGACCGGTTGTATCGCGGATAGGCCTGCACGTCCTTGGGCGGCGGAATCACGCCCGGCGTCACCATGATCGCGATCGTGACCGGCATGTCTTTCTTCTGAATCAGGTTGTCGAAGACGATCGGCACTTTCAGCCCGCCGCCACCGTCTTGGAAGACCATTACGCACGCCGGCTCTTCTTTCTTGTATTGAGCCGGCACGTAGACGGAATACTCGCGCGTCGTTCCCGGAAAGATTTTCGACGTCGAGAACGTATGCTTGGTGACAGTCCCCTTTGGCACTCCGTCCTGTTGGACCGAATCCGGATGCGGCGTGTATTCCTCGGCCGAGATGTGAGCCGCAAAGACGCAAAGGGCGCAAAGGAACGTAAGAAGGGTGGCGTGTCGGTTACGCATGGGTTTCGATTGTGGCGGCCCGATCAGACGTGTCAAAGTTTCCGTCATGCCGAATGTGATAGGGCCGGGCGGACGTTTTGTTGAGGTCGCTTAGCGTAGAATCGGCGGCAAGAGCAACCCATGACCGACGATCAATTCCTCGCCGCCTTCGAGTCGCAAACGCTCCCGTTCGATCAGTGGACGCACCGCGCCCATGTGAAGGTCGCGTTCCTCTACGTCCGCGCGCTCGGTTTCGACGCCGGCCTCGCGCGCGTCCGCCAAGGCATCCAGGCCTACAACGCCGCTCACAATGTCCCCGATGGCCCCACGTCAGGCTACAACGAGACCACGACGGCGGCCTTCGTTCACCTCGTCGCCGCCACGATGCGAGCGTACGGCGACGCCTTGCCCACCCCCGACGCCGACACGTTTTGTGACACCCACCCGCAGCTCATGACGCGGCACGCCCTTCGTCTGTTTTATTCCCCGCAGCGGCGCACGGATCCGCGCGCCAAGACGGCGCTCGTCGCGCCGGACCTCGCGCCGCTGCCGGTTATTCGATGAAAGTTCTGCTACTGAGGGCAGTACGCAGGCCGCACTGCAGTGAGCCCGCCGCCGGCCGGCACCCCTATTAATATGGACCCGATCGGGATCGAACCGACAACCCCTGCCTTGCAAAGGCAGTGCTCTCCCAATTGAGCTACGGGCCCGCGCTGGCGGCGGATTCTACCCGCTGACACGGCGGATTCCAACCACGCCAATTTCACACCCGCCGCGCCCCCGGCCTCGCCTGCTCTCTGCGAACGCCGCGTCGCTGCGGTCAATCGTCTTCGAATCTCATCCCTTCAACACCCGATCCACCACCCGCTGCACCGCGGCGATCTTTGCCTCCGCCTCCGCGCGATCCGGCGCCTCGGCGATGATTCGCATGATCGGCTCGGTGTTGCTCGGCCGCGCGTGCACCCACGCCCGCTCCCAGTCGATCCGGATGCCGTCCTGCGTGTCCACCCTTTCAGACGTGAACTCTTTTTTGACCGCCTCCACCGCGCGGTTGGCGTCTTCGCGCCGGCATTCGAACTTGGTCTTGACGATCTCGTAGCGCGGAATGCCCGCGACGAGTTGGCCGATGCTTTTCCCCGTCTCCGCCATCAATTGCAGTATGTATGCCATCCCAACCAGCGAATCGCGACCGGGAACGATGCGCGGGTCGATCACGCCGCCGTTCCCTTCGCCGCCGATGACTGATTTTTCGTGGATCATGGCATGGACGACGTTTGCCTCGCCGACCGCCGTCCGCACCACGCGCCCGCCGTATTTCACCGCGATGTCGTCCACCATTCGGCTGGTCGAGAGGTTCGTCACCACCGGCCCGGGCCGCTTCGATAGCACGAGTTCCGCGGCCAACGCGAGTGAGTATTCTTCGCCGATGTACTTGCCGTTCTCATCGACGACGGCCAGGCGATCCGCATCCGGATCCTGTGCGAATCCGACCGCCGCCCGCTGCCGCCGCACCTCGTCCGCCAGCCCCGTCAGGTTTTTCTCCGTCGGCTCGGGCTCGTGCGGAAACTGCCCGTTCGGCGTCGCGTTCAGGTGCACGACCTGGCAACCGAGCTTGTTCAGCAGCGTCGCCGTCGCCACGCACCCCGCGCCGTTCACGCTGTCCAGCACCACCTTGAACCGCTTGGTCGATACCCCCAGCACGTCCACGTAATCCAGCACGCGCTTCACGTGCAACGCGTGCGTCTCGCTGTTTTTCTTGGGCGGCACCAGGTGCTCCACGCGCACGTAATCCGCCGCCCCCGCCTCGTACGCCGCCTTGATCTGTTCCGCCCCCTCCGGCGGCAACGCCACCGATTGCGAATTCAGCAGCTTCAGGCCGTTCCACTGGATCGGGTTGTGCGACGCCGTCGCGATCATCCCCGCGTCCGCGCCGAGGTGCTTGACCATCATCGCCACGCCCGGCGTGGTTACGATGTCGAGGTCGATCACCTCGATCCCGCTCGCCGTCAACGCCGCCACCGCCGCGTCCCGCACCCACGTCCCGCTCGGCCGCGAGTCCCGCCCGAACACCACGCGGTGATGCTTGCCGTCCACCGGCGGGTGGTTCTCCTTCAGCCACACCGCAAACGCGCTGGCCATCCGCAACACCACTGCCGGTGAGAGCGTCCCGCCGATCGTCCCCCGCATCCCCGACACGCCGATCATCAAAGCTTCCATGTCCGACTTCCCTGTATCGTCTTGTTCCGTCAGAGCCCCGCATGTACATGCCGGGCTTCGATCATCAACCGAGTCGCGCGCCATTATTGGTTTGCCTGCCTCGCCCGCAACCCTTATCATTCCGCATGATGACTCCCCGCCCCCCACGCCGCCGCACCGCCCGTCCTTGCGCGTGTACGCGCGGCCGCCGCGCCTGAATCGGCGCGCCCGCCGCTCTCATCCGATCCAACGTATTCCTACCCGACGCTCCCCAACGGACGCGACTCATGAACCGAAACGACCTCAATCACCGCCTCCCCGCCATCGTCCAGTCGCTGGTCGACAACGTGCTCGCCGAACCCAAGATGAAGCACCTCGATCGCGTCTTCCTCCCCAGCCGCGACGCGATCATCAAGTCGATCGACCTCCTCCGCCAGCTCGTTTTCCCCGGCTATTTCGGCAAGCTCGGCATTACCACCGAAAACCTCGCCTACCGCCTGGGCGAGTTGACGATCGAACTCACCGACATCCTCTACGATCAGGTGCGTTGCTGTCTGCGATACCGCGAAGGCATCGCCGGCGAAAACGGCGACGACAAGACCGAGCGCTGCGCCAAGTGCGACACCCACGCCGTCGAGATCGTCGGCACCTTCTTCGACCGCATCCCCGCCGTGCGGGAGGTCCTCGCCACCGACGTCCAGGCCGCCTTCGACGGCGACCCCGCCGCCCAGTCCACCGATGAGACGATCTTCTGCTACCCGGGCCTCTTCGCCATCTTCGTCCAGCGGTTCGCCCACGAGTTCTACAAACTGAACGTGCCCCTCCTGCCGCGCATCATGACCGAGCATGCCCACAGCCGCACCGGCATCGACATCCACCCCGGCGCCCAGCTCGGCGACAGCTTTTTCATCGACCACGGCACCGGCGTGGTCATCGGCGAAACCACCCAGATCGGCCGCAACGTCAAGCTCTACCAGGGCGTCACGCTCGGCGCCCTCGCCCCCGCGTTCGGCCAGCTCCTCCGCGGACAAAAGCGCCACCCCACCATCGAAGACGACGTCACCATCTACGCCGGCGCCACCATCCTCGGCGGCAACACCACCATCGGGCAGGGGGCCGTCATCGGCGGTAACGTCTTCATCACCTCCAGCGTCCCCCCGCTCAACCAAGTCAGCGCCGAACCCCCCAAGCTCAAATACCGCGACCGGCGGCCGAAGTCCGAGCGGAACGCCGAAGTCGTGCTCGATTTCCAGATCTGACTTGTGCCCAAAGCCATCCGGCCCGCACTTCGCGCCCGCACGAAAGAACCCGTGACGTTCCAACGTCACGGGTTCGTTGACGATTCCCGAGCCCGATGCGTTCGCTTACGTGTTCTCGATGCTGATCAACGTGTCGATGAGCGTGCTGTCGCGGTCCGAATCGGTATCCGTGCCGTTGCCGCCGTTGACCGTGTCGTTCTCGCTGTCCAGGCTGTGGAACAGGTCGTTCCCGTCGTTCCCGTACAGCGAATCCTGGCCGGCGTCGCCATAGATCGTGTCGTCGCCGCTCCCGCCGTCGATCGTGTCGTTGCCTCCGCCGCCGTGCAGGACGTTGGCGATCGAGCTCCCGGTCAGCGTGTCGTTGCCGCCGCCGCCCGTCAGGTTCTCCACGTCGGTGCCGATCAGGTCGTTCTCGCCGCTCGCCCCGTCGTTGGCCGAGCCGTCCAGGTTGGCGGTGATGTCGTCGAACCGGTTGGCGTAGCTGACCGTGTCCGTGCCGTTGCCGCCGTTCATCGTGTCGGCCTGCGCCGGGTCGGTACCACCGTCCAGCGTGTCGTCGCCGTCGCCGCCGCTCAGGGAATCATTGCCATCTTCGCCGAGCAACGAGTCATTGCCGGTCGCCCCATCAATCGTGTCGTTGCCGTCGCCACCCGAGAGCGTGTTGGCGTTGCCGTTGCCCGTGATCGTGTCGTTCGACGCCGACCCGATCACGTTCGAGAGGAGGCTCGTGGTGTTCTGGACCAGCACCAGCCGCCCCGAGACCACCGTCTGCGACGTCGCGGTCGCCAGGTTCACCGTGATCCCGGTCGAACCCGACGCGGGGGTAAAGTCGGAGAAATCCAGCGTCTTAACCGAGAAGTGACTGGCGGCGATGATTGTGTCCGTGCCTAGCGTCTCGCTCGGGCTGCCCGTGAAGAACTTGAACACGTCGTTTCCCAGGTCCCCGATCAGCGTGTCGTTGTCCGCCCCGCCCACCAGCGTGTCGTCGGGCGTCCCCCCGTCGTCCACCCCGGCCCCGTACCCGTCCCCGCCGTCGCCGTACAGCGTGTCCGCGCCGGCGTCGCCCTGCAGGTAATCCGCCCCCTGGTCCCCGCCGGTGAAGTCCCCCTGCATGAAATCGTTGCCGTCGCCGCCGATGAGGCTGTCGTCCCCCTGCGCGTCGTCGTCGTGCATGAACCCGATCGTGTCCCAGTCCCCGTACAGGTGGTCGTCGCCGCCGTCGCCGTGGATCGTGTCGTTGCCGGCGTTGCCGTAGATCGTGTCGGCGCCGTTGCCGCCGTCAATACTATCGCCGGCGCCGGCGATCCCGTACGCAATGTTGCTCTGCTCGTCGCCGTAAATGGAGTCTGTGCCGTCGTCGCCAGTAATCGTGTCGCTCCCGTCCCCGCCGGCGATGATGTCGTTATCGGCGCCGCCGGTGATAAGGTCCGTGCCGTCGCCGCCAATGATGGAGTCGTTCCCATCGCCCCCGTCGATCGTGTCGTTGCCGCTGCTGCTCTGGATCGTGTCGTTGCCGGTGCCCCCGCTGATGTTGTTGTCGCGGGTGTTGCCGTTCAGGTGATCGGCCAAATCTGTGCCCACCAGGTTCTCGATGCCCGTGGCGCTGGTCAGGTGCAGCACGAGCTTGCCGCTGGCGACGGTTTGGTTAGTCGTGCTGACCAGGTCGATCGACGCCGCCGAGCTGAACCCCGTGAAGTCGATCGCGTCGATATCCGCGTTGGCCGCCTCGTTGATCGTGTCGGTGCCCAGGCTGTTCGGGCCGGAGAACTTGTACGTGTCGTTGCCGTTCCCGCCCACCAGCGAGTCGTTGGCCCCGCCACCGGTGATCGTGTCGTCCCCGTCGTTGCCGTTGACCGTGACTGGCAGGTCCACGCTCGCGTCGACCGTGAGCGTGTTCGATCCGGAATCGCCGTTCAGGACGATCCCCGTGTAAAGGCTCTTCGTGTATGGCCCGTAGGACATGCCGTCGACCAGCGCCGTGATCGTTGTGCCGCCCGAGGCTAGGGTGACGCTGGCGCTGGTCGTGGCGGTCGGCAGGGTCAGCGCGGTCAGCAGTCGGCGCTGCTCCAGTGTTTCCAGCACCGCCGCCGCGACCACCGCCTCGGCGCGGCTGGTCTTGGATAAACTTGAACGAGAACGATTCCGACGCCACAACCCGGCAACGAGATCCTTCAGCATGATGATGCTCCATTCGTAGAACCGATCGCTCCCGCTCCACGGCAACCTATTTTCAATTACAATTATATTATTTACAACTGTTTATGATCGCCTGCCTCCTTTCGCTAACGTGGGTTATGCATAGTTGACCACTATTGGTAGATGCCCTTGCCGACGCCGACCCGTTTGAAGTCAGCCGATGAGCTCTCGTAATGATCCTTACCACCGTGATCGTCCGGCATACCGATTGTCTCGACATGGCCGTCCACGAACACTACGTTCATCCGCTTGCGGTGGCGGCCGTAATCGAACGTCGGCGTATTGGTCGGCGGCAAACCCGGCTCGGCGTCGCGGCCGCCCCTGTTCAAATACTCGAACAGCGTCCCGTTCCAGAACTCGTCCGATTGGCACCAAACTTCGTACGCGAAGCAGGCCTCAGCCCCGCGTTTGCCGTCGGCGAACAGGAAGACCTCCGACGGCCGCCGCACCTTCGAAACCTGCCCGGCTGCCACCCGTGAGGGGTCCATGCCGCGCCCGGCGCCCAGGAAGTTCCCGTTGAACACGTAGCTCGACACTTCGTCGGGCGTGCGATCGACAGGACTGCCGTCGAACGACACGGTGGACGCCGGCGTCCGCGCGTTCGTGTCGCTCGGGCAGGTGAACACGCGGATGATCGACTCGTCCTTCAGGCTCGCCGCCAGTTTCGGCTGCGACGTCAGGTCCACGCTCAGGTTCATATACTTCCCTAACGCCGCCGACATCGGGGCCGGCGTGTCGAATTGGTGACCCACGATGGCGATGCCGTCGGCGAAGTACGTGTACTTCTGCCTCAGCGGGTCGTTATAGGTCGCAGGTGATCGATCGCCCGCGACGCTGTATAGAGATCCCAGCAGCGGCATGTACCCCCTGTGGTCGGCCGCGTGCAGTTGTGCCGCCTGCCCCATGTTGCGCAGGGTCGCCATGCACTTGACGAGGTTCGCCGACTCGCGCGCCCGGCTTAACGCCGGCAACAGGATGGCGATTAGCAAGGCGATGATGCCTACTACGACGAGCAGCTCTACCAACGTAAAACCGCCGCCGCCGCCGCGTCGCCGCATATTCGAAAGTGTCATCCGACACCTCCGCGTTACGATTGATGACCCATTCGTTCCACGCGCGCTCACCCCGCCACGTCCACTACCCTACGATGTGAATCCTCCCTCACGTCCGTCCACGCTACTCACCTACAACGCATCCATCAACAACAAAACTTCGACGTGTCGATTTATTTTTCCCCATTTCCCCAAATGCGCGATACAAACAATAACGTCGCGTGACATCGCGTCGCCTCAGGGGAAACCCTCACAGGAACTTCGGGCCATGGCCACCATCCTCTTCGCCTGGGAACTCGGCTCGGGCCTCGGTCACGCCGCCCAGATCGTGGCGCTGATCATCGTGCCGCCGGAGGTCAGGGTGACGACGGCGCTCGTCGTGGCCGTGGGCAGGGTCAGGACCGTCAGGAGCCGGCGCTGCTCCAGCGTCTCCAGCACCGCCGCCGCGACCACCGCCTCGGCGCGTGCGGTCTTGGACAAACCCGAACGGGAACGACTCCGACGCCACAACCCGGCAACGAGATCCTTCAGCATGACCTGTGCTCCATTCGTAAAGAGGTGAATCTCTCCCGCTCCGCGGATAACCCGGATCATTGCAATAATATTAATGAGAACTATTTCAGGTTGTTTCGCCTCCTCTCGTTAACTTTGCATTGGTGTGTTGCGCACCCTTATTGATAGATGCCGTTGCCCACGCCGACGCGCACGAAGTCGCCCTTGGTCGCGTCCACGACGCTCGGGACGCCGACCGTCGGGAGCGTGAGCGTCTCCACGTGCCCGTCCACGAACACGACGTTCACCCGCTTGCGGTGGCGGGCGTAGTCGAACGTCGCCGTGTGGCTGTTGCCCAGCCCCCCCGTGCTCCAGTAGTCGAACAGCGTCCCGGACCAGAACGCGTCCGATTGGCACCAGACCTCGTAGGCGAAGCAGGGGTCGTTCCCCCGCTTGCCGTCGGCGAACAGGAAGACCTCCGACGGCCGCCGTACCTTCGAGACCTGCCCGGCCGCCACCCGCGAGGGGTCCATGCCGCGCCCGGCCCCCAGGAAGTTCCCGTTGAACATGTAGCTCGTCACCTCGTCGGGGGTGCGACGGCTGTCGTCGAACGATACGGTGGAGGCCGCCGTCGGTGGGTTCGCGTCGCTCGGGCAGGTGAACGCCCGGTAGATCGCCGGGTCCGCCAGGCTAGCCATCAGTCGCTTCCGCGAGGTCAGGTCCACGCTCAACTGCATGTACCGCCCCAGCGCCCCAGACAGAGGGGCCGGGATGTCGACCCCCGTAAGGTCGCCGGACGTCATGCCGTCGTCGTGGTAGTACGTGTATTTCCGCTTAAGCGGGTCGTTATAGGTCGCGGGGGACCGGTCGTCCCCGACGCTGTACAGCGACCCGAGCAGCGGCATATATCCATGGTGGTCCGTCGCGTGTAACTGCGCCGCCTGCCCCATGTTCCGCAGCGTCGCCATGCACTTGACCATGTTCGCCGACTCCCGGGCCCGGCTCAGCGCCGGCA